>ENA-UPTB01002301-UPTB01002301.1-human-gut-metagenome-genome-assembly--contig:-NODE-2301-length-13737-cov-93.208199_pt1 | contig 13737 bp, 10 predicted proteins | sample MGYA00250046_ERZ773369 | MGnify/ENA primary metagenome ERZ773369 (study PRJEB29103, sample SAMN06111938) | human gut metagenome | biome: human gut; feature: ankylosing spondylitis patient; material...
GCTGCGCGGCGCCAACTCCAAACTGTCGTGGACGCAGGTCGAGACGGGTTCGGCCATCACCTGGAAGTACCCGTCGTGTGTGCTCATGGGCGACAACTCGCAGGCAGAGTTCTACTCGGTGGCTGTGACGAACAACCACCAGGAGGCTGACACTGGCACTAAAATGATACACATTGGGCGCAACACGCGCAGCACCATCATATCGAAGGGTATTTCGGCCGGCAAGAGCCAGAACTCTTACCGCGGACTGGTAAAGGTGGGCAGCAAGGCGGCCGGTGCGCGCAATTACTCGTCGTGCGACTCTTTGCTGCTGGGCTCGGAGTGTGGCGCACACACCTTCCCCTACATTGACGTGGCTAACCCAGACTCTACCGTGGAGCACGAGGCTACCACCTCTAAAATATCAGAGGACCAGCTGCTCTACTGCAATCAGCGCGGCATACCTACCGAGGACGCGGTGTCGCTCATTGTGGGCGGCTATGCCAAGGAGGTAATTAACAAACTGCCTATGGAGTTTGCCGTTGAGGCTACCAAACTGCTCAGCGTGTCGCTCGAGGGGAGTGTGGGGTAGTGTGCGCGTTAATATGCTAATATGTTAATGTGCTAATATGCTAATGGGCGGACGCCGTAGGCAACTAAAGCATACAAATCATGGTACAGATTTCAAACGGAATAATAACAGCTTCCATCAGTGAGGTGGGGGCCGAAGTGCAAAGCCTGCGCTGCTGTAAGAGCGGGCGTGAGTATATGTGGCACGGCGATGCCAAATGGTGGAACGGCCATTCGCCCATACTCTTCCCCATTGTGGGCGGATTGTGGAACGGCACGTGCCGCATCGATGGCGCAGAATTGCAAATAAGCAAACATGGTTTTGTGCGCCGTGCCACTTGGCGCGCCATTGATGTGCAGACAGACCGCGCCACCTTCGAGATATGCAGCACCGTGGGCACATTCAAGGTGTTCCCCTATGCCTTCAGACTTACCGTTACCTACACGCTCGACAACCGCACCCTCAAGGCCGACTTCAGTGTACACAACCCCTCGGGCTGCGACCTGTGGTTCCAGTTAGGCGGTCACCCCGCCATCGTATTGCCCGATTGGGACGAGTCACACACCATAGACGGCTATTTGCAGCTTGAGGGCAATCCAACCCACGTGCTGCGCGCCGGCGAGCAAGGTTGTCTTGAACCTGACACTTACAGCGTGCCGGCTGACGCCGATGGTTTGATACCCATCTCGGTGGAGACATTCAGTCACGAGGCCCTTATCTTTGAAAATCATGAGGTGACAGCAGCCACCGTGCTCGACCGCAACCGCCAGCCGGTGGCCCGTGTGGCTTGCGATGCCCCGGCGTGGCTCTTTTGGAGTCCGCAGGGTGTGCACACGCCCTTTGTGTGCTGCGAACCATGGTATGGCTTGTGCGACCACCAGGGTTTCAACGGTCCTGTGAGCGAGCGCCCCTACATCAACTGCGTTCACGGCGGCCAAACTTGGCAGGGAGAATATAGCATATCAGCAATCTGACAGGCTGATATGCACATTAGCGAGCATGGCAAGCAACACATTGACAACGCATTCGCGCATCAATTTAGTTTCTTTTTTGCCTTTTCGCTTTGCCCATCTCCCGTCATACACTAACTTTGCGGCAAAATCATCAAACAACACAACACATAACACGGAAATGTTTAAGAAACTCTTATTACTCGTGCTCTTTGTAGCACCTCTGAGCCTCTGCGCTCAAAAGTTTGCACACTTCGACTATGGCACCATCATGCAAGCCATGCCCGAGTTCAAAACAGCACAAGCAAGCATCGAGGCCCTCGGCAAGCAGTACCAGAGCGAAATTGAAGGTATGCAGAAGGAACTCCAAACAAAGGCCGAGAAGTATCAGAAGGAAGATACCGACGCTACTCCCGCCAACATAAAGGAGCGTCATCAGCAGGAACTGCAAGATATGTACCAGCGTTTGCAGCAGGCACAGCAGGACAACACTGAAAAGTTCCAGCAGGAGCAGCAAAAGAAAATGCAGCCCATCATGCAGAAGGTGATGAACGCTGTCAACACAGTGGCACAAGAGGGCGGCTACGTCTATATCATCGACAAAAACGCCTCGCAGCAGGCTGGCATCGTAATCAACGAGACACTTAGCACCGATGTTACTTCGGTAGTAATGAAGAAACTCGGCATCACGGCCTCTGCTGCAACAGCCGCACCCGCTGCTAAGAAATAATAAGGCCTATCACACAATAGCCTTACAACAAGATAATTCGCATAGAAGCATAATCGGCACGCAGACTTTATGCCTGTGTGCCGATGCTTTTTAAGGTGAAATCTATAAATAAACATAGTTAAAGCCCCTAATGCACATGATCACACTACGCAACATACACAAGTCGTTTGGCAAACTCGAGGTGCTCAAGGGCATCGACCTCGACATCGCCCCGCGCGAGGTGGTGAGCATTGTCGGCCCGAGCGGCGCAGGCAAAACCACCCTGCTGCAGATTATGGGCACACTTTACAAGCCCGATGAGGGCACGGTAAACATTGCCGGCTGCGATGTGCTCGCACTCTCGTCAAAAAAACTCTCGCGTTTCCGTGCCGAACACCTGGGCTTCGTGTTCCAGTTTCACCAGCTGCTGCCCGAGTTCAGCGCACTCGAAAATGTGATGATACCCGGCATGATAGCCGACAAACCGCGCACCGAATGCCGCAAAAGGGCACTCGAACTGCTCGACTACTTAGGACTGGCCGAGCGTGCACAACACAAACCCGCACAACTCTCGGGCGGCGAAAAACAACGTGTGGCAGTGGCTCGCGCGCTGATGAACAACCCCGATGTCATACTGGCCGACGAGCCGTCGGGCAGTCTCGACACGCACAACAAGCAAGAGCTGCACCAACTCTTCTTCAAACTGCGCGACGAACTGGGACAAACCTTTGTCATCGTCACACACGATGAGGAACTCGCCTCGCTCACCGACCGCACCATTCACTTGCTCGACGGACGCATCAACAGCCAGCCAACTGACGCAACCCCCACAATCACCAACACCCCCAACACAGCCTTATGATAAAACTCGGCCAATACAACACCCTGCGCATTACACGCTTTACCGACCACGGCGCCTACCTCGACGGCGGCACAGTGGGCGAAATACTTATGCCCAAAACCTATGTGGAGCGCAGCATGCGTCCGGGCGACGAGGTAGAGGTGTTTGTCTACCTCGACCAAAGTGAGCGCCTTGTGGGCACACTCGAAACTCCCCTGGCGCGTGTGGGCGATTTCGCATTCCTCAAGGTGGCATGGGTCAACGAGTATGGCGCCTTTCTCGACTGGGGCTTGATGAAGGACCTCTTCGTGCCCTTCCGCGAGCAAAAGATGCCCATGCAGCAAGGCCGCAGCTATTTGGTGCACGTGCACATCGACCCCGAAACCCAGCGCATTGTGGCTTCGGCCAAGGTGGAGCGCTACCTGCAGCCCGCAAGGCCCACCGACTACCACCGCGGACAGGACGTGGAGGTCATTGTACAGCAAAAAACACCCCTCGGCTTCAAGGTGGTGGCCGACAACCGCTGTGCGGGACTCATTTACGACAACCAGATATTTGAGGCCGAACCCCATGCTGGCGATGTGCTGTCGGCCACCGTGGTTAATGTGCGCCCCGACGGCAAGCTCGACCTCTCGCTGCAACGCATTGGCAAAGGACGCTTCCGCGATTTTGCCGACCAACTGCTGCACGAACTGCAACAGGCCGGAGGCCGACTGCCCTTTACCGACCGTTCGGCCCCCGAGGATATTCAGCAACGCTTCGGTGTAAGCAAGAAAACTTTCAAGCGCGCCGTGGGCACCCTGTATAAAAAACATGAAATAATATTGACCGACGACGCCATTATGGTTGCTAATAGGTAATGAGCGTGTCGCTATATTAAATAACCTTAATGGGGGGGGTAAAAAGTTGCATAAAGACTTGCAACATAACGCATAGTGTATTATCTTTGCACACGTAATGTAATTACAACAGCGGCAGCCCCCATAGTGGGCAAGCCTGCATACTACGATAGTTTTTTCATCTCTATATAAGTTCTGTGAGGTAAATATGCGTTGTGAAACGCGTATTTACCATTTTTTTTTGTGCAAAAGGCCATCAATATCACCCCCTTGTGCGTGGCCGCGTAGCCCGTAACCGCAAAAAATTAGTAACTTTGTACACCAAATGGACCGACTGCCCGTTAAAGCGGAACCCCTTACCACACAATCATACAACACGATGAGCGACGAAACAAAAGACATGGACAACGAATTGAACGATGCTGCCACTGCACCCCAACAGGGCGCACACGACGACGCAACAACCGACTATGCCGATGCCACAACGGCCCACTCAGACTATCACCCCGGCGGGGTGAAGGACGAAGAGGGCAAGTTGCAACTTACCGGCATGTATCAAAACTGGTTTCTTGACTATGCCTCGTACGTCATACTTGAGCGTGCCGTGCCACACCTTGGCGACGGCCTCAAACCCGTGCAGCGCCGCATTCTGCACTCGATGAAACTGCTCGACGATGGCCGCTACAACAAGGTGGCTAACGTGGTGGGGCACACCATGCAGTTCCACCCGCACGGCGATGCCTCAATAGGCGACGCGCTGGTGCAGCTCGGACAAAAGAACCTGCTCATCGACAGTCAGGGCAACTGGGGCAACATACTCACCGGCGACAGTGCTGCCGCACCGCGTTACATCGAGGCACGCTTGTCAAAGTTTGCGCTCGACGTGCTGTTCAACCCCAAAACCACAGAGTGGAAAATGTCGTACGACGGCCGCAAAAAGGAACCCGTGTCGCTCCCTGTCAAGTTTCCGCTGCTCCTGGCCCAAGGTGCCGAAGGCATTGCCGTAGGATTGTCGGCCAAAATTCTGCCCCACAACTTTGGCGAGCTTTGCGAGGCCGCTATCAAATATCTGCACGGTGAGGAGTTCCACCTCTACCCCGACTTCCAGACGGGCGGCTCCATCGATGTGTCGCGCTACAACGACGGCATGCGTGGCGGAGCCGTCAAGGTGCGTGCCAAGATTGAAAAACTCGACAACAAAACCCTCGTCATTCGCGAGGTGCCCTACGGCAAGACTACAAGCACCCTTATCGACTCCATACTCAAAGCCAACGAAAAGGGTAAAATCAAAATACGCAAGGTGGAGGACAACACCGCTGCCGAGGCCGAAATACACGTACACCTCACCCCCGGCACCTCGAGCGACAAGGCCATCGATGCCCTGTACGCCTTTACCGATTGCGAAACGAGCATCAATCCCAACTGCTGCGTCATCGACGAGAAAAAGCCAAAGTTCCTCAGCGTGAGCGACGTGCTGCGCCGCTCGGTAGACCACACGCGCTCGCTGCTCGAAAAGGAACTCATGATACGCCGCGGCGAACTGATGGAAAGCTTGCACTTTGCCTCGCTCGAACGCATCTTTATCGAAGAACGCATCTACAAAGACCGCGCCTTTGAGCAGGCCAAGGACATGGACGCCGCCGTCAGCCACATCGACAGCCGCCTCGAGCCTTACAAGCCCCAGTTCTACCGTGAGGTAACGCGCGACGACATCTTACGCCTGATGGAAATCAAGATGGGCCGCATACTCAAGTTTAACAAAGAAAAGGCCAACGAGCTCATTGCCCGCATGAAGGAGGAGGTGGCACGCATCGACCACGACCTGCAAAACATGGTGGAGGTAACCGCCAACTGGTTCCGCCTCATACGCGACAAGTACGCCCACGAACACCCGCGCCGCACCGAAATACGCTCATTCGACAACATCGAGGCCACCAAGGTGATTGAGGCTACCGAAAAACTCTACATCGATCGCGAAAACGGCTTTATGGGCACCAGCCTCAAAAAGGACGAGTTTGTCGAGAACTGCTCGCCCATCGACGATGTCATCATCTTCTACCGCGATGGCACCTACAAGGTGACACGTGTGCAGGACAAAGTGTTCATTGGCGAAACCGAACGCATGAAGGCCGAAAAGAAAAAGAAGGTGGAGGTGGTGCACATAGCCGTGTTTAAGAAAGGCGACAAACGCACCATCTACAATGCCGTCTACCGCGATGGCGCCACCAATGCCTGCTACATCAAGCGCTTTAATGTGACAAGCGTCACCCACGACCGCGAGTACGACCTCACCACCGGCACCCCCGGCAGCAAGATTCTCTACTTTACGGCCAACCCCAATGGCGAGGCCGAAACCATCAAGGTAACCTTCAGGCCCAACCCCAAGCTCAAGCGCATCAGCATGGACCGCGACTTTGGCGAGATACTCGTCAAAGGGCGACAGAGCCGTGGCAACCTGCTCACACGTGTCGATGTGCACAAAATCACGCTCAAGGCCCACGGTGCCTCAACCCTTGGCGGCCGCAAGGTGTGGTTCGACCACGATGTGCAGCGACTCAACTACGACGGCCGCGGCCAGTACCTTGGCGAGTTCCACTCCGACGATTACGTGCTCGTCATCTTGCAGAGCGGCCAGTTCTACACCACCAACTTCGACCTCAACAACCACTACGAGCCTACGGGCATACTGCGTGTGGAGAAGTTTGACGAACACAAGGTGTGGACGGCGGTGCTCTTCGATGCCGACCAGCAGAACTTCCCCTACGTCAAGCGTTTCACCTTGGAGCGTTGCACGCAGGCCCGTCCGCAGAGTTTCCTTGGCGACAATGCCAACTCGCGCTTTGTGCTGCTCACCGACCAGGTATATCCGCGCTTGCTCGTGACCTATGGCGGCGGCGATGCCTTCCGCGACCCCATGGAGCTTGATGTGGAGCCATTCATCGGTGTAAAGAGTTACAAGGCCAAGGGCAAGCGCATCACCACCTGCACGGTCGATAAAATTGAGGAACTCGAACCGTTGCGCTTCCCCGAACCGGCGGAAGCTGAGGCAGATGCCGCCACCGAGTCCGATGATGAGGCCACCGCCACCAGCGACACCCCGGACGACGCCACGCCCTCGCTTTTCGACGAATTGCCAGATTGACGCAACGCTATCACTAAAAGCTACCTCTAATGGGGGCGACGCGTCTCGCGTCGGAATTCAAGTCAAAGGCTCACAGACAGAAGTGTAATTACTGCTGTCTGTGAGCCTTTATTTAGTGTATGAACATTGCAACTTTTCCGCGGGACGAGGCTGCTGAAAAATGCCCCGACGCGAGACGCGTCGCCCCCATTAGAGGTAGCGTTTTGAGGTAGCGTTTAGTGGTGGCGTTTTGAGGTAGCGTTTAGTGTTCTCTAAAAGCAAGCACGAAACGCAAGCACTAATGGGGGCGACGCGTCTCGCGTCGGGAATCAAGTCAAAGGCTCACAGACAGAAGTGTAATTACTGCTGTCTGTGAGCCTTTATTTAGTGCATGAACATTGCAACTTTTCCGCGAGACGAGGCTGCTGAAAAATGTCCCGACGCGAGACGCGTCGCCCCCATTAGAGGCAGCGTTTAGTGGTAGCGTATAGTGCTTGCGTTTTGTGCTTGCGTCCGTTCCATGTTATTGTTTCCCCAGACGCAAATTATTGTTTCTACACGCCTGCCTGCACTTACCTGCACGTCTGTCTGCCCCCTCATTATACACGGCAGCACCTGTTAGCATGATTGGTTATACCACTTACGCTTTTCGGCATTGGGGGAGCGATTTTTTGGTTAGAGCAACTGAAACGTCTACCTCCCGTTATCGTATAACCTCCCTCCCGTACCAGTTTTTTCTCCTTTCACCATCGAAAATAACATCTCCCCATAGCACAATCCGCGTCCCCGTCCGCTGACGCGCCTTCCTCCCCCGAAAAACGAAAAAAATGTATTAAGTGACAGTCTGCTGGTGCCAAAATACCCGTTTGATTAACACTTATGCCGAGAAATTTAATCTGTTAACATACTTTTACCCCCCCCGTTTGGTATTTTGGGAAATGCACCATATATTTGCAGCGTTAATACAGACATCTATACTAACATATCTATAAAAATATTTTGTTAATGTAAAGTATTGTTTGTCAGTATCATGTGTGCAACGCCCCTTGCGTTAGTGCGCATATCTAACTTGATAGAGAATAAATCTTTAGTGGAAACAACACTTTTTACAAACCTAATAAAAACAACAAAAGCATGAAGAAAATTACTTTCTTGTTGTCGTTGCTTCTTGCATCTGCAGGGGTAACGGCAAGTGCGCAGGACTCTTACACATGGAAGAAGTTGTCTGCTGATGCCGATTTGGCAAAAGCTGTGACAAGCCTTGACGCATTGCAAAATGGTGGTACTTACGCTTTCTATAGTGTAGGTAAGAGCAAGTATGTCAAGATTGACAAATACGACTACAACAACTTGCATTTTGGTAACATCGCATCTTTGACAGTAAGCGATGAGGACGCAGGTTTGGCCGTATTCACGTTCCATATTACAAAGACCGGTGAAACAACAACCTATACGTTTGAGACTGGCGTAAATGGTCTGTACATGGGCGAACCGCAGGACGGTGCTACCAAGGCGTCTGCCACTGCAGCTAACTTTGTCATTCAAGCAACTAATGCAGATAATGGTTCATCAGAATCTGGCAATTTCTGCATCAAATCAACTGCAGGCGGTACAAACTCGTGGTTCGATATGCAAGATGGTCAATTCGTAGGTTGGCAAGGCAAGGGCGACAACTGCTGGTACAAGATTGTGCCTGTAACAGTATCAAGCGAGGACGTTACTTGCTATAAGACCACACATACAGTAAAGGAAGGTGATACTGTTTTAGATACTTATACAGAATGGCTTAAGAGTGGTTCTACAGCAACAGCTCACAATTTTGTTGCCTCGTATTACTATACGGTGAACAATAATGTTTCTGATTGGGCTGTGTCTTCGAGCAATAAGGAATTCGAGTATTCGGCATCTAAAAATGCGGAAACTCCATTTGGTGCAGACGGTACCTACGCATTGAAGATTAACAATAACAGGTATTTGACTGCTGCCAATGACAATGGTACTTGGTATGTTAACACACTCTCGGGAGCCTTTGAAGCTGCAACCTATGACATTTTCTCGAGCAAGAATTGGAAGTTCGTCGAGAGTGGACTTGGTGTAAAGATCTATAACCCATATACTGAAAAGTATGTAAGGATAAATGGAGGTAACGCTGTAACCTTGGATAATGATGGTACTGTACTTTATTTTAAGCAATCAGGCGAAAAATATGCGTTAATGACCAGTACTACCAATCAATATCTTAATTCAAGTATTGATTACGGTGGTGCAAACAACCGTTTGGGTACTTGGACAGAAGCATCTGCCTCACCTGGCTCAACGTTTGTTATGCAAAATGTTGATAAAACTTCCGAGATCTTATCAGTAGGAAAGTCTTCTCTCAATTCATCTTTGACTATCCAAAATGCCGATGCTACAAAATATTTGACATATGACGCTTCGGGTTTTGCTGGTGCAAAAAACAACGTGGAGTCAGCTACGACCGTAGAGCAACTAAATGGCATTTACAATAGTAATGTAAAGACAATTACCGTTACACCTGATGTGAATGCTTATTATCGTATAAAGAGCGTGAGCGCTGCCGATGGTAATGCCTACCTCTCAACGGCAAGTATGTTTGTTGGTAAGGACGGTAAATTGTCAACCGCTTATAATGGTGGTAGTGCATATGATGGACAAACATTAGATCGTACTATCACTCGTACATCTGCAAGTGATGCTTTTGTACCACAAGTTTGGCGTTTCGTCAAGACTGCAGAAAATGCTTACCAACTGAAGAATGTCAACACACGTTGCAATAGTGCTTTCTTTGGAAATGGCAATTTGGATATGCCTGTCAATGAGAGCTATGGACAAAGCATCACGCTGAAAGCCGCTACTTCAAGCACTGAGACTGCCGATAATTCATATGTGAACATTATATCTGGTAATAATGTTATCGGTGTACGTGGTGATGTTTATTTTGGCACAAATGCAGCTGCTGTTTCTGACCTCACCAACATCTGGCAGATTGAAAAGGTAACAACTGTTCCCGTATCTATCACCGACGCCAAGTATGCTACTGTAGCATTCCCCTTCGCTACTAAGGTGGCTACTGCTGGTGTAAAGGCTTACTATGCTACTGGTGCTGCTGACGGCATGATTACACTTGTAGAGTATCCCGAGGGCATTATCCCCGCTAACCAAGGTGCTTTGCTTTACAACGAGGCTGGTGCTACTACTGCCAACCTTACTGTTGAGGCTACTGACAAGACTGTAGAGGGCAACAAGCTGATGCCCGCCACTGCCAAGCGTTCGGGCTTTGCCGCAAACGAAACATACGTGTTGGCTAAGAATTCTGCTAACGAAGCCGCTTTCTTGAAGAATGGCCTTACTGTAGTACCTGCCAACAAGGCATACGTTGCTACTGAAAATATTCCTGCTGGTAGCAGCAGCAATGTGCTCAACTTCAACTTCGGTCAGGTTACAGGCATCAATGGTGTGGTAGCAGCTGACAAGGCTGGTGTTCAGTACTTCGACCTCCAGGGCCGCCGCGTGCTCTATCCTGCTCACGGTATCTTCGTAACCAACACTGGTAAGAAGGTATTCGTAAAGTAATAACCCATTAAAACAGATATTACACAATGAAGAAGATATATAGCGCACCCTCAGCCGTGGCTATCAACTTGGTAGCAGAGGGCATGATGGCTGCAAGTAACGAAAGCCAAATTCAGTACTCTGACGAGTCTGTAAAGAATGAAAGTCAGATCCTTTCTAATGGCAAGGGTTGGGACAGTAGTTCTTGGACTGACGAAGACTAATCTCACCGTGTGAGGTGTGTATATAATGACATTCTCACATGCACACAAACATAAAGGCCGGAGGTAAGCGGCACAATAGCTGTCCTTATGCTCCAGGCCTTTATCCCCACTTGCGGGGGAGTAGGTAGCCCCCGCGAGTTTAAGTTAATGTAATTTTTTTTATTTGGAGAGCCGTTCGAAGTGATTCGCGCGGCTCTTTTTTGATGGGTGCTTAGAGTGACAGGAGGCGCATGGCCAGGTGTCAGCACAAGCTGTTCAAACAGATTCAAGCGCTTGCTCAAGCGCCAACTCAAGCACCGACTCAAGCACTAATGGGGGCGAGGCGTCCCGAGGCTGCTGAAAAATGCCCGACGCGAGACGCGTCGCCCCCATTAGAGCGCAAAGCCCTGGCACAACAGTTCTTCTCATGGCTTCAAATCCGCTTTTTTATCTGTCAATCTGATAGAAAACGCTACCGCTAATGGGGGCGAGGCGTCCCGCCTCGGGGTATCTGCTTGTGCAGCAGTTTTATTTACCGAAGCGGGACGCGTCGCCCCCATTTAGAGATTGGGAGGGTGTTAGGTGGGCAGTATTATATATGTGCTGTAACGGTTGCGTTTAGTCGTCAAATCCGCCGCCCATGGGCATCATGCCGCCTTGCGGACCACCAAACTGACCGCCTTGGCGCATACCGCCCTGTCGACCGCCAAACTGCTGTCGACCAGGAGCCGTGCCACGGTTGGGCTTGCTGCAAAACAGTGTGACAAGCTGCTGCGGGGTGAGTTTGGCCTTAAACTTGTCGTAGTAGGCACGTTTGAGCGAGAGTGTGCGCTCCTCGCGTGCAAAGGTGTTGTCAATCATCTGCTGAGCCTCGGCATCGGTCAGCGCTTTGGGCGCCTTTTTGCAGTCTTTCTTGTCAGTTTTCTCCTTGTCATTGTCTGCTTTTGGTTTCAGCAGTTCGGGAGCGGGCTTAATGGCAAACTCGCGGCGCACGCTGCGCAGGGTGTCTTGGTATTCGGCATAAAGCGGAATGAACCACGCCTGCGTATTGTCGTCCAGTTTGAGTTCGTTGGCCATGCGGGTAGCCATTTTGGTGCGCATCTCGGTGCGGTCGCCGTACTGTTTGTTTTGTTTCTGTGCTGTGGCAGTGGTGCCCATGCCCAATGTCAGGGCTACGAGCAAGGCAATCATTGATTTTTTCATAATGTTGTGGTTAATATGTTTGTAATGTTTTAATTGTGCAGTCCTGTTTGCCGGTCTGTATAGTTAAGACCCTCAGCGGGGCGTAAGGTTTATTCGCAATCGACCAAATGTCGCAATTTGTAGACGAATGTGCGTTTTTTAGAGCCTTTCAGAGATGACGGAGTTGCTTGTAAGCCGCTAACGCGGGAGACATAAGAACATAAGGACATAAGGACAGAAGACGTTTGTGCTTGCCGCTTAGCGCGGAAAACATAAGGAACATAAGTTTTCATAAGATACATATAAGGCCGCTGCGCGGCTGACGGCCACGGACTAACGTCCGGGGGGCCTCAAGAGACATAAGGGCTGACGCCGTAGCGTGGCTTGGCAGCCGCTAACGCGGGAGACATAAGAGACATAAGGGCTGACGCCGTAGCGTGGCTTGGTTTGCCGCTAACGCGGCAAACATAAGAACATAAGGACATAAGGACATAAGGGCTGACGCCGTAGTATTACATATAGTAACGCTACGGCGTCAGCCCTTATGTCTCTTGAGGCCACCCGGACGTTAGTCCGTGGCCGTTAGCCGCGCAGCGGCCTTATATGTATCTTATGAAAACTTATGTTCTTATGTTCCCGCGGTAAGCGGCTAACACAAACGTCTTATGTTCTTATGTCCTTATGTCCTTATGTTTTCCGCGTTAGCGGCTGCCAGAGCATACCTCGGCAATAAAAACAAGCGAGCTTGTTTTGTATTGCACTCGGTTTGCACTATCTTTGCACAAGTGAGTTATAATGACCTAATTTTGAATACCCGCTTATGATAGACCATATAATAAATACCGCCCTGCGTGCAGGCCGAGCCATCATGCAGATATATACCCACCCCGACCTCGACTGGCAGGTGGAACGCAAAGCCGATAATTCGCCACTGACACTGGCCGACCGCGAGTCGCACCGTGTTATAGCTGAGGCCCTGGAGTCGAGTCCGTACCCCCTGCTCAGCGAGGAGGGCGCACACTTGCCCTACGACGAGCGCAAAGACTGGCGCACGCTGTGGATAGTGGACCCCCTCGACGGTACAAAGGAATTCTTAAAGCGCAACGATGAGTTTACGGTAAACATTGCCTTGGTAACTGATGGCGAACCTGTGCTTGGCGTGATCTATGTACCCGCCAAAAACCGCCTGTTCTGGGGCGAGAAAGGCCAGGGCGCCTTTACAGCTGAGGTAGAACCGGAAACGCTCCATGTGGGCGAGGCCGAAGCTTTACCCCTCAAAGGGGCCGACACGGGCCGTCCTTATCGCGTGGTAGCTTCGCGCTCGCACCTTTCTGCCGAGACAGAATCATTCATCAACGATCTGCGCCGCTATCACCCCGACCTTGAATTGGTAAGTGCCGGTTCGTCGCTCAAACTCTGTCTCGTGGCCGAGGGCAAGGCTGACATCTATCCGCGTTTGGCCCCCACCATGGAGTGGGACACCGCTGCCGGACATGCCATAGCCCTGGCGGCCGGTTGCCAGGTGCTCGACGCACAAACCGACTTGCCCCTTACCTATAATAAGGAAGACCTGCACAACCCTTGGTTTGTGGTGAAGTAGGTTAGGAGGTTGGGAGGTTAGGAGGTTATGGGGTTATGAGGTTAAAAAGTAACCTTTACTCAAGTTTCGGATTTAGCAAGGGTGGGCTGAAAGCCCAATGGAGCACATAGCCCAGGGCAAGCGAAGCGGCACCCTGGGTATCGCGTGTTGGAGCAGTCGCGCCCTGTAA
>ENA-UPTB01002307-UPTB01002307.1-human-gut-metagenome-genome-assembly--contig:-NODE-2307-length-13689-cov-10.631649_pt1 | contig 13689 bp, 12 predicted proteins | sample MGYA00250046_ERZ773369 | MGnify/ENA primary metagenome ERZ773369 (study PRJEB29103, sample SAMN06111938) | human gut metagenome | biome: human gut; feature: ankylosing spondylitis patient; material...
CCATACAGCTTAGCCACTGCATACGGGCTGTAAGGATGGAACGGCGTGTTTTCATTCTGCGGCACTTCTTCCACCTTTCCGTAAAGTTCCGAAGTAGATGCCTGATAGATGCGGCAAGTATCTTTCAGTCCGCACAGACGGACAGCCTCTAACACGCGGAGCACCCCTGTGGCGTCTACATCAGCTGTAAATTCCGGAGAGTCAAAACTTACCTGTACGTGGCTTTGTGCCGCCAGGTTGTAGATTTCCGTGGGGCGCACCTTGCTCACTACCTGCAACATACTCATGGAGTCCGTCAGGTCCGCATAGTGCAAGTGGAAGTTCGGTTTTCCTTCCAGGTGTGCGATACGTTCGCGGAAATCCACAGACGAGCGGCGGATGGTGCCGTGCACGTCATAACCTTTTTCTAATAAAAATTCGGCCAGGAACGAACCGTCCTGACCTGTTATACCTGTGATTAATGCTACTTTTCTTTCCATATAAATTAATGGTTTATTCGTTTTTACATGTTGATTTTTTTGTATTAAGCACCTAATTTTGTGGCTTTTTTATTTAATTGGGTGAAGTTCGGTACTAAGATAAAGAAGAGTCCATAAATTTAAGATTATTATTTGCATATTGTTATGGGAAGATGATTTTTGTAATATCTAATTTTAAACATAAATAAAGATAATATATCGAACAATGCAATTTAATATTTCATTTTAGAATATGTACTGTAGTTTTTCTTATATGATTTTCTAAATCAGTTGAAGATTCAAATCTATTTTTTATTTTTTTTGCAGGTACACCCGCATATATGGAATATGGTTCTGTATCATGGGTGACCACGCTACCGGCTGCTATTATTGATCCATCATTGATTTTTACGCCACTCATAATAATGGCTCCATAACCAATCCATACATCATTACCGATATAAGTAATTTCATTTATACCTTTCCAAGAATAATCTTTATCTCTAATTTGACTAGCTAATCTCACCGGAGTCCCTACTTGTTGATAGTTATGATCATATTTTCCTACAATACCAACGTGGTTAGCTATGATTACGTTATCTCCAATAATACAATCTGTTTCTATTGAAGAATATTTTCCTATATAAAAGTTCTTTCCAATTTCTATTTTCTTTCTTCCCCAAATAAATACACCTCTTCCACAATGAAAACCTTTACCTATTTTATATTTGTGCCATACAATATGTTGATAATATAGGTCTCTTATGTGTTTTAAATAATTTATTAGTATCATATAGATATAATTATTCTGTGAATTCTTTGATGATATCACTATAAAAATCCTCGAAAGATTTTAGCATATTGCTATGATGTTCTGTTTTTTTAGAGCGTTTAAAAGTTGCAATAAGTTTATTTTTCAAGTCTTCTTTATCGTTGCTTTTAAATACATAACCATTTTTTCCGTCTTGTATAAGTGTATGAGCTCCTGCATGATCTGAGACAATCACGAAGCATCCTCCTATTAGAGCTTCGTTTACTACGGCTCCAAATGCTTCTTGATAGCTAGCTAAAATAAAGAAATCGGCTAAATAATACCATGCATATAAACTATCTCCATATAGAGCTCCTGTCTGTATGATTTGGGTGGTGAGGTTTAATTCTTCTATTTTTTTTCTTACGGAATCTTTCATCTCGCCATCTCCTACTAATACTAAACAGGTTTCGTCATTTTTTGTTTCTGCATAAGATTCTATTATTAGAGGAATGTTTTTAACTGGGTCAAATCGGCCGACGTATAATAATACTTTTTTGTTTTCCAATTTGTATTTATGAACGTATTCTTCTGCTTTATTTTTATTTATATTAATCTTATATTCTAGATATTTATCATTTTGTATGATAGGAAAATACACGAATTTACAATTCGTCTTTGGATAAAGATTTCTAAGAAAATCTTGAGTCTTAGTGCTAACAACTAAAAAGCCGTTTACATGCTTTACGATAAAGTCTCTTAATTTTTTTCTTTTATTTGAATATGATTGTGCCATTTGTATACTGTCATCACAAGTTAGGAATAGCTTAAAATTGTAAAATTTCTTACAAATTATTGAAGCTAATGTATTAATTCCATATTCATGTGCTAATACAATATCTGGTTTAAATTCTTTGATTGCTTTAATGTATATTGTTGATAATAAATGTCTACCAATATAAATGCCCTTTTTGTAATATTTATAATCAAATTTTGCTTGAGAGTTAACTTTTTCTAAATTAAATCCTAGATTGGCTATCTCGTGAGGATGGCCGGTTAATATGACTTTTATGTCATAATCTTCTGCAAATCGATTATATACATCGATGCGATAAGTCGCAAGATAAGGGTGAAATATTAAAAGTCTTTTTTTTGTAGTCATAGCTTATCAATTTTTCAGTAATGCTTTCTTTAGAAAATCAAAAGATATCTTTTTCAAAGTGTCTATGTGTTTATCTACTTCATTCCAATTAATGGCTTCTTCTAATTGATTGTCTATAGGTTTATTATAATCGTAGATTCGGTTTGTCAGTCCTAAGTTATTTAGTAAATCATAGAATCTTAGATTTTCAGCCGAACTATTCCCCTTTTGGGGAATAACAAGGAATGGTATTTTCATTATAATACTAAATGCAACACCATGGAATGATGATGTAACTACATATTGTGCATCGTGTATAAGTTGTAACCATTCTAATGGGGTAGGAGATATTAGTTCCTCTTTGTTAAAAGAAAATTCGGCTCCTTGTATAGCTGTTGTAATTATTTCTAGGTCTGATTTTTTTGTATAATCTTTTATTTTTTGCCAAGATATATTTTCTAAATTTTGAATAGGGTTTACCCAATAGGAGAAAATATATGGTTTCCTTATAGATTTTGTGTTGTTTAGAAACTTTTCATAATCTGTTTTCTTTAATAAAAGAGAGGGATCGCATACACATACAGCATCGTCTCTACCAAATGTTTTACAATACTCTACACCAATTTTCTCTCTTACAGAAATATAATTTATTTTTTTTAGTCTCCAAGTAAATAAAATTTTATTTAATATCCCTTTTTTAGGGCTTCCGAAACTTGCTGCATAAGAAAGAGTTATTGAACCCTTAGGAGCAAAAGTTAAATAACGTTCAGAAGAAAGTCCAGCCCATACTTGATCACTACCTGTTATGTATGCATCTGCTTGTGGTGGATTACTTTTAAGTTGGGAGTAATTAGTGTATTCAATTGAAGTTTCATGAAGGTATTTATCTTCAAATTTCTGAAAACCTTCAGGGTTTTGATGTTTGTAAGTTCTATTTCGATCTTTTCGTTTTAATAGAAAATTAGCAATCCTATATTTTAATGTTATTTTGTCTTTAGAATTAAAGCGTAGCCAATATACTTGGTGTCCTTCTTTTTCTAAATATGTTTGTAGAGCAAAATATTGTAATATAGATCCATAATTATTGGCAATTTTAATCCATGCATATGAGGAATAAATACAGATTTTCATAAGTTTTTGATTTTATAGTAAAAAGCATATAATGGTGAATGTAGCATAAAATGTTTTATCCAAAACTTATATTTCAAAATCTTACTATTATTTATATATCTTTCTAAAACTTTTTTTGGTGTTGTATTTAATTCAATATAACTTTTATTTCTATAATTAGTCCGCAATGAAGGGGTACGTAAATTGTCATTTCCTTTTTTATATATTCTACTTGCGTTGCTATTGTTTCTATGTTAGATTTTAATATATTGAATAATTTCTTACCTTTTTCAGTGTTTATTAGTATAGCAGAAACTCCATTTATAGAATTTATTTTATGGAAATTTTCTACTCCCCAGAAATCGGCTAATGTGATATCCCCACATCTGTGTTCATTTGCAAAAGGGCAAGTATAACAAGATTCTCTAAAGAAATCGGCTGACATAAAGGCTTTCATATATCCTGCAAGAATAGGATGGTATAAATCTCTTTTTATTTTATTTTTATAGATGTAATCTACTGTTTGAGAGCCAGACCATCCACCAGCATATTTATCTCTGCATCTATAATTAATTATTTTTCTATTTGTTGTTGTTTCATATGTAGAAACAAAAGTATCGAATAATTTATGAGATGGTACTCCATGGCAGATTAAATCTGAGGTTATTAGGTTATTATATTCTTTCCTTAGATATAATTTTAAAGCTGCGACTTGACATCCAGTACCTACAAAATACACTAGTTGATTATTTTGTAATTGTTTTTTTATTAATGGAAAGCAATCAAAAGAATTTGATTGGAGATATTTGCTTCCTCTTAAACACTCTAATTCTTGTGTCTGTTTTATTCCTTTATGAGATAACTTAAGATTTTTATCAAAAGAAGCTCCATATACAATTCCTCCATTTTTTATAATATACTCAGCTATAACTGAAAATAAGCCACCAGATGAACTTTTCTTTAATGTTGGAACATCTTTATTTATTGCAGCAAAAGAGGAAATGATGTTATTGGTAGTTTTATGGGTATTTTTTATTGGGCAAACATTGTCACATATCCCGCAGTTAATGCATAAATCTGTTTCTAAAACCGGTTGTAAAAAGCCTTCAGAATCTTCTTCCATTTTTATGGCTTTTCGAGGACATATTTCCTTACAAGCTCCACAGCCACAGCATTGTTTGTTGTTTATGAAATTTAAAATCATATTTAGTTTTATACGAAATATTTGATATATCTAAAAAAAAAGAAATGATATAATTGGGTAAGTCTATCGTAAATCCAATATCTTCTCGTTAAAAAAATTAAATAGTATTTATCTCTTAAATAATGTAATTTATGAAATTCATTTAAGCGTGTTGCGTGTGTCGGTTGTGCATGTAGTATTGAAGTTAAATGTTTTTTCCATACGTAATCTGTAAGATTTTGTTTATAGTAAAGATAACTATTTTCATAAATAGAAGAGTATTGTTGAGGATGATTTATTATATCTGTTATGATTGAAACTATCTTTTTAGAACTATTCTGTTTTATTATCAGTCCGTTTATTGTATTAGTTATTGCATCAAGACTTCCATGTTTGGCATTGGAAATAATAGGAATGCATCCTGATCTCATAGCTTCAATGAGTGTAATAGGGAAACCTTCCCCCCTTGACGGAAGTAAAAAAATATTAGCATCAGAAAGTATTTGTTTGGAGATTTCTCGACTTACGGGACCGATGTGTTTAATACGGGAATCTTTAGGTAAACAATCTTCGATGTAATTTGTATGAATACCTATTTTTCCAGCCCCTGCGATTTTAGTGTTACCAGTCCAGTAAAATTCAAAACTAAGATTTGTTTTAAGTAAAAGTTTTAAACTCTTACAGACAATTTCTGCGCTTTTAGCGAAAGAACAGCCTCCAGGATAAACAATTTTTAATATATTCCTATTACGTTTAATCGTATAAGAAGGAGTGATTTCTGGCATAAAGTTAAAAACTACTTTTGTCTTTTCTTTATCTTTAATATGGAATTTATTTTCTATGTATTTTTTTCCATAAGAAGATAGAGCAATAATGCTGTCTACATATTTTCCGTTTAAGCCAGCGTACCAAGCATATTTCCCATTTATAAAGTGGCTTACAGTGATTATTTGAATGTTATTATTGATATAAGGTGTGATTAATGATAGAAGAGCAAATGCGCTGTTTACTATAATATTAGGTTTTTCTTGATTTATAATCTCTAGTAACTTTAGGGCATTGGGTATTGTAAAATCTAAATACTCACAAGAATAGACTTTAGTATTGCTTTCTTCCGTCTTTCCACTTGCTACAACTACTATTTCATATGTATCTTTAAAAGTTTCAATAAAATCAATAGCGTATGAAGATATACCACCTCGTCCAGTTTTAAAATTAGCTGTACAAAATAAAATCTTTTCCATATTATTTATTTCTGTATCTGATTACTTTAATCGGATTTCCTCCTACCACTGCATAATCTTCTATATCCTTGCAGACAACACTTCCAGCTCCAATAACAACATGGTTTCCAACATGTTTTCCTCCTGTGAATAATACCTGTCTTCCTATCCATACGTCATTACCAATCTCTGTTCTCCCAGGTTTTACTATTCTACCTTGTTGTTGCATAGGTATATCTAATTTTGATATGTCGTGGGTATCATTGGGAAGAATATAACATTTAGGCCCCATCATTACATAATCTCCTATTTTAATGTTATTGGGGACATGGCAATCGATGCCTAAATCACTATAATTACCTAATTCAATATTGAAGCCTTTCCCAAAAAAAGCATGTCTTTCAATATTGACATGATGTCCGCATTTCTTGGCAATATGTTTAAATATGAATCTTCGCAGATATCCGCTGTATAAACCAATTTTACCCAATGAATAAGTTGCTGGAAGATGGTAAGCAAAGCCATAGTAAAGTGTTAGCCAGAAATATTTCATAATCAAATAAAGTTAAATGATATTTTCTATTGCAGTGTAATATTTTTCAACTTCACTTGTATTGTCCCAATCTTTTGATTGAAGTTGTAAGATAATATGAGATGCAAGTTGTCTATCTGAATTTAATTTAATGATTGCATCAGCAACAGATTGAGGAGTCATTTCACAAATTAGCCCAGTTTCACCATTGGTTATTACATCAGAAACAGATGTGTAGTTGGTAGAAATAATGAGTTTATGTAATATTTTAGCTTCATCTAACGCTATGGAACGTCCTTCAAATTTGGATGTCATTACAATTATGTCGGCTATACGCATATATTGATAAGGATTAGGACGCAAACCTATCATTTTAAAACAATCACTCAGAGATTCCTTTTGTATTAATGATTCTAACATAGGCCGGTCAAACCCTTCACCTATTATGTACCATAAAAATTTGATATTTCTTTTTCGTAATTCAGTTGCCGCAGCTATTGCCAATGGGTAATTTTTTTGGTCCATTAATCTGCCTATTGACAATAACTTTAATCCATCGAAATTTTTATACTCTTCTTCTTTTATAGATTCATTGGCTAGTTTCTTTATTAGTTTCCCATTTGATATATTTTCTAGAACAATAAATTTGGATTTAATGGAAGGAAAATTTTCTTGTAGTGATTGTACTCCTGATTTCGACATAGTTACTACATAATTCGCCTTTTTGAAGTATTCAAAATCAAATGAGGGGTTATAATGTAGTGAAGCATAGACATTGTGAATCCATAGGATTTTACGTTTAGCTTGTACTTTATCTATTATAAAGTAATTCATTACACCTTCTACGTAACCAATAGCGCAGTCATATTCTTTATCTAATGGATTTACATAAGATTTCCATGTCTTCCAATAGGCTTGCTCCCTATGGAAATTTTTATATTTTTTTGATTGTAATCGAGCTATGCCATTTTTTATCCATAATGGTATGTTCGTAAGGGAAAAAAAATTGAAATCAAATAAAGAATGATGAATGGATTTAAATGTTTGATTGGCTTCTATAATATTGACATATTTAGGTATTTGAGAGAGAAATAATCCTTCTTTATTTAAAAGAAATAAATCTATGGCATATTTATCTTGAGGAATTGTATTTAGCAAGGATGTAAGACTTTTTTGAGCTCCTCCTGCATATAGATTATAAATGGCAATAAGTATCTTTTTCATAGTCTAATGTTATCTTTTTTTATTAGTTTAAATTTTCTAACGATTTTGAGAGCATATTTAAGAATTATGTCGTTCCTTAAATGGTAAATACACCACTGATAAGGTTCTAATTTTAATCCTGCCTTTTTTGTGTCTTTTAACAAGTCATTCCAAAACGAGGAATGTCTGTCAATTGTTTGGTGGTAATAATCTATTAATTCGTATAATCGCCAATATCTTTTTGTAACTAGGTCCTTGAGATATTTCTGTTTTTGAGATGGAGTGAATAAAGATTCTAATATCTGATAATAATTTTTTTCATAATTAATGTTACTTACATGGGATGAAGCTAGTCCTGTACTTAACATGTAGTAGTGATAACCTTTATAGTTAACACATCTTATATTTTTCTTGTTTTTAAGTGCAATAGAGATATTCATTAATGTATCTTCTCCGTGTGTTATGTATGGAGGAAAAGAAAAACTTTCAGCAGAAATTAGGCTTCGGTGAAATAGTTTATACACTGGACCATTATAAGTATTGTTTTTTAGTAGTAAAGATATGTACTCATCTGGAGTTATATCTTTATTTTCAGGCATATGTAGATGTACTATATCAACTCCTTTATTATTAATCATCATAGTCTCTATATAATCGTTATTAATAGTATCATCTGAATCAATAAAACAAATCCACTCTCCAATAGAGGCTTCTACTCCGACTTTTCTAGCATATGATACTCCATGATTCTGCTGATGAATCACATGGATGCGTGAATCTTTTTGTACATATTGGTTACATATATTTCCAGAATTGTCTTTACTTCCGTCGTCTATTAAAATAAGTTCCCAAAAAGTGTATGTTTGGTTGATGATACTATTAATGCAATTTTCAAGTAGCTTTTCTACATTGTAAACAGGAACAATAATTGAGATTATAGGTTGATACATATCGTATGTTTATAGGGTATTTAATTGAGGGATAGAATTGTTTGTTCGTTTATTTAACTGTAACATTCTTATTCCGATGCCGATAAAAGGTAGGAAGTACTCATATACATCGGTTGGACGGTTTAAAATGATGTGAAAAATTAAAACGATTGTGAGTGTTAGAGGTACTTTATAGTAGTTGATATAATTGTATTTCGTAATATAAGAAAGAATTTTTGAATAAAAAAGAATTGCTAATATAATCATAAAAAGGCCTTGCTCTACTAATAGCCATAATATGTAGCTTTCCATTCCCCATAGCCCATTATTATCTGTATTAGCTATAAATATCTTTTGAGGATAATAACCGAATCCATGTCCTAATAAAGGTTTCTGTAGGAAATATTGCCATGCTGAATCTAATTGCGTTAATCGTAAAGCGATAGAACTACCAGTAACTTCTGTTTCTCCTTCAGATGCAAACGTATCTGTTATTTTTAGAATTATTTTATCAGTGAATGTGGATATTAAAGGTATTTGCATCAATAAAAGAAATGCGACGCTTCCTATGCATGCGATTTTGATTTTACGTGATATTCCTTTGGTCAATAAAAAATAAATACCTATAAGCACAAATAAGTCTGCAAGTGGAGCTCTTGAATCAGATAATAATAAATTAAGCAAAGATAGTCCAACAAGTAAATAGTTAAATCTATTTTTTTCTCTACTAATAATAATAAAAGAGAGAACTGTTAGTAAATGTGCATGAGGATTGCTTGTGTTACTGAATCCTGCAATTCGATATCCTCTGTTAGTTTCAAAAAAGTCATAATTGATTCCAACATCTGATATTCCAACAAGTTTATTGTAAGGATTGTCTTTTAGTATGAAACAGATTAATCCATATATGGCTGTTATTAGTAAGATAGGTTTTAATCTTTTTATGAGTAAATCATAATCTTTGTTTGTTGAAATTGCATGATATCCAGTGAATAGCATAAAAAATGATATCGAAAATTCCAATATAGCTCGGTAGATTGATTGATAAATTGATTGCCAATCACATAATATTGCTATCAATATGTGAGTAATTAGGATGGCAATAGATATTTCTTTTAAAGGATATCTTTTTAGGGATATTTTGAACGATGAATCTGTAAATAAGGAAATCAGATATGCTATAGCTAATGTATAATGACTGTTAGAATGTATGATGGGGGAGTATGATGAATTAATCATTAATATTCCCGTCATTAGCCAGATAAATTTATGAATGCCTTTTTCTTTAAATATTTTGTAACAACAAAAAAATAAGAATGTAAATACTAGATATTTCATTGTTGAGCATCAATTAATTTAATTAGTTTGATAGAGTCTTTCATATTTACTTTTCTGCAAAAAAGTGAATTGGAGTTTAATATCTTATGAAAATCTTGGGCATTAAGTATTCTAGGTAATGATTCGAGAGGATATGTTTTAACCCAATCATAATATCGTAAATCATTAAGTTCGATAGTGTTTTTAAGAGGACTATTGAATGCTATTGTATGAAAGAAAACTTCATCACAACACGATGTATAACGAAACCTTTTGAGATACGAAGGATGTGATTCTATGTAACTTAATATATAATTAACAAGCTGTTTGTTTAGACTCCACCAATTACTTCCTTTATAAAGGTCTTGTTGTATTTTTTTTCTTAATGGTATATATTTTGATATATAGGTTTGGATTTTGATGAAATGCCGTTCCAATTTTTCGCCTAATCCTTTTGCTTTGACATTGAATAATCCATTTAAATGATAGTACATTAATCGTGGAGCAATTGGGTTATTCCAATCTAATTCCATAAATGATTTTTCGGTATTGTTGAAAAATAAATCGAAATTTTGATTGTTTTTTGTGGGGTAGTCTTGTCCTGAAATTAAATGATAATAGTCAAAATCTATTGGATGTTTTTTTGCAGTTTTAAGAAGTTCAAGAGTTAAATAAATTTGTTCTACAGAGCCCCATTTTACATTGTATCTTTTGTGGGTAAAAATAACATGATCTGATTCTAAGGCTATAAAATCATTGTAGTCTTGGTTTTTTTTATCAACATGAATAAAAAAATAATGGTTTTCTGACATCATTTTATTTAGGACCCTAGTCAATAAATCTAAATTGGCATGGGTCTCTATTAATATAGCATGTTGTTTCATTGTAATGCTTTGGTTAAGAATTTTTTAGCCTGATTTTGTAATTGAGCTATTCTTTCGTTGACATGTGTATAATTAGGTTGCTGCATGAAATCTTTTTTAATTAGTTCTTCACCTAATAACAATCGCTCTGGAAGCCCTAATTGATTAACAAGGGTGGCTGCTCTATCATCCATTGGATTATGCATGTCACTGTCTATGAACCAAAATGTTTTTTTAAAGATAACAGAGAATACTGTTCCATGAAAAGAAGTAGTCAAGGATAGCTTTGCAAATTTTATAAGATTTAAAAATGTTTCTGGTCCGCTTGAGTTGCACAATTTGAAACCTTCTTTATGACATCCTCTTGGACCCCATGCTTTTGCTTCTATAATATATACTGGTAGATTTAAACGCTTGGAGATTTCTTTTACTATTTGATTTACTTTAGGACTATAGTGGAATGCGTAATAAAAAATGTAGTCTTCTTTCACTATAGGTTTGCTGAGATCAAAATGTTCTTCCCAGTCTTTTTGCGTAAATAATAAAGTTGGATCTATCAATAATTCTATATCATTGCGACCAGTTAATTTCTCAAATTGGATCACCGCATTTTGTTCACGAACTGATAGGAAATCTATTTCTAGGATAAGTTTTTTGTAGAACTCTATATTTTGAACTTTTTCAGCTATCTGTGTTGCTCCAGTGGAAACAGCATATGCTATTTTCTTTCCATTTTTGACAAAGTCTAAATAATATGCGCTATCTGCATCATGGCAACAAGTATTCCATACTTGATCGCTTCCTGTTATGTAATGAGTATAGTCAAATTTCTCTTTTTGTAGTTCTTCATTTGATTTGTATTGTTTCGGAGTTAATTTGAGATTTTTTTTAATGAATGATTCATAATAAATGTATTGTCTTTTTATTATGGAATAATAGAACAATGATTTAAACCAATAATTGAGTCGTCCTCTTATTCCCCTTCGTAAGGGATGAATAGGGGGTAATATACTATACATCTCCCGTGAGCCATTATTAGCAAAATTGATGATTTCATTATCATACCCCATCGCTATGATGGTTTGTTGCAGTGCATAAGCTTGTAAAAGTGAACCGCAATTATGCGATGCCTGGAAAGTAATAGTTGCTGTTTTTATTTTCATCTTTTAAATTTATTTTTTGTAGATTTTATTCTTGAATTTATGACGACACGTTCATTGCTCTCTAATCCTAATAGATAAACTGATAATATCACACAAAGGATACAAATGAATCCAGTAATAATAAATCCGATAAAATTTTGTTTTATAGAGTTATATAAGTAGTAAGGGAGTATGGGAGCTATTATACTTACTGTGAAAATAGGTACATATACTTTTTTTACGTAATATGAAAACTTAATACCTATTCGATTGTGTGTGAATATGAGTTTAAATATATGGGAAAAAGCTGTCATTCCTAATTGTATTAGGAACACAATTGTAGGAGGAGTGTTAAATTGTAGGGCTATGTATCCCAATGGTACGACCAAGAGCATTAGTACTCCGTTGGTTAATTGGAACGTGCGTATTTTTCCAGTAGCATTTATTGCATTATTTAAAGGATTTGATAGGCAATCTACCATTGCATTTATAAGTATAATTCTAAGAAAAATAGCAGTATAAGCAGGAGGGGTTTTTAGCCATAATATTAGTACGTAGTCTGTCATAATAATAAATGGTAGTGACAGTAATAATACCATGAAAAATGAGAACTTAGAACTCTTGCATACAAGTGAATGCATATAATCTAATTGACCTGCTGCATAACTTTTTGTGATTTGTGGATTTATAGCTGTTTGGAAATTTGTTGCGAATTGTTGTATAGCTCCTTGTACTTGGACTGCGACACCACGTGCGGCGTTAACAATAGGACCGAAAAACATATTAAGTAATATGTTTAGACCTTGGGTTAAGCCGATTAGCGCAAGATTACCAATCAGGTTCCAGCTTGCAAAAGCTCCCATCTCCTTTAATTTATTTTTTTTCCATATGAAAAGAAATTTAGTTTCTTTGAAATGCTTATGGCTATAAGTTGTATATACAAATCGTATAATAACACTAACTAATAATAAAAGTATAGAATAAACAATTAATTTGTCAAAAGGAGAAATGTAAAGTAAATAAATAATAAAAAGTTTTAAGCTGGCTTCTAGAATACTGATGTATGCAAATGCTCCCATCTTCTCATGTGCAATAATAACCGCATTGTAAGGTACGCTAATTATATTTACGGCCATAATAAAAATCGCACATTGAAATACCCAAAATGCGGCCGTCATGCGTTCATTGGGAATTACCATTTTTTCATAAAGGAACCATAAACCAATTGTTTCTGATAATATAATGACGAGCAATGCTATGAGAAAATGAACAATAAGGGCAGTATTAAACGTTTCTTTTAATGCTTGATCATTGTTTTGAGCTAAATCAAAATTCAGAAAACGCTGGGTCGCACTTCCCATTGCATTATTAAGGAAAGCAAACATTGTCACAACACCTCCTACTACATTGTATATTCCATAGTCTTCTACTCCTAAAGTTTGTAGAACGATACGGCTTGTATATAGACTGATAATAAGAAGAAAAATCATTCTAAAATATAGCAGTAATGTGTTTTTTGCAATCCTTTTATTATTTTCAGATGTACTTGTCATAGAATATTTGCTTTTACTAGCTTTTTGATTATTTATAGCTATAATTTTTGATAGAAATGATTTATCTTGTTTTATGTATTCTTTTTCTTATATTTATATGTTGGGAATAATTTTTTAAATACATAGACGATTGTATGTAATACTGTTTATTAGAAAACATAGCTAATTTTGAATTATTAGTATATTGTGTATAGATTAAGTAAATAGGTAAACTTCCAATTTTAGGGTATCCCCTTTTAGACGGGCGCCAGTCGGCACCCGTCTAAAAAAGAATCCACAAATTT
>ENA-UPTB01002315-UPTB01002315.1-human-gut-metagenome-genome-assembly--contig:-NODE-2315-length-13649-cov-82.057619_pt1 | contig 13649 bp, 9 predicted proteins | sample MGYA00250046_ERZ773369 | MGnify/ENA primary metagenome ERZ773369 (study PRJEB29103, sample SAMN06111938) | human gut metagenome | biome: human gut; feature: ankylosing spondylitis patient; material...
AAATGAACAGAGCTATTACTATTTCATGCATGAATACTTATTCGAAAAAGTAAATATCAATCCAGAAAAAACATATCTTCCAGATGGAACAAACTTAAACAGTGAAGAGGAAGCAGCACGTTATGAAGCATTGGTACAGTCTTTAGGAACGGTTGATCTTCAGTTATTAGGATTAGGAAGAAACGGACATATTGGATTCAACGAGCCAGGGGATCATTTTGAAGATGGAACACACTGCGTAGACTGAAAAGAAAGCACGATCGAAGACCACCGAGATCTACACTCTTTCCCTACACGACGCTCTTCCGATCTAGATGATGTACCAAAACAGGCATACAGCATGGGAATCGGAACGATCATGCGTTCTAAGAAGATCTTATTAGTTGTCAGCGGAGAAGAAAAAGCACAGGCATTAAAAGACAGTATTTATGGACCAGTAACACCAGAAGTACCAGGATCTATCTTAAGATTCCATCCAGATGTAACAATTATTGCAGATGAAGCAGCTATGTCATTGATCAAATAGTTGAATATGTGGAATAAAAATGAAGATTCAATCTATTAAAACAGTGTATTTTAGTGCGACAGGAAATACAAAGAACGTCGTAAAGTTAATAGGAGAAACAATTGCAAGGAATATGAATCTTTCATATAAAGAGATTGACTTTACACTTCCACAAGCTCATAAAGATAGCTATGAATTTACAAAAGAAGAACTAGTGATCTTTGGAACTCCTGTGTATGCGGGAAGAGTTCCAAACAAAGTACTTCCGATGATACAAGGATTATTTCAAGGAAATGATGCATTTGCAGTACCAGTTGTTACATTTGGGAACAGAAACTATGACAATGCATTGATTGAATTAAGAAATGGACTAGAAAACAATCATTTTCACACGATTGCAGCAGGAGCGTTCGTAGCACAGCATGCTTTTACAGATCAATTAGCAATGATGCGCCCAGGTAAGTCAGATCAGGAAGAAATCAGAGGGTTTGCTAAGCGTATCGTAACGATCATAGAAATGATACAAACATTGGGAGAAATTCCGAAACCAGTTCATGTAAAAGGAATTGAGCCAATCCCGCCATATTATACCCCACTTGGAATTGATGGCAAACCAGCGAAATCTATCAGATTGACAGGTTAAAAAGCGGATTTGAAGCCATGGAAAGAACTGTTATACCAGGAAATTGCGCTCTAATGGGGGCGACGCGTCTCGCGTCGTTTTTTTCAGTATGTCTGCCAGCCCATAGACCAGCCAGTCACTATACAAATACTTAGGTACGGGCTTTAAGCCACATCTGATAAAACAAGCGCAAAGCTGTGTACTTACTATTGACAAATAAGCGCATCACACCCCATTTTGCAATACAAAATGAGATGCAATGCGCTTATTTATAGGATTTATTAGTTGACTGCGGAACAGGGTGAAGGGGGAACGGGTAAGTTTGACAGATTTCCACACTTTGTCTTTCGGTAGTGCCGGACATACTTACCCGTTAACCTGTTAACCCGTCAACTTGTCAACCCTTTTTATTTTCCCAACTTGGCCTCAACCCACTTGCGGGCGTTGACAAAGGCCTCCATCCACGGAGTGATGTCGTCGGCCAGACGGGTTTCGGGATAGTAGGCTGTCTGCCAGGGGAAGAAGGCACGCTCCAAGTGCGGCATCATGGCCAAATGGCGGCCATCGGGGCTGGCAATACCTGCCACACTGTATGACGAGCCATTGGGGTTGCCGGGATAAGCATCGTACGAATACTTGAGCACTACGTTGTAGTCGTCCTCAGGATAAGGCAGGCTGAACTTGCCCTCGCCGTGAGCCACCCAGATGCCGAGCTTGTCGCCCGAGAGCGAACCGAACATCACGCTGCGGTTGGTGGGCACCGTCACACCGAGGAAGGCGCTCTCAAACTTGTGCGAGTCGTTGTGCAACATGTGGGCACGCTTCTTGTGGTCGGGGTTGATGAGGTTGAGTTCTACCATAAGCTGACAACCGTTGCACACACCGAGCGAAAGGGTGTCCTCGCGGGCATAGAAGCGGTCGAGGGCTTCCTTGGCCTTGGGGTTGTAAAGGAAGGCACCAGCCCAACCCTTGGCCGAGCCAAGCACGTCGGAGTTAGAGAAACCACCGCAGAACACAATCATGTTCACCTCGTCGAGGGTTTCGCGGCCACTGATAAGGTCGGTCATCATCACGTCCTTCACATCGAAGCCTGCCAAGTAGAGGGCATAGGCCATTTCGCGCTCGCCATTGGTACCCTTCTCACGAATGATGGCTGCCTTGATGCCTGAAGGCTCGCGGCGGTCGGGATTGAGGCCGAACTGGCTGAACTTGCCTGTAAACTCGGGGTGAATATGATACTCAAGCGGCTGCTGCTTGTAGTTTTCGTAACGCTGCTTGGCACAACCGTTCATGCTCTGCTTGGTGTCGAGCAAATATGATGTTTCGTACCACACATCGCGCAGGTAGTCAATGCCAAACTGGTAGGTGGCATCGCCAAGGGTTACCATGATTTGACGCTCCTCGGCGGGTTTACCTATCTTGACATAGCCCACGCCGGCATCGTCGAGCAGGGCCTTGAAGTCCTTTTTGTGCTTGTCGGCCACCTGTACTACCACGCCGGGATTTTCGGCAAAGAGCACGCGTACCAAGTCGTCGGTCTTGAACTTGTCGAGGTTGACGTCGATACCGCCCTCGGTGTTGGCAAAGGTCATTTCGAGCAGGGTGGTGATAAGGCCACCTGCCGAGATGTCGTGGCCGGCCATTATCCAGCCCTTCTTAACGAGCTGCTGCACGGCGTTGAAGGCCTCGCGGAAGTAGTCGGGGTTTTTAACCGTGGGCACATCGCTGCCCACATAGCCCTGGCTCTGCGCAAAGGCTGAGCCGCCAAGGCGGAGTTGGTCAAACGAGAAGTCGATGTGATAGAAGGTGCTCTTGGCATCGTTCTTCATCACGGGTGACACTACCTGGCGAATGTCGCTCACCTCGCCACCGGCACTTACGATAACGGTGCCCGGCGAAATGATTTTCTCGCCATTGGGATATTGCTGTGAAAGCGAAAGCGAGTCCTTGCCAGTGGGCACGTTGATTTCGAGTGCGCAACAGAAGTCGCTGAGGGCCTCAACACCCTTGTACAGACGGGCGTCCTCACCCTTCTGGCTGCGGCAGGGCCACATCCAGTTGGCCGAGAGCGACACGCTGTCGAGTCCCTCGCTCAGCGGTGCCCACACAATGTTGGTGAGCGATTCGGCCACTGAGAGCACCGAACCGGCTGCGGGGTCGGCCAAACCAGCCTGGGGCGCATGACCCAAAGCGGTGGCAATGCCCTTGCGGCCACGGTAGTCGAGTGCCACCACGCCACAGTCAGACAACGGCAACTGCAGTTCGCCCTGTGTTTGCTGGTGAGCCACCTTACCCGTTACCGAACGGTCTACCTTGTTGGTGAGCCAGTCCTTGCAGGCTACAGCCTCGAGCTGCAGCACGCGGTTAATATAGCTGTCGAGGTGGGTGACATCATAGGTCACGTCCTTGTATTTGCGTTCAACGGTTTCGTCTACCATCACCGTTTTGGGTGAGTGGCCGAACATTTGTGCCACATCGAGGTCGAAGGGGCGCTTGCCGTCGCCCTGTACGAACGAGAAGTGTGCGTCGCCAGTGGTTTCGCCCACCACATACATCGGAGCACGCTCGCGCTCGGCAATTTGACGCACGTGTTCGATGTGCTCCTCTTGTATGAGCAAGCCCATGCGCTCCTGGCTCTCGTTGGCAATGATTTCCTTGGCCGAGAGTGTGGGGTCGCCAATGGGCAACTTGGTCATGTCGATTTGTCCACCGCACTCCTCAACCAACTCGCTCAAGCAGTTAACGTGGCCTGCCGAACCGTGGTCGTGGATAGATACTACGGGGTTGACGTCCTCCTCGCACAAGGCGCGCACCAGGTTGTTGGCACGCTTCTGCATTTCGGGGTTGGCGCGCTGCACAGCGTTGAGTTCGATGCCGCTGCTGTAACGGCCGGTGTCAACAGAGCTTACTGAGCCGCCGCCGAGACCGATGCGGTAGTTGTCGCCACCTACCACAACAACCTTGTTACCCTTCTGCGGGGTGCCTTTCAAGCAGTCGCGCTTGGTGCCGTAGCCCACACCGCCTGCCAGCATGATAACCTTGTCGTAGCCATACTTCTCGCCATTCTCCTGATGCTCGAAGGTGAGCACCGAACCGGCAATGAGGGGCTGGCCAAACTTGTTACCAAAGTCTGAGGCGCCATTCGAGGCCTTTATCAATATCTGTTCGGGAGTCTGGTACAGCCACTGGCGCACGGGCAGAATGTCCTCCCATTCGCGGCCACCGTCAAGGCGCGGATAGGCTGTCATGTAAACTGCCGTACCGGCAATTGGCCATGAGCCGACACCACCACCCATACGGTCGCGTATTTCGCCACCCGTACCGGTTGACGCACCATTGAAGGGCTCTACGGTGGTGGGAAAGTTGTGCGTCTCGGCCTTGATTGAGATAACGCTCTCAATATCCTTAACGCGGAACCAGTCGCTTGTAGCGTGGTCGGCCGGGGCAAATTGTTCCACTACAGGGCCTTGGGCAAAAGCCACATTGTCTTTGTAGGCCGAAATAATGTGGTGTGGGTTTTCCTTAGTCGTCTTCTTAATCATGGCGAAGAGCGACGAAGGCATTTCCTTGCCATCAATGATGAACGAGCCACCAAATATTTTGTGACGGCAGTGCTCTGAGTTGATTTGTGCAAAGCCAAACACCTCAGAGTCGGTGAGCTGGCGGCCGAGCTGCTTTTCTACGCCATGCAGATATTCAATTTCGGCAGGCGAGAGCGCAAGACCTTCTTGCTCGTTGTAGCTCTCGAGGTCTGATATGTACTCAATGGGAGCAGGCTTGATATTGACCGTAAAAATCTCCTGATCAAGACCATTGTACATACGCTGCAACATGGGGTCGTGATCGGCCTCTTCGCTCTTGACAGGGAAATACTCTTCAATACGCGCAATGCCGCGGAGATTCATGTTTTGTGTAATCTCTACGGCATTGGTGCTCCAAGGCGTAATCATTTCACGGCGGGGGCCTACAAACCAGCCTTTCAGCGCGTCAGCCTCTTCAAGCTTGGCACCGCCATAAAGCCAGCACAGTTCTTCCACTTCGTTCTCAGAGAGCTTGTGATCTACCTGAGTGGCAATCACGCTCTTCTGCGGAGTTGTAAAAAACAATATCATATCGTGGTAAGGATTTTGATGATTTTCGATAATGCTGCAAATTTAGGGAAAAAAGCGGAGTGCGCAAAGTATTTTGTTGGACGCTGCTACAAAAAAGCGTAAATTTGCGCACCCCTCCGTTTATATCATTAACGCCCGTTGACGAAATTCTTGGTTAACGGCCCCATCTGCACATCTGCATATCAGCATATTTGCGAGCAAAACGAGTGTCATGAGCAATAGTACACAAGGCAACACACAAGGCAAGACGAGTTTCGGACACGTGTTAAAATACACGGGTCTGTTTGGCAGTGTGCAGGGCCTGTCGATGCTGGCCGGTGTGGTGCGCACCAAAGTGGTGGCACTATTCCTTGGCCCGTCGGGCCTTGCGCTCATCAATCTGTACAACACCATGGCCAGCTTGGTGAGCCAGTGCACCAATTTGGGCGTGTCGTTCAGCGCCGTGAAGGACGTGGCCGAATGCCATGCCGCGGGCGACGCTGCAGCCACCGCCCGCAGTGTGGAGTCGGTACGTGTGTGGTGCATGATAACGGCCTTGTTTGGCACGGCAGTATGCCTCATGCTGAGCCCGCTCATCAGCTGGCTGACCTTTGGCAACCACGACTACACCCTGAGCATAGCCCTGCTCTCGCCCATGGTGGGCATGCTGGCTGTGACGGGCGGCGAAATGGCCATACTCAAGGGGCTTAAACGCTTAAAGCGTGTGGCCTTTGTGTCGATGCTGGCGGCTGTGGCCTCGGTGGTGGTGTACATTCCGCTTTACGCCCTGTGGGGCATGGCGGCCATCGTGCCGGCACTGCTGCTGTGCAACTTGGTCATCATGGCCATACACCTATATTACGCCACCCGCGTGATGCCCTGGCACTGCCCGTTGTTCAGCCGCAAGGCGCTGGGGCGTGGTGTGCCATTCATCAAGCTGGGCGTGGCCTACATTGTGTCGGGCGCCTTTGGCCAGGGGGCCGAGTACGCCATGCGTGCACTGCTGCTGCGCGATGGCGGCATGGACGTGGTAGGCTTTTACAACTGCGGCTACATGCTCATAGTGAGCTACACCTCGCTGGTATTCTTGGCGGTTGAAAACGACTACTACCCGCGCCTGTCGGCCGTGATGCACCAGCGCACATTGATGAACGATGCGGTGAACAAACAAATCGAGGTGTGCGCCCTGCTGGTGTCGCCTGTGCTGGTAGTGTTTGTGCTGTTAATGCCTTTTGTGGTGCGACTGCTGTTTTCGGCCCAATTTGCCACGGCCGTGGGCATGTCCACTTGTGCCGTGTTCTACATGTTTTTCAGAGCCTTCACCCTGCCGGCTGCATACCTGCCGTTAGCTGCCGGCCACTCGCGCACCTACATGGCCATGGAGCTGATATACGATGTGGCACTCACTGCAGCAGTGCCTGTGGCCTACCACTACTACGGCCTCAACGGCACGGGCTGGGCCTTGTCGGTCATGGGGCTGCTCGACTTGCTGCTCATACATGGCTACTACCGCTACAAGTACCACTACCAGTTCCGCTGCCAAGCCTGGCACATCTATGCGGTGCAGTTTGCCTTGCTATGCGGCGCGGTATATGCCGCCCTCGAACTGCCGCTTGCACCACGCTGCATGGTTGGCGCCGTAGTGGCGCTGACCTCTATCTGGCTCTCGCTGCGCCAGCTCAACAAGGAGACGGGCATGGTGGCCAAGGTGATGCAACGGTTTAAGAGGGGGCGCACTGAATAACAAACTCTTGACAACAGTTCGCTGAATAACATTCTCTTAATAGCAGCCCACTGAATAGCTGCCCACTTGACAGCAGCCCACTTGTCCACCACCAACTATCACTACTTGCTAAGTAGGTGTTCAAAATTATTTTTACATTGAAAGTGCATTATCGGGGCGCAGATGTTCCCTTCGGGTGAGGGTTTCTGTCCCCCGATAACGGGGGAACCGAAGGGGGTCATAGCGGGCTATGTGACCGAGGCCGAAGGGGACAGATGCGTCTCGAGAATGTGCTTTCAATGTGAAAATGGCACCTACTGATTGTATAAAATAATTTTGGACACCTACTTAATATGCCTCAAATATCGATACTCGTTGCCGTTTACAACACCGCGCCATATCTGCCGCAATGCCTCGATTCGCTGTGCGGACAAACGTTACGCGACATACAGATAATATGTATTGACGACTGCTCAACCGACCAGTCGCCACAGATATTGGCAGACTACGCCCAGCGCGACGCGCGCATCACGCTGCTGCGTACACCGCACAACAGCGGACAAGCCGCGGCACGCAACCTGGGACTGCAAATTGCCACGGGTGAATTTACCACCTTTGTGGACAGCGACGACTGGTTGGCACCCGACGCACTTGAACAGGCCCTCGGGGCGCTGGCACAGAACCCGGCAAACGATTGTGCCGTGATGCGCCTGATAAAGTACTACACTGACGACGGACATGAGGTGGAGCACCCTCTGCACACTGGCGGCAAAAAGGCACTGACAGGCGAGGAGGCTTTTATGCTGAGCCTTGACAACTGGGCCATTCACGGGGTGTATGTGGTGCGCACCACGCTGCACAAGCGCTACCCCTACGACGCATCGAGCATACTCTACACCGACGACCATGTGACGCACCTACACTACCTTAATGCCCGCCGCGTGGTGATGTGCCAGGGGCGCTACTATTACCGCCAGAACCCGGCTTCCACCACCCGTGCCTGCTCCATGCGCCGCTTTGCGTGTCTTGAGGCCGACCTGGGCAAGAGGCGGGCCATCGAGGCCGAGGCGGCCCAAGGGCATATTCCGCATTACGCTGCCGAGGCACTACGCTTGTGCGAGACGCAGCGGTGGTGCAACATGATTGGCAGCTACCTATTTCTGCTCGACAACAAAGCTCACTTTACGCCTGCCGAACGCCGCGAGGTGCTACAACGCATGGCGCGGGTGTTGCCCACCTTCAGCCGCAGCCTCATTACCTGGCGCATCAAACTGCACCCATTTTACTGGCCGTTCCACAGTTTCGGTTTGTTGCGCGCCCAATGGTGGCTGCTGCACAAGTGGCGCACATGGCGCCACAACAGGTAGACTTTCTCACCACATCGCTCCATTGTGTAGTGACACAATGGGGCGACGCGTCCCGTGGCTGCTGAAAAAATGCGGGACGAGACTGCTGAAAAATACCCCGACGCGAGACGCGTCGCCCCCATTAGAGCTAGCGTTTGGTGGTAGCGTTTGGTGCTTGAAGAAACGCAAACACTAATGGGGGCGACGCGTCTCGCGTCGGGGTGTTTTCTGCAGCCGCGTCGCGCGTTCATCGGAGAATTTTTCAGCAGCATCGGGACACGTTGCCACCCATTAGCGCTTGCGTTTCTTGCAGCACGTTTCAGCCCCCAAAAGAGCTGTCCCGTTTTTGAAGCCAATTTTGCACACCCACTTAAAATGGCGTTGATGATTGCCGCAACCGAATAACAATGCACTCCGCATTACTATTCTACGACAAGCATCAACGCCATACTTGCTATTTACACTTAAACACCAACCAGGGCACAGTGGCCTTTGTGTTAGCTGCATCAGAGCTTTCATCACCCGCCCCGATATGGTGAATGACACCATCGTCTGAGCGATACCACGAGCGGTTTGAACGACCTGTTATATATATGGCATCAACAAAGCCATACTCGCGCAGCGCATCGGCAAAGTCCCACAAGGTTTCCTTATGACGCGTTTCGACAAACCAGATGCTGTCGTCGGACATGCGCGCCAAGGCTCTGCGCTCCACCTTGCCATGCAGCACAAAACGGCTGGGCAACACACCATCGGACAAAAGTACAAACTGGCGGAAGAAAGCCCCGCCCCGCTCGGCACAATAGTCCTTCAGTTTCTCGCTGCGCGACACGCCTATCACCACATTGCCGTTAGCCATGGCACAATAGCCCGCACGGGAGCGGTCGGTTTGCAACACCCTGCCGTTCACTACGAGAGAGCCCAGATACTGTCCCTCGGCAGTGAAATCTGCGCAGCGGGTACTAAGCATAAGGCTGGTATCGGCAGTGTCGGGTGGCGACAGCACAATCTCGGCTTTAAGGTTGTCTATTTTGTAAAAGGTCATGGCCACACCCAGTATCGAGTCGCTGGTCACCTCTATCCGGCCTTTTACCGATTTGGTTGCCGATGTCCGCTCAAGTTTTTCCAAATTCTGTGAGGGCGATATGCCGACAGGCACACCAAAATCATAAAAATAGCGGTAAACATGCCACCCCCAAAAACCACACGCACACACCATTATGGCAACTATGGCAGCAGCCACAAGTGTGGGCCATTTGCGACCACGCCGCATTTTGGCAGACCGTGCGGTTTGAGGCGAGCCACTATCCTCGATGGTAATGACAGGCACCTCGCCTTCGGGCTGTCCGGGAATGACATCAGGCTTTTCATCTATTATGATAACTGTCTTATCATTCATACGCTTGTCGTTTGTCATTGCCAGTCCTCCTTTTCCATTAAAGTTTTCAACTGTTTGAGTGCCTCCTTCGATGCTTTCAGCTTAAAGTCAACTCTCAAGCGATTGCCAGAGAGCAACAGTTCCTGACTTACCGTGTTGATGACATAAATGTAATTACGGTTGACAATGAGGCTCTTGCCCACACGTACAAACATTTTGTCGGCAAGCAACTGCAGTTTCTCGTCAAAGAAATGCAGTTTGAAGGTCATCTTGTGCGGCTTGCCATTGGTAAGATATACGTCCGAATAGTTGCCATCGGCAGATATGAACGCTATATCCTCTGTTTGGATACGCACAAGTTCTGTTGATGTAGATATTTTAAGCCATTCCATAAGCAGGTGTTCAAAATCTATACTATACCCGTTGGGGAATTCTTGGTAACGGGTTAACAAGTTGACAGGTTAACAAGTAAGTATGCCATACACTACTTATCCTCCTAAAGTCTAAATAGTAAGAAATCTGGCAAACTTACCTGTTAGCCCGTTCACTTGTCAACATGTCTACTAATTTCGCCAAAGCATATACTATAAGCGAATGCCCTAACTGTCAGCATCGCCCCTTCATACTACTTGCCGCCATTTATAATCACCACCAGCCAGCGTGCACTACCCTGTTACTTTTTCCTTACCGTACCTTTGGGCACATCAACCACCCATGTGCCGAGTGATGTCTTGATGGTGTATACGCCATTTCGCACTGAAACGATGCGGGCCGTCATGCCCATAAACGAGTAGGTGCCATCGCTTGCGCGCTTGATGGTGTACTTGCCAAGGGGCGTGTTTACCACCACATTGCCGTTTTTGGCGCTCACCACGCCATAGGTGGTGCCCGACGGCGCACCGGCTATTCTCTGCTTTACTTGTTGCAGAGTGGTGGCAAGCACATTGTCATCGCCATTGTCGTGTTGTACTGTTGTGTTAGCAAAAGTTGCGGTGCATGCAGTAGCAGCGAGCACCATTGTGAAGAAAAACTTTTTCATAATTTTCTGTCGTTTTAATGTAATACATTTGTTATTTGACAGCGCAAAATTAGTGATGCCCGTTTCGGTTTCCAATTATTTCTTCACTGCATGTATAAGATGCCCGGCTTATTGTACAAGTTGACAAAAATCGGGGGTAAATTGCATGCAAGGTGCGCACTTCTCCTCAGCCTCAGCCCCCGACTCCACGACCGAGCGGCGGGTAAATTGCACGCAAGATGTGCACCTCTCCCCCACCCATTTGGCCCTATAAACAAATAACCGCCGCGTTACGCTTGTAACGTGGCGGCTTAATAGTATAACAATAGTGTGCTCGAAGCGAGACTCGAACTCGCACGGACATTTCTGCCCAAAGGATTTTAAGTCCTTCGTGTCTACCATTCCACCATTCGAGCGACCTGAGAGCGGAAAACGAGACTCGAACTCGCGACCCCAACCTTGGCAAGGTTGTGCTCTACCAACTGAGCTATTTCCGCATTGCGTATCGTTGCCTCACTGCCTTGTGGCGGTTTAGCGAGTGCAAAGATACGCACTTTTGTAATACGGGCCAAATTATTCGGCCATTTTTTACGCACAAATTGCTATTTTGCCTTATTTACCCCGTCTGCACGGCATCGGGGAGGCCGTTTTCAGCACGTTTGCTTGCTGCGGGCAAAGGCAAAGGCGGCCACATTGGCAAACCCCACCAACGGCACGATGAAAGCCACCGACATGGTGGACGCATCGGCCACCAACCCCATGAGCAGAGGGCCTACGGCACCACCCACGGGGGTCATCATGAGCAACGACGAGGCACGCTTGGTGAGCGGACCGAGCCCGCGCAGCGACAGGGCAAAGATGGTGGGGAACATGATGCTCTCGAACACATACACCAACACAAGGGCTGCCATGGACAGCACGCCAAGGTTGAGCACTACGGCAAAGGTGGTGACAAAGGTGCCTATGGCGCACAAGCGCAACACGCGCTCGCTGCCCACATGCTGCATGACGATGCTGCCCACCACACGGCCGAGCATAAACAGGCCGAGCCCGCCAAACGACAGGGCGATGCTGGCATCGCGCGGGGTCATCCAGCCACCATCGGCCACATAGTTGATAAAGAAGCTGTTGATGGATATCTCCGACACCTCGTAGCTGAACAGGGCAAAGAGGCCGAACATGAAGGCTTTGTTCTTGAACAAACGGGTCAGCACATGGCCTTGTGCCGCATTGGGAGCACCAGTGTCGGTGTCGGCATGACTAATTTCGGGCAGTTTTACACGTGTGAACACAACAGCCACGAGCAGGGCCACCACCGCCATCGCCACATAGGGCAGGGCTATGCGCTCGTTGCCGCCACCGTCGGAAAACAACAGGAGTCCACCAAACAGAGGGCCGCACACGCAGCCCAACCCGTTGAACGACTGGGCCAGATTGAGGCGCGAGGGGCATCAAGGGTATATCCCAAAGCGATCTTCGCGGTAACCTTGGCGATCGGATATCCGGTTGCCTTAGATGCCAAAGCGGAAGAACGGGATACTCGAGGGTTAACCTCGATAACACAATATTCAAAGGAATCCGGATTCAAAGCGTACTGTACGTTACATCCTCCGGTAATCTTTAACTCATCGATGATGTTTAATGCAGAACTACGGAGCATCTGGTATTCCTTGTCTCCGAGTGTCTGTGACGGAGCAACTACGATGGAATCTCCGGTATGTACGCCGACCGGATCGATGTTCTCCATGTTACATACGGTAATACAGTTACCGTTCGCATCACGCATTACCTCGTACTCAACTTCCTTCCATCCGGCGATGCAGCGCTCTACAAGAACCTCACCGACACGGCTTAAACGAAGTCCGTTACTCAAGATATCAACAAGTTCCTGCTCGTTGTGGGCGATACCACCGCCGCTTCCTCCAAGTGTGAAAGCCGGACGAAGTACAACCGGATAACCGATCGTATTTGTGAACTTGATACCGTCTTCTACGGTATTAACGACCTGTGATGCCGCACAAGGCTCACCGATCTTCTCCATAGTATCCTTGAATGCCTGACGATCCTCAGCCTTGAAAATCGTCTCAGCAGTTGTACCGATCAACTTGACTCCGTTCTCCTCAAGGAATCCGGATTCTGCAAGTTCCATACCAAGGTTTAATCCCGCCTGTCCTCCGAGTGTCGGAAGAACACTGTCAGGTTTCTCCTTCAAGATGATCTCTTTTAATACATCAACCGTCAACGGCTCAATATATACCTGATCCGCAATCTGCTTATCGGTCATGATGGTCGCCGGGTTCGAGTTAACGAGACATACCTCTACGCCCTCTTCCTTCAGGGAGCGGCATGCCTGTGTTCCGGCGTAATCGAACTCAGCTGCCTGTCCGATGACGATCGGGCCGGAACCGATCACTAATACTTTTTTAATCTCTTTATTTCTTGGCATTATTTATCTCCTCCCATCATGGTAATGAAACGGTCACACAGATACGCGGAATCCTGTGGTCCAGGGCAAGCCCCCGGGTGGAACTGAACCGTAAAAATATTCTTGCCGATATATTCAAGGCCCTCGTTTGTTCCATCGTTAACGTTGACAAATGCAGGTTTGGCAACATTCGGATCCAATGTATCCGTATCAACAACATATCCGTGATTCTGGGAAGAAATATAAACACGGTTCGTCTTAAGATCCTTAACCGGATGATTTCCTCCACGATGTCCGTATTTCATCTTGTGCGTATCCGCTCCGGTTGCCAATGCCATAAGCTGGTGTCCGAGACAGATTGCAAAAATCGGCACATCACTCTCATATAATTTATGAATCTCTTCAATAATTTCCTTGCACTCCTTCGGGTCTCCCGGTCCGTTGCTGAGCATAATACCGTCCGGATTGGTAGCAAGAATCTCCTCAGCGCTTGTGTGTGCCGGGTAGATTGTCACCTCACAACCTCTTGCATTCAGTGATT
>ENA-UPTB01002318-UPTB01002318.1-human-gut-metagenome-genome-assembly--contig:-NODE-2318-length-13644-cov-3.126410_pt1 | contig 13644 bp, 8 predicted proteins | sample MGYA00250046_ERZ773369 | MGnify/ENA primary metagenome ERZ773369 (study PRJEB29103, sample SAMN06111938) | human gut metagenome | biome: human gut; feature: ankylosing spondylitis patient; material...
ACCTCTCCGGTATATTTCGGATTGCCTACAAATTTCGAGCTGACGGTCATATTCCTTTCAGATGCAGACTTTTGTTCCAATTCCATTCCATCCGGCAACCCCATTTTCAACGATTTGTTATGCTTGATTTCCAAATGATAACCGGCATCTTTTTCAAAAGTCAGCCCGACTTTAGTAAAAGAACCTTTCAAACGGATCTCGGAAAACAACAGTTGTATATTGCGTATATTCATTTCCCCCATTTTCATATCCATATCCACATAACTACCTAAATCCTGTACCTCATATTTGGTAAAAGACGAGCTACCGGTCAATTCTTCCACATCCCCGATTTTCATATTGAGGTTGAGGTCAAGAGCGATCTGGCGGGCACGTATCATCGTGCTGTGTTCACGCGCTTTCGCTTCGTTATACTTGTCCATATCCACCGGTTTGGCTTTGCGGTAGATGCGCTTGATATCCGCTTCCGACTTGATATTTGCCTTACGCATCTGTAGCGGTACAAGCCGCCCGGTAAGGGTTACTACGCCTATATCATGTCCGGGAGTAGCTTCCACGGCTACTATATCGCCTTTTTCCAAAGGAATTTTGTTGCTGTTGCGGAAATAACCCTTGCGGGTATTTTTGAACTGAACTTCCACCATGTCCGATTCCTCTGCATTGCCGGGAATGTCGGCAAGCCAGTCGTAAGTGTTCAGTTGCTTGTCTTGCCTGCCGCAGCTTTTGCAGCAGAGACCGCCGCTTCCGTTATGTAGTTTAAATTCCATCATTCTATCTGTTATTTTGATGATTTACTATGTTATATGTTAGTTGAAAAGGATTCTTCTATTGTTTTAACAGAACAATCATTTTCAGTGAAAAATCAAAGAATACCATACGGGCATTCACATTCTGTTCAATGTGCACTTGCGCTTCGCTGAGTTCATCCATAATACCCATAACATTCCGTTCGTTGACAAACGGGGCAAACCGGGTAGCGAAGTTCTGTTCGGGCAGGGTCATGTAGTTCATCTCTTTCCGATGCAGGTTATAGATGAAATTTTCCCGTATCATGCGCTGGCAGTATTCCAGAAAATTCTTTTGGCGTTCGCGCCCCATAGCCGCGAGTTGTTCGCTCCATTGCTTCATTTCCCGTATTTTCCGTTGATAGGAGAGGCGCATCAGGCTGACGAACAGATTGAAAAACAACTCATTCTCTTCATTCAGGTGGATTGTTTCCAACGCCTTGATGAAGTTTCCGTTTGCCAGATGGGCTATGGTCTGGCTGTCCGCCGGTTGCACGCCGTACTTTTGTTGCAGCGCGTTTGCCATGCTTGCCTCCTCTATTTTGCGGATGTTGAAACGTTGTGTACGGCTGAGTATGGTAGACAATATCATTTCGGGTGCTTCGGAAACCAACAGGAAGATGGTCTTCTCAGGCGGCTCTTCCAGCAGTTTCAGCAATTTATTGGCGCAGACCTCGTGCAGCTTTTCAGGCAGCCATACAATGGTTACCTTGTATCCGCCTTCGCTGGATTTCAAACTGAGCTTACGGGTGATTTCATCGCTTTCCTTTGCGTAGATAATCGCTTGTCCGTTTTCCGCTCCCATTTCATTCAGCCAATGATTCAGTGAGAAATAGGGGTTGCTTAGTACAAGATGCCGCCAGTCGGCTATGTAGTCATCGCAAACTTCTTTCTTCCCCTTGGCACTTTTCACGATGGGGAATACGAAGTGTACGTCCGGATGCACCAGTTTATTCCACTTCACACACGAAGGACACGTGCCGCAGGCATCGGTCTCCGTGCGGTTCGGACAGCAGATGTAACGGGCATAAGCCATAGCCAGCGGAAGTTTGCCTACTCCTGCCGGTCCGCAGAACAGTTGCGCGTGAGGAATACGTCCTTCCCGCACCTCTTGTATCAATTGTTGTTTGGCTGTATCCTGGCCTATTACATCTTTAAAAAACACGGTGTCGGTATTTGGTTAATAAATCTGTTTGGCTACTTCCTTGATGCTGTCCACTGCACCTATGGAATAGAAATGGATGCTGGGAATATGGTGCTTCATCAGTTCCTTGCATTGCTGCACGCACCATTCGATACCTACCTGTTGCGCTTCGGCATCAGTCTTGCATTTCAAGATTTCGTTTGTCAGCTCTTCGGGCAGGTCTACTTTAAATGTTTTGGGTATCATGCTGAGTTGCGAAAGCTTCTTGAACGGCTTGATGCCCGGTATAATGGGGATGGTAACTCCGGCTTTGCGGGCGCGTTCTACGAAATCGAAGTATTTCCGGTTGTCATAGAACAATTGGGTAACGGCATATTCCGCTCCGGTTTCCATTTTCTTTTTCAGCCAATAAATGTCCGTATCGATGTTGGGCGCTTCTTCGTGTTTCTCCGGATAACAGGCCACTCCGTATGAGAAAGGAGTATTGGTGACTTTCATCTCGGAGCCGTCTACAAAGATGCCCTTATTGAATTGGTTAATCTGTTCCTGCAATTCAACGGCATGATGATAACCGTTCTTTTCGGGAGTGAATACCGACTCGTGTTTTGCCTTGTCTCCGCGTAACACCAAAAGGTCTGTGATGTTCAGGAATTGCAGGTCGAGCAATACATATTCGGTATCCTCACGGCTGAAACCGCTGCAAAGAATATGCGGCACCACCGTTATGTTGTATTTATTCTGGATGGCTGCGGCTACGGATACGGTTCCCGGACGGCGACGGAGACGGTTGCGCTGGAACAGCCCGTTGCCGAGGTCTTTGTACACGTACTCGCTGCGGTGTGTGGTGATATTGATGTATTTAGGGTCGAACTCCCGTAATGTATCTATTGTTTCGTACAACTTTTCGATGCCTGTACCTTTCAGAGGGGGCAATATTTCAAAAGAAAAAGCTGTTTTTTCGTTACTGTTTATCAGATCGATTACTCTCATTTCTTTTCCGTTGTCTTTGTCTAATTGGCAAAATCCTGCACAATCCTGCACATTGGGAACAAAAATACGAAAAAGAAATGAGAAATGCTTTTTTGGCAGGCTATTCTTTTATGCAACGGATGGAAAACGCATTATAATAATCTTTGCCTTCCGGTTTGACGGCGTTCTTTAAGGCGATGTCGTTATTGCTGTTCGCAAACATTACGACTTTGTCCAATTGCTTTTGTGTGCCGTCATATAGCCAATAGGCGGTCGATGAGTTTGCGTTTACCAAGGCCGTCTTGTTTTCCCTTTCCAACAGCAGCCCTGCGGGTTGAATGCAGAATCCGGTTTCATTGGTTGCGGAATAAACATCCGAGCTCCAGGTATCTGCCTTTTTCAGTGCGGAAGCATTCTCTCCTATGTATTCTTTCAGTCTGTTCCAATCGTTTTCTGTTGGCAATCTCCAATCCAACGGAGCCAATTTCCCGGTAAGGACGGCCTCGCCGTTGTAAAAATGGGAGTTGGTGCCCGCCCATTTGAGGTAGCCCTCGCCATCTCCCAAAGCTTTTCTGAGGGGCATACTCTTGCTGTCATTATAATGGGCCGTCTGTAAATCCTCTTTCATCCAATATTGTGCGCCTATTTTCACGATGGGGTAGGTGTGCAATATACCGTTCCGTATATCTCTGATTACGTAGCTGCTGACGTTGATAGCCAGTGCTGGTGTGGCAGGCTTTTCCGTTACTATCTTTCTGTTTTCGTCTATGTAGAATTTTTCGATAGGCCGGGAGTGGCCGCTAATGTAGGTCAGCGAGTTGTCCGCTTCATTCCAACTTACTTTACCGCCATGTGTCGTGGCGGTTTTGTCCGGTAGTTGTAAAACGATTCCATTTGTCAAGTCCGTCTGTTCATTGTCCTGTACGGAATAGGCTACAATCGCTTTAGTAGCAACAGCATCGGCGGGGGCAGTGTAAAGATACTCCCGGCATACTTCTGCCACGGGCTTTCCTTGATGGTATATCCTGTAGATATCAGACGTGCTGAATGACAGCGAGGCTGTGTGTACGGCAGTGATTTCGTACCGGTTTTCGCTCTCTCCTTGTTCGCTGAGCTCCCATTCCTTGATGTTGGCGATAACTCCGGTGAGGGTTGCACTTGTGCTTTGCAGTGCGTTGATGCAAATCTCCAGTTCCGTGTCCTCCTCAATGGTGGCCGACGGGAGAGGGCAGGTATAGATTTTTCCGTTCCATTCCAGGGTAAAAGCCTGTCCGCCGTCGGAGTGTGTTTGCGGAATTACAATGAACTCCTTACCGGACAGCGTATTACCCTCTTTCTTCCATGTGCCGAAAGGAATGATATCCGTTTCGCTCGCATCGTCAACCGAGGAAAGCTTGTCCGATTGCAGGTCATATACGGCTTGTGTCCTGAAACCGGTAGCTATGATTCTGGGGTTGGCCTTGAGCATCTCGTCCGTATCTTCACCTTCTTGGGGTATAAGAACTAACTTTATTTTGGCAAACCGGTGCTTGTATTCCAGCTTTACGGTTTTCTCGCTGTTGGGTACGTTCCCGATGCGGGCGGTCATGAAGTTGGATAAGCTGTAATTGGCGGTCTTGTTCTGGTCTGCTTGTACTGTGACGTCCAGCAGTGAGCTTCCTTTGGACACGTTTTCTTCCTGATACGGATAGTAGCTGATGAAGTCCAGCGTGGCATCTCCTTCCGGATAATACACTTCTTTCTTGGATATCAGTTTGCTGTTGTCGCTGCATTCCAGAAGCAGGTTGTCGATGTATCGCTGCTGGTCCAGGGAATTGCCTGTCAGCATGGCAAAGATACCGCTTCTGTCTCCTATGTCGAAAGTGTTTTTAGTTACTTTGGTAGCGGCTTTACTTGCTTCAAAGGAAAAGGAGATGAGGATACTGCCCTCTTTGATTTCATCATTTAGCCTGTTGATACAAGATGTACCCGATAAGGCAAGGAGCAGGCATAACACATAATTTGCCCTTTTGAAAGCGTTTCTCATGATATTCATGTTATAGTAGTTTTATAAGACGAAAACATCTTCGCCTTTGGTTCGTACTTAAAAACTTACGTGTCGATATATCAGATTGGGCAGAACCGTAAATGTTATGAGAAAGTAGTTTACGCTTTCAGATTTCTATTAGTCAGTTATCACGCTTGATAGCTTGGTGCTTTTTCTTCTCTTTACATATATCTAAATAAAAACAAGGATGTAAAAGTATACTAAATCTTTGGAATAATCACACAAATAATCGCTCAAATTAAAATAAATGTGTGATGAGTTACAGCGCAGAGCAATGCGTAGTGATTTATTTCAATAACTTACGGTTATCTTCATCTCCTTTTCCCATTATATTCATTTGATGAATAGCTTTTTGGTTTAGTTTAACGAGACGTTCTCTTTGTGTCATACTCTGTTCGATAAATACTGCATTGAGGTTTTCCATATTCGACAAACAGATAAGTTCATTAATAGTGGCATAATCACGAATATTACCTTTCAGTTCGGGATTGGCTTCCCGCCATTGTTTTGCTGTCATGCCGAACATGGCTACATTCAGCACATCGGCTTCATTGGCGTAAATAATACTTGCTTGTACCGATGTGACTTCCTGCGGAATAAGGTTTTGTTTTATGGCATCAGTGTGTATGCGATAGTTGATTTTCGATAATTCACGCTTTGCTGACCAACCGAGTTGCTGTTGCTCTTCAGTCTTTAACCGTTGAAACTCTTCAATAAGGTAGAGTTTGAAAGGTACGCTGATTGCAGAACCGAATTCAAATGCAATATCCTTATGGGCGTACGTCCCGCCGTAGCGTCCTTTTTTAACGATGATACCGATTGCATTAGTCTGCTCTATCCATTCGGAAGCACTTAATACAAAAGATGGCAATCCGGCACTCTTTCTAAAGTGGTCGAATTTGACCACTTTAAAATTAGGATTATGGATGATTTCCCATGTGCCAAGAAATTCAATTGTATAACGGCTTCTTATCCAATTTTTAATTACGTCTGCCGCTCTGCTGTCCCCTTCTTTGGCGGAAGCCATGTCGGTAAGGGATATATAATCTTGTTCCTTAAAATTGAGAACATTAATCTGCGTGTTTTGAACGATGATTTTCGCCATTATGTAATTGATGCTTTGAGTTTCAGCCACAAAGGTAGTACAATTCACAAGATTATCTTCTTTTCAATGAACTATTTGCAAAATATAGAATATGGAAATACAGCATCTAATGAAGGCATTTTATAACCTGATAGATTGATTGTACTCAAGTATACGGTTATCCGACAATTGAAAGTTCCGAAAGAAATAAACAGTGGGATTTTACTGAAATAATATCGAATCATTTTGTATTGCCTGCTTTAATTCAACAAAAACTTCCGCAATTTATTTATACCGCTCTGATTTTTTATCTAACTTTACACGCTAAAATCGTAAACAGTAATTAGTTAAACCGTAGAATAGAGCTTATGCCTTTAAATTTACCCGATAAACTTCCCGCGATAGAGCTGCTGAAAGAGGAAAACATATTCGTCATTGACAATTCACGGGCCACCCGGCAGGACATCCGTCCGCTGCGGATTGTCATATTGAATCTGATGCCGTTGAAGATTACGACAGAGACCGATTTGGTACGTCTGCTCTCCAATACTCCGTTGCAGGTGGAAATTTCGTTCATGAAAATCAAGAGCCACACCTCAAAGAATACTCCGATAGAGCATATGAAAGCTTTCTATACGGATTTCGACAAGATGCGTGACGAGAAGTACGACGGTATGATTATTACCGGAGCCCCTGTGGAGCAGATGGACTTTGAGGAAGTGACCTACTGGGACGAGATAACCGAAATATTCGATTGGGCGCGTACGCACGTTACGTCCACGCTTTATATTTGCTGGGCGGCGCAAGCCGGACTCTACCACCATTACGGTGTGCCCAAGTATCCGCTGGACGCGAAAATGTTCGGCATATTCGCACATCGCACCTTGCAGCCTCTGTATCCCATTTTCCGTGGTTTTGACGATGTGTTTTATGTTCCCCACAGCCGCCACACGGAAGTCCGCAAGGAAGATATTCTGAAAGTTCCCGGACTGACCCTGCTTTCGGAATCGGAAGAGGCAGGGGTATATATGGTAATGGCACGTAACGGGCGCGAGTTTTTCGTAACCGGTCATTCCGAATACTCCCCCCTGACGCTCGATACGGAATACCGCCGCGACCTGGCTAAGGGATTGCCTATTGAGATGCCCCGCAATTACTATGTGGACGACAACCCGGACAAAGGCGTATCGGTACGGTGGCGGGCGCATGCCAACCTGCTGTTCTCCAACTGGCTGAACTACTTTGTATATCAGGAAACCCCGTTCAATATTGAAGAAATTAAATAAGAACTCCGAAAACCCAGTGGGGTCTTGTGCCCCTTTCTGTGGTGAAAGAAATATGATGAAGCAACGAAAAATAGAACTATTGGCCCCCGCCAAGAATCTGGAGTGCGGTATTGAAGCAGTCAATCATGGTGCGGATGCAGTATATATAGGTGCACCGAAGTTCGGCGCACGTGCGGCTGCGGTCAATTCTTTGGAAGATATAGCCGCTTTGGTGGCGTATGCCCATTTGTACAACGTACGCATTTACGTTACGGTCAATACCATTCTGAAAGAAGAGGAGCTTGCCGAAACGGAAAAGATGATTTGGGAACTGTACCGCATCGGTGTAGACGCCCTGATAGTGCAGGATATGGGAATTACCCGTCTGAACCTGCCGCCCATCCCCCTGCACGGCAGTACGCAGATGGACAACCGTACACCGGAGAAAGTACGTTTCCTGGCGGATGCAGGCTTTCGTCAGGTAGTGCTGGCGCGCGAGCTGTCATTGCAGGAGATACGCCGAATTCACGAGGCTTGTCCGGAAACACCTTTGGAAGTGTTTGTGCACGGTGCGCTTTGCGTAAGCTACAGCGGACAGTGCTACGTCAGTCAGGCATGTTTTGGCAGAAGCGCCAACCGGGGAGAGTGTGCCCAGTTCTGCCGCCTGCCGTTCAGCCTGGTAGATGCCGACGGGAAAACAATCGTCCGCGACAAGCACCTGCTCTCTTTGAAAGACCTGAACCAAAGCGAAGTGCTGGAAGACCTGCTGGATGCCGGCGCCTCTTCCCTCAAGATAGAAGGGCGGTTGAAGGACGTTTCCTATGTGAAGAACGTTACGGCTGCCTACCGCAGCAAGCTGGATGCCATTTTCGCCCGTCGCAAGGAGTACGTACGTGCTTCTTCGGGTACTTGCCGTTTCGACTTCACGCCCCAGTTGGACAAGAGTTTCAGCCGCGGCTTCACCCATTACTTCCTGCAGGGTCGCGACCGGGAAATCTCCTCTTTCGATACGCCGAAGTCCCTGGGCGAGGAGATGGGTACGATGAAAGAGCAGCGCGGCAACTACCTTACCGTTGCCGGAGTGAAACCTTTCCATAACGGAGACGGTGTCTGCTTTCTCGATGAACAGGGCCGTTTGCAAGGTTTCCGTATCAATCGGGTGGATGGCAACAAGCTGTATCCGGCAGGCGATGTGCCCCGTATCAAACCGCGCACCCGTCTTTTCCGCAATTTCGACCAGGAATTTGAGCGCATCCTTGCCCGTAAGTCCGCCGAACGTAAAATCGGCGTTGGATGGGAGCTGGCAGATACCTCTTCGGGCTTTGCCCTGACAGTGGCAGACGAAGACGGCAACCGCATAACCTTGTCTTTCCCCTATCCAAAAGAACTTGCGCGTACTCCGCAACCGGAGAACCTGCGTACCCAGCTTGGCAAATTGGGGAATACTCCTTTCGAGGTCATGCCTCTCGGCGGCACGGACAGCCCCTCGGCAACAACAGCTCCCGCCATTGCAATCAACTTGTCGCAGAACTGGTTCATACCCGCCTCGGTGATAGCCGACTGGCGTCGCCAGGCGATAGACAAGCTGACTGCTGCCCGCCGCATTACTTACCGGCGTGAGTTACATGTGTGGAAACCCACCCGCCACCGTTTCCCGGCAACATCCCTGACCTATTTGGGCAATGTGATGAATACCGCCGCCCGCAGCTTTTATCAGGCTCACGGAGTAGCTTCCGTGGAACCGGCATACGAGAAGCAGGCCGTACCCGAAGCCGTACTCATGTTCTGCAAACATTGCCTGCGTTACAGCATGGGCTGGTGTCCTACGTATCAAAAGGGACATTCCCCGTACCGGGAACCCTACTACCTGGTAGGAACAGACGGCAAACGTTTCCGCCTCACTTTCGACTGCAAGAACTGCCAAATGAAAGTCAGCAGTTAAAAGCCAGGGATGAAGCTTACGTATAAAGCATACGGTATAAAGAATGAAGTATAAGGTATGGGGGAATACGCATAACGGATAGTGAAGATGATTGAGAATGAATGCCCAAAGTATATAATATGAAGAAAGAAGAAACAAACATAAACAGCCGTAAACACAGCGTCACCGTACAACGTGCGTCCCGCTCTTTATACCTTATGCCTCATACCTTATACTTAAATTTCATATTTTATATTTTATACCTTATTCTCAGTTCTTCTTGCCATTATCCCCGTCCGGACCTGGAAGACGGGAAACTGGGGGCAAAGACCCGCGATTCGCTGGCTTATCTGTACGAGCGTCACTATACGTGGAACACGAATCTGGAAGTGCAGGAAGATTCGGTGACGATAGCCTGCCTGCCTGTAAAGGACTGCTATAATACACTGTACAAGGGAGACAGGGTGGTGGTGGCGGAGTTTGCCATCCACCCGACGGACAGTGTGGACAGCGTATGGGTCAAGCTCGCCCATTCTCAGGAAGTGCAAGGCTGGCTTCGGGAAAAGGACATGATCCGGGCGTTTGTGCCTACGGACAGTATCTCGCAGGCCATTTACCTGTTCAGCGATACGCATGCTTCCTATTTCATCGTTATTTTTGCGCTGTTTGTGGCGGCATGGCTGTTTCGCGCGTTCCGGCGGAAGCAGTTGCAAATGGTCTACTTCAATGATATAGACAGTGTATATCCGTTGTTGCTGTGTCTGTTGCTGGCGTTCAGTGCCACGGTGTACGAGTCGATGCAGGTGTTTGTGCCGGAGACGTGGCAGCATTTTTATTTCAACCCCACACTCTCGCCGTTTAAAGTGCCGTTCGTGCTATCCGTTTTCCTGATGAGCCTTTGGCTGTTTGTCATCGTACTGCTGGCGGTGCTCGACGATTTGTTCCGCCAACTGAGTCCGGAAGCGGCTGTGTTCTATCTGTTGGGGCTGGCTTCCTGTTGCATTTTCTGTTATTTCTTCTTTATACTGACTACCCATATATACATCGGTTATCTGTTTATAGCCGTATTTGTGTGGGTATTCTTCAGGAAACTGCGTTCGTCACTGGCTGCATCCCGCTATCGCTGCGGCAATTGCGGACAGAAAATAGGGGCGAAAGGGGTTTGCCCGCATTGCGGGGCAATCAACGAATAGGTTATTTGCCGGTACCGGCTGGCGGTACTTCGTGTTCCAAGAGGCGGTACTTCGGCTACCGGCAGTTGGTACTCCGTGTACCAACGCTTGGTAGTCCGCGTACCATAGTGTGGTACTTCACGTACCAATGCTTGGTAGCTCCCGTACCAACGGTTGGTATTTCGTGTACCAAAGCGGGTATTACTTTGGTACACGCAACCGGTTTATATTAAGAGGCTTACAATTCTGATTTACCTGCTTGTAAAAGTCGGCAAACTCTGTTTGCTAAAATCTGCAACGCAGTTCTATTCCGGCCTGGATGGGGCGTCCTTTCTGCATAAATCCGTTGCCCATGCTTTCGAAATAGAAGGCGGCGTAATCCTTGTCCAGTGCATTGCGCACCCAGAAGTCTATCTGTCCGCGGCCTTTCTGGAAACTGATGCGTCCGTTCAGTGTGCCGTAGAATGATTGGCTGACGGTGTTCTCTTCCGTCCAGTACACACGTCCCGCACCGGTGTATTCGGCATTCAACTGGATGCGCTCCAGCCAATATCCCGGGTTGATGCGGAAAATGTACTGTCCGCCTACGGTCAGCGTGTGTTTGGGAACGAAAGGCACGTAGTTGCCGTTGTAGCTGATTTCCTGAAGCTGTCCGTTGACGCGGGCATTGGTTACGTAGTCCTTAAAGGTGGCATACGTATAGCCGTAGCTGGTGTTCAGCGTGAAGTCGGCAGTAATGGCGGCAGCCAGGGACAGTTCGGCGCCAAGGCTGCGGCTTTTGCCTGCATTCACCGTTTCGCGTCCCAAGCCGCTTGCTCCTGCAAAGCGTGAGATTTGCTGGTCGCGCGTCTCCAGCCAGAAGAGTGCGGCATCGGTACGCAGACGGTTATTGAAAAGATTCAGGTGAGTTCCGATTTCGTAGTTCCAGGTTTGCTCCGGTTTGTATTCGGTGGCGGAGCGGGCGTCGGGATTCTCGCCTGCGTCGGGGAACATTTCGTTGATAAGGTCTTTGTAGGATGCGCTGGGAGAACCCTCTACAGCTTTTAGAATCTCCTCTTTTGTCTGCCGCATCATGTCGTTTTTCAGGCTGGACTGCAACAGGTCGGAGAACATCTGGATGTTGTATCCGCCCGAACGGTAGCCCTTGCTCACGGTTGCATAGACGTTGCCCCGATTGTTCTTGAAGTCGTATTGAAGGGCAAACTTCGGCAGCAGTTGCAGGTAGTCCTTGTCGATGGAACCGTGGTAGCGCGACTGTACGGTGAGTGCCGTTTCGGGCATCATCGGTATTTCTTTGATAACCTGCCCGCCCCGCACCATTTCTCCTTTGATACCTACCGTATAGTCCATTGCAGTGCCGGAGTCGTAGGTCATTTTCATCTTCTCATAATCCAGGCGCAGGCCGGCGGTGAAAGATAATCCCGTAAGACCGAACAGGTCCCGGAAAGTAGACTGGTGGAACAACGCTCCGTTGAGAAGCGGTGTGTCGAAATTACCGTTGATGAGCAGATTGCTGTTGCCGGGCCGCAAGGACGGCAGGATATTGATTCCCATACCGGGCATGGGCAGGGGAACTTCTATTTTGGACGGGATTACACTGCCCAGCATCTGCCCCAGCATTCCCATGCCGTCTTCCCTGAAGGTCACCGGAGCGTCGGTTTTCAGCCACTGGTAGAAGCCGAAGACGCCCGTAGCCCATTGCCAGCGGCTGCTGCCTTTGCTTTTCATCACAATCTCTTCGCTCAGGGTATGGATGCGTTGCTTCTGTTCCAGCGTATAGATGTCTTTCGCCGTAAAATCCTGGTCGATGAACATGCGGTCTTTCAGGAACTGATAGCCCGTTACGGCGCTCAGGGTGAAGCGCTGCGCCTGATATTCGAGGTTCAGCCCTGTATTCAGCAGGTTACGGTAGTAGCTGCTTTCGCGGTTGTTGGAGATTGTGCCGATGTAGGATTTCATCTCTTCGCTTTGGGCGGCGGGGTTGACGCTGCCGGTATAATAGTACGGATAGCCGCCCTGGTCGCTGTATTCGTAGCTCACGTTCAGGTCTGCTTTCCAGTTCTCGGAAGGCAGGTAGATGCCGCGGAAACGTCCTCCGGCCGACTGCCCTTTATCTATTTTCTTATTGTTCAGCGCCGCGTTGCGGAAGAAACCGCCTTCGTAGTCATAGAAGCCGCCGGTAGAGAAAGCGAAACGCTCGGACACCCGGTGGTAATGCGTCAGCGAAGTGTTGTAGGCATTGTGCGTGCCTGCGCCGATGCGCAAGTCCGTGCCCTGATAGGAGAAAGGCGATTTGGTGTGAATCTTGATCAGTCCGCCCATCGCATTGCGTCCGTACAGCGTTCCTTGCGGGCCGCGCAGTACGTCGATGCGTTCGATGTCGGAGTAGTCGAAGTCGAAAGCGGATTTGTCGATGTAGGGGATATTGTCCACATACAGTCCCACGGACGGCGTGTTGATGCGCGAACCGATACCGCGGATATAGACGGCGGAAGTAAGGCGCGAACCGTAGTCGGGGATGAACATGTTGGGAACGAGTCCGGTCAGGTTCTTGATAGAGTTCACCTGTGCCGCCTGCATGTCCTGCTGCGAAAGCAGGGTGACGGCTGTGGGCTGTTCGCGCAGCTTGCGGTTTTCTTTGGGGGCTGCGATGACGAGGACTTCTTCCACGTCTACTACTTTCAAGGTGTCCAAATCTGCTGCCGACACATTACCGGCAGTGAGGAATGTCAGAATCAGGGGAATAATCTTATATTGTTTCATAACTGGTTTTGTTTCGCTTGCAAAGTAACGCGAAATCTCCAGCCCGTGCAATCCTAATTTATGAGGATTATGATGCCGGGAGATGCGGGGCGGCAGGGGGATTGCCATCCGGTTTATATCCTGTCGGCATCGATGTAGCCGTGCATCACGGCATAGATTGTCAGTCCCGATACGGACTTGATGCCCAGTTTCTCCACAATGTTCTTGCGGTGGGTGATGACGGTGGTGAGGCTGATGTTCAGTTTGTCGGCAATCTCCTTGTTGATAAGTCCTTTGGTGATGAGCACCAGCACTTCTATCTCGCGGGCGGAAAGTTCGTGGGCATCGGCGTTGCCGGCGGCATGAGGCGGCATGGCGGAGCGGAGACCGTCCGGTTGCTTGTCGGGGTGTCCGTGCTGGTGTCCGTACCGATGGAGTTGCAGAATGTCTTTTACGAGGCCTTTCTCGTCCTGATAGATGTTCAAGGTCGGCACGCCCGATAGCTGAGGCTGGTT
>ENA-UPTB01002321-UPTB01002321.1-human-gut-metagenome-genome-assembly--contig:-NODE-2321-length-13637-cov-46.442994_pt1 | contig 13637 bp, 9 predicted proteins | sample MGYA00250046_ERZ773369 | MGnify/ENA primary metagenome ERZ773369 (study PRJEB29103, sample SAMN06111938) | human gut metagenome | biome: human gut; feature: ankylosing spondylitis patient; material...
TAATGAGTAATAGCGAGCTATTGCGAATTAAAAACGGACAAAAGACGCCTTATAAAAAGCAAAAGACTGCAAGCAGTCATAAAAAAAAATAAAGTAAACGTCCTAATGACCGTTTTGGGTTTATCTCGGTTAACCGGATTTTTGCATTATCTTTGAATAAGATAAGCGGCACCTCGGCAATAAAAATGAAAGTCTATTGCCTTTCATTTTGTATTGCTCTCGGTTTAGATAAAATCCTCACGCTCGGAAATGTGAATAAATTCCCATTTCTCTCACTTAACCGGTTTTTTGCATTATCTTTGCAAACGATATGATTACCAGATGTTACCTTGAAATCACGAATGTATGCAATCTGAACTGTGTGTTCTGCCCCAAGACAACGAGGGAGAAACACTCAATGACGCTTGACGAATTCGACACACTGACAACACGACTCGCCGGAGAAGTGAGATTCCTGTATTTCCACCTCATGGGCGAACCGTTTCTACACCCTCTGCTGCCTGAGTTCATCCTGATGGCACGCCGGAAGGGGTTCACTCCCGTTATCACCACCAACGGCACGCTGCTGGCGCAACGTGGCGACCTGCTCGACGCACTGCCACACAAGCTGCAGATTTCGCTGCATTCGCATGAGGGTAACGGGAAGGATAATCCGGAACAGTATATCGATGAAGTGATGGCGTTTGCCAAAGAAGCGGCGCAGCGCGGATGCGTGGTGGTGTTGCGATTGTGGAACGAAGGTGGGCTCAACCGTATGAACGGCTCTATTCTGGACATGATTGCCGAATGCCAGCCTCGTCCGTGGACACAGAGACACGACGGATGGAAACTCGCAGAGAACCTGTATGTGGAAAGCGACGACATGTTTGAATGGCCCGACCTTCAGCATGATGTCTACAAGGAGGAAGAGGTGTTCTGCTATGCGCTGCGCAATCAGATCGGCGTGCTTGCCGACGGCACGGTGGTGCCATGCTGTCTGGACCACAACGGCGACATGCCGCTCGGCAATCTCTACGACAACAGCCTCAACGAGATTCTCGCCTCTCCACGCGCCACCGCCCTCTATCAGGGCTTCACCAGCCACACCGCCGTGGAACCCCTATGCCAGCGCTGCGGATATTCCGCCGTTTCCAAACGGTTCAGAAAACAGGAATAGAAACGGAAGACAAGAGGTGGTCTCTTTTCAGTTTCGTTTCGGCAACCATGACGAAGGCACTTCTTTGAAGTTCTTGATATTGGGATTGGCAATGTCTATCAGTTTCAGATACCATCGGTCGCTTCCTCTGCGTTCGCCATCCATATAATATACTTTGTCGGGCTGGTCTCGCAATATCACATATAAATCCAAGAACAGGAATATTCTATCGTTGGCAATACAGCTCCAGTCAAACATCGGGATGCCGGTCAAATCTCTATTTTTATAGAAATAATAGTTGTTGTCCACTCGCAACATATCCATAAATTTTTGTTGCTGCCATATACAGATGATGAAGAAGCATAAACAAGATGTTCAACTTCGTGATGGCGGCAAGCTTCAAGGATATTATAGAAACCAATGAGATTGCTTTGTATGTAAGCGTCTGGATTGGTGATACTGTAACGTACACCAGCTTGAGCTGCGAGGTTTACCACAACAGCAATCTTGTTTTCGGTGAAAATCTTTTCTACAGCTTCTTTATCAGCGATTGATGCATGAACGAAAGTCCAGGAACCTCCTCGATCCTCCCTGTTTAGGGAGGATGCTATATTTTCGATCTCCTTGAGACGTTCGTGTTTGATGTTGACATCATAATAGTCTGTGTGGAATCAACACCAATCACTTTGATGTTCTGTACGTCGTGGAAAAGACGTTTTACAAGGTTGCTGCCAATAAAACCTGCAGCACCTGTTACAAGAATTGTCTTGCCTTCAAGATTTATGTTGTGTTCTACCATAAAGACCCCCTCAGTCCCCCTGTTTAGGGGGAGGTGGGATTATAGGGTTTGTTTTATTTTTGTAATGACATAATCGGGGTTAAATAAGACTTCTTGGTTTGTGAAACGTATGACCTTGAAGCCTTGGTTTTCTAACCATTCTTGCCTGATAGTATCGTAGAGTTGCTGTTCGTCAGTGAAATGGTAACCGCCATCAATTTCGACTATCAGTCTGCTTCGGCGGAATAGGAAATCTACTATATAATCACCAATAATATGCTGTCTGATGCATCTCTGCCCAAGTGCTGATGCTTTAACCATTGACCAGAAGACAGATTCTGCCTCAGTAGCATTTTGGCGGTTCTTCTTCGCATTCTCCTTAAGAAGTTCATACTCCAAAGGATCTGCTGTCATCCATTTCCTATCCATAGTTTGAGACCCCCTCAGTCCCCCTGTTTAGGGGGAGGGGTGGAGAAAGTTTTTTTTCGTTTGTCTTGTAAGCCTCCCTAAACAGGGAGGTTTGGAGGGTCTTTAGTCTCTACGGAAGATATCTCTAGTATATACTTTATCTTCTACATCTTTCAGACAATCATCAAAGCGATTGGCAATGATAGCCTTACTCTGTGCCTTGAATTCATCAAGGTTGTTGACTACCTTGCTGCCGAAGAATGTAGTGCCGTCTTCAAGGGTGGGTTCGTAGATGATTACTCCTGCGCCTTTAGCCTTGATACGCTTCATGATGCCCTGGATTGCTGACTGACGGAAGTTGTCACTGTTTGACTTCATAGTCAGACGATAGACGCCGACAACGGGAGCCTCCCCCTGACCCTCTCCCGAAGGGAAGGGATGGCCGTACTGGTTGTTGTTGGTATAGTCGTACCAACCGGCTTTGCGCAATACAGCATCAGCAATGTAATCTTTGCGTGTGCGGTTTGATTCTACAATAGCAGACATCATGTTCTGTGGAACATCCTGATAGTTGGCAAGAAGTTGCTTGGTGTCTTTCGGCAAGCAGTAACCGCCGTAGCCGAATGACGGGTTGTTATAATGTGTACCGATACGTGGGTCGAGACCTACGCCTTCGATGATAGCCTTGCTGTCCAAGCCCTTTACTTCTGCGTAAGTGTCGAGCTCATTGAAGTAGCTTACACGGAGGGCGAGGTAAGTGTTAGCGAAAAGCTTAACGGCTTCGGCTTCTTTCATACCCATAAACAAGGTGTCGATGTTTTCCTTGATGGCTCCTTCCTGCAAGAGGGCAGCGAATGTCTTGGCTGCTTCTTTCAGCTTCTCTACGTCGGTTACTGATTCAATTGCCTTGTTCTCGGCTTCGAACTCCGGTTTGTCGATAATCTTAGGATAGCCTACGATGATACGGCTTGGGTAGAGGTTGTCATAGAGAGCCTTGCTTTCACGCAGGAACTCTGGGGAGAAGAGGAGGTTGAACTTCTTTACTCCCTTCTGTGCGTATTTCAAGTAAAGATTGCGAGTATAGCCTACAGGTATAGTACTCTTGATTACCATAACGGCATCAGGATTCACTTCCAATACCAAGTCGATTACTTCTTCCACATGGGTAGTATCGAAATAATTCTTTACCGGGTCATAGTTGGTTGGTGCTGCGATAACCACAAAATCGGCATCAGCATATGCCGACTTGCCGTCAAGTGTGGCAACAAGGTTCAATGGCTTTTCTGCCAAATACTTTTCGATATAGTCATCCTGAATAGGTGAAATCCTGTTGTTCAGCTTTTCTACCTTTTCTGGTATTACATCTACTGCTGTTACATGATGATGTTGTGATAGCAATGTAGCTATACTCAGTCCCACATAGCCTGTGCCGGCCACTGCGACTCTGATGTCTTTGAAATCACGCATATTTAAATTTTATTTAGTTTCTTATTCCGCTATTTAGAAATCTTCGTTATGCACATTGCTGATGGCAACGGCATAACCTCCAAGGTCCATCACAAGCTGGCGGTCGCGCAATATTCGTACGACATATCCTTCTTGTCCTGCCATGATTCCTGTCCTGTCCAGTAGATGAAAACAAAATTCGTCAAGTAGTCTTGGCCATCTTACTTTCTTACTACTATATGGCTTTGTGTCTCTATCAATATTATGTCTGCATCTTCATATCCATATCTCATAATGAGAGATAAGATATCGGGTGCAAAGTTACGCTTTTTCTTGCATTTACTATCATTCACATTATAAAACTTTTATGTTTTCATTGATTTTGTATAGCTATGTCTATGATTACACGCTAATTAGTAACAAAAATGCGACATAACTTTATATACACAATGCCACTGCCATCATTATATTCTTCACTTTCATCATTCTTCCTCAAACAACACCGCATTAAACTATACTTCGACTGTCTAAAGTTTTTCTTTCCGTCGCTCGTTCCACGCTATCTTACTGCAACGTGGTGAACAATATACGTCCGGTACAAATTTACAAAATTTATGCCCAGTTTTCAAGAATCCTTTATTAAAACCTGAAAATAGAAAAAGGGCGCAACTCATTGAGTTACACCCCTTTATCTATCTTTTATCTACGCTTATCTATGAGCGTCTCATTTGACCTCCTCGAAAACGACTGTCACTCACTATCAATGCGTTAGCACCAGATGTTGCGTCCATGTTGCAAGAATCAAAACAAGCATTGATAATCAACATGTTACAAAATCAATGCAAAGGTATGATATTCTACCCAAACAACCAAAAGAAAAGGCATAAAAAGCACAAATCTGTTACATTTTTTGATTTGGGTTGGAGCCAGAATGCAGGAATTGCAATGAAACGGTACATGGAAAAAGATATGCCACATGGCTCTTCCTAATCATTCTCTTGGTTAACAGATGCTTCTTCAGTGGGGGAAATAGGCGTTACTTTGTTCACATTGTCATATTCTCCTTCATTAGTCAAACGATATTTTATTTTGATGCTGACTATAGGATATTTATCAGGCTTAAAGAATAACTTTGGTCCCCATATTGCAGTAAACAAAGAATACTGATTAGCCTTATCGCCAAGCTTAGTCTTTATTGGCTCTTCAAGTAATTCTGGATGCTCAGATATCTTTTCAAGAGACAACCAAAGACCATATAAATCATCCATCTTCTCCAAACATAACTTCTGCTGTTCTTCTGTTGTAGGTTCATGAAAATCCAAGAAAGGTCGGTCTTCAAATCTCATAACATAAACCATCTGAGAGAAAACTTCTGTGCTACAATCTAATGAAAGAATCTTAATTCCTTTATATGAGTACTTATAATCCGTTTCTTTCTTAAGATCTTTTATTAAACCTATGTAGTAGTCAAAATAAAGCCCAAAAGCAATAATATAATGCTCCTCGTTGAGATTTAGTTTGTCAATTGCTTGGAATAAGTCTTCCGAAGACAAACGATAGTCTATAGTGTTATGTTCTACAAAGAAAGAACTCGCAAACATATGGTGGAAATTATGTAACATATAGGATGACATACAACCTGCAATGCCAGCATGTCCCACATCTGGACTATTCAAAAATGCAGTATTTGGGAAAGGCATTGTCACTGACGAATTCAAGTTGTAGCACTTATCCTGCAAGAATCTCCTTCCTAACAAATCGCCATATGGCTCCATTGCTCTTACAATATTACCAGTTAACTCATGCTCTTCAGAATCGATTTTCTCTTCGCTTAATGGAAGGGTTGTCCTTAACTGTTCCATTTTGTCAAGAATTTCCTTTTGCATACAAGAAGCCAATTGGTCTGGTCGCAAAAGATTTGCCTTGTTATAAATCTGTGCTTTTTCTTCGATTTCCTTATCAAAGGAGGTAAAACGTACAACATTGAGCAGATCTTTATTATCTTTAATCCGCTCTAACCATCGCTTGAACACATCCAAATTATCCTTCAAAACGTTTAGCTCTAACAAGGTGTTAGGTAATGCACCTGTATTCAATACAGATTCATATCCGTAGTTCCAACGTATAACATAAATACGATAAGCTAATAGTGCGAGATAGCAATTTGCGGCACCAACAATTTTACCTTCTGTGATACCGTGCATATTAGGCATCTGGTATCTTGATTCATAATAGAACGGATCAATAAAACTATTATGGTTTATTCTATTGAAGGTATCTATTATATCACTTAAATTTGAAGGCACTAAGGGATATGATGGAGGTTCTGATTGTGTAAAAGAAAGCATAAGTTCCAACAATCTATATTTCTTCTCTTGGATGAGCATTGCACACAACATGATGTGAAACTCCATGAAGTTCTCACGTTGTTTCTGATTATCTTCAATTTGCTCTTGAGTATAAGGCTTACCTTCCTCGTCATAGATATATTGGTGTATTGGTTTCATAAAAAGACCTATCTTCTGTGATGCCACTTTCCAATACTCCATAATCCACTCATCTTTATTGTAGAACATTTGTATTCTTAGATTCCTCCATAGATATCTATAAGTTGTTTCAGAAACTACAGAATCCATCAAAATAAGGGTGGTTAAAATCGAGTTCCCATTGTTGACTGATATTGGTTTTGATTCGCCTTTACTGAGAAATCCATTAATGCGTGAAACTCCTTCATAATAATACTGGTCAAACACCAATACTTTACCCTTATTATTTGCGTGTACCTTTATCACATAGTCATACAATACCTCATATACACTTTGTACAAGTTCGTTGTCTGCAGATTTCAAAAGTTCACCCGAAAGATCAATCCATTGTGTAAAGAATCTTTCCTCTTTCGCTTTGTCTTTCTTGCTTACGGCACTATGGTAATTGTCCAAAATCTCCTTTTGCAAGTTAGTGATATTATAGTAGGTAATAATCTTTGAAAAGAGGAATAAAGCACATGAAACAAGAATAATAGCGCCAATGCATTGTACCCCTATTATAATTCTTGCATGAACACTACCATCCATAAGAAAAGGGAATAACACTGCCATGACAAGATTGATTATCAAAAATGTTTTGAAACATTTGAATGAGGTTTCGCTCATAAATCGTTCAGACAGTTTCGTGGAACCAAATTTGTCGTCTATTTTTTCAATGCATCCTATCACTAAAGGATATGACAAACCAAATAGAGTGGAAAGAATAGATAATACCCCGCTATAGGTATAGTTTACAAAATCGAACATAGTAATTATTTGATTTTTCGAAGTATTTGCTTCTGTATTTTAAGAATTCTATCAGTATTGTTTTTACTTTTCTGCAAATCTTCTTGTATTATTAAAATGCTATTTTTACATTCATTGGAAACAGAATATAGTATATTTGTCTCGAGAATTAGCGAATCCTGAGATTCTATTTGTTTATCCAACAAACTATCTCTTCGTGCTTCTAAAGTGTCTTGGTGTTGTTTTTCCTTGTTAAACAAGGTGTTATTGTTCATCGATAACCCAACAATGACAACACATAATACAAGAATTATGACAAAGGTACTTTTTTTCATATAATCGATATTGTCAAACGCAAATATAATAAAATATCGTAGTAGAACGTATAAGACATATAAAATTGTTTAAACTAGTATTTCAGTTTTCTTATTTCAGCCATCTCATCCTCTCTTTTGGCCATAGCTTCAAAACTTCGGATTTCATTCGACAGAATTTTGACCATTCTTTGTGACTTGCCTAATGCACGTTCTCTATATTTATTCAACGTATCTATATGTTTTCTTTCAACCGTACCACCTTCAAATAGACTTCTGCTTGACATGCCACGTCTATTTGCAATAGCACAACTTATCTGGTTATCAATTTCATCATCAGCCAGTTTTTCAATTAACTCACACATCTCATCAGATGGATAATTGTCACCTTCTGGTATATCGCCTATCATTTTTCCTATGACCAAAGGCATTACATGTACTCTATGGTGAGAAATTGCCAGTTCTTGTAAATGATTAATATATTCATTTAGGATAGCATAGTCTAACTTTCCATCAGGTTGAAGACCAGGAACCGAATGGTAGTGATAAAAGAAATCAAATGCTAATCGAGCCATTGCTACTTTATTGGAATTATCAGCTTTACTATCTTCCTCTTGGCGGAATTCTTTGTCTGGAAGATACTGTAATTCTACAAGTTCTATCATCAGTTCTGGAGACGATTGAATCTCTTTTACAAAATGTAGAGATTCTCCATGTATATAGTGACGTAGATGATTGTACATTAAGAACTCTATTTGGAGAATACCATCTCTTTGAACCTTTTCAGTTGGCAAATCAATGGTTTTGAGTAATGTCGCAATATGATAAGCATTTCGAATCATATTCTCAATAAAACCTGCACGGAACATCTCTAAGAGGAGCGACACTTTATCCTCCGAGCTGAATGCACTTACAACACTTCCATGAGTCATAAGAGTCAAGAGATCTTCGTATCTTCCAATACTCTTTAGGCGCATCTGTATCAATGGAATATCACTTTCGGAAAGTCTCCACAGTGTTACATTTTTCCAATACTCAGAGGACACATTATCTCCTAGTTTTTCTGCTCGGTCTGCAAGTTCACGTTTGAATTCAGGCGCATATAATACGACGGCAATATGATTCTCTGAAACTGCGAGCAGTGTATCGCAAATAGTTAAATATGCATCATTTCCAATCTCGAAATAAAGATGGAAGAAATACGAGCGTACAAATTGTTCTGGTAGTAAGGTTTTAATAACTCCTTTATAAATCTCATTTGTATACTTTCCGCCATTCTGTTTTACCAAAGCTTCCGCAATAGTACTACTCTGCTTTGACAATCTCGATAACTGAAACACGCCTTCTATACCTCTCTCTCCTATTATTTCATCAATTATAGATACACGATATTGGAGAGTATCCTCATGCGTCTTCTCATAACCCACATTATCAAAATCCAGTTCTTCAAGTAATAGCTCATCAAAGCAATGTTTGTTTCGAATGACAATATCATCTGATTCAATTTCAGATAATAAATTTACATAAGGCTTTAATTCCTCATCATTCAGTGCCCATTTTGCCTTTTTACAAGAACGATGTCTTTTTATATCTTTTCGTAAAGTTTCTACAATTAGGTCATTACCCTTCATTTGATCCTTGTGTTCGGAAATAGCAGCGAGCAAACAATCGCGCGAAAAACGCATATAATCATTTGACGACAGTTCCAAATAATCACATATGTCATCATTAGTCCATTGTGTAAGTTGTAACATCAAGTCTACTACTCTTTGTACATATTCCGCAGGAATCGATTCTATATATTTCGGAGTAAACTGCCTTTCCATCCATCTCCATTTGAATTGGCTTGTATGAGTGAATACCATGGAAGATATCCCCTTCAATTCTTTGAAACACAAAATTCTTACCTCGTCTGGATATTTTCCAGAGAGATTATGTAGTATATCCATCCTTTGGTCAAATGTGGCATACGTTTGAGGTAGACGGAATCGATATATTTCCATTAGCGAATTGATTGGTTTATTTGCCCAATTGCTTTCATTCGGGTATTTACATAAATAGAGTAGAATATCAGTCACTAATGATAGATAATGCTCATCCCATGCAAGATTCTCCAAACAGAAAAGAAGATCTGTGTAATAGATAGATGTGCCAACTATATCGTACTTTCGCTGTCTTACTTCAAAAATTTCTTTTAGTAGTTCACTATCATCTCGCATATTTGACTGAATATAGCATAAGAACTCCGAAGGGACAGCCTCTGCAACCAACTGAAGATAATTACGGTTCGATAAATATCTTACCAGACCGAAACTATCAAGTTTTTGCTGAAAAAAGTTTCGAATCAATTCTGAACTACCCAGGTTTTCTTCTTGCAGCAATGCTAATAGAGTAATTCCTTGGAAAACACCGCTTCTTAATGCATCAGAGAAAGCATGCTTGTCCTTCCAAAATTTCAAGGAGTCAGCATCCATTTTGTCCACAGCATCTGGATCATCGTCTTCGATAATCCAATCTGCACATTTTAGAAACGCTTTTATATCCTCTTCTGTAATATCTCTGAAGAAACGTCGCATCAAGTTATAAGGAGATCGTATTTTCCATATTCCTCCGATTTTAGTTAATGGCGATTCTTCAGCTGCTATTATCAAGTGTAGTTCGCGCATATAATCATCATAAGGCATCTTGGATAATTGCGATACTATATCGCAATCGTTCTTCACCAATTCACTCCATTCTCCTAAAAGCATAGCAGGTATGAGTAGCCTGATATTCTTGTTGTCTTCCCAAGTGGGAGCTGTTGTTACAATACCCACAGCGCGCCAAAAATTATTGATGTCCCTTGAAGTGTCTCGTGCCATTGTCCTAGCTTTTGCCTCATCATATCCAGCATCCTTCAGGGCATCTACAAAACCATCTCTGTCTATTTCTCCTAACCTAATAGTGTTTTGGAGTCTATCTTGATGCGAAACACAACACAATACGGTATGTCTATTTTTTACAGCTATAGCATGGTTTTCAAAGATACTTGTGATGATAATCAATGGTTTGTCTATAACGGATAGTTCTTTGTAGGCTCCTGTGTCTTCCACAACATAAGCTCTGTCTGAATAGTCTTTCCCTAATGACAAAACTACAGCACAAGCAAATGCAAGCGACTCTTTTTGCGTCTCTGATTCAATATTAAGCAACGAAGGGTTATTGCAGGCTCCAGTGATTTTGGGGAAAACGTCTTCTCTTCCACATAATATAATCGATTGTGGAAGTTTCTTTTCCGTATCAATTGTAGAATATCGATCCCAGTAATCAGAACATGAATAGACTCCTCTCTTAAGCAACCAATCCAATTTTTCCTGGACACGTTGAAACTCCTCATCCATAGCAGATTTAAGATCGCATAAAATATCTTCTGTCCGTTGGAAACCTCGTTGTATATCCATTTGTATTATATCCTGCTGATGTTTCAGAATAAATGCACTGCAGTCAGCATCAGATATAATATAATCTGCCCACAACCTCAAAAGCTCATTCTCTTTTGGGTGATGTCCTTTGGGAGTATGGGAAAGGAATTCCTTGAGGTGAATCAAATATCGAGGCATATTATCCCCAAACATTTTTTTTGTCTCTGGATCAACATCCCAATCACTGACGGCCTTCTTGAAACACTTTTCTAACTTTTCTTCTAATGAAGTGTTTATTTCCAACAAATCCTTAATAGATGGAACATTTCCTACTATATACGAAATCAGGAAACTTAATGATATTTCGAGTGCTTCCATTTTGGTTGTTACTTTATTAAAATATTTATTTTATGATTCTATTTCTCACAAATCTACTTACACATCATTTTAGGGACATGATCAACCAAGGTGATGATATTAAATCAAGGTTGATGTGTGTGATTCCTTTATAATTCGATGTATGCCAAATCAGCTTCCACGCCCTTTTTCGACACCAATGAATCTTTAGGCAGCATGGAGCAGTTCTTTGCGATGTTCTTTTTCTTGTCAGTGAACCATTCTCCAAATGGGGTTTGGAGGAATGACTCAGCATCGAGATTTTCTTTCTCGTTATACCTTTAATTCTAAAGCCGATGTTGTTATCAAACATGTTTAGGATTTTGGTCTTTTATTAAACTCTCTTTCCACTTTCTAGCGATTGGCGTGCATCACTTGAAAGCATTTCAATCAATTTGTAGATACCTGTGGAAGGATTCTGGAACTCTTGTAATATCTTTGCTCTTGCAACAGCAACATCCGTGTTGTTGTTTAAAAAAGACTTTTGAGTGTCGGTAAAAGCTGACTTGGAATAATTCTTCCACACGGGAGCGCTTTTCTTCAATTCTTTGATGAGGGCATCTGTTTCGATTGCAGCCTTTTGGTCTTTAGCATGAAGGAGCAACCATATTTCAAAACAAGGATTGCTTAGCAGCATTTCCGCTTTGCATTTACGTAGTTTCTCATTGATGGCTTGAACATCCATGTCATACATCAAGAATGTGTGGACTTTGTCCCATTGTGAGATTTTGAGTTCCTTTGTACGCTTCTCAACAAGCGATGGAGTAATCTTCGTTCCTTCGATGTGCGAAACAATTCTGATAGGTGACTTATACCACGTTTTCAAAAGGTTGATATAGCAGACCTCTGTTTCGCCCTCGCAAATAACAAGGGCGATTTTTCGCATTTGCTTTGATGGCGTTTTTTCTCTTTTGCTAGCCATGATCATCCTTCCAATAATTGTTTGATACTTGACACTGATGAATCAACATAAGGAACGGCATCAAAACGTCCTTGTATATATCCCTTTTCGGCATCCATATTCTCACGGAAATCCTTGAAGTCGTATAATGAATACACTTCCGTTGCACCTTGCTCTGACTTGTTGACAAAAACAATCTGATCACGTCTCAGTCGTTTGACATCAATAAGGTTCGTGTTATGGGAAGTGAACAATAACTGACTGCTCTCTGAAGCATGGATCAAATCGAGGATAAAATCAGCCAAACGAGTGTGTAGCCCCATGTCGAATTCATCCATCATTATGCTCTTTTTATTCTTCACTACATCCAACAGACGAATCAGAATCTGGAACAATTTTCTTGTGCCGCTTGATTCTTCCAAGTCCAAATCAAACATTATATCCTTCCGGTCACGATGGAATGTCTTGAATCGAAGCACATCCACCAGCTTATATGATAATTCTGTCTGCCCTGGCACAACCACGGGAGCAGGCATTTGCTCTTTCCTTGCTTCAATGTCAGTGATATCTGTATCGCATATTTCAAGTGCTTTGAGTATCACTTTCTTGTAAGCATTGAAACTGTCCAACACCATCATATCATTCACATTCACAAGCCCCAGTAGGAATTGATTCATGAAATAACGATATAACTTTTGTGCTATATCCCGGTTCATTGAGCTGGCACGACTCAGGAAAAGGTTCTTCTCACTAGTGTTTGTAACCACATCAGAAGGCTTTGCCATAATGCCAGTACCAAAGCTATATTTTCCGTCAGCATCGCGAACAAAAATTTTTGCACGTCTGCCAACTGGATAATGATATAGACTTTCGCTGATAACACGCTCACGAGTTAATTCAAAAGCGTATTCGTATTCAACATCTTGGCAAACAAAATCAATAAGGAATTTGCTTGTCTTATTCTGCCAACCATCAAATTTGAATGGCTCAAAGTTGAATGTCACTCCCTCGTTATGAAGGTGAGACTCCAAAATCATTCCACAGCAAAATGTAATAGCTTTCAGAATGTTCGATTTGCCAGAAGCGTTAGGGCCGAAAAGTCCAACGGATTTAAGAACAGGAACACCTTTCCACTCCATGACATTATGACTCAACTCTTTTGCAAGAGCCGTATTGATGTTTGCAGCTCTGAAATCAATCCTCACCCTGTCTCGGATAGAGAAAAAGTTTTCAAATTCGATTTTAAGTATCATTTCAGTCTTGATTTTGTAGGATTTCTGCAAAAATAGCAATTAAATTCGACTTTACCAAGTTCCATCATTGAAAATACAACGAACTACTCGTATTTTTAACATTTATCAATCGAAATCGTAATCCAAGGTGGCAAAAATTATAAGAATCACACACTTAAATGACGTTCTGCCTAAACGGGTCAAGCAGCTCTTGCTTTATAGACACTAAAGAAAAAGTGAGACGTGTCTCACAAATCTGCTTTCCGTACCACATGCCTATTGACTTACCCTAAAAAAACTTGACACTTTTGGATGCCTAAAACAAAAGTGTATGAGAACAAAAGTAAAACGTGA
>ENA-UPTB01002330-UPTB01002330.1-human-gut-metagenome-genome-assembly--contig:-NODE-2330-length-13590-cov-4.895138_pt1 | contig 13590 bp, 14 predicted proteins | sample MGYA00250046_ERZ773369 | MGnify/ENA primary metagenome ERZ773369 (study PRJEB29103, sample SAMN06111938) | human gut metagenome | biome: human gut; feature: ankylosing spondylitis patient; material...
CTATTACAACAATCGCCGAATCAAATTAAAACTAAACGGCCTGAGCCCTGTGCAATACAGGATTCAGACCGTTGGGGCCGCTTAATTCGTTTTTTGTCTAACTTTTGGGGTTCATATCATTTCTCGTGTGCGGGGATTTTTGTGTAATGGCAGGTTTATTTGTGGTACTTCATACCGGCGTTGATGGTGCAGGCGCGGTAGAGTTGTTCGGTCAGCACCAGGCGGGCCAGCTGGTGGGGCAGTGTGATGCGTCCCATGCTGATGCGGGCCTGTGCGGCTTTTTTAACGCGGGCGTCCAGCCCGTGGGAGGAACCGATGACAAAGGCGATATCCCCAGCTCCGCTGCCGGCACGCTCCGCCAGCAGGGCGGCCAGATCTTCGCTGGAGATCTGCTTGCCCTCGACACAAAGTGCGACGAGATACGCGCCCTTGCGCACCGAGGCTAAGATGGCGTCGGCCTCTTTCTGCAGGGCTTTAGCAATCTGCCTGTCGCTGGCGTTTTTGTCGGCGATGGAGGCTTCTGGCAGTTCGATGATGCGGAAGTTGCAGAAGCCGCCCAGACGTTTCTGGTACTCGGCCACACCGGCGGCAAAATAAGAGGCATTCATCTTGCCGATACAAATTAAATCAATGTTCTGCATGCGGGCGTCCCCTTAAACTTAAAACTCGATGTACGGGCTGATGTCGTTGCGCTCCTGCGCCTGGATCAGCACATCACGACCCGGCTGGATGCCGGCGGCCAGCAGCACATTGTACACGGTGGTCAGCGCCAGCTCCGGCGAATTGTTGGTCTGGCTCAAATGGCACAGCGCAAACTTTTTGCAGCCCTCCTGAATGAGGTCCAGAATCTCGGCAGCGCAGGCCCTGTTGTCCAGATGGCCGCGGTCGCTGGCGATGCGCTGCTTTAAGTAGTAGGGATACGGCCCGCCGTGCAGGCTGAAAGCGTCGTAGTTGGCCTCCAGCGCGACGAGGTCGCAGCCCAGCAGGCTGTCCTGCACCACGGGGGTCAGGATGCCAAGGTCGGTGGCAAGGGCCATGCGGCGGCCGCCCGGGGTCTCGATGCGGTAGCCGCAGCAAGGCACATCGTGGCTGGTAGGAAAAGAGCTGACCTTGAACGGACCAATATCAAACGGGTTTCCCCCATCCATGGCGGAGGTCTCCACAGCCGGTGGCAGCGTCCCGCGGGAATCCAGTGCGTCCAGTGTGTCGGCACTGCTGTATACGGGGATGGGATACTTTTTTAAAAAGGTATCCAGCCCGGCTACATGATCGGAGTGTTCGTGGGTAACTAAGATACCGGCACAATCGCTGATGGCCAGGTCCAGGCGGCGCAGCGCGGTCAGAGTGGTGCGGCAGCTTTTGCCCATGTCCACCAGCAGGTATTGGTTCCCCTCCCGGACCAGGCCGCAGTTGCCTGATGAGCCGGAATACAGGGTGGTAAATAAAGCCATGTTCTTTCCTCGTATTCAGTCCAGAAAAAATGGGCCGCACAAGCGACCCATAAAGAATGTACAGTTACATTGCCCGCGAAATGCTGCTGGCGGGGATCTCCACGCGGCGGATGTCAGCGCCGAGAAGCTGCAGCTTTTCCACGATGTTCTCGTAGCCGCGCTCAATGTGGATGGTCTCGTCAATCTCGCTGACACCATTAGCAGCCAGTGCGGCAACTACCATCGCAGCACCGGCACGCAGGTCGGTGGCACGCAACGGCGCAGGGCGCAGCTCCTTGATGCCCTCAATGACGGCGACCTGGCCGTCCACCTGGATGTTAGCACCCATGTGAATCAGTTCGTCCACATAACGGAAGCGATTCTCCCAGATGCCCTCAGTCACGATGGAGGTACCATCGGCCAAGGTGAGCAGCGCGGTCATCAGCGGCTGCATGTCGGTCGGGAAACCGGGATGCGGCATCGTCTTGACTTTCAGCGGATGCAGCGGGCCGGTGCGGGTGATGCGCAGTGCGTCGTCGTATTCCTGGATCGTGCAGCCAGCCGCGCGCAGCTTGGCAGTAATCGGCTCCAGATGCTTCGGGATGACGTTATGCAGCGTTACATCGCCCTTGGTGATGGCGGCGGCTACCATGTAGCTGCCTGCCTCGATCTGGTCCGGAATGATGGAATAGTTGCATCCGTGCATCTTTTTGACGCCATGAATTTTGATAACGTCGGTACCGGCACCATGCACGTCAGCGCCCATCATGTTCAAGAAGTTAGCAAGGTCCACAATGTGCGGCTCACGAGCTACGTTTTCCAGAATGGTCGTGCCCTCTGCCAGCACGGCAGCCAGCATGGCGTTCATGGTAGCACCGACGGACACCGTGTCAAAGAACACATGCCCGCCCACCAGGTGGTCGGCCTTGACATGGATCTGCCCGTACTCCACCGAGTCCTCAGCGCCAAAGGCGGTGAAAGCCTTCAAATGCTGGTCGATGGGACGGGGGCCGAGGTTGCAGCCGCCGGGCATAGCGACCTGGCCTGCACCAAAACGGCCTAGCAGCGCACCCAGGAAGTAGTAGCTGGCCCGCATCTGGCGGGACAACTCGTTCGACACTTCGGTGCAATCAATGTGGGTGGTATCAATTTCATAGGTGCTGCGGCTGACCATGCGGATACTGGCGCCCAGCTCGCTTAAAATTTGCAGCGAGGCCATAACATCGCTGATACAGGGCAGGTTTTCAATCAGACATTTATCGGCAGCCAGAATGGTAGCCGGCAAAATGGCAACGGCAGCATTTTTGGCACCGCCGATGTTGACATCGCCATGCAGCGGGGCTCCCCCGCGTATCACGAATTTTTCCAAGTGTAGCTCTCCTTTGTGCAGGTGCGGGCCTGGCATCCCTCTCGCCGGGACAAGGCACCCATGCGCACTTTCATACATTATACACTATTTTGTGGCATTTGAAAAGTGGGGCACAAGACATTTGCAAAATATTTGTGAAAGTCTGTCGCAGGCACAGGATATGCGCTGAAATATTGTAGAGTTCGACAGAAATTACATGCCGCCGAATAGTGTCTGCGCGCTGAACAGGACGTTGTTATAGTACATCTCAAAGTGGCAATGGTTGCCGGTGGAGTTACCGGTGGAGCCGACCTCGCCGATCTGGTCCATCTTGCTGACGGCCTGACCCTGGCTGACCAGGATGCGGGACATGTGGGCGTACAGCGTCTTGTAGCCGTTGCCGTGGTCGATTTCGACGTAGTTGCCGTAAGAGTAGTGCCAACCGGCGGCAATGACGGTGCCGGAGTCGGAAGCGTAAATCGGCGTGCCGTAGGCGGCGCAGATGTCCGCGCCGCGGTGGCCGTTGCCCATCCAGCGGCTGACATACTTGTAGCCGGGAACCGGCCAGACGAAGGAACCGGAGCCGAGCTTGGCCACCATACCGTTCTTCAGCTTGGTGCCGGTCACGGTGATCTGGGTGACAGGCTCCTGCAGCACGTTGTAGGAAACCGCCTGGCGGTCGGTGACCTCGCCGTCGATCATCGTAATCTCGTAGGTGACGTCCTCGAGGCCGTCCACACCTTCCTGCAGGGTGACGGTCTTGCCGAAGTCGTATTCATCGGACTCGGACTTTTCGGTGCTGAACGGGATGGCGACAGTCTCAGTCTCAGTCTGCACGACCTTGACTTTCAGCAGTTCGGCCGAGGACGCGCCCGTCAACAGCTCGGTGCCGGCGGGGATCTCCTGATCCAGGCTTTGCAGGTCGGGGTTCATCTGGGCCAGCGAGTCAAAGGTGACGCCGGTGGTATCCACGACGCTCTGCACGGTATCACCTTCCTCGGCTACATAGGTATGCACGCCGGAGCCTTCGTTCAGAGCGGAGATCACGTCGCTGTAGGACATGATAGATTCCTGCAGATAAACGCCGTCCAGCAGGCGGATGTCGTGGACAAAGCCGGCGCGGATGGACGAATCCATGTCGTTTTCAAAGGGGGCCTTGATGCTTTCCAGGTAGGTGCGCAGATGGTCACCCTCGGTGGTGACAAACCGCAGGGTGCCGTCAATGTACACAGCGGTGCCGTCCACAATCTCATCGCTGGCGGTCTGCAAAATAGCGTTGGCAATCTCGCTTTCCGTCATGGTATCATCGGAAACTGCCAGGCTGTAGGTAGGAGAAACTTCCCATTGGGTATCCGGCACAGAGGCACCGGCTTCTTCCAGCATAGACTTGGCCGTGTTGATACGGGACTGCACATCCTCGCGGGCGTTTTCAAAAATTTGCTCGCTGGCTACGTAGCCGACGCTTTCGCCGTTGACCTGGACGTTCAGCACAAAACGAAGCCCCAGGCCGTTGCGGACGACGACCACCAGCACAGCCGCCGCAATGGCGGGCAGCACGTAGGTGATGGCGTTCCAGAGAAGCGTGTAGTACTTGCGGATACCGCTGCGGAAGTAGGCCTTTTTGGCAGCGCGGATCTGGTCGCTGCCGGCATCGGAAAGTTCCTGCGGCAGTTCCCGGATGTGGCGGATACCGGAGGCCATGCGGGTGAAGGGACTGATCAGATCCTCACAGAAAGTGATGACGCCCAGCAGGACCGGGCGCAGCACGACCATAAGCAGGTTGCCCAAAGTGCTGGCAATGCCTTTGACGACGGCGTGCGCCTTGCGGTAAGCGCACACAAAAATGTACTCGACCCAGAAGCCATACATGTACAGCAGGTCGCCAATCAGGTTGCTGCGGGAAGAATGAGCCTTATGGGCACTGGCGGACGACGGCCCGCGGTGATTTTTCTTTTTGCCTTTTTTATCGATTTGCGCGGAATTCAAAATCTTGCTGCTCCTTTTAGATGACCTAAAAAGGTCGATGCAAAGTTTGGTTCAAAGTTCTTGCAGATCCCAGTTGTTGAAAAGCCCCTCACTGTGGGCCAAAGCGGCCATATCCGGCGGCAGTTTGCTCTGGATACGGATCGCCTGTCTGCTGACCGGGTGCGTAAACCGCAAAACAGCGCAGTGCAGCGCATGCCGGGACAGGATGCTGTCCGACCCGCCATACAGAGTGTCCCCTGCCAGCGGATGGCCGATGTAGGCCATGTGTACACGAATCTGATGGGTGCGGCCGGTGCAGGGCGTGCAGGCCACCAGGCTGTGGCCTGTGCCGACACCCAGTACGTTGTACCGGGTCAGACTGTATTTGCCGTCCTCCCGTACACAGCGGCCGATGATGGAATCGCCGCGGCGTGCGATAGGGGCTTCCACCTGGCCGGGGCCTAACGGCAGAATCCCCTGCACGATGGCCAGGTAGCACTTTTGAGCGCTGTCAGCCAGCAGTGGTGCGGCAAACGAATTTTGCGCACAGAGCACCAGCCCACTGGTATTTTTGTCAATGCGGTTGACCGGGCGGAACACGCCGGTCTTGCCTTGCTGCTGTAAATGGTACAGCCAGCCGTTGGCCAGGGTGCCGTCCGGGTAATTCAACGTGGGATGTACAGCGATACCGGCGGGCTTTTCCAGTACGGCGGCGAACTCGTCCTCGTAGGCAATGGCAAACGGGACGGGCTGCGGCGTGACGCTGGTGGGCAGTTCCGGCGGCAATGCAAAGCTGATCTGCTGGCCGGGATGCACAGGCTGATCGGTGTGGAGCGGGGCTCCATCGGCGAAAAAGCCATCGCCGTTATATTTGACGGATTTGATCAGGGCGGCGGTGACGCCCTGCGTGCGCAGGAAGATCCCCAACCGCTGACAGTCTGCCTCGGGAGGAACGATATAACGCAGAACGGTCAAAAACAGGCCCTCCCTTGTGGAATACTGCAAAGCATGCGTGCAACCCGTACACTCATACTTTGATATTATACCACAAAGAAGAGCCTGATGCAATTCCCAATCTCTGGAACAAAAAGCCGCCCCTGCCAGGCGGCAGAGACGGCTTGCAAAGTTATAAATCAGACCGGATGAGACTTGTTCTCGTAGTCAGCATGCAGAGCATCGACACCCTGCAGGCGGGCATTGCGCTTTTCGAAGAACTTGGGGGCGACCTGCGGGAACATAGCGTAGGTCAGGACGTCTTCCTCCTGGATGGCGTACTTGGCGGCCTCAGCCTTCAACTTGTCCATCTCGGGCTCCAGCGTGTCGGCAAAGCGGCAGGTGATGGGCTCCTCGCCCTTCAGGATAAAGTCGCTGAACTCCTTCTTGATGGGAGCGGGAGTCTTGCCGTAGTCGCCATGGACCAGGCCCTTGAACTCCTTGGTGACCATCTTGTAGCGCTCACCCATGATGACGTTAAAGACAGCCTGGGTGCCAACGATCTGGCTGGTCGGGGTGACCAGCGGCGGGTAACCGGCATCCTCACGAACGCGGGGAATCTCCTCCAGAACATCCTGGAGTTTGTCTTCCTTGCCGGCGTCCTTCAGCTGCTTCAGCATGTTGGAGAACATGCCACCCGGAACCTGGTACAGCAGGGTGTTGGCATCGACGCCCAAAGACTTCTGGTTGATCTGGCCATTGGAGATGTACTTCTCACGCAGTTTGTTGAAGTAAGCGCGGACGACATTCAGCTGGTTCAGATCTAGGCCGGTGTCGTAGTCGGTACCCTGCAGGGCGGCGACCAAACTCTCGGTGGGCATATGAGAAGTACCCAGAGCCAGCGGACTCATGGCGGTATCAACGATGTCGGCGCCAGCCTCGATGCCCTTCAGGATGGACATGGAAGCCAGACCGGCGGTGTAGTGGCTGTGGATGTCTACGGGGATCTTGATGGTATTCTTCAGTTCAGAGACCAGGTCATAGCAGGTGTAGGGCTTCAGCAGACCAGCCATATCCTTGATGCAGATGGAGTCAGCGCCCATCTCCTCCAGGGTCTTGGCATACTTGGCAAAGTACTCGTTGTTATGTACGGGGCTCAGGGTGTAGCTGATGCAGGCCTGAACGTGAGCGCCTTCCTTGTTGGCGGCCTTGATGGCAGTCTGCAGGTTGCGCGGGTCGTTCAGGGCGTCGAAAATACGGATGACATCGATGCCGTTGGCAACGGACTTTTGTACGAAGTACTCGACAGCGTCATCGGCGTAAGGACGATAGCCCAGCATGTTCTGGCCGCGGAACAGCATCTGCAGTTTCTGATGGGGCAGCTCCTTGCGCAGGATGCGCAGACGTTCCCAGGGGTCCTCGTCCAGAAAACGGATGCAGGAGTCGAACGTAGCGCCGCCCCAGCACTCAACGGAGAAGTACGGGATCTTGTCCATCTCGGGCAGGATCGGACGCATCTCGTCCATCGTCATACGGGTAGCAAGCAGGGACTGGTGCGCGTCGCGCAGAACGACCTCGGTGATCTTAATAGGTTTCTTAGCCAATGTCATTCACCTGCCCTTTCTTAGTTCATGGTGCAGAGCAGATCGCCGGAGTTGACGACATCGCCCTTGCGCACATTCACGCTGGCAATGGTGCCATCCTGCGGAGCGCTGATCTCGTTCTCCATCTTCATGGCTTCCAGGATCAGCAGGGTGTCGCCGGCCTTGACGGAATCGCCAGCCTTGACCTTGACGTCCAGGATGTTGCCCGGCATGGGAGCAGTAACGGTAACGGAACCGGCAGCGCCAGCGGGAGCGGCAGAAGCAGCGGGTGCAGCAGCCGGAGCCGGGGCAGCGGCGGGAGCAGCAGCAACAGGAGCGGAAGCAGCGGCAGTGCCGGTGCCTTCCTCGACGGTGACATTATAAGCAACGCCGTTGACAGTGACAATCAGGTTTTTCATAGGAATTTCCTCCTTAAAGATCGTGTCGTTATGTTCAGGTTAAACGCAGATTACAGCGTGATGTTGCCATGCTTCTTAGCCAGGCGGACAGCGCGCTTGCTGGCCAGCATATCCAAGGCCTGGGCAACAGCGCTGCGGGCAGAAGCAGCATCGGCGACGGTATCAGCGGCACCGTTGGCAACAGCGGCCTGGGCACTGCAGACGTCCTTGGTGTAAGCAGCAGCCTTTGCCTTCGTAGCGGCAACGATGTTATCAGAAGCGAAGATCTCGTCCTTGTACAGAACGGTGACAGCAGCCTCGGGGGCCAGCGGTGCAACAGTGCAGCCCTGCACGGCAACGCGCCAGTCAGCAGAAGCAGCGAACACTGTGTAAGCGGGGCCGACAGCCTCACCGGCCAGAACAGCGACCTTGACCGTGGTGGCCTCAGCGTAAACACCAGCCATACGGGCGGCCTGGCGGATACCACCGGCCTGGTCATCCCCCTCGCTCTTGCCGAAGCCTTCGGTGTTGACGACGGTCACAACGGGGATGCTGTAGGCATCGCACAGACGGACAAAGCGGGCAGCCTTGGCAGTGCACTTGTGGCACAGGGCGGCTTTCTCGGTGGCAACGATACCAACGGAGCTGCCGTTGATGGTAGCCAGAGCGGTAACGATGTTCTTGCCGTAGCCCTTGTACAACTCAACAGCGCTGCCCTCGTCAGTCAGAGCAGCGACGGCGTCAGCGGCGGTGTACTTGGCGGTGTTCAGCGCAGCGGAAGGAGCGCTGAAGTCAAACAGTGCAGGACCAGCCAGGTTGTTGGCGGGCAGCAGGGCGGCGATAGAAGTAGCCTGCTTAGCAGCGGCGACAGCATCAGCGGCGGTCACAGCGGCAACGCCAGCCTTGGCGGCGAATTCAGCGGAGCCAGCACCGGCAACTTTGTCTTCAGCATTGAACGGAGCGTTCAGGAACAGCTCAGCGTCCTCAGCCATGATGCACAGGTCAGCGGAAGCGGCGTTGATGGCATTGGTGCCGGCGCAGGTACCGGTAACAACGGCAATCTGCGGCACAACGCCGGAAACACGTGCGATCTCAGCGGTCAGGCGGGCGGTAGCGTTCAGCAGATCCAAACCGCCCTCCAGCTTGGCACCGGTGGAGTCGTAGAAGGTGACGACCGGGGCGCCGGTCTCGGCGGCCATCTCCAGCACGCGGATATTCTTTTCGATATCCTGCACGCCAACGGGGGTGCCGTCCTCAAATACGACGTAGACGCTCTGACCGTTTGCGTTGCCGTAAGCGGCGCTTACGGCGCCATCGGTAAACAGCGGAGAATATGCGCCGTCATCAAAAAATGCTGCAAGGATCGTTGCCTTGCCGGGTTTGTTTGCTGCCATACAGCTTCCTCCCTATTTGTAAAACTGAAAGTTTTTTAGTGAAGAATTCACAAAAAAATCCACGATTTAAATTAATTATACTACTTTGTGGAAAAATCTACAAGTAGAAATTGCAGTACTTTTTGAAAAAATACACAATTTTTTGTACAAAAAATTGCTTTCGAGCAACTTTACACCCTAAATATGGGTTCAGCCCTGCTCTTTGCGGGGACGCAGCGGGCCGGGACGGCGGGGGGCAGTGCGGGTCGGGGCCTCGGAGCTGCGGCTTTTATGCTGGGCGGCGTTGCGCAGGGCGTTGATCTCGCTTTTTTTCAGCTCACGGTATTCGCCCGGCTGCAGCATGCCCAGCTTGACCGGGCCTTCGGCAGTACGGCGCAGGCGGACGACCTGCAGGCCGACGGCCGAGCACATGCGGCGGATCTGGCGGTTGCGGCCCTCGTGCAGGGTAATCTCCAGCACGGTGCGGCCCGGCTCGTCCACGACAACATGGATCACGCAGGGCTGGGTCTTGACGCCGTCGTCCAGTACCACGCCGGAGGACATCTGGATGATCTGCTCCTCGGTGGCGCGGGGATTGACGGTGACGCGGTAGAGCTTGCCTACCCCGCCGGACGGGTGGGTTAGCAGGTTGATGAAGGCACCGTCATCGGTCATCAGCAGCAGGCCCTCGCTGTCCTTATCCAGGCGGCCCACCGGGCGCAGCATGGCCGGAACATCGGAGACAAGGTCCATAACGGTCTTGCGGCCGCGGTCGTCGGACCGGGTGGTCAAAAAGCCGCGTGGTTTGTGCAGCATGATATAGGTATACTGCCGCTTGCGCACGATGCGGACGGTCTGGCCGTCGATAGCGACCTTATCGTAATCAGGGTCCATCTTGTCACCCAGGCCTACCGGGTGACCGTTAACTTTTACTTTGCCGGCGGCGATCAGGCGCTCCGCCTCACGGCGGGAGCAGATCCCCTGATCGGCCAGCACTTTTTGAACGCGTTGTTCTGCCATGCTTACTCCTTATTTCTTGTGCTTATGCGTTGCCCGTTTCAGCGGGCTTGTCTTTTTTAATCATTGCGGTGATTTTGTCCACCAGTTCCGGCAAAGCGGCAATGGCGTTATCCACGGCGGTGACTTTTTCCACCAGTTGTACCGTGCGGACGTTGCCGCCGGAAACCACCAGGAACGCAACGGGCGTGACCGACACACCGGCACCGGTGCCGCCGCCGAACATCTGCTTGGACGACTGGGGCGCCACATCGGAACCGCCCGATGCAAAACCGAAAGTGACGCGGGAGACCGGGATGATGGTGGTAGTGTCATCTACATGGATGGGATCGCCGATGATGGTGCTGGTATCCACCATATCGCGGATCTTTTCAATGGTGACGCCCATCAGACCTTGGATCGGATGCTCTGCCATGGGAAACTCCTCCTTTTATAAAAACAAAATGCAATTTGGTTCAGTTGGTATGTGCAGGCTGCAGCTGCGGGTCTTTGCCCAGGCGGAACAAAAGCCGGATCAGCAGCCAGAGAAGCAGAAACGGGTGGGTGTGCAGCCTGCCGGAAATGTGACGCTCTCCCCTGCGTTGGCCGGTGAAATCCGGCTCCAGCTGCAAATGGTCGCATTGCAGGCAGACGACCTGCTGCAAAAACGCCAGCAGATTGTTGGCGGCGGCCATGGCAGCGCCATAAAGCTCGGCGGTCTGGGCCGCATCCTCGCCGGTGACGGTCCAGAATACGGTAAGGTGCTGCACTTTGATGTGCCGTGCCAGGAATCGCCCGACCCAGCGCAGGTGCCCGAACATACAGCGGACAAAGGCGGCAGGATCATGAGCGAGCAGGTTGAGGGCGGTCTCGATACGCTCCGAAATATGGAACGGCAGAACGCTGGATTTTGGATGCTCTCCGGTAAATTCAGTAGCGGGGGCTGGCGTAGGAGCGGCCTTTGCCGCAACGGAAGCTTGCGGGGATTGCGCAACAGGGGCGGCAGCGCCTGCGGGGGCCGCGGCTGGTGCAGGCTGCGTTTTAGACAGCGCTGGTTCAGCGCTTGGTTGTGCTGCGGGCGCTGGCTGCGGCGCGGCGGGATGCTGTGCAGCCGTATCTTTGGCAGCGGCCCGTGGCCAAAGCGTAAAATGCAGCGGGCCGTACCAGGCGGTCAGCGATGGTTTGCCGGCCTGATAGGCAAACCGCAGCTCCACCGGCAAAATCAGCAGGACTACCAGCAGCGCCAACAGAAAAAGAAGCAGCCAGCCTACGAATTTGAGCACCGCCAGCAGGACGGTGAGCACAATGGTCATGGGCAATCACTTCCATTCCAGCTGTTCGCCGTCCTCGGCGGTATCGATAGCAGGATCAGATTCAGCTTCCGAGGGTTCGTTGTCCCCTGCTTCGCCATGCAGCGGCGGCAGGTCAGCCAGCGAACCCAGGCCGAACACACGTAGGAAACTGTCGGTGACCTGGAACGCGATGGGCTTGCCGGGCAGGTCCAGACGCCCGGCTTCCTCGATCAGTCCTTTTTCCAGCAGCTTGGCTACGATGGACGAGGAATCCACGCCGCGGACCTGCTCAATAAAGCTGCGGGAGACAGGCTGGTTGTAGGCAATGACTGACAACACCTCCAGCGCGGCGGGCGAAAGCGGTGCATTGCGGCGGGTGTCCAGGATGCGCTTGACCATCTCGCCGTAGTACGGGCGGGTGGCCATCTGCCAGCGGTCGGGGTCGAAGTAAAGAATCGCCATGCCGCTTTCCTCTTCGTCCAGCTTTCTTTGCAGCTTTTTCAAAAGGCACACAGCTTCCTCCGGCTCAACACGCAGGGCGTCGGCCAGGCGCGCGGCCTCGACAGGGTCAGCATGGGCAAACAACATGGCTTCCAACGCACCAATCTTCTGTTGTTCATTCATGGGCGGAAGCCTCCTTGTTTCTGCGGTGGGTGCGGTCCAGGTTCAGCTGGCCCTCGTCTTCTACCTTGATGCGCCCGGCGCGGATAAGCTCCAGCAGCGCCAGAAAGGTGGCTACATGGGTGCTGCGGCTGTCCTCCGGGTTGAAAAGCTGGTTCATCTTTTGCAGGGTGCCTTTCAGCAGCCCACGCAGCATGTGGGAAACGCGGCTGGATACCGAGACAAACGGCGCGGTGACCAGCGGCTCAAAACGCTCCTGTGTGGGTTTGCGCTTGCGCAGGTTGCGGCCCATCAGGTTGAACCAAGCGGTGACCAGCAGGTTGGGGTCGTGGCGGCGGGTGTACTCGGCTGCGCCCACCAGCGGCATGGGCTGGCGCACGGCGGTGTACAGGTCGCGGGCGCGGCTGCCTAGCTTGGCGGCCACCTCCTTGCAAGCGCTGTACTCAATCAGGCGGCCGGTCAGTTCGGCCTTCATACGCTCGGCCTCGGGGCTGCGGGGCAGCAGCAGGGCACTTTTCATCTGCACCAGATGGGCGGCCATGTCAATGAACTCGCTGGCAACCTCCATGCGGTTATCCTGCAGGTTGCGGATGGTGGCCGTGTACTGGTCGATGAGTTCCATGATGTTGATATCATAGAGGTTCATCTTATTTTTGCCCACCAGGTACAGCAGCAAATCAAGCGGGCCTTCAAAATCTTCTATTTTAAAAGTAAGAACTTCCGGCAAAAAATCAATACCCCCACAGTAACTCTACAAAGCTTGTTCCTTTAATAAGGAAAGACCACAGCTGATTGACAATCGCAGACAGCGGCCGATTCAACAGCCCCAGGAACGTGAGTGCCAGCACGGCCAGCATGATATAGCGCTCGTACTTCATCAGTTTAAAATACAGCTTTTCCGGCAAAAACAAAAGAAAGATACGGCTGCCGTCAAAGGGCGGCACCGGAATCAGGTTGAACACAGCCAGGCTCAGGTTCATCGTGATCATATAATAGAAGAACATCTCAATAAAGGGCACCGCGTCCCCCGCGCCGCTGTAGTAGCAGATCTTGTACAAGATCATAGACACCCAGGCTAGCAGCAGGTTGCTGAAAGGACCGGCCGCGGCAGAGACCGCCATGCCGACTTTCGGATTTTTATAATTGTACGGATTGATGCTGACCGGCTTGGCCCAGCCAACGCCGCCTACCAGCATGCACAGCGCACCCAGCGGGTCAAAGTGGCGCATAGGGTTCAGCGAAAGGCGGCCCGCCCGCACGGCGGTATCATCCCCCAGCCAATGGCTGACCAGGGCGTGGGCAGACTCATGAAATGGGATGGTAAGCAGGACGACCAGCGCCCGGCAAATGTACATCATGATCTGTGTTGCTGACAGCAGACCGTTCAAAGGCAAACACCACCCCATTAAAATCTCATCTTATTATACCGTACAAATGCCCCCAAAACAAGCCCTGCACCGGGATGGATGGCGGATTTTCGCTTCGATTTTGCACAACGATAAGAAAATATAATATTTTTCAAACTTTTTTGCACAAAACCCTTGCAATTTGCAAAAATCCACGCTATAATATTTAAGCTATTGAAAAGGAGGTGCAAGCAATTATGGCCAAATGTTCTTGCTGTGGCAAGGGTGTCACGTTCGGTATCAAG
>ENA-UPTB01002342-UPTB01002342.1-human-gut-metagenome-genome-assembly--contig:-NODE-2342-length-13529-cov-26.596120_pt1 | contig 13529 bp, 10 predicted proteins | sample MGYA00250046_ERZ773369 | MGnify/ENA primary metagenome ERZ773369 (study PRJEB29103, sample SAMN06111938) | human gut metagenome | biome: human gut; feature: ankylosing spondylitis patient; material...
AATTTCGGCTTTCGCCGGGGCGAGATCTACTTTGCAGACCTTGACCCGCACTATGGTTCTGAGCAGGGAGGTAAACGCCCTGTTATTGTGATTCAAAATAATACCGGGAATAAATTTGCACCGACTGTCATTGTTGCGGCTGTGACCTCAAAAGTCTCCAAAAAGCCAAACCAGCCCACCCATGTTCTCATTGAGAAGAACCCTGCGTTCAGCCGTCCGTCTGTGGTGCTGCTGGAACAGATTTTCACCATTGATAAAGAGCGCATCAACAGTTTTATGGGGATGACCAGTGAGTGGGAGATGGCGCAAATTGAAAAAGCCCTGAAATGCAGTCTGGCATTGGATCGGGAGAATATGAACCCAGAAAGGGGAAATCTGTTTGGGTGAAGAAACTCTGAATCCCCGTGATGCGTACCGTGTAATGCTCCGAGATTACCCGGATGTGCTGAACATCGACCAGATGTGTGAGATATTGAGCGTCAGCACAAAAACCGGGTATGCGCTTTTGAAAAAGGGGAGCGTCCAGCATTTGAAGGTCGGACGCTCCTACCGCATCCCCAAGGCACATCTTTTGACCTATCTCATCGGATTCGCACCCGGCAGCATGGTTCGGGCGTGACATCCTTGCATTCTCTCCTGCCGTTGGGTACACTGATGGTGTCAGCGGCAGAAGTTACATATTCAAGTGGATGCAAAGACAGGAGGTAACACTATGGTAGCAGGGCATCTGCAAGAAAAAAATGACTTCTATTACATCGTTCTGAGTTACAAGGACGCAGCTGGAAAGCGAAAGACCAAGTGGGAAGCCACCGGTCTGTCCGTCAAGAGGAACAAGAAGAAAGCCGAGGCTCTTTTGTTGGAACGTCGGCGGAACTTCATGGTTCCCACCGCACCTGCGGAGATCCGCTTAGACGATGACATTCTCTTTTCGGACTTCATGCTGAAATGGCTTGAAGTCACGAAAAGCACTATCCAGATTACGACCTATGCCAGCTATCAGGGAATGGTGGAGCGTGTGATCGTTCCCTATTTCCGAAAGCGCGGCATCAAACTGGTAGACCTGAAAGCCACCGACTTGCAGGATTTCTACAACAAGCAGCTTGAACGGGTCAAGGCAAATTCGGTGATCCATTACCATGCAAACATCCACAAGGCGCTGAAGTATGCGGTGAAGATCGACCTGATCCCCACCAATCCGGCAGATAAGGTCGAGCGTCCGAAGAAGAACGAGTTCAAAGGTAGCTATTACAGTGCCGATGAGATTCACGCTTTGACGGAGATCGCAGAGGGCACCAAGCTGGAGATCCCGGTTCTGCGGGCATCTTTCTATGGTCTGCGCCGCAGCGAGGTGCTGGGTCTGAGATGGGATGCCATCGACTTTGAAGCCAACACGCTGGAGATCAAGCACATCGTTACGCAGGCATCCATCGACGGCAAAAAGGTTCTGGTACAGGCTGATCGTGCAAAAACCAAGTCCAGCCTGCGGACGCTGCCCCTTGTGCCGCCCATCCGTGACCGCCTGCTGATGCTGAAAGGTCAGCAGGAAACCTACCGCCGCCTGTGCGGTAAAAGCTACAACCGGGAGTATCTGGGCTATCTGTGTGTGGACGAGATCGGGAACATCATCCGCCCCAACTACGTTTCCGAGCAGTTCCCGAAGCTGTTGGAGAAAAACGGTCTGCGTCCTATCCGCTTCCACGACCTGCGTCATAGCTGCGCCAGCCTTCTTCTGGCAAACGGCGTTCCCATGAAGCAGATTCAGGAGTGGCTGGGTCACAGCGACTTCTCCACCACCGCCAACATTTACGCCCACCTCGATTACGCTTCCAAGCTCTCGTCTGCACAGGCGATGCTGGAGGGACTGGGCTATGGCAATGCGTCAGCATGATGCCATACGCCCCAAAGACAGGGTGGACGGGCGATGTTCCGGCAAAAAAGAATGGACAGACGAATAAAATTCATCTGTCCATTCGATTTGGCGGAGCATCAGGGAGTCGAACCCTGGCACCGGTCTCCCGGCCTATCGCATTTCGAGTGCGACCTCTTACGACCACTTGAGTAATGCTCCAGATATTAAATTTTAGAATGCTCCGTGCATTCTGGGAAAACTTTGGAGAGAATTTCAGGAGAGAACGACCGAAAATCGTTCACTCACGAAGTCGGAAAACCCGCATGAAACCTAGCAAAACCGGAAAACCACTTCCAAAAAGCCAGTTAGATTTCGAGTCACGCCTCTTCGACCACTTGAGTACTACTCCATGTTGTATTTTGAGAAGAAATTGCAATTTGTATATTGTCGATTTCCTCTTGAATCTTAGAAATTTAATGCTAGAATATTGTTAGAAAACGCATCGTTCAGACAGGTTCCGAAGCCTATCAGGACATCAAAATTGACGTTCTCCCGTGTGATATGGAGACATTCAGCGAAGCATCCAGTTGGATTTCGAGTCGTTCTCGTTACGACCGCTTCGATACATCTCCATATATTAGCCTTTACAGTATATCAAAAAAGCGGTTTTCCGTCAACACTTTTCTCCCGTTACGGCACGGCACGGCTGCAAGCCATACGCAGCCGTGCCGTTTTGCGTTTTTGGGGCAGAAAGCGCGGTTTCTTTGCAAAAAAGGCTGTTCTTTTGGGCGGGAGCCGAGTATAATAGGAACGATATTTTTCAAATTTGAAGTACAGAGGAGAGCATTCCAATGGCACAGGCAAAACAAGATATGGGCACCGGCAGCATCAAAAAGCTGATGCTGCAGCTCATGATCCCCGCCGTGGTGGCGCAGGTGGTGAACCTGCTGTATAACATCGTGGATCGCATTTACATCGGCCACATTGCGGGCATTGGCGCGGCAGCGCTGACCGGCGTGGGACTGTTCACACCCATTCTGATGCTGCTGAACGCTTTTGCCATGCTGGTGGGCGCGGGCGGCGCGCCGCGCACCGCCATTGCTCTGGGGCAGGGCGACAGGAAACAGGCAGAAAAGATCATCTCCAACAGCTTTACCATGCTGCTGCTCTTTTCGGTGGTGCTGACCATCGGCTTCTATGCCGGGGCACCGGTGCTGCTGCGGCTGTTCGGTGCCAGCGATGCCACCCTGCCGTACGCCCTGAGCTACAGCCGCATCTACATTGCAGGCTCGGTGTTCGTGCTGGTGGTGCTGGGCATGAACCCCTTTATCACCACGCAGGGCTTTGCCAAGACCAGTATGCTTACCACCGTGATCGGCGCGGTGATCAACATTATCCTCGACCCCATCCTGATCTTCGGGTTCGGGCTGGGCGTGCGGGGCGCGGCCATTGCTACGGTGCTCAGTCAGGCCGTGGGCGCGGCATGGATCATCCGCTTTCTCACCGGCAAAAAGACCATCCTGCGCCTGCGCAGAGACTATCTGCGCCCGGAGCGCAATGTCATCCTGCCGGTGATGGCGCTGGGCATCTCCACCTTTGTGATGCTCTCCACCGAAAGCCTGCTTTCCATCAGCTTCAGCTCCAGTCTGGCGCGGTACGGCGGCGATGTGGCCGTGGGTGCCATGACCGTCATCACCAGTGCATCCCAGCTGTGCACGCTGCCCATTCAGGGCATCTGTCAGGGCGGACAGCCGGTGATGAGCTTCAACTTCGGCGCAGGCAAGAAGGCCCGCGTCAAGGAAGCCTTCCGTTTTCAGCTGACGCTGTGCGGGGCCTACACCTGCTTGTTCTGGCTGTTGATGATGCTGTTTCCCGGCGCGGTGGCGGGCATTTTCACCTCGGACACCGCACTGATCCAGTACACCACGTGGGCCATGCGCATTTACATGGCGGGCATTTTTGCCATGGGCTTCCAGATCGCCTGCCAGCAAAGCTTTATGGCGCTGGGACAGGCTAAGGTCAGCTTGCTGCTGGCCTGCCTGCGCAAGATCATTCTGTTGATCCCCCTCATCTTCATTCTGCCGCACGTTCTGCCGGATGCAGTGTTCGGCGTGTTTCTGGCCGAGCCGATCAGCGACATTCTGGCCGCCACCATCACCACCATCACCTTCTTTGCCCGGTTCGATAAGATCCTCGACCGCGGTGCCGCAAAGGTTTGATTTTTTTGTATGCAGAAAGGGCATCTGCCGTTGGCAGATGCCCTCGCTGTTTATTCGGGAAACCCTGACCGGCACTGAAAAATCAGTCCATGTTCAGAGCGCTCTTGAGGTTGTTTTTGTAGATATCGGCCTTGGCACCGTAGATGATCTGCACACCATCTGCGACCTGAACGACGCCGTTTGCACCCGTCTTCTGCTTCCAGTCAGTATCCGGCATAACGAGAGCCTTGTCTTTGACCTTGACGCGCAGTCGAGTAAAGCAGGCATCCACATGCTGGATATTGTCTGCACCACCCAGACCTTCAATGATGGTCGCCATCATCTCGTCGCTCATTTTCTTGTCCAGCTTCTTGACCTCCTGGCCATCATCTTCGCGGCCGGGAGTCTTGTAGTTGAACTTGGTGATCATGAAGCGGAAGGTGAAATAGTACAGGAAGAAGCAGGGAATGCCAATGATGAACACCCAGATCCAGTTAGAGCCTTTATCCGCCTGCATGATGCCATTGAAGATCGTGCTCAGGAAAGGGCCGCCGAAGGAACTGGGCCCCGGGATATTCACCTTGCAAATGTAAGTCAGCAGGTAGGCCAGACCTGCATAGCCAGCGTGCACCACGAACAGCAGGGGAGCTGCAAACAGGAAGCTGTACTCAATGGGCTCGGTGATGCCAGTGAAGATGGAGGGGATGATGGCTGCGATCAGCAGCGCCTTGACCTGAGGCTTACGCTCCGGCTTTGCGCAATGGTACATGGCCAGAGCCGCACCGGGCAGACCAAACATAGCAAAAATAACCTTGCCGTTCATGATAAAGCGGGTAATGTTCACGTCAAACATGGCATCCGGAGAAGCCAGCATGGCGTTGTAAATGTTCACTGCGCCTTCATACAGCGTGCCATCAATGACCATGGAACCGCCAAGGTTTGTGAAGAAGAACGGAGTGTAAATAAAGTGATGCAGGCCAAAAGGCAGCAGCGCACGCTCTGCCAGACCATAGATCACACTGCCTGCCATGCCAGTGTCATAAATGATCTCGCCCATGAAGCCCAGACCGGTCTGAACGAAGGGCCACACCACAGACATTACCAGACCCAGCGCAGAGCAGGCCAGCAGCGAGATCATCGGCACGAATTTTGTGCCTGAGAAGATGCCCAGAACCGGCGGCAGCTGAATATTATAGTATTTGTTATGCAGCTTTGCAACCAGCAGACCCACCAGAATACCGCCGAATACACCGGTGTCAAGCGAAGCGATGCCCATGACCATGGACTGGCCGGTCTTCATCGCCGCAGGGTCCAGAATGCCCAGACTGGTCAGCAGGATATTCATCACATTGTTCATGGCGAGGAAACCGATCACGCTGGACAATGCCGCGATGCCCTTTTCCTTTTCCGCATAGCCGATGGCAACGGAAACAGCAAAAATGATTGGAAGATAGGAGTTGACGGTATTGCCCATGGCCTTGAGCAGATTAAAGAACAGCTTGACATAGGTATTGCCCAGAACCGGCCACAGTGCCACAATGTTCTTTGTCGTGAACGCAGAGCCAATGCCCACCAGAATACCTGCGATGGGCAGGATCATGACAGGCGTCATTAGAACTTTTCCCAGTTTCTGGAACTGTGAAAAGGTAACTTTTTTCTCTCTCTTCTCCATGATTTACCTCCTGCGGGTCTCAGTGCAGTTCAGGCCAGTAGCCCTTATTGGCTTCGATCATCTTATCCAGGATCTTGCGTGCCACCTTGGCAGAGGGAACTGTCTTGTTCATCGTGAATGCTTCCAGTGCCTTCTGGTAGGAGTGTTCAAAATAAGCATCCACGATCAGCTTTTCCGAAGAGACCTGCTGCATCATCATGCCCAGCTGGAACTGGGGGATATTGCCGATGGTAACAGGCTCCGGGCCCCACTTGCGCAGGTAGCAGGGAACTTCCACCATGGCATCATACGGCATCTGCGGGATGCAGCCCTTGTTTTCCACAATGACCAGATAGCGGTCCGCATTGTTATAGGCAATGGAACATGCCACATCCACAATAAAATCGCCAAAAGCATTGAACAGATTCAGGTTTGCTTCCTTCTTGCCGCCGCTCTCGCGGATCAGCTTTGCCTGCTCGATCATGTCCTTCTCACGGCCATCCATGACCATGTTGGCACGCGTGTAGTTGGGATCCATATCCTCGGCGCTTTCCTTGGCATACAGATAGTACTGCAGGTAGGTATTGGGCAGATACTCCGGGAAGTCGGTGAGGATTTCCTTAAAGTTTTCCCATGTGTGGCGCCAGGAAGGATCGGAGTGGTGCTTATCATGAGAAGCAGCCAGACCGAACTTCATGATCTTTTCCTTCAGTTCCGGCATACGGTCCACACCGCTCTTGTCGTACAGGTGGGTCCACCAGCCAAAGTGGTTCAAACCAAAGTAGACCGGGTCCACATCGTTGTATTTTTCCAGACCCAGCATCTTTGCGAAGGACAGCATGATGGCTACCGGCATATCGCAGATGTTCAGGATCTTATAGTTGTTGTACTTGCGGCGGGTGGCCTCAGCCACGATCGCAGCAGGGTTGGAGTAATTGATGATCCATGCCTCGGGTGCGTACTTGCGCACATCGTCGATCACCTGGAACACGCCGGGGATGGAACGCAGGCCGTATGCCATGCCGCCGGGGCCGCAGGTCTCCTGACCCACAACGCCAAACTCCAGCGAGATCTTTTCGTCCTTTTCGCGCATTTCCATGCCGCCCTGACGGATCTGAGCAAAAGCAAAATCAATATCGGTATAGGCCTTTTCCGGGTCTGTGGTGGTGAAGTAGACGCACTCCGGGTCCAGCTTTGCGATCAGCGAACCGCACAGGGTATCCACCAGCTCCAGACGATCCGGATCAATATCATACAGCACCAGTTTCTTCAGCGGGAAACGATCAAGATTTGCAATCAGGCTCTGGATAATGCCGGGAGTGTGACTGGAACCACCGCCAACAATGACAACTTTAAAACCTTCCATTTTTGAAACCTCACATTCGTTTTTCGATCATGTTTCTGATTTTACCCTTGCGCGCGCTTTGGAGAGTGACTATAATATAATCGATATAAACATTTTTTTAAAGGCGTTTTGAAAGTTTTGAATCAGTTTGCCCAAGTTGAAACAATTCCAGAGTCTGAAAATATTTTCACACCTGCTAACTTCATTCAAAGCCTTCCCGCCGGAGGACATCATGGATTTTTTCACCCGCATTGCAGAACACACGCCCCAGCTGAACAAAAACGATAATGAGCTTCTTTCTTACTGCATTCGCAACCACACTGAGATCGCCAATCTCAAGGTGACGGAACTTGCGGACCGGTTGTTCATCTCACCGGCTTCTGTCGTCCGCTTTTGCAAGAAGCTCGGTTTCAGTGGTTATTCCGATTTTAAGGCATCTTTGCGCATGGATCTGTTTGAGCCGGAGGAAACGCCGCGAAAATCTCACCCGACCGACTTTTTCCGGGATATCCACAAAACCATCGAGATGGTTCCGGAGGAGACCGTAGAGCGTATCGTAGAGCTGATCCACTGCAGCCGCCGCATTGAGCTGTATGCCGTAGGCAGCAGCAGGATGCCCGGCTCCGAACTTGCAAAGCGGCTGCAAACCATCGGCAAGGCCGCCTTCTGTTACGATGACAGCACCCTGATGAATATCAGCGCACGGCAGCTGACTTCCGATGATCTGGTTCTGGCCCTTTCCATTTCCGGCGAAACAAGTCTGATCATTGCCGCTGCAACGGTTGCCAAAAGCCGTGGCGCCGCATTGGTTTCCTTTACAAATCTCGGCAGCAATACCCTCAGCGGCATGGCAGATGAAAACCTGTATGTCAACGCCACAAACTTTGTGTGCTCCGGCATTCAGGTGCGATCCCGCGTACAGCTGCTGATGCTGTGCGAATACCTGTTCTTCCGCTACATAGAGACCTATGGGGACGAGCACCAGCAAAGTATCGGTTGACGCCATTTCACCGCAGCGCACAGCCAGCGCTCTATTCCACCAACAAATCTCCCACGATAAAAAACAGGGCCGCCGCACAAACGATGTGCGGCGGCCCTGTTGGCGTTCTGTTTTTATTTCCCCGCCAGCAGAATGGCCAGCACGGCTTTCTGCACGTGCAGGCGGTTCTCGGCTTCATCGAAGATTTCCGGTGCGTGCTGCTCGAACACCGCCGAGGAGATCTCCTCGCCCCGGTGGGCGGGCAGGCAGTGCAGCACCATGACATCGGGCTTTGCGCTTTCCAGCAGCTTGCCGGTGAGCTGGAAGCCCACAAAATCCCGCAGGCGCTGCTCACTTTCCGGCGTGCCGGGCTTGGCGGTGTTCCACACAGCCGTTGCCACCACGTCGGCATCCTGAATGCCCTCGGCAGGGTCTGCGGTCAGGTGGAAGGCGCTGCCGTACTTGTGGGCGAACATCAGCACATCCGCCGCCGGGCGGTAGCTCTGCGGGCAGACGCAGGTGACCTGCATCCCAGCCAGCAGTCCGCCCACGATGAGGCTGTTTGCCATGCTGCTGCCGTCGCCGACAAAGCAGAGCTTCCGGCCCGCAAGGCTGCCCCGGCGCTCCCGAATGGTCATCAGGTCGGCCAGAACCTGGCAGGGATGGGCGTAATCCGTCAGGCCGTTGATCACCGGCACACCGGCCAGCTCAGCAAACTCTTCCAGATCGCTCTGGCGGTAGGTGCGCCACACCACGCAGTCGTAGTAGCGGCCCAGCACCCGGGCGGTGTCCTTGAGGGGCTCGCCGCGCCCGGCCTGCAGCTCGGCGGTGTTCATGTAGTTGCCCAGACCGCCCAGCTGGTACACACCCACCTCAAAGCTGGTGCGGGTGCGGGTGGATGCCTTGGAGAACATCAGGGCAACCGTCTTTCCTGCCAGCAGCGGGGCCGTGCCGCCCAGCTTCTGCTGTGCCTTGAGCTGGTCGGCCACATCCAGAATGTGGGTCAGCTCGGCAGGGGAGAGGTCGCTCATTTTCAGCAGATTTTTCATGCCTGCTCCTTCGGAGCCGTCGGCTCCATCTTGCCCAGCACATCGCTCAGGATCTCCAGCGCCATGTCCACATCGTGCTCGCTGAGGGTCAGCGGCGGCAGCAGGCGCAGGCGGGTCTTGGCTGTCAGCACCAGCAGGCCCGCTTCGCGGCAGGCGACCAGCACATCTGCGGCCTTGAGGTCGTAGAACTCGATGCCCACCATCAGGCCGATGCCGGAAATGCTCTTGACATGGGGCAGCTTTGCGATGCCTGCGCGCAGCTGGACGGCGCGCTCGTTGACATTGGCAAGGAAGCTCTGATCCATGCGGTCCACCACCACGTTGGCACCGGCGCAGACCACCGGGTTGCCGCCGAAGGTGGAGCCATGGGTGCCGGGGCCCATGCCCTCGGCTACCTTTTCGTTCATCAGCACTGCGCCGATGGGCAGGCCGCCGCCCAGACCCTTGGCCAGCGTGACCACATCCGGCTTGAGGTTGTAGTGCTCGCAGCACAGGAAGGTGCCGGTGCGGCCCACGCCGGTCTGCACCTCGTCCACGATGAGCACAAGGTCTTTTTCGTCGCAGAGCTTGCGCACGGCCTGCACGTAGTCCGGATCCAGCGCCATCACGCCGCCCTCGCCCTGAATGAGTTCCAGCATCACGGCGCAGGTTGTGCGGTCCACCAGCTCCTCCAGCGCTTCGATATCGCCTGCCGGAGCATACAGGAAGCCCTCGTTGAAGGGGCCGAAGTAGTTGTGGAACACCTCCTGACCGGTGGCGGTCAGGGTGGCGATGGTGCGGCCGTGGAAGCTGTTCACCAGCGTAATGACCGTGGTGCGGTCCTTGCGGTAGTGGTCCACGCTGTACTTGCGCGCGGCCTTAATGGCACCCTCGTTGGCCTCGGCACCGGAGTTGCCAAAGAACACCTTGCTCATGCCGGTGCGCTTGCACAGCTTTTTGGCCAGCTTGCCGCAGGGCGCGGTGTAGTAAAGGTTAGAGGTATGCTGCAGCTTGTGGGCCTGCTCGGAAACGGCCTCGGCCCAGTCCAGATCACAGTAGCCAAGGCTGTTCACGCCAATGCCGCTGGTAAAATCCAGATACTGCTGGCCCTCGGGGCCTGCGGCGCGCAGGCCGTGGCCTTTTTCCAGCACGATGGGGTTGCGGTTATAGGTGTGCAGGACGTATTCGCCGTCCCGCTTGATGACTTTTTCAGAATCCATAGGTGTACCCTCCTGTGAACAGAAAACCCTCTCAGGCGCTTTCGCGCCAGAAAATGCTGGCAAAGGCTTGAGAGGGTCATTTTTCTTATTATACCGCCTGCACGGCACCTGTGCAATGCTTATTCGCGGTGGCTGCGGCGGTAAAAGCGGGTGCCGGAGCCGCGGTCGGAGAACAGCTCCAGCAGGATGGAGTGGGGCACGCGGCCATCGATGATGACCGCCTCGTGCACGCCCTGATAGATGGCATCGGCCATGCCGCCGATCTTGGGGATCATGCCGCCCGCAATGATGCCGGCGGACTTATAGCCCTCGATCTCGGACACCTCCACCTCGGGGATGAGGGTGCTCTCGTCGTCCTTATCCCGCAGCAGGCCCGCGATATCGGTCATGGATACCAGCTTCTCCGCTTTCAGCGCAATCGCGATCTGTGCAGCGGCGGTGTCGGCGTTCACGTTGTAGGCCTGACCCAGATCGTCCATGCCCACCGTGGCGATCACGGGGATGAAGCCGCCGTCCAGCAGGCTTGCGATCAGGGTAGCGTCCACATGCACGATCTCGCCCACATGGCCCAGCTGGGGGTCCAGCTCGGTGCAGCGCAGCATCTGGCCGTCCATGCCGCACAGGCCCACGCCGCGGCCGCGCAGCTTTGCCACCAGATCCTTGTTCACCTTACCGGCCAGCACCTGCTGCACGATCTCCATGGTGGCATCGTCGGTCACGCGCAGACCGTTTGCGAAATGGCTCTCCACGCCCACTTTCTTGAGCATCTCGTTGATGGCCGGGCCGCCGCCGTGCACCAGCACCACGCGCACACCCAGCAGGGTAAGGGTGACCAGATCGTTCATGACGGCATTTTTCAGTTCTTCGTTGATCATGGCATTGCCGCCGTACTTTACCACCATGGTCTTTCCGTGATACTTCTGGATGTAGGGTGTCGCCTCAGAGAAAAGGCGCGCCATTTCTTCGTTTTTCATATACTCTCCTTGCCGCCAGCACGCTTGCTCCGGCATTCGTTTTCCACCAGACGAACTCCTTCCGTCATCGCTGCGCGATGCCACCCATTCCCCTTCTGGCACTTTCGTGCCACCTCCCCCGGCCGGGGGAGTCTTTCTCAAGGAGGGAGGCTTTCAGGCTCCCTCCTTGAGGGGGCTGTCGCCGCAGGCGACTGGGGGAGTTCCATTAAGTTCTATAGTCGCCGTTGATCTTGACGTAATCGTAGGTCAGATCGCAGCCCCATGCCTTTGCGGATGCATCGCCGGTGCCCATGTCCACCTTGACCAGCACATCGTGCTCAGCCAGCACCTTGGCAGCTTCGTCCTCGCTGTAGGGGTGGTAGGCGGCGTTTTCGCACACATACACCTCACCGGCCTTGCTGGAAAGCCACACGCAGACCTTATCAATGGAGAAATCGCCGGGGGTGTAGCCGATGGCGCACAGGATGCGGCCCCAGTTGGCGTCGCGGCCAAACACCGCCGCCTTGAACAGGTTGGAGCACACCACGCTGCGGCTGACGGCACGGGCGGTCTTCAGGTCGGGGGCGTGGGTCACTTCGCAGGTGATGAGGTGGGTGGCACCCTCGCCATCACCTGCGTGCTCGGCACACATGTGCTCTGCAATGGCGGTGAGCGCGGCAACAAAGGCTTCGTAGTCCGCGTTCTCCTCGCAGATCTCCGGGTTGCCTGCAAGGCCGGAAGCCATGATGATCAAGGTATCGTTGGTGGAAGTGTCCAGATCCACGCTCATCTGGTTGTAGGTGCCGGGCACCACGGTCTTGAGGGCCTTTTCCAGCAGGATGGGCGAGACCGCCGCATCGGTGGTGTAGAAGGCCAGCATGGTTGCCATGTTGGGGGCGATCATGCCGCTGCCCTTCCCAATGGCACCCACCGTGCAGGTCTTGCCGCCCAGCTCGAACTGGATGGCGTATTCCTTTTTGTGGGTGTCGGTGGTCATGATGGCGGTGGCGGCATCGGTGCTGCCCTGCTCGTCCGCAGCCAGCTTTGCGGCGGCGGCAGGGATGCCCCGGGCAAAGGGGTCGATGACCATGGGCTGACCGATGACACCGGTGGAAGCGGGCAGCACGTCCTGCGGGTCGATGCCCAGCTCTCTGCCCACCAGCTCACAGCATTCTTCGGCCAGAGCCACGCCGTTGGCGGCGCAGGTGTTGGCGTTGCCGCTGTTCACGATGATCGCCTGTGCATAGCCGTCCTTCAGGTGGGCGCGGTCCACCTTGATGGGTGCGCCGCAGACCTTGTTGGTGGTGTACACACCGGCGGCGGCGCAGCGCACGTCCGCCTTGATGAGTGCCAGATCGTATTTTTCTGCATGGTTTGCGCGGATGCCGCAGTGCACGCCAGCCGCTGCAAAACCCTTGGGCGCGCAGATGCCGCCCGCAACTTCTTGATACTGCATAATGATCTTCCTTTCCCACAAAGAAATACTTCTCACGCAAACAGGCTCGCCCTCTCAGGCTCACATACGTTCGCCAGATTCCCCCTTTTGTCGCTACGCGACATCTTCCCCCGGCGCGGGGGAAGTCTTTCCTCAAAGGGGGAGCCCTTGGCAGTCCACGCAGACTTCATCTCTTTGCCAAGGCCTCTCCCTTTGGGAGAGGTGGATTTGCGCAGCAAAGACGGAGAGGGCGAGGACGCTACCCGTATGCGATACAAGTTTATTCCAACCCTTCGGTCTCTTCCAGCCCCAGCATCAGGTTCATGCACTGGACGGCCGCGCCGGAGGAACCCTTGCCCAGATTATCGAACAGGGAGACCAGCATCATCTGGTCGCCTGCAGCGTTCACGGTCATGTACAGCTCCATGCGGTCGGTACCGGCCATGGCATTGGAGTACAGGCCGTTCTCCGGCAGGGCTTCGTTCAGAGCGTGCACCTTGACGGTGGCAGCATCCTTGTAATATGCCGCAATGCCCTCGGCCACCTGTTCGGCGGTGCTGCCCGCCAGCGTCAGATCCAGCGGCACCAGCACCTGCATGCCGCAGTAGTAATCGCACACCACGGGCACGAACATGGGGGTGTGGGCAAGGCCGCTGATCTTCTGCATCTCGGGCAGATGCTTATGGGCAAGGCCCAGACCGTAGCTCTTGGGTGCATCCAGCTTGCTGTGCGCCGGGCGATCAGCGCTCTCGTACTCGGCGATCATCTTTTTGCCGCCGCCGGAGTAGCCGGAGATGCCGGTGCAGCTGAAGGGATAGTCCTTCGGGGCCAGACCCAGCTCCACCAGCGGGCGGGCGATGCTGATAAAGCC
>ENA-UPTB01002345-UPTB01002345.1-human-gut-metagenome-genome-assembly--contig:-NODE-2345-length-13520-cov-6.862382_pt1 | contig 13520 bp, 16 predicted proteins | sample MGYA00250046_ERZ773369 | MGnify/ENA primary metagenome ERZ773369 (study PRJEB29103, sample SAMN06111938) | human gut metagenome | biome: human gut; feature: ankylosing spondylitis patient; material...
GGACCTGTTTAACCTGCGTTGTCCTGTATGCGGTTTCCCGCTAAAGTATGAGTTTAATAAAAATTACGGCTTGAATCTCTGGATATGCACAAATGAGGCAGAGCTTTGCGACTTCATGACCAATGACAGGACGCACATGCATGACATTTTGAAATGTCCTAAGTGTACAGATGGTTATTTGATCGTCAAAAAGAATCCGAAGAATGGTGACATATTCTATGGCTGCACCAACTATTTTAACGAAGAAAGGAAGTGCACCTATATGGTGCCGTTGGAGAGCGGCAGCACAAATGATCAATAGCGCAATGATTGTTGCGATACCTCGGATGATGCCTAAATATTACGAACGCATATGAGCAAGAAAAGTGAGCAAGGATAGAATTCTCTTGAGGTGTTTATAGCAATATTTTATACCCCATTATACCCTTGATTTTGAGGGTATAATGGGGTATAATTCTGCATAGAATAGTATCTCACAGGAGGTGCGCTATGGACTTATCTGAGATGCAAACCCGGGCGGCAGAACTGGAACAGCAGATTTCTGCTCTGCCCGCTGGCTCTGTTACGAAGAAAACCGTCAGTGACAAGGAGTATTTCTACCACCGTTGGACGGAGAACAAGAAACGGCGGGAGAAGTATATTCCTGCTGATGAATTGGAGAATTTCCGCGCCCAAATCGAACGGCGGAAGGAGCTGGAGCAGGAGCTGAAATCGCTGAAAAAGCAGCTGCCCAAGGCGAAATCTGCGAACCTTTCCGCGTTTACCACCAATGTCCGCACCGGCGAGGCGCTGCGTTCCTTCGCGGCATCTGTTCGCGGCTATCGCAGGCGCGAGTGCTTCCGGCAGCTGCACGACTTTGTCTACGGCGAGCCGCAGGACAAGGTGTTCATTCTCTACGGCCTGCGCCGGACGGGGAAAACCACCATGATCCGCCAGATTTTTGCGGAAATGAGCGACACAGAGCTTGCCAAGGCAGCGCTTATTCAAGTTACCGCAAAAGATACGCTGGCAGACGTGAACCGCGACCTCAAGCTGCTGGAAGCGCAGGGCTTTTGCTATGTGTTCCTTGACGAAGTGACGCTGATGGAGGACTTCATCGAGGGCGCAGCGCTGTTCTCTGACGTGTTTGCGGCCTGCGGCATGAAGATCGTGCTCTCCGGCACGGACTCGCTGGGCTTCCTCTTTACCGAGGACGAGCAGCTTTACGACCGCTGCATCCTGCTGCACACCACATTCATCCCTTACCGCGAGTTTGAATCTGTCCTCGGCGTCCACGGCATCGACGAGTATATCCGCTACGGCGGCACCATGAGTCTCGGTGGCGTCCACTACAACGAGGCCTCCACCTTTGCCAGCAAGGAAAGCACCGACGAATACGTGGATACCGTTATTGCCCGCAACATCCAGCACTCTCTGCGTTGCTATCAGTACGAGGGACATTTTCGCCATCTGCGGGATTTATACGAGAAGGGCGAGCTGACCAGCGCCATCAACCGGGTCGTGGAGGACATCAACCACCGCTTCACGCTGGAGGTGCTGTCGCAGGATTGGAAGTCCCACGATCTTGGCATTTCCGCCAGCAACCTGCGCCGGGATCGGAAGAACCCGACGGACATCCTCGACCGCATCGACCTTGCGCTTGTCACCGACAGCCTGCGGAAGCTGCTGGAGATCCGCAACAGGGCAGAGCAGACCGTAGCGCTGGACGATGTTCACGCGGCGGAGATCAAGGAGTATCTGGACTTGCTGGACTTAACGCGGGAGATCGACGTGCTGCACCTGCCGGATGTCAGCACGAAATCCAGCCGCACGGTGATCGCGCAGCCGGGTCTCCGCTATGCGCAGGCGGATGCACTGATCCGCAGTCTGCTGCTGGATGAAACGTTCAGCGCGCTGTCTCTGGCGGGGCGCACCGCCGTGCAGCAGCGCGTCCTGACCGAGATCAAGGGGCGGATGCTGGAGGACATCGTCCTGCTGGAAACCAAGCTGGCAAACCCCAAGAAGCAGGTATTTGTCCTGCAATTCCCCGTGGGCGAATTTGACATGGTGGTGTTTGACCCGGAGGCAGGCTCCTGCCGGATTTTCGAGATCAAGCACAGCGAGGAAGCTGTCCCGCAGCAGTATCGCCATCTGATCGACGAGCAAAAATGCGCCCAGACCGATCACCGCTACGGCCCAATCACCGGAAAGTTCGTCCTCTATCGCGGGGAAAGCCAAGTGGTTGAGGGCATTCAGTATCAGAACGTGGAAGAATATCTGAGAAACCTTGCATAACAAAACCGCCGCCCCGACCGAAAAAGCGGGACGGCGGTTTTTATGATGCATCTTGTCATATGACAAGCCGTGATACAAAATAAACTTGACGTATGACAAGTAACAATACGCAGCAATCTTGAGGATGTGCATATGCAAGCGATGAAGAGAAACATGATCTGCTCTATTTGTCATGGCCTGTTTGCAATTCTTTTGGGATTGGCAGATCTTTTCTGAAAGCGTACTCCAAACTTGGCAGAAAGAAGCATTAATGGGGCTGTTTTTTCACCTAAAAGACAATACCATTTTTGACTTTTTGTCGTTGGCTTTCTGTCAAAATAGAATGTTCAACATATCCATAATTATCGTGTAACCACTGTACAGTCTCCTTACGGAAGGACTCCACCGGTGACACAATACGCGCTGTTTTAAAGTCTAATTTTCCGTTTTTGAAATCGCAGCAAATAAATCTATTATCTCCATCGCCAGTAATAAATAGCTGGTCAATCAAAATCTTTCCTGATGAATTAACCATATTAGGAGCTTCTTCAATACTAACAAGGTGGTCTAAGAGGCTTTCAAATGATAGCCAAAGGAGGAATCTGTCATAACCATCTGTATTGGTTTCTTTTATAACAAAAGTATTCATAACAGCTCCTCCTTTCTTGATATCATTGCTGTGTACTGATTAAATCAATGCATCTCTTTATAATTTCGTCAGCTTCTTCTTTTGTGTTTATGCTCCGTGTATTGTCTAGAGTCTCATTCAAAACATCGCCAAAATGGAATGATGAATTTCTCTGAGACACATAATAATTATAACAATTCTCTATGTAAGTGTTTTTACTTCTGTCTGGAAACGCTTCTTGTACTACGTATTTATTAGGAATAACCGTTCTATCGCAACCAAAGCAGTTGAAATTACGCCCAACGGTTCCGCCAGCCAAAGTAATCAAGTACTTAATATGCCCTTCTAATGCTCTTAATGCTGGAAAGGCATACTGAGAATAATCTTCGCTCTCTACATAATAATTTAGATTGATTACGGCCTGCTTTATCAAACGTTTTATTCCCGGTGGATATGCACTAGGAAGTCCGTTCTCAATAGGACCAAAGGCATTGTCCACAACGTCCTTCTTTATGCTCATTCGGTATGCGTTTCCGAGAATTTGTTCTACTTTAGTGTTTTCATCCAACTCTACCAGTGTAGTAGTGATAACTTGGAACAAATACGAATTTTTTCCTTGTACTAGTAGCTTATGCTGACCTGATTTAAACAGTGATACTGTTACCGTATCAGAATTTAATCTAAAACGATAAATCGATTTATCGTGTTTATTATCTAGTGTATGAGTAATATTATTATCTGCTTCTTCAATTATTTCCGAGAACGCATCAAAATCATTTTTATTAAAATATGGAATTGAGAACCAGTGCTCCCCTTGAACTGCCACCTTTTTTCTATCATTCAAAGCAGATTTTGCAAGCTGGTCAGCTTTTTCGTTATAAATGACATTGCTATGTCCGGGGACTTTTACAAAGTCAACCTGAATAAAATCTTCAAATTTAGTCTTATATAATGAGACAAACATCTGACTCACTTTTGCCTTTGCGCACCATTCGTTAGTTATCCACTTTGAAAGGCCCTCATAGTCATGGTAGATTTTCAGTTTTTCGTATCCATTAGATATCGCCCAATCAAATGCATTAATAACGCCAAAAATTTCACCAATAATATTGTCACTATCCAGATATTCCCTGTTACTACCATATCCACAAATGCTTTCCTCGGTTCCATCTGGCAAAATGAATACCACACCATAGGAATACCTGCTTAAATCCTTATCATAGCTTCCATCTGTAAAGGCAACCAGATATCCAGCCTTATTGTCCTCGGCAATCTGTTCAACCCAAACATCCCGATTATCTAGATAGGCTTCTGCTTCTTCCTTTGTCTTAAATTTCTTATATTCCGGACCAGAGAATCCTGATGTTGCTGCCTGTGCTTCTGGCCAATTATCAAAAACACCTGTAGTATGTCCTTTTCTTACAGCATAGTACATTTGGCAAGCCTCATAAATGTGAAATGTACCATTATATTGATTTTATCACACTGTGTCAAGCACACAAAGCAAATAATAAGTAGGCACAGGATCGACACCTCAAGGGCTATGCAACATAAATCGTATTAAATAGCAAGTCTTAATTTCATGCCCTACGCAGACTGACTTATATAGCATGCATCGCTCATTCCATCAATCATTTTCTCAATACGCATGAGGGATGCGCTCCGAACTGACACGATCAGCGCGCGAAAACCTCTGCCTATCCGCAGAAATTTTCGGATTCTTCCCTTGGGTACCTTTTCAAATGGATTCCAATCCGATATAATATATCCATCAACCTAACGATATAACATCATGCGAGGTGCCGCCGTGAAAACGAAAGATACGCCGAAGCAATACGTCATCTACTCCCGCAAGTCCAAATTCACCGGCAAGGGCGAGAGCATTGAGAACCAGATCGAGCTGTGCCGCCAGTACATTGCTATGCACTTTGGCGAGGAAGCGGCGGAAAATGTGCTGATCTACGAGGACGAGGGCTTTTCCGGCGGCAATCTGGAGCGCCCGCAGTTTAAGAAAATGATGAAAGACTCGCAGAAAGTCGAGTTTGCCGCCATCGTGGTCTACCGCCTTGACCGCATCAGCCGCAACATCGGCGACTTTGCCAAGCTCATCGAGGACTTAGGCGACCGGCACATCGACTTCATCTCCATCCGCGAACAGTTTGACACGTCCTCCCCCATGGGCAGGGCTATGATGTACATTGCGTCCGTGTTCTCTCAGCTGGAGCGGGAGACCATCGCCGAGCGCATCCGGGACAATATGCACGAGCTGTCCAAGACCGGGCGCTGGCTGGGCGGCACGACGCCCACGGGCTACGCCTCCGAGAGCGAATCCCGCGTGACCGTGGACGGCAAGGAGCGCAAGGCCTACAAGCTGAGACCCATTCCGGAGGAAATTCAGCTGGTCAAGACGATCTTCGAGGTATTCATGGAGACCGGCTCTCTCAGCAAGACCGACCAGTATCTTTTGGAGCATCGCTGCGTCACGAAGCGCGGCAAGCAGTTCACCCGCTTTGCCATCCGGGGCATTCTCACGAACCCGGTCTACATGATCGCCGACGAAACGGCGTATCAGTATCTCAAGGAGAACAACGTGGATTTGTTTGCCGAGGCATCAGAATTCGACGGTGAGCACGGCATCATGGCATACAACCGCACGCTCCAGCGCCCCGGCAAGGCAAACCAGATCCGCCCCATGGAGGAATGGATCGTGGCGGTGGGCAAGCATCCGGGCATCATCGCGGGCGGCGATTGGGTGCGAGTACAGGCCATGCTGGATGTCAACAAATCCAAGAGCTACCGCAGACCGCGCAGCAATGTGGCGCTGCTGTCCGGGCTGCTGCGCTGCGGTGAATGCGGTGACTATATGCGCCCGAAGCTGACCAACCGTAAGAATGCGGACGGCGAGCTGATCTACACCTATATGTGCTCCACCAAGGAGCGCAGCCACGGAACAGTGTGCAGTATGAAAAACCGCAACGGCAACACGCTGGACGCCAAGATCATCGAGGAGATCCGCAAGCTCTCCACCGACAAGGAGACCCTTTCTAAGCTCTTGGCGCAGACCAAAAAGGTTATCAGCGGCAGCAAGGGGGCTACGACGCAGAGCTGGCGCTGCTCCGGGAAAAGCACACCGAGACGGAAGACCGCATCAAGCGTTTGGTGGAGTCCCTGTCCGTTGCCAGCGACACCTCCGCCAAGTACGTCATGGAGCAGATCGACGCGCTCCATCAGGAGAGCGAGACACAGCAGCTGCGCCTTGCCGAGCTGGAAGCCCTCACCGAGCAGAGCCGGATGCTCCATCAGGAGTTCGCCTTCCATCAGGAAATGATCGAATCCTTTGTCAGCGCGGTGGATTCTGCCACGCTGGAAGAAAAACGCCGTCTGCTGCGCACCATCGTCAAAAAGGTGGTCTGGGACGGCAAAAATGCCTATGTGTACCTCTTTACGGAGGATGGAGAGGCGGATTTGCCGCCCATTGACCAGCCTATGTATCCGTTGGGAGAGGATAGCGAATGAATACGGTATTGAAAAAATCTGCTATAGAAATGGCACTTGTGTGGTGCCATGGATATGGTGAAGGACTATTAGGGAAGAAATTAATCCTCTAAAGAGGGTTGCTTTTAGAAGTGATTATAAAATCCGGATAGTGAGATGAGCCAATGAACCTAAAACAAATTTTACCCGGTCATGCCATTACTCTTCTAGAAAGAAAGTCCACGAAAGCAATTTTGAGTGATGCGTTTAATAACGATATACCCAAAATCAATGCGCTTATGAGTGCGTATGATATTGGTGTCGTTACAACAATTCAAGAGCATTTCCCGCTTGGAAATTTGGAGCGAAGTACAATGGTGTTGATAGCTGGATGGTTAAACGTACATGGTATGCCAAACGTCAAAGCGGTTAAGACAGGAAAAGCTGTATCGCTGAGATTGGCTGTGCCGATTCTCAATCAGAAAGAGCCGTTCGAACAAGCAGACATAAACGATGTCGAAAAATGCTTCACGGCGATTCAAGAACTCTCGGATTTTGCAGGAGTGCGGGCAAAAGCAAGCGTCTTTACTGCTTGTTGAAGAAGATGTACTCGGATGCTTGTTTGAAGCCGGACTTCTTTAGTAAGTTCTGGATGTCAGACGCTCTTGACGATGTGTTCTTGGAATGGAAGATATCTCCGCTTGCGCGTGAGTAGTAGATGACTGCCCATCCATTAGACTGTGCCATTGGGCAACCTCCTGACATTTGGGCATGGAAAAAGCCGGTTGACTTTTGGGCCAATCGGCTTATAACATTTTCTTGGAAGTCGGAAAGTTAAATCCAGCCTTCTTCTTTTGCGAGAGCATTTCCGAGTACAGTGACAATGCTTGTAGCCATCTCACCGCGCTTTGAAAGAGTGTCGTTATCGGCATCAACGATTTCGTCAGCTTCAATCAGCCCGATGTTATCATACAGTTCATCAGACTGCTTTTCAATCATGTCGAACAGCTTTTCCTTGGAGAGGTTATTAGAAGAAGGGATGGCCAGTCCATTTTAAGAGAAAAAATCCTAAATAAAAAGAAATGAAGTGATACAATTCAAAAAACGACTCCAAGGTTGTCTCTTTATGAGCGCCGTAGGCAGCTGATTGTGATGATATATGAACGGCAGCAAGATACAATCGGCAACATGGCATTTGAATTCGGCGTAAGTTCCCATACGATTCGTGACGATATTCGGGTACTGGAATTGGAATATCCAATCTATACAAGGGTGGGAGCATGTGGCGGTGTGTTCATTCTGGATTCAAGTCGCTTGCAGCAACGCTGGCTGACAGTACGCCAGCTGAAACAGCTGATGTATATGTGCAACGTTTTGGATGATGAGCAAGCCCTGCTTATGAGATTTATCATAGGCGGACTGGCGCCTTGAATTGTGAATGCACTGTAAACAATTAGCACTTACCATTGACAGACTGCTAATTGCCGGCGTATATTAAACTTACAGATTAATTCTGTACCAGCACCTTTACAACTGAATACACAGCATAACAGGCACTTTACTCTCCCAGTGGGGCGCACAGCATGGTCACGGCAGACCATAACCCATGACTGGGGAGAGGGCATAATGATACTCCTGCTGCCCCACGCGTCAGACGGGGTGACGGCGTTTGGATTGGAATCAGTAAGATCCTTACAAGGTCAGTGAACGGCTGCTGCCAGCGGTCTGCCTGTTATGTTCCCATGTCTGGGGGCGAGCGGCAAATTAGACATTTTTCTTCAGCATTTATTTTGATGTACGCGGTTTCTTTTATTATTTACATAACCGCGTGATTGACGCTATTACGCGCATTATTTGATTTTTATTGAATTCACATCAAAATTTTCGGGGAAAGTGTACCCCCACGCCCGGATAAAACAGAGAAAATATAGAAAGAGCCCGGAAGGCCTTACCAAATCGGTAAGGTTCTCCGGGCTCTTTTTTCTCCCCGGAAGGTGTATTCAAAATAGTTACACGAAACAACAAAAAGGAGATGAGCAAATGGCAAAAAGAAGTGTTCCTTATGCCCGCGGACCTCCAGAGTGAATCAGAACTGATTCACTATCTTGGATCAAAACCGAAAAAGTGAATCCAATCTGATTCACTCACATACCGCGCCCAAACGTGCCCTGTGTGGAGCAGATGCCCGGCATCGGACACGGACGCGAAGCTGCCCACAAAGCCGCTATTTAGCGCGTTTGTGGGGCTGTGGGGCGGCGTGAGCCGTACAACTTAACACTAGAGAGCAAAACTTACTACACGCAAAATTACGATACTATGAGATAATTGATGTATACCAAACAAGAAGGGATGATGCAAATGACTTTTGCGAAACTTCCGAAAACAATCACTGCAGAAGAACTGCTCTCCACACCGCTACCGCCCGTAAAGTGGATTGTTCCCGGCTTGCTTCCGGCAGGACTGGCATTGTTTGCAGGTCCCAGCAAGGCGGGCAAAAGCTGGCTGACCTTGTGGCTGTGCTTGCAGGTCGCGCAGGGCAAGCCCATGTGGGGACGCGAAATAGAGCCGCAAGCCGTGCTTTATCTCTCGCTGGAGGACACGCTCAACCGCCTGCAAGACCGTCTGTTCCGGCTTATGGGCAGCGAGGATACGCCAGAAAAGCTGATTCTGCAAACCGAATGCCAAAGTATCGGACAAGGATTGGAGGAACAGATTGTGGACTTTGTTCATAACTATCCGGATACCGGGCTGGTAGTCATTGGCACCTTGCAGAAAGTGCGCTCCTGCGACCAAAGCGGCAGTATGTATGCCAGTGACTACAGGGACATCAGCGCACTGAAATCTCTTGCGGACAAGTACGGCATCTGCATTCTGTTGATTCATCATTTGCGTAGTGGCAGTGACGGAATGGTATATTTGAGCAAAGAAATGTGCCTGTTATTAAAAGCGTGGCGTAAGGAGCGCGAGTGGGATAGAGCGCAAAGAGCAAATGAAACTGTGGATGAGGATGACTACTTATTCCGCCAGCCTAATGGCAAGCCGATGAATCCTTGCACATTCACTTACAGATTCAAGCTGATTTTGAAAGCCAACAACTTGCCGCTGGATTTGAATGTGCATAGCTTGCGCCACACCAACGCCAGCCTGCTGATTGCACAGGGCGTGGATGTGCGCACGGTGGCTAGTCTATTGGGTCATGCACAAGCAAGTACAACGCTGGATATTTATGCCCACGCCTTTGACAAGAGCAAGCGCAAGGCGCAGGAAAAGTTGGGAAAGGCGATTGGATTATGAGAAAAATCAAGCTGACGCGCGCCAATAAAAGTATTTTGCTGAAAGCGCTGGGCGATTACTATTATCGGCAGCGAGCCATGAACACAGGTTGGCGTGAAACTGGATATTCGATACTCAAAGTGGATTCTCTTCCAGTGGGTAAAAAAGCAGTTTTCACCAGTGATGAAGTCTGTCTTGCAAGAAACGCTGTAAATCAGCTGCGAAACAAGAAAATTAAGCAGGGGCAGTACACGGATGCCACCGATGATATGTTGCTGAAGCTGAATTAAAGCAGAAATATCCTGAGCTTACCGTTGACTAATCTGATAAAAATTTATAATGGCTGACCTGATGGGCGGCGGCATATGCTTGGCCGCCGCCCATTATCTTATGGGGGGAAGCAGGTATGTTTAAGAAGAAATTCCATAACAGTATAGACAAAGGGCGGTATGGCTATTTGTTTATTGCGCCGTTCTTTATTGTGTTTGCCGTTTTTGGGCTGTATCCCATCGTCTATACCTTTATCCTTAGCTTTCAAAAATGGGATGGGTTAGCCAAGATGACGCCACTCGGTTGGAAAAACTATGCCCGACTGCTGACGGATGATGTGTTCTATCTTTCCATCTGGAATACGATTCGCATTTGGATTTTCAACTTTGTGCCCCAGATGCTGACGGCACTTTTGCTATCTGCGCTGTTTACCTTCAACCGTATTCGCGGAATGAAATTTTTCCGTGCTGCGTACTATCTGCCCAACCTGATTACGGCAGCATCTGTTGGTTTGCTGTTTAACTTGCTGTTCGACGGAAACAAGTCGGTTGCCAACTACATCTTGCAGGCACTCCATGTAAAGGGCGCACCATTCTCTTTCTTTAATAGTGGTGCATTCACATCTGGAATGACTTCCTATATCCAATGGTGGATGTGGTTCGGCTATACGACTGTCATTGTTATGGCAGGCATCACGACAATCGAAGGCTCTGTTTATGATGCAGCGATGGTCGATGGGGCAACCAAGGCTCAGACCTTTACAAAAATCACGTTGCCGTTGATTCGCCCGACCTTGATTTATATGACAATCACTTCGATTATTGGCGGCATGCAGTTGTTTGATGTTCCTACGACATTGACGAACGGAACAGGTGATCCCAACAAGTCCGTACTGACGACATCCATGTACCTTTATAATCAGGGCTTGAGCTAAAGAATCACCTTGCAAAGTACATTGCAAGGTGATTCTTGGTGCGCCCGAAGGGATTCGAACCCCCGGCACCTGGCGTCGGAGAACTACGACGCAACGCATATTTCAATGATGTACAGTGATTTTTTGTTGGTTCTGCACTGCTCTGGCATATCTACCACAACCAATATAAAACAATGTGTCAACGATGAAAACTGACCACCGGCAGCAAAAATTACTGCCGGTGGTCAGTTGGTGGTCAACGGCCAGACTTTTTCAGCGCCGTCTGGTGAAAATACGCATCGTGGCTTTAGGTGATAATTTCTCGAGTTTGCATTAATAAGCATTTTATAGACAGGAATTCTTTTTTCTCTTGCAATGTCCAAAAGCAAGCGCGCATATATAGGAGAAATCTTTCTACCAAGATATATAGCATACGCTTTTTTCTTTGCAAATGTGTGTTCTTCTGAAAGTAACGCGGGTGTTGCGAAAGTCCCTATAAGACGCCATTCATGCTCGGATTTCCACTCTGTGGATTTATGTATCATTATTTTGGTAGGTGCAAGCATATCGGGGCACGGAAGGATTTTAGCTGCATCAAGTATGTTTCCCTGACTGGAAAATGTCTTAAAATAGTCGTTTACAAGAGAACATATTAAAAGCCATTCGGCATAAGGCGTTGCGTCGTAACGCCTTGATTGGTAAATAATTGGGAACAATTCACATCGAGTGGGCAACTCACTGTTTCCTTCACCTACAGAATCAACACATGGAAAACCTCGAAAGTTATATCCAATAGAAAATCCTGTACTTGAGGATGCATAATGTCCCCACATATTTGCAGATGTAATCGTATCAGAGAAACAGGCGAATTTTAATGTATTTTGCGTTAAAACCGAAATTTTCGGAGAGTATGCTTGCGGAAGTTGTGGCTTTCGTCAATCACAACAAGGTCGTAGGCTGCCCAGTTCAGCTTGCTCAAATCAGTTTCACCGGAAAACCCCTGTTCGCGGCTTAAATCGGTGTGGTACAGCACATCGTAGTGCAAGCGATCCTCTGCCAATGGGTTGTTGCGGTAATTCGCCTTGTAGGTTATCCAGTTGTCCGACAGCTTTTTGTGGCAAAGCACCAGCACGCGCAGGTTGCGGTTTTCGTAATATTTGATGACCGCCAGCGCGGTAAAGGTCTTGCCCAGACCAACGCTGTCTGCCAGAATGCAGCCATTGAACTGCTCCAGCTTGCTGATGATGGCAAGGGTGGCATCCTTCTGGAAGGTGTACAGCTTGTTCCAGACGATGCTTTCCTTAAAGCCGTTGGTGTCGCTGGGCAGGTCATCCTCGCTGACGTGCTCCAAAAAGTCCCCGAAAATATTGTACAGCGCAAAAAAATAGAGAAACTCCGGGCTGTTTTCCTGATAGGCGGTGGTGATGCTTTCCAGCACGGTGTCGGTGACATCCTGCAGGCGCTGCTTGTCGTTCCAGATCGTGTTGAACAGCTCCAGATATTGTGTGCTTTGGGGCGCATCAATACGGTTGATCATGGTAAACAGGTTGCTGCCGCGCTCGCAGCCCAGGTCGGCGCGTGTAAAACCATTGACTGGAGCATATGTCACCGGCGCGGCGCTGTCGATGGTCATAAAATTGGGGATTCCCTCGGCGGTTTGGTTGGATTTGAAGCAGACCTTGCGGCGAATCCAGTCGGCGCATTCGCGGGAGATGGCTTTCTGGCTGAAATCATTGCGCAGTCGTATCTCAAATTCGCTGCCGTGCAGGGCTTTTTCGCGGTTGCGGCGGGGAATATAGAACTCCCGCCGCGCCTTGGCGGTCTTTTCCTGCAAAAAAGTCGGGGAGGTGAACAGAAAGCGCAGCTCCTCGATGTTTTCCAGCTAGGTTTTCAGCTCCTCATACGCATACACCGAAAAGCACGCTGCCGCAATGGAAACGCGGCTGTCGCGCTGCATCGTCACGCGCAGATCATCCACCAGTTTTTCGCTCAGGTTGTCGATGAGTTTCATGGGACACCTCGCTGGAAGGTGTTATGAATCATACCACTTTTATCTATATATAATAAGTATCTTATAACTTTTAAGGGGCTATTACAAGAAAACTGGCGTTTTTTGTAAGAGGTGCCAGAAAACTTGTAAGATAATAGGCGAGGTGATGAAAAATGGTGGGGGAACGCCTTGCGGGAATCCGCAGTGACCACGATGACACACAAGGGGAACTCGCTGAACAGCTGAATGTATCGGTATCCACTGTGCGCAGCTGGGAGCATAACCACAGCGCACCATCCAATGAAATTCTGGTGCAGATTTGCAAAATGTACGGCGTGTCAGCGGACTATCTGTTGGGTCTTGCCGATTACGACCCGGACTACACCCGCCGCCTGCACCAAGCAAAATTTACCGACAGCGAGCGCCGGGAACTGAAAAAATACGAACAATATCTGCTGTGGAAGCGCAAACACTAAAGCCGCCGGTATCACACGATATGAACTGCACCCCATTTGTTAGACAGTATGATATACTATCTAACAAGTGGGGTGTTTTTCTATGCCAAAAGGAGTACCGAACAAACGATACACGCCGGAATTCAAGAAGCTGGTCGTGGAAACCATGCAGCAGGAGCAACTGAGCTATAGCGAAACCGTGCGAAGATTTGAGGTAAATAGTCATCGCCGGATTCAGGATTGGGAAAGAATCTATCTGACAGA
>ENA-UPTB01002347-UPTB01002347.1-human-gut-metagenome-genome-assembly--contig:-NODE-2347-length-13513-cov-5.726630_pt1 | contig 13513 bp, 17 predicted proteins | sample MGYA00250046_ERZ773369 | MGnify/ENA primary metagenome ERZ773369 (study PRJEB29103, sample SAMN06111938) | human gut metagenome | biome: human gut; feature: ankylosing spondylitis patient; material...
AAAAGACTTTAGAGGTAGAAGATATATAGAAAGAATAACAGAATGTATTCCAGTAGAAGAAAAGAATGAATATACATTTGATCATAGAAAAGAAAAGACAATAGAAGGCAAATTAGACAAATTTATGGATAATGCGACAACATTCTTCACAAAAACAACAAACAGAGAATTATATAAATACAGAAATGTATTAGAGTATCATGACGGAACATATGTGTTAACAAACCCTATAAGTGATCACAACATTAAGGAAATGTTGAACAATATGGATGACAGAGATGCTGAAGAGTTTAAAAAATTTGTTAAGAGAAATTATGGTATAGATGCACATAGAGACTCTGACGAAATAGAAGAAGAAACCAAATAGATATCATCAAAGGAGGTGCAAAAACAACATAATGAATAGCAAATTAATAATATACTTGATGGCTGGTGTAGGCGTAATTTTTATGGGAATTGTTGTTGCATATGTTATTCTAAGTAAAAAACTAAAAGCTTCTGATACAATGCAAATAAAACAATTAAGAGAAGGTACACAGGAAAAGAATTTTTCTTTTGAAATACTTTATCAAAAATTATATACAATGTATATAAAAAATCCTTTTACCAAAAGATATTTGTTTAAAATAAGAAGAAGACTTGAAATTATAAATATTGATGATGAGTATTTAACAAGAAAGCAAACATCTACAATATTAACTAGAGCACTTGCAATGATTATTCCAATTACACTGGTAATAATTTTAATAACAAAAAGTAATACATTGCTGATGGCAATATTGCTATTATTTGAATTATTTATGATAGATACATTAGTAGATGGAATGGTTGACAAAATTGATAATAAGTTACTAGTTCAACAAATAGATTTCTTCGCAGAAATAAGACATGCTTACCATGAATTTAATATGGTTGAGGAGGCTATTTACCAGGTTGCACAAGGAGATAGTGCTCCAGAAATGTCTAGACAGGCGGAAAAAATCTACGAAATATTAATTTCAAATGACCCAGAAAGTGAGCTAGAAAAATATTATGATGTTGCACCAAATAGTTACTTAAAAGAATTCGCAGGAGTTTCTTACTTAACAAAGGAATTTGGTGATAGAACAGTTGATAAAACATCATTATACTTAAAAAATTTAAACAATATAAGCCAAGAAATGCAACTTGAAATATTAAAAAGAGATAAGCTTGACTATGTATTCCAAAGTTTATCTGTAATTACAATACTTCCTTTATTATGCTTAGAGCCTATTAAGAGTTGGGCTGTATCTGAATTCAACTTTACAAAATCTTTCTATTATGGAAAAAATGGAATGATAGTTCAGCTATTGCTTGTTATTTTGACATTTATATGTTATATACTAACGAGAAAATTAAAAGATAATGGCTCAACAGCAATAAATACAAAACCAGAACATCCATGGGAAGAAAAAGTTTATAATATTCCTTGTGTTAAAAAAATTGTAGATTTATTCATACCTAAAGATGGAACAAAAGAAAGACGTAAACTTAGAAATTTAATAAAAGATTCAGCTTCAAAAGATAAGATTGAATGGATTTACGTAAAAAGATTATTGTTAACAGTAGTAACATTCTTTGCGTCACTTGTAATATTTACTCAATTACATAAAATTCAAATAAATTATATTTATACAGAACCTACTTCAACATATAACATTGTTGGAGAAATGTCTGGTAAAGACTTAAAAAAGGCAGAAGAACTTACTGAAAGTGATAATAAATTTATAAATAAATTTAAGGGAAAAACGGATACAACTCAGAAAGACATAGAAAAAGCAATGAGAAAATCTGACGACTATAAGCAAAGTTCAGATGATGAAATTGCAACAGCGGCCGAAAGAGTATTAGGTAAATTAAGACAAGTAAATAGTGAATATTTAAGCTGGTTTGAAATAGTACTAGCTATGGTATTTGCAATAGTAGGATATAACTTACCAGTATGGTTACTATTCTTCCAAACGAAGATGAGAAAAATGGAAATGGAAAACGAGGTAATGCAATTCCAAACCATTATACTTATGCTTATGAGAATAGAGAGAGTTAATGTTGAAATGATTTTGGAATGGTTAGAAAGATATTCAAATATATTTAGAGAGCCAATTGCAAAGTGTGTTAATAACTACGAGAGTGGTCCCTGGGAAGCACTTGAAGAAATGAAAGATGACGTTAATTATAAAGAATTCATAAGACTTATAGAAAGTATGCAGGCAGCAGTTGAAAAAATTCCTATTGCAGAAGCTTTTGATGAGTTGGATTCTGAAAGAGATTACTACCAGGAAAGAAGAAAAGAATCAAATGCAAGATTGATTCAGAAAAAAGGTATGATAGGAAAAGCAATTGGATTTGCGCCTATGGTAGGATTATTCGTTGGATATTTGATAGTTCCATTAGTATTCATTGGATTAATGAGTATGATGTCATCTATGAACGATATGTCATCTATGGCTGCTTAGAAGGGACGGTGAAACACTATGGAAAATGCAACAAAAGCGTTAGAAATGGCTGGAAGCGTCTTAATAGGAGTATTATTGCTTGGATGCTTATTATTTGCTTATACTAGAATGTCAGAATTGAAAGATACTGAACACAAAGTAGAAGTAAGTGAGCAGGCGAAAGATTTTAATCAAGATTATGAAACATATAATAGAAACAATTTATATGGAAGTGATTTATTTTCGCTAGCTAATCAAATTGAGGATTATAACAAAAAAGAAGCCGATGGAAAAGCATATGGAAGAATCGAAATGAAAGTGACTCTAAAAACAGAAATAATAAATGCTAAATTTTTTACAGATATGACATATGATGGTGACAGCTTAAATCAAAAATATAATAATCTAGCAAAAGCTATAAATAGAGTAAATAAAGAGTATTATGGAAAATCAGTTTCGTATTGGGCTAATTATTATAGCACTGGCACAATTGGAGAAAGAAGGCTGGACGAGCAATTGCTACATGAATTACGGACAAACCAGATATGATAGTATAACAGAATCTAAAAAGACAGAATTAAAAAATAAAATTACAGAATATAAGGATTATTTAACTGAACAAAAAGATATGGCAAGAAAAAGTTTCAAATGTACTTCAATAGAATATTACAATGATACAGGAAGAATAAAATATATGGAATTTACAGAAAAATAAAATATAGGAGGAGAAAATAGTGGAGAATGCAAGTAGAGCCTTAATAATGGCTGCAGGTGTATTAGTCGGAGTATTATTACTATCTTTAGCAGTGTATTTATTCACTATTTTCGGTAACTTCGGCTCAGAAATGACAACACAGATGAATGAAAAAAATCTTTCTGAATTTAATGCACAATTTACAAAGTATGAAAGTTATCAAGACGAAAATGGCAAATGGCAGAATACATGTAGAGCACAAGATGTTGTAACAATTGCAAATTTAGCAAAAGAAAACAACAATAAATACGAATATACTGTGAGCGATGCAAATACTGGATATTATTATGTGAAAGTAATTGTAAAAACTGGACATAAGACTAGAGAAAATTTTGAAATAGCTTCATTAGATGATTATACTAGTTTTTTAAAAGATTATTCAGGAAATGTTCAAGATGGAGCTTATAATGTTACACATTTTAAGTGTATTAATATTAAGTTAAATCAAAATAGCCAACGTGTATGTAGTGTTACTTTTGAACAAATGTAAATCAAAAAAAAATAATATAAATTTGGCTCATCAATATTGCATAATAAAATCTTAAATGTTATAATTAGGAAGATGAATATGAAAAAAATAATAATTTGTATATTATCGGTTTTTTTAGTAGTAATTTGTATAGTAAGTTATAGTGTTTATCATAAAAATGAAAACACAGCGCAGATAGGTGTAGATAATAGAACTTATGAAAGCTACTATAACAAAGAAGTTTTAGGAACAGATATTATATCAATAATAAACAAAGCAATAGATAGTAATGAAAAAAATGATATAAAAATGGGGAAAGATGGAAATTATATAGAAGATGAAAAAAATTCTATAAGAATTGAAATCAAGTTTAAAGAACTAGACAAGGTAATTACTATGGAAAGAATAAATAATGTAGGAATAGAAAAATTCTGGAGTAACTACGGTGCTCTAAGTTTCAAATGTACAAAAATTGAATATCATGGAAAAAACCATAGAGTAAAATACATGTACTTTGAAGAAATATAAATTTGTTATTAATATTTAAAATATAATAAAAAAATCTAAGGAGGAAAAATTTATGGAGAATGCAAGTAAAGCATTAATTATAGCAGGAGCTATACTTTTATCAATTTTAATTATAGGATTAGGTATGTTTATATACCAACAAGCATCAGGAGCAATGGGAAATGCAAACTTAGACCCACAAAAAATACAAGCTTATAACTCAGAATTTACAAGTTATGAAGGTACAAAATCTGGAACACAGGTAAGAGCATTACTAGATGTAGTAAGAAACCACAACCTAGCAAACACAGATGATCCATCATTAAATGTTACAGCAATGACTGGTTCAGCAGCTAGCGTTACAGCAGCACCAACAGCACTTGTAACTGCATCAGCTATAAATGATATTAAAAAGACAGTAAATGCAGGAAAAACATATACAGTTGATTTTGGATATGATGCAAACTCTGGATTTATAGTAGCAGTTGGAATTACAGAAAAAACAAAATAATTAGTTTGAAAGGTTATGGTTTATGGAAAACGCAGTAGAAGGTTTAAAATTAGCATTTGCAGTTCTATTATTGACTATGGCATTATCTTTAACTATAGCCTTTTTTTCTAAGGCAAGGACAACTGCGGAAGCAGTATTACAGAGTTCTGATAAAACTGCATATTACGATTATTCAAAATATTCTGTGCCACAGGACACATCAGGAAATAGAATTGTTGGATATGAAACAATTATTCCAACATTATATAAATATGATAAAGAAAGATATAAAGTTACATTTAAAAAGGGTTCATATAATGAAACAACTGGAGAACTTACCATAGAAGGGCCTCTTTCAATATATGAGACACAATCCAATAAAGCTAACTGGAACAAAAACTATGTTAATGATTTTGATGGAGAAACTTCAAGTACAAAGGGACATAAATTAAATATTTGCTCTTTTGACATAATTGAAGAAACTCAAAGAAATGAGCCTTGGGTTGGTAGTTCAGAACAAGTTAAACTTCATTTAGATGCAATTTTTAGTGGAGGTAATTATACATTACCACAAAATCCATCTAAATATTTGTCTTATAGTAGAAATCCATTAAGTAATAGAAATAATAAATTTATAGAACAAATAGGAGAAATAAAAACTATAAGCAATAACGATAACGTAGATGGTACTGAATCGGTTATAGGAAATAAAACAACTACAAAAAGGATAATTACTTATATTTTAATAAACTAAAGAAATAGAATATTAAATAAAAGTTAGGAAGGAAATGAAAAATGGGAGACAGTTTTGTTACAATAATTGCTATATTTTTAGCGGCAATATTAATGTTTGTCTTTCCTTTAATGTCAATTTCGGAAAGAACTGACGACGTATCACAGTTATCAGTACAAACAGCAACAACAGAATTTGTAGATAATGTAAGAACAACAGGAAAATTAACATTAGATGATTATGATAAATATGTACAAACAATAACATCAACAGGAAACTCTTTTGAAATATCTATGCAAGCACAAATATTGGATGAAAACCCAGGTGTAAAAACTACACAGGCTGAAACAACAAAAATTGGTGAAAATGTATATTATAATTTATATACTAGCCAATTAGAGAATAAATTAAGTGATAGTTCTACAAAAAACAGAATTACATTTAAAGAAGGAGACAGATTTTCTGTTACTGTAAAAAATACAAATACTACAATTGCTCAGATAATAAGAAATTTCTTGTATAGAATTGCAGGAAACGATACATATCAAATTGCTGCGCAACATGGTGGAATAGTTACTGTAAATGGTACAAAATAGGTATTAAAAATATGGCAGCTTTAAGGACTATTTTAAATTGGTTCTTGGCTGCTTTTTTTATAGAAAGGTTACAAAAATAATGAAATTACAACACATAATTATAATATTTGTTATAATAGTTGTTCCAATAGCATTGGTTTTATCTATGTATATAAATATGCAAATTAAGACTATAAATAATCAAACAAAATACGACAACATACTTATAAATGCATCTTATGACGGTATAAAAGCGTTTCAATTAAATACTGCTAATAACATGTATTCAACAATTTCTAACTCTAAAATAAGAGATATAGAAGCTGCTGTAAACGTATTTTTTAACTCACTTGCAACAAATATGGGAACATCTGGGTATAGTCAAGATGATTTAAAACCGTATATTCCAGCAATAATGGTGAATTTATATGATGGTTATTATATTTATTCCAACTATTATGACACTGAATATGATGGAAATGGTGATGGAGTAAAAGGAGAATATAGATATGGGCTAAAGCCTTTTGTATATTATTCATGTAGGTATAAAAAAGAGGGGCAAAATACGGATTTTGTTGTTAATTATACTTTAGATAATACAATTACTATAATTGGAACTATAAAAGGAAAATATGTTGTAAAAACAGGGCACTTATTACTAGAAAATGATGATGTAGCAGATGAAATATTGAACGAGAATCTAATTATATTAAGTGATGATAGTACAGAAAATGTAAACCCAAGAGCAGAATCTTTTCAATATATTGTATACAATAGCCAAAAAATATATAAAGTTAATAACAATGCAGTTTTTGCAAGTGGCCCGAATGATACAGGAACTTTAGGCAGACAAAGATACTTTTACTATAGTAGCGAGTATAAAAAGGATTTTGTAACAAACCCAGAAACAATTGCATATTTAAATAATCATTTAAGATACTTAAATGGCAGTTGGAACTTAGTAAGTGATAGTGCAACAAAGTACTATGCGGAATCATTAAATAGTGATGGTACATATGGAACAACGGATTTTGAAGGAAACAAAATAAGTTTTACAAATTGGGTAAAGAAATATTTAGGTGATATAACAGCCAATGATGCTGTTGATTCTGCTGGAAATCCAATTATAACTGATGAAAACGGTAGCGAGAGTTCAAATGTTGGGTTTGCATCTAATTTAGGTGATACTAAAATATTTGATATTAGTAGCACAAATAATCCATTAGACTCTGGTTCGGCATTTAATGAGCATAGAAGAAATGTAATAAGAAGGTCAATAGAGACAAACCTAGTTTCTGCAATAGCAACTTTTACTGCACATACAGTTATTGGATATGAATTTGCAATGCCACAACTTTCTGAAGACGAGTGGAATAAAATAGAAAATAATGTATGTATGCTAACATTTTTGGAAGGAATTCCGATTGGAGCAAAAGTGTATAACAACTATTGTGTTGTATCAAACAATACAAACCAAGAAACAGTCGGAAATGATTCGATTTTTATAGTTGATAGCAATGGAGAATATCATAAACCAGGTTGTTTAAAATTAATTGAAAATTTAAAAAGTAATAATGTAACTATAACAGGTGCCTATGCAAGTAGTGAATTTCAAAGGAAAACAGTTTTTATTACTGGAGAAGACTCAAACGCACATAGCCAATTGTTAGGAGGAGACGTTGATTCCGGGAAATATGCGTATTATTACCCAGAGGCATATACCCCATGCTATTCTTGTATGGTATCTGCATCTAAAACATATTCAACAGACGACATAATAGCAGATACAGTAAAAGATACAAGTGGCAGCAAAGTAAACATTACAAATTTAGGTGGAACCAATTTAAGGCAAATATATTTATCTGCTTTAGCTCGTTCGAAATATAATTTATACATTACAAATGGCTACTTTGGATATTAATTGAAAAAATCGCCCAATAGGGACGCCCCTTTTTGGGCGAAAATATTTTATATAAGAGAAATAGATATAATAAATAGACTAATTGAAAAGATTGAAAGGAATAATACATGAAACAAGAAAAAGAAGAACCAGTTGTAAAAATAACTTTTAAGCGCTTGCTAGCATATTTTGCTGTATATAGCTTTTTAGGATTTATAGTAGAGACAATATTTGGAATATTAACAAAAGGAGTATTAGAGAGTAGGCAGAGTTGCTTATTTGGACCATTTTGCTGTATATATGGTATAGGTGCAGCTATAATGATACCAGGGCTTCAACCATTTAAGAAAAGCAACTGGGCAGTGTTTTTTGTAGGTGCAGTAGAAGGTTCAGTTATTGAATATGTAATAAGCTGGATAGGCGAAGTAATATTTCAAATAAAATGGTGGGACTATTCAAATATGCCATTTAATATAAATGGAAGAATAACATTAACATATACTGTATTTTGGGGCCTATTAGCATTATGCTTAGTAAGGTTTATAAATCCATATATAGAAACTGGAATAAATAAATTGCCAAAAAAATGGTTTAACATATTGACTATTGGATTTACGATTTTTCTATTATTAGATTTATTAATAACAGCGTTGGGTTTAAAAGTTTTTTATACAAGACTAATAAAAGAACATAACTTAGAAGTAAAAGATAGTCAAATACTAATGGTAAGTGATGAAGTAATGGACAACAAAATAATAAAAGCTTTTTCTAAAACAATTTTTTCTAATGAAAAAGTACTAAAAACTTTTCCAAACATCAAATATGAAGATAAAAATGGAAATATAGTTTGGATAAAAGACATATTAACTGATATACAACCATATTATTATAAATTCAGCAATAAATTTAGATTGAAATAGATTTGCATATTTGATAAAAATTAAAAGTATAGCCCAGAAAATACTATTTTTCTGGGCGAATTTTTATCTTAACATGTTAAACCATTTATTCATTACAAATTTTATTATAGAGCCAAAACTTAATTTATCAGAAGATTTATTTGCAACCAGATTTACAGTGGAAACAACATTTCCGTTTATAGAAAACTCAACTTCTCCTAATTTTTGCCCTTCTAAAATTGGGGCAGTGAATGTATCATCTAGTTTTATTTCTTGTGTTATATCTTTGCTGCTACCATTAGACATAAGAACCTCTGCATCATTTTCTAAAATTGCATCAACAGAAGATGAAGTACCCTTTTTTATTTCAACAGATTTTATTACATCTCCTTTTTTGCCGAAGGATGTTACAGTATAATTACTAAAACCATAATCTAAAAGTTTTTGAGCATTAGAAAATCTTATTGCAGGAGTTGGAGCCTTTAAAACAACTGCGATTAAAGAAAGATTATTTCTAGTGGCAGATGCTGATAAATTGTATAAAGCGATAGAAGTAGAGCCAGTTTTTAAACCTGTACAACCATTATAATTTCTAACTAATTTATTTGTATTTACAAGACTAGACTTTCCATCCCTTAAAGAATCCATCCAAATAGTTGTATATTTTGTAATAGAAGGATGATTCATTAATAATTCTCTGGACATAATTGCAATATCATATGCAGATGTTAAGTGACCATCTTCGTCAATTCCATGGCAATTCTTAAATGTGGTATCATTCATTCCTAATTCTTGAGCCTTTTGATTCATCTTTTTTACGAAAGCATCTTGGCTTCCTTCAAGATAATCAGCCATTGCAACTACGCAATCGTTTGCAGATACTACACAAATTGCCTTAAGCATTTCTTCAACGGTTAAAGTTTCTCTAACATCAAGCCAAATTTGCGAACCGCCCATTTTTGCAGCATCTTCTGTACATGGAATCTTATCTGTTAACTGAATTTTACCAGAATCTAAAGCTTCCATAATTAACAAAAGACTCATTATTTTAGTAACGCTTGCAGGTCTTAGTTTTTCATGCATATTATAATCATAAATAATAAGTCCGGAACTTTGTTCTATAAGGCAGGCTGCTCCACAATCTAAGGCGAGTGGATTATCAGTAACAGTTGCAGAAGAAGAGTTTAATCCAACACTGGTTTCGGCAGTTTCCAACTTTTTAGATTGATTAGACCACACATATGCCGTGGCATCAGAAACAGCAAGTGCAAAAGTATTAAAAAGTATAAAATGACAAAGCAAAACGACGCAAGCAATATATATAAATTTATTTTTATGAGACATAAAAAATCCTCCTTGCTAGAATATTAGTAAAATAATATTCGTGTTAGGAGAAAATATTCATTTAAACTAATTTTACAATTTTTACAGTGAGAGTAACATCATCTGTTTCAAAATAAAGCTTTATATTGTTATCTGTATTATTTTTAAACTTAAAATCAATAGAACCATATGAAACGGCAGCATCTTTACCGTCTGGAACATATGAAACTTTCTTGCCATGTTCATGACGTTCTATAACTTTTAAATCTGGAACATCAAGTACAGCATTATACAAAGTGCTACTTACTTGGCAGTTTCCGCCTCCTAAAGATTGAACTTCTTTACCATCTAAAAACATTGTTGCTTCTTTGTAACCTTCTTCAGCTGTTGAAGGACCGGTTATTTCACAAAAAGAAAAGGTGTCACCAGTATTTACTGTTGTACCATTCAATTTTTCACATGTAATTCTTATGTTGGTTAATCTATTTGAAGTACTGCCAGAAACCTTTGTGGAATAAGAAGCAATCTCTTCTTCCTTAACGGCAGGTAAAGCCTCAACGTTGGATAGAACATTTTCAATTCTATTATTAACTTTATTTAATTCTTCTGTATTGCCAAGAATATTGCTATTTTGTGCAAGCCTAGAAGTATTAGAAGTAATGTTATAATCTTGATTTTGTTTTTGACCGAATAAATTATCTTTAAATATAAACACTAAAATAGCAAGAATAACTATAAAAATAATTATATATAAAATTGTATAATTTTTATTTTTTGAACTCATAAAAAACACCTCAAAAGTAGTATGCACAGATGGAAAAAATATATGCAAAAAATACAAGATATTGACAACATAAACTTTATAAGTATATAATTATCTAAGAATAGAAGATTAAGGGAGAATACAAGGAGGAGTAAATGAAAATAAAAGAAAAACTAAAAAAATGTATAACTGGAATGGGAGCTTTTTTTACCACAATTACGACTAAGGTTTTTGCAACTGATGTTAATAGTATATTAATGGAGATAAATGGTGCAAGTACTGGAGAAGAATTATATGGGATTGTTAACCCATTACAAGATGTGTATTTATTTAGTAATTATGTGCTAAAGATTTGCAAATTTTTAGCGATTCCCATTGTTCTTATAATTGGACTTATAGTTATAATTCAGAAAAAAAGAGATATAAAACTAGAAAATTTGAAAAAAGCAATAATTATAATTGTAACCAGTTTTGTAACTATTTTTATTGTGGCGTTAGTAATTAGTACTGTAATATATGCAATATTATAAATAATTGGAGGAGAGATGTTAAAAGAAATATACAAATTAGGAGAATTAACAATTCAAAGTAATATTAGAAATACAGAAAGAGTGACGCATCCTTTAAGAGATTTATTTTGGGAATGTACATTATCATGCAATGCAAAGTGCAAACACTGTGGAAGTAGTGCAGAAAAAAGAAAATATGAGGGAGAGCTAACAACAGAAGAAATAAAATCAGCATTTAAACAAATTGCAGATAGTATGGATGCAAGTAGAATTTTAATAAATGTTACAGGTGGTGAACCACTAGTAAGACAAGACTTATGCGAGGTTATGGAATATGCTTCAAAAGAATTAGGCTTCCATTGGGGAATGACAACAAATGGTATTTTGCTTAATGAAAAGAATATTGAAAAATTAAAAAATGCAAATATGGAAAGTATTTCGGTCAGCATAGATGGATTGCAGGAAACTCATGATGAGTTTAGAGGAGTACCAGGTTCATATAACATAATAATGAATAATATTAAGAAGCTAAAAGAAGCGGACTTTGTAAAACATTTGCAAGTTACGACTGTTTTTCATAAGAAAAATATAAATCAATTACAAGAGTTATATGATATAATGAAAAACTTAGGATTAGACTCATGGAGATTAGTTTCTATGGATCCAATTGGAAGGGCAAATGAAAATTCTGAACTTTTGCTCGATGGAAAAGAATTAAAAGAATTACTGGATTTTATAAAATCAAAAAATAAGAAGCATTGTTTGCAATTATCTTATGGTTGCCCCGGATTTTTAGGATTAGACTATGAAAAAAAAGTTAGAAGACAGTATTTTTATTGCAGGACTGGAATAAGTGTTGCGAGCATACTTTATAACGGAGATTTGTTTGTATGTCCTAATGTCCCAAGAGTTTCTAGATTAATACAAGGAAATATAAGAACAGATAATTTTAAAGAAGTTTGGGATAATAAATATACTGAATTTAGAGATAAAAATAGAATGGCATGCGAAGAATGCAATAAATGTGAAAATTGGGATTATTGTCTCGGAGGAGCATTACATACTTGGAATTTTGAAGAAAAGTGTCAAAATAAATGCCCGTATAAAATGATGAAAGATTTATAAATGTTTTTGAGAGAATGGAATAGGAGAGAAAGCTCAGTGCAAAAATATCTGCGCTTTTTCTAATATAAGGCAAAAAAATAAAGGAGATGCTTCCATTTCCTTTAATTTTTTTATTATTGAATTCCATATTTTTCTCTGAATTTTGCTGCTCTTCCACCTGTTGTTTCTCTTTTTAAGTTACCTGTCCAGAATGGATGGCATTTTGAGCAAACATCAACTTTGATATCTTTCTTTGTTGATCCAGCTTTTATAACATTACCACATGCACATGTGATTGTTGTTTCTGCATAATTTGGATGTATTCCTTCTTTCATTGTATTCACCTCTCCCTTTTTTTAATAAAAACTGCTAAATACTATAATAACATAATTGAATTATATTTTCAAGTATTAATTTATTTTTTTATAATGTATTTTCATTCTTTTGATGTTCTTCCATGTATTGAATAGAACTTTGCATTTCTTCTTTTAATGAGTATCTTTTTACTATTTTAGATACTACATTAAATAAGCATGCAACAATAAGAATTACTAACAACAATTTTTTCCATATTTTTGCCATAATTTTTTCTCCTACATCAAAAACTACAATAATATTATACTATATTTTTAGCTTTTGTCAACTGGTGAATTAATGTTACAGTTATAGAATAATAAAATAGGCATTTCTGAAAAATAATAAAAATATATTAATATAAAGGCTGGAACAAAGTAATTGTAATTTTAATTATACTAGCAATAATAAAAATAATAATAGCTGTAATAAGTACTACCTTAAATATTTGAATCTTTTGATTTTTACGTTTCTTTACAAAAATTATAATGCCTAGTATTATGATAATTGGAATAGTAATAATCTGCAAAAAGTTTAATAAAGGCACATAAAAAGGTGTATTGGGAATTTTAGGACTAGGGGTAGGAATTCCGTATTCCGGTAGAAAGTCTTTCATCCCACAGGATAACCTCAAGGCCTGTTCTACGTTCCAGATCTTCCTTAAACTGTTCGGTCGC
>ENA-UPTB01002349-UPTB01002349.1-human-gut-metagenome-genome-assembly--contig:-NODE-2349-length-13497-cov-3.505738_pt1 | contig 13497 bp, 18 predicted proteins | sample MGYA00250046_ERZ773369 | MGnify/ENA primary metagenome ERZ773369 (study PRJEB29103, sample SAMN06111938) | human gut metagenome | biome: human gut; feature: ankylosing spondylitis patient; material...
AGGTGCCTTGTGCTTTGCCATTGCCGGCAAGGCACAAGGTTCTGATGTTTCTGTTCAAAAGAAGAATACCGAGCTGAAGTAAGAAAATGTAAAACAATGGAAGATGTAGTTGGTAAAAATGGATTAATGCAAAAGCTGTTCAAAGATATTATCCAACAATTGCTAGAAGCAGAAATGGAAGAACATCTGGGAAGAGAAAGACATGAAAGAAGTAATGAAGCTAATCCAAACTATAGGAATGGATATAGTTCTAAGACTATTGAAAGTAGTTTTGGTGAAGTTGGCCTAGATATACCAAGAGATAGAAAAGCACAATTTGAACCGAAGGTTGTTAAAAAGTATGAAACTGTATGTAATGAACTAGATAAAAAAATAATAGGTCTTTATGCCTGTGGTATGAGTGTAAGAGATATCCAATCTGAAATGGAAGAACTATATGGCATTGATGTGTCTCCTGCAATGATATCTAAGATAACAGATAAGGTTGTAGAGGCTGCCGCCGAATGGCAAAGCAGAGAACTTGATGAAATATACCCAATCGTATATATGGATGCTATGCATTTTAAAGTAAGAGATGATAATAAAATAGTTTCAAAGGCAGCATATATATGTATGGCTTTAGATATGAAAGGAAAAAAAGATATATTAGGTATTTGGATTGGCGAATCAGAAGGCGCAAAATTTTGGCTATCAGTTTGTAATGATTTGAAAAATAGAGGTGTAGAGGATATTTTAATTGCATGTATGGATGGTTTAAAAGGTCTACCTGAAGCAATTAAAACTGTATATCCAGATGTAAGTATTCAAACTTGTATAGTTCATCAAATTAGAAACTCTCTTAAATATATAGCATCAAAAGATCAGAGAGAGTTTATGAAAGATTTAAAAAGTGTTTATAGGGCATTTAACGAAGAAACAGCACTTAAAAATTTAGATATTCTTAAGGAGAAATGGTATTCAAAATATTCTGTTGTAATAGATTCATGGTACAATAACTGGAGTAATCTGAATACGTATTTTGAGTATCCACATGAAATTAGAAGAATTATTTATACTACAAATGCTCTTGAGGGATTTAATAGACAGTTAAGAAAATATACTAAGGTAAGAACTGTATTCCCAACAGATGAGTCACTAAGAAAATCACTATATTTATCTACCATGAAAATTATGGAGAAATGGACCTCTCCAAACCAAAATTGGGCGTCTACTTTAGGACAGCTTACAATTATGTTTGGAGAAAGGATACCTAACTCTTACACAATATAAATTTTTTTGAAATTATGGAAAATTTAGTGTATAAATAACTAAATTAAACACATAACAATTGTGTAAAGAATTCCAGTATTAGTATTTCTCAAAAATAAAAAAATATTACTGGAATTTGAAATTTCCAGTAATATAAATTATAAAAAATCTTATTTACACAAATCTATAGACATTCTCTAAAGAATTAATACCAATACTCAAACTTTCTAGTTTTCCTTCAATACGTACAAGTAAATACATAGTCACGATAGCAGGAAAGCCTAAATTAGCTACTAATTGCATTAAATCTAGTTCCAATGATATATTCCTCCAAATAATCTTTAGTATTGCTAAGAAAGCCCCTCAGAAGCTTAGAAGGGCATTTATGATGTTCCATGTGTTACGCTACTACTAAATCAAATTCTGTAGTTTCTGTTTGAACTATTTTTGCTTCTTTTGCACTAACTATATCTTCACCATTAGGAGCAAAGATATTTTTCTCAATTATCAAGTCCATAACCTCTTTTATTTCTGTTTCTGTAACATCTTCTCTTGGATCTGTTACAAACAAGCTAACTTTCCTACCGCTATTAGTCATAAATGACATTAATAATTTAACTTCTATTCCATCCATTTAAATAATCCTCCTATAATTTAATTTTAAGCTAATGTTGTGTTATCTATTTTTGCTATTTCTAATACGTCATGTTGTTGAAGTGATGCTAAGGCATCTGCTACGTTGTAAACATCAAGAGCAGCTGCATCATGTTTTAAGTTTGAGTAAGTTCTTGATTTTACTATTGTTTTTCCATTATCATTTAACCCACAGTCAAATTTAACTCTTAAAGATGATGGATTTTTAGCCTCAACTACACTTGTAGCAAGTCTTTGTTTTTCCATGTTATTACCTCCTTTTAAGCAACGGACAATGTCGCCTATGACATGAGCGAAGCGAATTTTAGTTTTGATTAATTTAAGTGTATTTTGTTTCACGTACAAAGTCCTAAAATATAGTTGTGGAGTTTTTTTCATGATTTTTTTATGGAGAATTTATGAAAAGATTAGATTATAATTTTCATAAATTAATTATTGAATGAAATTAGATATAATGGTAAAGTATATTCATAAATTAATTTATGAATAGGTGATGAGATGGAAGTTTTTAAAGAGATATTAGATACACATACTAAAATATGTACTTGCAGAAAGATTTATAAGATAAATGATGACCTTGAAATTACAGTTGATCAAAAAGAAAATAAGGTTGTTATGTGGGGATTTAATCATAAAAGTGATAGGTTTTTGAATTTATCTACTAAGAGATTTCAAAAATTGATGGATGGCTTTAAATCAGTAGCTAGTGAGTTATATTCAAGTGGAAATTACTATTATATAACTGTAGATACTTCTAAGAAGGAAAGTAGAGATGATAAGTCTTATGAGGTGGAAATAGAAGAGTTAAAGAAAAAAATAGATTGTTTGAATGATATTATAGCTAGGCTAGAAAAACGTAATAAAAGATTAGAAGAGGATGTTGAGAAATATAGAAAAGATTATTTATATTATTTTGATGAGTATGCAAAGTTAAGGGATAAAGATTTTAATAGAAATTTAGAAGAAATTAATAATTTAAATAAAAATTCTTTAATTCATAATGCTAGAGGTGCTGGTAGAAAGGCTAAGTTTACTGATGATCAGGTTGATGAGATAAGAAGGCTTAGGGAAGATGGAAATACTATAAAAGAGATAGCTAATAGATATAATTGTTCTGTTGGATTGATTCATAAATTAATAAATGAAAAATGAAGAGGTGGAAAGATTATGGATATAGCTCATAAAATTTGTTTATAGATGCTTCGCATTGGTAAAAAGATTTTATGAGAGTTTATGTTTTTTAAACCTTCGGTTATTCAGCCCCTGTATGTCCAATGCTTTCACTTCGTAAAAACTAAGGCATACAAGGTGATGCTACAATATAGCTCATATTACATAGGATTTTTTGATTATGATATGAGCTATATTGTAGCTTTATTTATGTGCTTACTATTTACTACGTTTCAGCATTGGACATACTTTTCCCACCGCGCTCTCTGCTCCCCCTCCTCCAATCCCTTTGCTCTAGTAAAAATTAAGAATAGTATAGGATAATAGTTGAAGTAGGAGCAAAGACCGCTCCTACCTCAACTATCTTTATTTATATATTGGGGTCAAAATCTTTAGGGTCAAGTCTGACATCACAGATTGCAGCAAAAGTGGTTCGCCCACACGTGGCTCAAAACCTCTGCAAACTGTGATGTCAGACTAAAAACCCACTGCATTATTTATTTTTTATTTATTTTTTATTTGTATTTGATTTATGAAATTTTATATAAGGCTCTGTTATAATTAAATGTTGATATATGATACTTTTTCGGAAAATAAGTTATAATGTATAATAAGATAATAGTTGTTAATTTATGGGGGGGAATTTTATGAGCAAAAACAATGCTAAAAAGAATAATAATTACTATTTTCCACTTTTTATGGGAATGGGACTTGTCTTTGGTGTGATACTTGACCAGATAGCAATAGGATTATGTTTAGGTGTTGCTATTGGTCTTGCTTTAGATAATAATAAAAAGAAAAAATAGATTAAATTTGAATATTAATATAAAGAAAGAGGATATGTTAACATGCCCTCTTTCTTTATATTAATATTGGTTTAAAACAGAGCTTTATATAAAAAAATATTTTTTGAAGTGGATATTGTTTGTAATATTTAATATTACTCTAGTATTACTGTATATGTATCTATTTGTACTACTAAATTTTAAGGAAATACTTATGGAGTTTGGCTATCGCCACCTCGCTTTACGCTGCAATCTTTTGAGCAAAGACCACTCAAAGTAGTTCGCCTACACGTGGCTCAAAAGGATTTTCGCTACAATCGCTAACTCAAAATCACTTTTAATCGAAAGCTGTATGTAAATTTGAAGCGTATATTTTTTAGTTAGTTATTATAATAAAAGATAGGCCTTTCGGCCATGCCCCTCTGACTAATCCCTAAAGCACTCATATTACTACGCTTATAACATACTCCGCAAACATCATATTACATATCAAGTCTGCTCCGTATCTTATCGCTTCGTAGCATTCGTAGCTTTTTAGGGATAGCCATTCACTGCCCTAAGCCCAATGCCCATTGTCTAGTTTTTATTGGTGCATGAATTAATAAAGAGTATAAAACCTCCACGTTTTAGATAAGTTACTCTACAAGTTTTTTAAATATTAATTTCATCTATAAAGAAAATTAGCCTATTTACCTGGTGTCGGTATTATATTTTAACACTAATATATCGCATTGGATAAAACCGTTGCTCCGCTATCCAATGCTGGTGCAAATATAGCTTTTAAAGGAAATTTCAGCATTTATGTATAAATTAAAGATTACTTGAAATTCACGTAAATGTGAATTTGATAAGTACTAAATTTATTAATATTTCACGTTTTCGTGAATATGAAAATGAGTTTTTATAAGATGTTTAATATATTAAATATTGAAATATACACGTTTATAGGAGGGATTGGAGTGAAAGGTAGTTTTGAAGGTTTATATACATTTCTTGAAGTGGCTGAGATTTATGGAATAGATGATTCATGTTTAAGAAAGCAAGTAGCTCGTGATAAGTTTGTTATTGGTGAAGAAGTAAAGAAGATGGGAAGAACATGGATTATAACAGAGCAGGCAATGATTAAAAGTTTTGGAGCTTTGAAGTTTGAGGAATACAAGAAGAAACAACAGAAAAAAGAACATGCTAAAGATAAAAAATTAAATGATATTCATCTACACAGTGGATCAAATGCTCAAAATATTAGTAAAGGAAGTAGGCCAAAGAGAAAAAGATCTAGTAAGAAAGTACATAGCATGAATGATAAGGAAGAAAAGATAAGAGATAGTTGGGTTAATGGAGATATTAAGGGCGTAGAACTTAAAAATTTTTCTTTTAATACAAAAGATAGTGAGTAGATAGAAAAGTCCGTATAAGCTAAAATACGGACTATTTTCGTGTGCTTAAATATCTTAAGTACTCTAATAATATTATAAAATTATTTTTGCCGATTTTATTTTTTAAAAATAGTGCGCTTATATCTTTTCTTCCCATAAAATTCCCTCCCAATCCTATAATTAAATTATACATATTTTGTGGGTAAATTTGTTAATAAGTGGAAGGGGATTTTATGAAAAGATTAGTTATTGATTTAGGACATGGAGGTCATGATCCTGGAGCTATTGGACCAAATAAAACACATGAATCAGATATTGTTTTAGCTATAGGAAAGGAACTTAATGAATTACTTAAAGGGTATGAGCTTGAAGTTAAGTTTACAAGGCTATCTAATGTTTATTTATCATTGAGTGAAAGAGCTAAGATTGCAAATGATTTTAAAGCAGATTATTTTTTATCAATTCATATTAATTCAGCTACAGATAGCAGTGTTAGAGGTGTTGAAGTTTGGCAGTATTCTAATAAAAATGATAAGTTAAATAAATTTTCTAATGGTTTATGTGAGGATGTAGCAAATATTTTTAATGCTAGAAATAGAGGTGTTAAGCAAAGCCAAAAACTTTCTGTACTTAAAAATACCAATATGCCTGCTGCTTTAATTGAGGTTGATTTTATTTCTAATGTTAATGCGGAAAGAGATTTAAATGTTAGTAGTAATATTAAAGCGGTAGCTCTAGTAATTAGGGATAATTTAATAGATTTATTTGGATTAGAAGCTGTTGCAAGTGATGTTTTATACAAGGTTTGTATTGGAGCTTTTAAAGATAAAAATAATGCTATAAATCAGGTTAAATTGGCCAAGGATAAAGGGTTTATAGATACATATATAATACAAAATAGATAATAAAACAACAAAATGAATCAAAAAAAAAATACGAATAGTTACAAAACTATATTTTTATAGAAAAATATAGTTAGAGTAATTAAAATTTAGATGTATATTCTATGCTAGTTTATAACATTTATTTTACAGTAAATTAATGGTGAAATATAATTCTATAGCTAAAATTAAAGAGTTAGTATTTAGATAATTTTAATAATTACTGATTCTTATAAAAGCTTTTTTATTTAAACCAATTTATGTTACGGGGAAGAATGATTTAAATTAGCCAAATAGATTAATACATAAAATAATAATTTTATGAGGAGGAAATAAGTATGTTATTAAGGAAGAAAACTAAGAGTTTAATTGTTGTATCATTGGCGATAATAGGCTTAGCTAGTACGTCAATAGTAAATGCACGTAGTTTGATAGCAAGTAATACATCTTTAGTTCAGATTGAATCAAAGGGAACTCATCCAACAGGTTCAGTAACTAAAGGTAACTATACAGTAAATTCATCAATATTAACTAAGCCATCAATGGGACAAGCTGCTGCAAGAGGAATTCTAACAGTTGGTTCACCTAAACCAGCAAAAGATATGGGGCTATCTATGACATTATGGGGAACGGAGTATTCATTAATAGCAGCAACACCATATTATTATAATACAAATGGAACAACTGCAGTAAGTGTAACTACTAGATATGCAGATGGTTACTCTACATTTACTACAGGTGGAGATATGAAATATAATAACTTATCTTCTAATTGGCGTTTTAAACAAGCTAAATGGATATCTCCGTATAATAAAAATAGTGATAAGTTAGTAGAGAATGTTTTTGAAAATTATAAAGATATATTAAAAAATTTAGATATACCTAATAAAAAATTAAAAGAACGTGAGTATATGTATAATGAAAAAGGAATGATACTGGCAAAAGCAACAAATGGTATAGAAGGATATGTATATGAAGAGGAGGTAAGAAAAGATAGTTCTGAGGAAAGAACTATCAATGTTTATAATAAAGATGGAAAAGTTATAGGAGATTTTAAGATTGAATTTGGAGAAGAAGAGTAGAAATATATAAGTTTTTAATATGAAAATATTTTAAATTATAAAGATGTAGGAGTAGATATTTATTTATCATTAAGTGAAATAGCTAGGAAGAAAAAATTGACTAGAAAATACAAATAAGAAGAGTTTAAGTATTTTATGATCACACTTAAACTCTTTTTTTATGTACTTAATAAAAAATACAATTATATTTAAAATTTAATATAAAAAATTACAGAAATGACTTAATAAGTAATATATAATATTACAATAAGTAATATTTATTGGAGATGATAATATGAACAAGGAACAATTCAAAAACTTAGATATATTAGCTCAAATAGAGTATGTAAATAACATACTAAAAGAAGGTAAAACATTAACTGCTTTTTCAGAAGAAGTTGAGATATCACGAAAGACTATAAGTAAGAATTTCTCTAAATTTGGGTATAAATATAGCCAGAGTAAAAAGCAGTATATCCTTGCAAATACTGATGTACAAGCGGGGGGACGAAAGAAATATTACAGTAATATTACAGAAAGTAATATAAAAAGTACCCCGAAAAAAGAAAGTAGTATTCCAGTAATAAATAATATTACAACCAATTTAGAGATATCAAATCATCAAAAAAATAGCCTTATATATTTAATGGATAATGTAGATAGAATAAAGGCAATACTAGATGGTCAAAATGAATATTACAAAGATATTACAGATAGTAATATTGAGAAAAAAGAAGATATAGTAAGAGATATATATAACTTCAAACAAGCAAAAAGGGACTATAGAGCAAAGACTTTAAAGCTAGATGTAGAAGTTCAAAAAGGATTTGAGAAAATTGCAGAAGATCTAAAAGATAGTGGAGTAACTCAACAAGAGTTACTAAACTATATTCTAAATCAATACATTAAGTTTTATGAGAATATAAAATAAACCACCTTAATTAATTGCAGCTTAATTAAGATGGTTAAGATGGTTTAGATATATTATTAATTTCAGAAAAATATATATTTATATTATATACTTTTAATCAATACATTAATATAGTATATTAAAAATTAAGGCGGTGAACTAATGAAAAAGCCAAATTATGAAGATTTTATAATGAAAAGAGCAATGGATATATTCGCAGAAGAAGGTCTTAAGTTCTTTGGAATAGATAAAAAAGTAAAAGATAATGGTCCAACGGAATTAGTTGTTTTAGAAAGTAAAAACATGTATATGGATTATACATTCTTAATGGAAGATGATAGCTATATACATTTTGAGTTTCAAACAACTGATAAGGGAATAGATGATTTAATGAGATTTAGAACTTATGAAGCACTACTTAATCATCAAACTAAAAAAGAAGTTATCACATATGTTGTTTACTCAGGTGATATCAAAAATCCAATTAGTGAATATAATTGTGGTATAAATACTTATAAAGTAAATGCTATATCTATGGTTAATGAAGATGGCGATAAAGTTTTTGATGAAATAATAGATAAGCTATCTAGTGGGAAAGATATAGATAAACAAGATATTATAAAGCTTACATTTACACCAGTTATGGGTGGAAAAATGGATAAAAGTGAAAAAATATTAAAGGCTATAAAGTTAAGTAAAGAAATAACTAGTCCATATAAAAGAGATATGGAATCTATTTTATATGCTTTTGCTAATAAATTTTTAAGTGGTAAAGATTTAGAAAGAGTAAAGGAGGAGTTAAGAGTGACTGAAATAGGAAAGAGTCTTATTGAAGAAGGAAAAGAAGAAGGTATAAAAGCTGGAGAAAAAAAGAAGGCTATAGAAATAGCAAAGGGGCTACTTGATATACTATCAATAGAAATAATAGCTCAAAAAACAGGATTGACAGTAGATGAGGTAAAAGCTTTAAAAGATGAAGTTAAATAAATCATAGATGGAGGGAGTATCCCTCCATTTTTATGTATTTTTATATATTCGACAAACTTTGATAAATAAATTAGAATAGATTTATGAAAAATAAAAAAATAATGAGGATATTTTAAAGTTTAAATGTTGGTATTACTTAAGTATAAAAATTATTTCAAATCTAAAAAGTCAAGTTTGAGCCGACAAACTTGACCTTTTTTAAGTAAAATTATAATATAAAATTACCTTAACAAAACTTTAGATTGAAAATAAAAGCCTAATTAGCTATATTTAAATAAAATAAAAAACTTTATAAAAGTATATAAAAATATAGGAAGTGATAAAATGGAAAGACTAAGACCACTCAATGACTTCATATTTAAAAAGTTATTTGGTGAGCCTGAGAGCAAAGAAAATTTAAGAGCATTTCTTAACGCAATTTTATACAACAATATAGGAAATATAAAGGACATTGAAATTATAAAAGACAAAGAGCTTACAACAGATGAAATAACTAATAAAACAGGAATAATAGATGTATTAGCCAAAATAGATGATGGAACGCATATAAATATTGAAGTTCAATTAACAGATCAAAAGAATATGGATAGAAGAACATTGTTTTATTGGTCAAGAATTTACAATAGAGGAATAATAAAAGGAGAAGACTATAGTAACTTAAATAAAGTAATAACTATAAATATATTGGACTTTAACTTTATAGATTTAGATAAATTCCATACAGAGTTTACACTAAGAGAAAGTGAATATACAGATTATAAGTTAACGGATGTACTAGAAATTCATTTTATAGAGATGCCTAAATTTAAGAACTTAAATAACAAAGACTTAGAAAATGATAAACTTCAAAGATGGTTAATGTTTTTAAGAAATGATATTTCAGAGAGTGAATTGGAGGAGCTTATAGATATGGATAATGATATAAAAAAAGCAGAAGAAAGATTAGAATATTTAAGCAGTGACCCTCAAACTATGGAAATTTATTGGGAAAGAGAAAGAGCATTATATGAGAAAGCAAATCTAATTAGTACAGGTGAACATAAAGAGAAAGTAAATACAATATTACGTTCATATAAATTAGGTTTTACAACAAAACAAATAGCTCAAATAGTAGAACTAGAAGAAAATAAAGTAATAGAAATTATATCAAAAAATAATTTAGTTCAGAGAAATTAAGATAATAGATATATAGATGTATTTAGGTGTAAAAGAAGTTAAACCTATAGATAATTATAAATTAATATTAACCTTTGGAAATAATGAAGTGAAAATATTTGATATGATACCGTATTTAGATAAAATGATTTTTCAAGAATTAAAAGATAAAAATTTATTTAAATCAGTAAAGGTAAGTGTTGATTCAATTAAGTGGCCAAATGAAGCCGATATTGATCCTAAAACTCTATATGAAGATAGTATTTCATATTCAAATTAGAAATGATGAGTTGAGGTAAATTTTATATCTCAGCTCTTTTTATTTTATATAAACATTTGTAGGATGATGTGAAAAAAAGAGCAGTAGGATACTATAGAATATCAACATTAATGCAAGTAGATAATACTTCACTTAAGGACCAAGAAGATATAATTAGAATGTATGCTAAGCTTCACGATATTGTGATAGATAAAATGTTTATAGATATGATTATAGTTTATACAATTTATTAGCTATGGTATATGAGCTGTAGGAGAAGGAAGTAGCTCTAGTAAGCGTTCTAGAAATGTTTGATCCATCTACACCACAAGGTAGTAATACCTTCTATAGTGCAGGAACTAATCACTCATACTTTGTATCAACTGGTATAGATTCAAACTCAACATTTCCATTTATAATGATATATTAAAGTATTAAAGATGATTTATATCATGCTAAGTAAACAAATGAATAAATAGAAAAACATAAGGTCTATTTTGTGTTTCACCGAATATAGACCTTATGTTTCTTATTTAATTATTTTTTTGTTGCTATGTATGTAAATAATATATTTAAATTTTTATGATACTTTCTCTATAATATTTTTATAATAGTTTTGAAGTTTTATATCATTATTTAATCTAATTTCTGAATGACTTTTATTGATTTCATCAAGAATACTTTTTCTTTCTGATTTATTTTTTTTGTTTTTATTGATATCTATTAAATCACGGACATAGATTCCTTCTTTTTGAACTGCCATAGTCATATCAAAATAAGCCATCATAGCTTGCTCTGATTTACCTTCTATATAAGATCTATGTATAAATTCTTTATATTTCATCTCAAGTTTATTAAAATCATCCAATACATTTTCTTTTGTTAAATTTGTTGCTATGAAGTTACTATATTCATTTTTAATAAATTTATAAAAAGTAAATATAGAATTAATATTTAAAAATAAACAAATTTGAAAATATATTTTACTAACATAAAGAAAAAGAACTAAATTTATAAAAAGCATTTAAATACTTTACTTTTTTTATATCATTATTGATTTCATCTTCGTTAAGTTCTGATATATCAGGGAAAGTACCTTGTAAACTAATCGGTACTTCTATGTAGTCATTAGCATAGATTACATAATTAGACTTAGTATCTGATTCTGAATCTTTGCCAAGATAATTTATTGCAGCATTTTCTAGCTCATCAAAAGTAGGAGATACATTTTCTAGTTCATTGGGAGTTACATTATCTCTATCAAGTATATCTGCAAGAGATATCTCTTGTTTTTCTTTATTATTTATTTCAGGATTATTTTCATCTTGACTATCTATATCGCTACATCCAATAGTACTTAATGATAGTACTATTATCGATAATAGTAACGAAATTTTAAATATTTCTTTCATCTCAAAATTCCCCCATTAATTTCATTTTATTTATTGGTATTATTATCCATATTGCATAAATAAAATATAAATGTCAATAAGTTTATATAAAAAATAGATAACGGATGTCTATAATCTGAAAAAAGTAGCTTATGCTACTTCTTTTTCTTTAAATAAAGTATTATACGAATCTACAATAACTCTATATTCATCTTCAGTTATAGAACTTTTTAAATACCTAAGATCACCTTTTTTTGCAGTTTCTACATATAAATTAAGATCTGTATCTATAAATACGTTATAAGGATAAAAGTCTACCTTTGAAGCCTCGCAATCAATGTATGTTGAAAGCCAGAATTTAACTATATTGTTTGAATCACTATAATTAATATCGAATTCTTCCTTTAAAATAGGTATAAATGTTTTTTCATTTAAAATATCTGTTATTTTTTGAACTGATTCAATTCTATCTTCTATAACAGATATGTGAGAATTTTCTACTTGTGATACCTTAGCAGGAGATCCATCTTCTGTCCATTTGTCAAAATCAAGTATCCTATAGCTATCTGGAGCGTGAATCACCTCATTGAATGGTTCCAAAGAATCAATACTTAAGTTAGTTGCTGAATCTTTTAAAGAATTTATAAACATTCGGATACTTCCTACTAACAAAGCAAAAGCAAAAATAATAAGTAAAGTAGGAACAATATATTTTTTTCTCATAATGCAAACCTCTTTCTTAACCTAGCAATATTAGATTTTATATTCAATAAATAACAATATCGAAGTATTTATTGGATATACGATTACGTTAACGTGAGAGAAACTTATTTCCATTAAGTTTAATGAAAGGTTTATTTATATCATACACATAATGGAATACATGTGCAATTAAATTCATTTTAAACTTTATAAAATATAGAAAAGAGTTTATTACTGATTATGGTGTATTTATAATTAGATGAATAATCTAATAATAAATTATATATAAAATTTAAATATAATTTATTATATCTATTTTTTCTCCGCCTAATTCATCAACTACAGCTTTTACTCTAGAACCTTTTGGTCCAACACATGCACCGATTGGATCTATTTTTTCATCTATTGATTGTACTGCTATTTTAGTTCTTGAACCAGCTTCTCTTGATACTGATTTTATTTGAACTAAACCTTCGAATATTTCTACTACTTGCATTTCAAATAATCTCTTAACAAGACCTGGATGACTTCTTGATACTACTATTTGAGGTCCTTTATTAGTCTTTTTAACTTCTAATATATATACTTTTATTTTTTGTCCAGCTTTATACTCTTCACCAGGTATTTGTTCGTTTTCTGGCATAGAAGCTTCTATTTTTCCTACGTTAACGTAAACAGTTTTTGAAGTAGCTCTAGCTATTTCTCCAGTAACTATTTCGCTTTCCTTTTCTATAAATTCGTTGTATACTATTTCTCTTTCAGCTTCTCTAATTCTTTGAACAACTACTTGTTTAGCTGTTTGAGCTGCTATTCTTCCGAATTCTTTAGGAGTTACTTCATTTTCTATTATATCTCCTAATTCATAACTTGGGTCGATTTTTATAGCATCTGCTAATTCTATTTCTAGGAAAGTATCAT
>ENA-UPTB01002352-UPTB01002352.1-human-gut-metagenome-genome-assembly--contig:-NODE-2352-length-13492-cov-37.101528_pt1 | contig 13492 bp, 6 predicted proteins | sample MGYA00250046_ERZ773369 | MGnify/ENA primary metagenome ERZ773369 (study PRJEB29103, sample SAMN06111938) | human gut metagenome | biome: human gut; feature: ankylosing spondylitis patient; material...
TTTATGTATAATTATATGTCCAAAATAAAATTCCATATCAAATACAATGTCGTTTTTTAAAAAATAGCGTAGTTTTCTTTAACCTTTTGATTGTCAAAAGGTAATCGGAGCTTAGAAAATAGGCAGGTAACGATTAGGTGACGAAAATCCATCGCTTACTTGCGCTTTTCTGCATAACCTCAAATAACTCTTCAGTTACAAAAGTAGTTGATATTCTTGACGTTAGCAAATTTCTACAGAAAAAATTTCCCCGATAAAGTTTCTTGGTTTAAATAGTTTTTATCTTGAATCCATTTTCTTTTTTCACGGAAACGGATTTTTTCAACGGTCAAAGAAAACCCCCGCCTTACCACCCTCCGTAACCGACAGGAAGAGGCATATGGGAACCTGCTGAGGAACCAGGGAGTGGTTACGGTCGAACTGCTCAAGACCACTGTATCAGATGCCAATTCCGTGTCGGAATACCTCTTGTAAGCCGAAGAGGTGGAACGCGAACGTCTTAGGAACTGCTCCAAGGAGATTAACTCCACCTACCGCCAGTCGAAAACCACACAGCTCAATCTCAGGCAGTTCATCGAATCCCGCAAAACGAAGGACATCACCTTTTCAGACATCACCGGGGAGTTCGCCGAATCGTTCAAGATTTTTCTCAAGAAGGAGTTGAGACGCAGGAACGGGCACATGAATCATTGCGTGTGCTGGCCCAACCGGCTCATATATATCGCTGTAGACAGGAAAGTATTGTGGCCCAACCCGATAAAAGATACGGCATACGAGAAGAAAGAAGCACCTAAATTAAAGCATATCAGCCGCAGTGAACTGAAGCGAATGACGGAAATCCCGATGCCCGACCTGATGATGGAGCTGGTGCGCAGGGTGTTCATCCTCCCTCGCTGACCGGTCTGGCCTACGTGGATACGAGGGCTCTCCATCACCGTCACATCGGAATAACCTCGGAAGGAAGAAGATTAAGGAAAACATGAGAAGCAAGCACGACCGGCAGGAATAGTCATGGATAGTCGTTTTGTGTCATATGGGGAGGAAAAAGAAAACTGAAGCGGGTCTGGATTCACGACCCCCTTTGGGTATGTGAAAGAAACGTTGCGATGAAAGAAAAAACTCCTTTTCGCACATGGATGAAACAATGCCGGACGTCCGGCAATAAAAAGATGTGGCTTCTCTAACCCGAGTAAATACCATGATTACAGACTTCTTTTTGTTCCTATACCATCAGGTTAAAAGCTTATCCAAAATATTTGAATCCAACCCGTGACAGACCCGGATGGGAAAGGCGATGATACCACCGGACATGGAGATACGACGATAACGATACGTCCTTCTATCGGAATAAGGATATAGCGGGATGCACAGATAACCATATATGATTATCGGAACAGCCGTATGGCAGGCTGTGGGTATATGACAGCATCCGTATACCTGATTTTGTTTTTTTATTATCGGTATTTTAAATGTCTCAAAAGCCTCTTTGACAGATTACCATCCGGGATGATCGCCTGAATTCGCATATATCGGACTTTCTATTTACCTGATTAGCAAACAGCCGGATTACCTCCGGTTATTTGTCGGATCTGTCATCCCGTAATGGTTCCTGCCATCCGTTTTTGTTCTGCGGCTGTCGTTTTTTTTCTCGTGGTATCATGGTCTGTTACCGGATGGGAAGAGTCACCTTCGTCACAGCTATGAATTATAGTGTAGCCATATTGGTATATAGCCGTATGATGCGCTATCCTGATAATGCTATCACAGAATAGCAATATAGCCGGATATTAAAATAAGGATAGTCGGAGACGAAGGGAACACGCACCCTTTCGGATACAGATATATTAAATTCTCCATTTGCAGATGTGTATAAGTAGCAATCCGTTAATGGAGACGATGAAAAAACAATAAGGCGTATACAGTTACATGTCCATTTCCCATTTGCAGAAGTGTAGAAATATCAATTCATCAATGGAGACAATGAAGAAAAACCATAAGTCGTACACGGCTATATGCCCGTTCTTCATTTGCAAATGTGTAGAAATAATAATCCATTAACGGAGAATAGGGTATGGAAAGGGCAGATTTCTCGTATATGCGTCCCCTTATTCCTGAACTATGGGCGTAAGTCACATGGTTATGGCAAGACATCCACCTTTTAATGGGGTGAGCTGCTGGTAAATATCTGATGGAAATGTCCCGTAAATCGCAGGAGAATAGCCATACAACGGGCTTGTACACAATAATTATTGGATAAACGTGGTCCGCTCCTGCGGACAGCAAGTTGTGTTTTCGTTAAACGAAAACCGGACGGTTTAACGGCGGAAACGCCGCCAAACCGTACCCCCAAAAAAGCTCCGGAGTCGCTTTTCCGTACCGGTATCAGAAAAACAACCGGCAAATCACATAAAGAAGGAAAGTGAACAGTTTTCCGATATTTTGGTCAGAAATCATATCGGAAATTTTGAACGGTACATGTATTTTTGCAAAATAAACAGTACCCCTTGCTGCTTATCCGAAAACATTGCCTATCTTTGTAAAGTCGTGCAAACGACTGACATATATAGTTGATGTGTTTCGCTAACACCTTGTATTAGAAATCTGGTAAATTTCAAAATGGAAGCAGGGCTGGGCAGTAACACTTATCACATGTATCCGTATGCGAATGACATGCGATATAGGTGTGGGGTACTGTTTTCATTTATTTGCTTCCGGGTTTTACCAGAACCTCTAATACAAATAAGTAAACCGGCTCCACACTTTCTTGTCAGATAGTGTGGCATTCAAGTCCGATGGCGAAAATCGGAACAGTCCGAATGTCAATTTTCAATAAGGGAATCCATGTGTGTTGGATAATTGACGGATAATTGGTCAGGATGAACAGAAATCCGTAAAATTTATCAGCATTCATAACTCCCATATGTAGAATATAGCTATTTTTACGCAGAAAAAACGGATAAGATTATGAAAAACGTAATTGTTATAATAAAAAACGCTTGGGGTGAGAGTCCTCCACCGAAAGTCAAAACCGGCTTTATCCCCAATCTTTGTGATTGGGAGAAGAAAAATTATCTGACGAATCCCGGCTCTTACTACCGGCAAAAGGCATCGGTCGGATATATAGCCATGAAAGGATGGCTTTTCACTATTTTGCGTTTGCCGAACTGTACCTTTGCTAACCAAGTGTTTTCCTACTTCCCTTTTCCATTCTCTATCCTGAATAATCAGATTCTCGCAATATATAAATTCTACAATCATCTTTGGAATGATATCAAGGTGTCTTATCCTGTAAAAGCTGCTATGAAAAAAACGGCATTCATAGCATTGTTCTCAGGCATGGTATTGTCAGCCGGAGCTCAGAATACAGACCTGATAACCGAAGAGGAGCCTGATATAAAGGTGACAAAGGATACGGTATGGAATGTGGCGATTGAAAAGAAAGCGACACCCAAGGTACAATTTCCCCAACCGGGAGACAAAATTGATGTACTGGATCCTATCGTGTACAGTTTATGCTATACCACCGCCTATAACAGGCTCGCCCGGAAATCCGTCAAGGTGAAAACTTACAGGAAAGAGTACTCCCCGTATATCCACGCCGGCTATGACTTTGGCGTAAAGCATTGGAAAGAAATCGTTCTAAAAGACTATTCCTCGCTCTGGAAACAATTGCGGGGCATTGCAGAGAGTACCGGAATGGAAAGGATCTGCTTCCGCAACGGAGCCCTTATGGGAGCATACTCAACAAATCCCTATCCGGAACTGGATTATATCGATGCCGCAATTTCCGATGTGCTGAAACAGGTAAGGAAGCATATTGCTTCTGAAAATGAGATATCCCGGCACTATGACACCTTATCCGATAAATGGTTTTCTTTTTTCAATGAAGAGAAAGAACGCTATTACGACATCGCAAATCACAACAGACCTTATTTCCTGTGTCAAGAGCATGCCGACGATGCCCTTATTCTTCCAGAGTGGATAGATACCGCCACAGCAAGCAATGACATCACCCAATCGGAAGCCCTGGCTTCGGCAATTGCAAAATTTGATTCTCCTGCAGCCCCGGACGGCATCCGCATGCTGAAAGACAACATGAAGCTTACACCCGACGAACGGAATGCCTTACTGGCACCTAATGATATGATTTCGTATGCAGTGGGAGTAGCACAGGCTGGCTGGATTATGGAATATAAGTGGTTTATAGGAGAAGCTCACAGAGAGGAGTTTGATGCAATGCTACTTTCCCGGGGTAACAGTCCTGCCATCATGGCCGCTTTTGGAGACGGACTGAGGAGTGCCATGGATATAACGGAACGTTTCAAAAATGCGATTCTGTGTCAGGACTGCGACTCGATATGTCTTATGAACAAAGCCATCAAAGCAGAATTGAACAAAGCATACAGACAAAACGTAGTTTATGGTTATGTCTTTATGAACGGAATGGATGCCGTTGAAATATACAGGGCCGGTGCCGAGTGGGATATTTCTGAAAAACAAACGGCCAGCGGATTGCGGCTTGATAAGGACCGGGTGCTTGAAGGTTTCAGGGATTATCTGGAGGGACATTTGAAAATGGGTGTCGAATATGCCCGGACACTGACCAAGGGGCGCAATGCCATTGACTGGCATTTATATGAAAAAGATACGGAGACAATAGACTTGTCCGAAAACGGATTCCAGCCTGCCATTCCGCTTAATATAGAAACTGGCTCTCAAAGTGAATTAAGTGCAGAACTGTCGCAGATGCTTACACTCCCACAAGAAGTTGCCGGGCAGAACATTACGGGCAAGGTAATGGCTACGGTGGTAATTGAGGCCGATGGTGCTGTCAGCAAAGTGGAAATTACAAGTTCGCCGCATCCGGCTTTGAGCGAAACTGTAACGGATTGCATCTACCGCATGCGGTTCATGCCGGCAAAATATGACGGAAAATGCGTTGCATCGGTTGCCATTATTCCTGTATTATTCTAATGAAAACACAATATCACCATTCACCATGAAAAGATTATTATCAACCGTCCTGCTTGCATGTTTCGTACTGGGAGCATGGGCACAAAACAAGACGAAAATGACAGAAGAAGAGAAAAAAGAGGCCATGAAGCAACTTGAAGTGCTCTATCAGTTCGAGACAGGAGCGGCATTCGGCGAACTTGATTCATTAACAGAAAGCCAAGAGTTCAAACAAGATAGGCTCCCTTGGGAAAAATGGGCGGACAAATTCAAACACAAGAGCTTTAAAAAGAGCCTGTCAAGACTGTTCACGTGCTTCGACAAGGCATTCATAGAACCGAACAAGGATTCTCCTATCTTTTTCAACCTTATGCTAAGGGGCAAAGACGAAGATGTATCTTCATATTTCGGTGGTCGACAAGGATCCGGCCTGTGGAAAAAGTATTATCACGAGGATGAGAACGGGAACTTCACGGGGTTCTGCAAAGAACTTTTCTTCGACCTAGAGACTGATTTGCAGCTTCATCTGGCGGATAAACAGGGCAAACCGGTCTATATACACCCGGATGAAGATATCTATCTGCTTGAGGGCGGCGACTATGCCAAGAACAAAGACATGTTGAATATATGGTTCGGATTGCAGATACCGTTGACTGTCCCTTATCAGGAAATTGCAGGCGGACACATCTCCTTGTCTTTCTATATGCCTCAGAAATACGACCGCATCACAGTACCCATAAAGGATTTTGGAGACAAACCGGTGCAGGTGACTTGGGGCAACAAGACTTTTTCCATAGAAAAGGTTGACAGCAACGGCTTCACCATTTCCGCAGACGCAGAAACTATCGATAAACTGAGACGCATGGATTACCTTTATCACAGGGATGGAAACTGGTACGAGCCGTCCTCTTCAACATTCACAACAGGAGATTTGGACAAGATTCTGAAAAATAGTACAGGGAAAATCACGTTTGAAGAGTGGTTGAAAGGAAAAGGCATCGACCCGAACAACCTGGAAGAGACCTTGAAACACTTTATGGAAGATGAAGATTCAGAGGGAAATGACGATACAGACGCTGCCGGAGTGATGGGAAAGCACTACACGGTTGCCTTGCAGGGAGATAGTCTGTTGCTCTACATGCCGGACGAAAAGAGACGGAAAATTGCCGAGATAACCGTATTTGCCCCATCGGAAGGCGAAGCATCGCGGTTAATAATCAACCGCGAGCGATGCAACGAACTTATCGAATGGTTGTGCACAGAAAAATCACCGGACAATACAAAGCAGACCGAACCGGAAGAGATGGAGGAAGTGGATTATTTCAGTCCTGATTTCCAGCCAGCCAAGCCCATCAACCCGCAGACAGGAATGCCGGACGAATGGAACATGATCTTGGCACAATTGCTCAGGAAGCCGGAAGAGGCAGTCGAGCAAGGAATTACAGGAAGAATGACGGCGGAAATAAGAGGCAATCATCGGGTTAATCGACACACCTGTCATTCGCTACTACGACACAATGATGTGGAAAGAAGATGCAATGAAAGGCTTAGATGGCCCCAACGACCACATGACATATCTCAGCTTGTTGGCTTGGACCATTACGCACTACAAGTTTGTAGGGGGCGATTCTCAGTTTGACAATTTGCTCGAAGCGTGTTGTCAGTCGCTTCATCGCAATATGCTTCTTAGTCCCGACCTGAACCTGCGCTCTTTTCCCGACACGCCAATATTCTTGCCCGATATGCTCTACACCATCGTGGCACTTCATAACTACGAACAGCTTTATGGCAGTGGAAAGTATCAAGACGTGCTTAGCCGCTGGTTAGAGAAAGCACAAACGGTATGGCTTGACAAAAAAACGGGACTACTCGCATCTATGCTAACGCGAAAGCTGCGCAAACCAACAAGCAAAGTGCGTGGTTCGTACACAGCACAGAACTGTTCGCTACTGGCATTTTGTGCTGACGAAACCTTTGCCCATGACCAATACAGGCAGTTCAAGAAACTTTTTATAAAGAAAACTCCTGTCTTTGGCATTCGTGAATTTCTTGATAAATCCCCCATGTTCTCTTTCGATGTTGATGCGGGGCCTATCGTGTTTGGGCTTAGTCCGTCGGGCACCACCTTTGCCTTGGGAGCAGCCACTTGGTTGGGCGATTGGGAAATGCGTAGCAGACTATTGCAGACAGCCTCTACAGCTGGCGATACAATCGTAGATGAGGCGCAAAACACATGCCATTATCGTTTAGGCGAGGTAGCCCTTTGCGGCGAAGCCGTGGCCTTGGGCATGCGTACCATGGTTAATCCACAGACATTAAAATAGTATGGATTTGCCTCCTTAAGCCTTGATGGGATAAGAAAAGCAGATACTACTATACATACAAATGTACATTTAGGGGGCGACCTTCAAAAAACAGAAATTATGAAAAAGAGTTTTTAAGAGAAATGAAATAACGCACACAGCCTATGATATGAAGCAGATTATTGCAGTCTGGTAAAACACAAAATAACATAGAACGTCTATCCGCAATGCCCATAAACAGGTGTTGCGGATAATTTTTTGAAAAAGCAAGCCCCCATTAGAGATTATTACTTCTATATAACAAAGTTCAAATATCATCTTTGTTATTATCTCAACTTGTTTGCCATTCTGGCAAAGGGAACTGTCTGGTAAAACACCGTTAACGAACAAACGCGAGCAACAAACGCTACCACTAATGGGGGCGACGCGTCTCGCGTCGGGCAGATAAAGGGAAGGCATACGAACTCTGCTAAATAATAGCAGCATATTTTCCCGACGCGAGACGCGTCGCCCCCATTAGAGGTAGCGTTTAGTGGTAGCGTTTGGTGCTTGAGGCAGTAGCTATATTCCATATTTTTGTTTTGCACTTCGCTCACCTTGCACTACTTTTTACCGTCAAAGTAGGCGGCGGTTCGGAACTGAAAACAAAAAAAGACTTTTTTGTTTTGCACTTCGCTCACCTTGCACTACTTTTGCACCATAAAACAGAAAACTATGCAAAAGAATTTGGTAATAGTCGAGTCTCCTGCCAAGGCCAAAACCATCGAAAAGTTTCTTGGATCAGACTATAAAGTCATGTCAAGTTACGGACATATCCGCGACTTGAAAAAGAAAAACTTTGGCGTTGACCTCGACACCTTCGAACCGCAATACGAAATACCCGCCGACAAAAAGAAAGTAGTGAGCGACTTGCGTGCACAAGCCAAAAAATCGGAGGCTGTGTGGCTCGCGTCCGATGAGGACCGCGAGGGGGAAGCCATATCATGGCACCTGGCCGAAGTGCTCGGCCTCGACCCCAAAGAAACCAAGCGCATCGTCTTTCACGAAATCACAAAGCCGGCCATTCTCGCAGCCATCGAGCATCCGCGACACATCGACCTCAATCTGGTCGATGCGCAACAAGCTCGCCGTGTGCTCGACCGCCTGGTAGGCTTCAAACTGTCCCCCGTATTGTGGCGCAAAGTGCGCCCAAGTCTCTCGGCAGGCCGTGTACAAAGTGTGGCCGTGCGACTCATCGTTGAGCGTGAACGCGAAATACAACAGTTCAAACCCGAAGAGAGCTACCGCGTCACAGCACTTTTTGATGTTCCCGACGACAAAGGACACACCACCCCATTGCGTGCCGAACTCAACAAGCGGTTCAGCAGCAAGGAGCAGGCCGAGGCTTTCCTCGAGTCATGCAAGCAGGCCGACTACACCATCGACAGCATCAGCAAGCGCCCTACCCAGCGCACACCGGCACCCCCATTTACCACGTCCACACTGCAACAAGAGGCCGCACGCAAACTCGGTTTCCCCGTTGCCGTGACCATGCGCGTGGCACAGAGCCTTTACGAGTCAGGACTCATCACCTACATGCGTACCGACTCTATGAACCTCTCCGACCTCTGCCTCAACAGTTGCGCACCGGTCATTACCAACATCATGGGGGCCAACTACCACCAACGCCGCACCTACCACACCCATGCCAAAGGGGCACAGGAGGCACACGAAGCCATACGCCCCACCGACATGGCACGACAGACCATCACTGGCGACAGCCGCGAGCAACGCCTGTACGAACTGATTTGGAAACGTACCATCGCTTGCCAAATGGCCAACGCCCAACTTGAGCGCACCACGGTCAACATCAGCGTTACAAGTGCCACGGCCAGCCACAACGGCTGCTACTTCCAGGCCACTGGCGAAGTCGTAAAATTCGACGGTTTCCTGCGCGTCTATCGTGAGAGCCAAGGCGATGATGACAACGCCAATGCCGCCGACGAGTCACGTCTGCTGCCCCCCATGAGCGAGGGACAGAGCCTGCAAAACCAAGAGATTGTAGCCCAACAGCGCTTTACACTACAACCACCGCGCTACACCGAGGCTTCGCTCGTGCACAAGCTCGAGGAGTTAGGCATCGGCCGCCCGTCAACCTACGCCCCCACCATATCTACCATTCAAAACCGCGAATATGTGGTCAAGGGCGACAACGAGGGACAACCACGCAACTACTGCCAGCTCACACTGGCCGGCAACAACATAACCGCACAAACGCTCACCGAAAATGTGGGCAGCAACCGCGGCAAACTTGTGCCCACCGACACAGGACTCGTAGTCAATGACTTTCTGATGGAATACTTCCCCGAAATCATGGACTACAACTTCACCGCCAACGTTGAGAAACAATTCGACGAGGTGGCTGAAGGCAAGGAGAACTGGACACAAATGATCAGCGACTTCTACAAGGATTTTGACCCGCAGGTTGAACGCACACTCAACGAAAAGACTGAGCACCGTGTGGGCGAACGCGAACTCGGTACCGACCCGCAAACGGGTAAACCCGTGAGCGTAAAGATCGGACGTTTTGGCCCCGTAGTGCAAATTGGCACACCAAGCGACGACGAGAAACCACGCTTTGCCAACCTCAACAAAGGCCAGAGCATCGAAACCATCACACTCGACGAGGCACTCGACCTGTTCAAGTTGCCACGCACCTTGGGCGAGTTTGAAGAGCAAACTGTCAAAGCCAACGTAGGACGCTTCGGCCCCTACGTGCAAATTGGCAAACTGTTTGTGTCCATTCCAAAGGGCGAGGACCCCATGGACATCACACTCGACCGTGCCATCGAGCTTATAAAGGACAAACGCGACAAGGAGGCTAAAAGCCACCTCAAACAATTTGCCGAAGAGCCCGAACTCGAAGTGCGCGCCGGCCGTTGGGGACCCTACATCAGCTACCAAGGCAAAAACTACAAAATACCCAAAAAAGATGCCGACCGCGCCGCCGAACTCTCCCTCGACGAGTGCAAGCAAATCATTGCATCTGAAAGTAAAAAGCCTGCCACACGCACACGTTCACGAGCCACTAAAAAATAAGCAACTGTCATGAACAAAAGCATTATTTTAGTAGGCTATATGTGCGTGGGAAAAACCACCATCGGACGCGACCTTGCCAAACTGATGAACCGCACCTTCTACGACCTTGACTGGTACATTGAGGAGCGCTACCACACCAAGGTGAGCCAAATATTTGCCGAAAAGGGCGAAGCACACTTCCGCGACCTTGAGCGCCGCATGCTACACGAAGTGGCAGAGTTCGAAAATGTCGTGCTTTCATGCGGCGGGGGCACACCCTGCTTCTTCGACAACATCGACTACATGAACCAAGTGGGCGAAGTATTCTACCTCAAAGCCTCGCCCGAAACCATCTTGCAGCACCTGTCAATGAGTCGGGGCGAGCGTCCGCTGCTCAAGGACAAAACGCCCGAACAACTGCAACAGTTCGTCACAGAACAGTTGGCACAACGCGAACCGTTCTACAGCAAGGCACGCCACATTGTCGATGTCAACGTGCTCGACTCATTCGACAAAATCAAGTTCGTTACACAGGAGATAGCCAATGCCATTGGCTGACGACCCTCGCTGACACACGAACCCACTACAATAATAAACCTACAAGCAGGTGCACCTATCAGGACACAGTGTAAAAACAACACCTGCGCAACATATTAAAATCCCTACTTAATATAATATCACCTTGCCCACTATGCGTAAATGGAGAATTGAAGATTCTGAGGAGCTCTACAACATCAAAGGTTGGGGAGTCAACTACTTTGGCATCAACGAAAAAGGCCACGCCTACGTGTCACCACGCAAAAACGATGTACGCGTCGACCTCAAAGAGATAGTTGACGAACTCAACTCACGCGACATCACAGCCCCCGTACTTCTGCGTTTCCCCGACATATTGGATAACCGTATCGAAAAGACCTCTGACTGTTTCAACCAGGCAGCCAAAGAGTATGACTACAAAGCCGAACACTTTATAATCTACCCCATCAAGGTCAACCAGATGCGCCCCGTGGTCGAAGAAATTATCAGCCACGGCAAGAAATATAACCTTGGTCTTGAAGCCGGCTCCAAACCCGAGTTGCACGCTGTGCTCGCCACCAACATGGACTCTGACAGCCTTATCATCTGCAACGGCCACAAAGACCAAAACTTTATCGAACTGGCCCTGCTCGGTCAGAAAATGGGCAAACGCGTGTTTTTGGTAGTTGAAAAGCTGCCCGAACTCATCACCATTGCCCGCACAGCCGAAAAACTTGGCGTGCGCCCCAACCTCGGCATACGCATCAAGTTAGCAGCCAGCGGCACCGGCAAGTGGCAAGAGAGCGGCGGCGACGCCTCAAAGTTCGGCCTCAACTCTTCCGAACTGCTCGACGCCTTGCGCATGCTCGACGAAATGGGCATGCACGACTGCCTCAAGCTCATACACTTCCACATCGGCTCACAAATAACCAAAATACGCCGCATCTCCACAGCACTGCGCGAGGCTGCCCAATTCTATGTGCAGCTGCATGCCATGGGCTTCAACATCGAGTTTGTCGACTGTGGCGGCGGACTTGGCGTTGACTACGATGGCACACGCTCGAGCAACTCCGAAAGTTCGGTTAACTATTCCATTCAAGAGTATGTCAACGACTGCGTCTACACATTTGTCGATGCGGCCAACAAAAACAACATACCCCACCCCAACCTCATCACCGAGGGCGGACGCTCGCTCACCGCACACCACTCTGTGCTCATTGTCGACGTAATGGAGAGCGTGAGCATGCCCCACATGAGCGAGGATTTCCACCCCACCGAACAGGACCACCAGCTTGTACACGACCTTACCGAGATATGGGACAAACTCTCGCCCCGCTCCATGCTTGAGGACTGGCACGATGCGCAGGACATTCGCGATGAGGCGCTCGACCTCTTCCGCCACGGCATCATCGACCTCAAAACGCGTGCACAGATCGAAAGTCTGTATTGGAGCATCACACGCGAAATCAGCGAACTGGCCCACCACCAAAAGCATGTGCCCGACGAGCTGCGCACACTCGACAAGATGATGGCCGACAAATACTTCTGCAACTTTTCGCTCTTCCAGTCACTGCCCGACTCGTGGGGCATCGACCAACTGTTCCCCATCATGCCCATTGAGCGCCTCAACGAGCGTCCCACCGTGTCAGCCACACTACAGGACATCACCTGCGACTCTGACGGCAAAATATCGGCCTACGTCAACTACAACCAACAAACGTCCTACTTGCCGTTGCATGCCTTCCGCGAGGGCGAGCACTACTACATTGGCGTGTTCCTTGTAGGAGCCTACCAAGAGATTTTGGGCAACATGCACAACCTCTTTGGCGACACCAACGCCGTGCATGTCACCGTCGACGAAGATGGTTACAGCATCGACAAGACCATTGATGGTGAAACCGTGGCCGATGTGCTCGAGTATGTGCAATACGACCCCAAGCGCCTTGTGCGCCGTCTCGAAGCATGGGTCAGCAAGGCCGTCAAGGAGGGCAAAATAACCACCGAGGAGGGCAAGGAGTTCATCTCCAACTACCGCTCTGGGCTGTATGGCTACACTTACCTTGAATAAAATTATTGCTGTCCGGTAAGCTGTCCGGTAATATGTGTACCTTTGTTCATAGTTACCGAACATCTTTCAAAAAACTTAAAGGGCTGAATTCCAACCGAGGAATTCAGCCCTGATTTTATATCAATCGAATGCTTTTGCCCTTACAGGCAAGGCGTTCACAATTGACTTTTTTGCTAAATCGTTTTGGGGGAATTGCAAGTTGACTGAAACGTGCTGCAAAAAAAAGCGGCCTCTAAACGAAAGCTACTACCAAGCGCTACCTCTAAACGCTGCCTCTAAACGCTAGCTCTAATGGGGGCGACGCGTCTCGCGTCGGGAAAAGATTCAGCTATTATTTAGTATGGTTTGTATCTTTCCTTTTAATTATCCCGACGCGGGACGCGTCGCCCCCATTAGTGCTTGCGTTTTTTTGCAGCGCGTTTCAAGCAACTTAAAATGCAACAAAAACGATCGCGCTTTTGATGTCAATTTTGAACACCCTACCTGTAAGGGCAAAAGCATTACAATGTGCTTTGGGCTTTTACCGGACAGTTCCCTTTGCCAGAATGGCAAACAAGTTGAGATAATAACAAAGATGATATTTGAACTTTGTTAT
>ENA-UPTB01002381-UPTB01002381.1-human-gut-metagenome-genome-assembly--contig:-NODE-2381-length-13349-cov-4.523056_pt1 | contig 13349 bp, 10 predicted proteins | sample MGYA00250046_ERZ773369 | MGnify/ENA primary metagenome ERZ773369 (study PRJEB29103, sample SAMN06111938) | human gut metagenome | biome: human gut; feature: ankylosing spondylitis patient; material...
AGAATGCGACGCGCAGTTTTCAATAAACGCCAGGATATCATCCAGTGATCTGTCACTATGAGAATACGCTTCATAAAGAGTAGTTTTTATCTTTTCAGATTTTCCATATTATCCTTCTTCTTTTCCGGTATACTTCTTCCATTTGACACTCCCCACAGCAAGGGGTTTTACGACGCATTGGATAAGCAGCAAGCTTTCGGATCACGCCATTATCCCTTACAGAATAATGGATTGCATCGATGTGGAGAATAGGATAGACCTCGTCCAGTGGCCGGTTCTTCCAGTCTTCAATCCGTGGCAGAATCTTATCCGTCACATCAGAAATTTGAACGCAAAGCAAAAAAATTCCCCCGCACCAGCTACTTCCGGTACAGGGGATTTGTCATACTTTATTTTGTTTTCTTCTTTAAAAATCCAATCGATGTCTTACAGATCAGTTTATCGAAAATCATAAACATTGCCGGCAGAATCAGGATAACAACGACCATACTGATGATCGCGCCCCGCGCAAGCAGGGTACAGATGGAACCGATCATCTCAACCTGAGAGTAGCAGGCTACACCGAAGGTTGCGGCAAAGAAACTCAGGCCACTGCTGATGATGGACGGCATACTGGTCTTATGCGCAATACTGATAGCTTCTTTTTTGTCTTTTCCATTCTGGCGCTCTTTCTGATAACGGGTTGTCATCAGGATCGCGTAGTCCACGGTTGCACCGAGCTGAATCGCTCCGATTACGATGCTGGCCACGAATGGAAGACTGGTTCCCTGATAATACGGGATTGCCATATTCAGCATAATTGCAAACTCGATGACTGCTACCAGAATAATCGGCAGAGAAATCGATTTGAAGATCAGCAGAATGATAATAAAGATTGCACCAATGGAAAGCACGTTTACGTTGACAAGGTCAGCATCGGTAACATCCTGCAGGTCTTTCATCAACGGTGCTTCACCGATGACCATTCCATCTTTATCGTAGGATTTTACGATTTTGTCAATCGCTTTGACCTGTTCGTTTACTTCATCTGTTGCGGACTCATATTCAGAGCTCACAAATGCAAGCTCATACTCATCGCTCTGCAGCATGCTTCGGAGATTTTCCGGGATCATGGATTCCGGAATGGTCGGGCCGAGCAGGGAGCCCATGCTGATGGTTGATTTGACACCTTTTACCTTGCCGATCTCATCCATCATTTTCTTTTTCTGTTTGGAGTCCATATCGCGGTCCATCATGACGATGTGCATGTTGCTGACGTTGAACTGCGCTTTTACTTCATCGTTTGCCACGTTACAGTCCAGGGTAGATGGAAGGGAACGTGCGATGTTGTAATAAATCTGGGTATGATTGTTTCCGTAGATCGACGGGAACAGCAGAACCAGGAAGATCACAACCCATACTTTATAATGTTTGGTGATAAAGGCGGACGGTTTATCCAGGCTTTTTACCAGCGGTTTGTGTCTCGTTTTCTCAATTGCCTTGTCAAATACCAGAACCATGGCCGGCAGGACGGTGACACAGCAGACAACGCCGATCAAAACACCTTTTGCCATAACGATACCAAGGTCGCGGCCAAGGGCAAAGGTCATAACACACAGTGCCAGGAAACCGGCTACGGTGGTAACGGAGCTTCCGGCTACGGATTTGAACGTGTTGGCGATTGCATGGCCCATCGCACGCTCTTTGTCATCCGGGAAACGCTTTTTATTCTCCTCGAAACTGTTCAGCAGGAAGATGGAGTAGTCCATCGTAACACCAAGCTGCAGCACGGCGGTCAGCGCTTTTGTGATGTAGGAAGTCTCACCAAGGAACACGTTGCTTCCCAGGTTGTAAAGGATTGCAAGTCCGATACTTAACAGGAACAGGATCGGAACAACGAAGGAAGTCGATGTCAGCTCGATGACAACGAGGCTCAAAACTGCGGCGATGACAACGTAAACCGGCAGCTCTTTTAATGCTACGTTTTTGATATCGGTAACAACACCGGTCATACCGCCGATGAAGCACTGCTCGTTCGCAATTTTACGAAGATCCTCGATTGCCTCCATGGAGTCATCGGAAGAAGTCGTATTGTCGAACAGAACGAGCATCATGGTTGCATCCCCATTGTAGAATGCTTTCCGGAGTTTTTCCGGGATCATCTCAACCGGCACGCTGATGTCTGCCACATCGTCATACCATAAAACTTCTTTTACGTGGTTTACCTGCTCGAATTTTTCTTCGAGTTTCTGTACGTCCTTCATTTCCATGTTTTCCACGACAACCATAGAGAACGCACCCATGCCATATTCATCTACCAGAATGTCCTGTCCTTTTACAGTTTCCAGATGCTCCGGCAGATAGCTGAGCAGATCATAGTTTACTTTCGTTGCTGCCATTCCGATGACTGACGGAATAATCAGCAGAAATCCAATGATCAGCATCAGAATCCTGTGCTTGGCAATCCATTTGCCAACTTTAACCATTTTCATTCATCTCCTCTGATTCATTTTTAACTTGTTTTTCTAGTACCACATCTTACAACTTAAATGACTATTAGTCAATATTTGAAATGACAAAAAATGAATTTTGGTCATTTTTTGTTTACTTTTACAAAAAATAACGGAAATCGGAAATGGGAATCGTTGATTTTTCTGCGCATCAAAAAAGAGTGCCTGGCTCCTTCGCCCTGACACTCTTTTTATGCATTTTTTTATTTCACTTCAACCAGCTCAATCTCAAAATTCAGCTCTTTTCCAGCCATCTCATGGTTGGCATCAAACGTGATATTGGTCTCGTCTTTTGCGGTAACTTTTACCGGGAACGGCTGGCCGTACTGGTTCTGCAGATAAACCTGCTGTCCGACCTCTACTTCCTCTGCTCCCGGAAGCTGTGCGATCGCAACGGTGAAAATTGCGTTCGGATCCGGCATTCCGTAAGCCTCCTCCGGCATCAGATGGATGTTGACTTTTTCGCCGACTTCCATCTCTGCAACGGCTGCATCGAAGCCGCGGATCATCTGGCCCACACCGCAGATGAACTCGAGCGGTTCGCCGCGGTCGTAGGAAGAATCAAACTGGGTTCCATCGTTGAAGGTTCCTCTGTAGTGGGTACGGCAGGTTTTTCCGACATTCTTACCTTCCATAACCGGAGTCGGTGCACCGCATCCGCCGCCGCAGGTTCCGCAGGAACCGCCGCAGGAGCTCTCCTCTTCCTCATGGCTTCCGCAGTGGTCGCCGCAGGAATGGCCTTCCTCATGATCGTGGTGATCGCAGGTTGCACCTGCAGATGTGAGCGTTCCGTTTAAGTAAGCTTCCACCGCTGCATCCACATCTCCTTCCGCTCCGGAGCAGAGCTCTACGCCTGCCTCAGCAAGAGCTGCCTGTGCACCGCCGCCGATGCCGCCGCAGATCAGAACATCCACGCCCTGCTCGGAAAGAAGGCCTGCCAGTGCGCCGTGGCCGGTTCCGTTTGATCCGATCACTTCGCTGGAAACCACCTGATTGTCTTCTACTTCATAAACTTTAAAGTTCTCTGTTTTTCCAAAATGCTGGAAAATATTCCCGTTATCGTATGTAACTGCAATTTTCATCTAACTAAATCCTCCGTAGTTTTTTTCTTACGCCTCTTTTTCCTGCATAAAGGCTTCAATCTGGTCTGGATCACGCATCAGATTCTCGGAAAGAACCTCGCATCCGTCCTCTGTAATCAGGATATCATCCTCGATCCGGATTCCGATCTCCCACTCGTCAATATAAAGACCCGGCTCATCGGTGATGATGGCACCTGGACGCAGCTTGTCGTTCCATGCCGCGGTCACATCGTGTACATCGATGCCGAGGTGATGGGAAACGCCGTGCATGTAATAGGTTCCGACATCCTCTTTCTTCTCGATCAGGCCAAGTTTCACACAGCCCTCGCCGAGAACATCCTTTGCGATATCGTCGAGCTCTTTTAATGTCATACCCGGTTTTGCTGCTTTTGCAACGGCGCGGTTTGCTGCCAGAACAACGTCGTAAACCTGTCTCTGACGTTCCGTATATTTTCCGTTGACTGGATACGTTCTGGTGATATCTGCGCAGTAGCCCTGGAATTTTGCTCCGAGGTCCATCAGAAGCAGGGTCTCATCCTCGCACACGTCACGGTTGGTGTCGTAGTGCAGCATCGTTCCGTTTGCACCGCTTCCTGCGATCGTCGGGAATGCGGTTCCGTCTGCTCCCTCGTGGAAAATCTTGTACTCGAAATCAGCCTGTGCCTGATACTCGGTGCAGCCCGGTTTCAGGTTTTTCATTACAAATTTCAGCGCATCATCCGTGATTTTGATTGCCTGGCGGACAAGTGCGATCTCATCCGCATCCTTCTGCATACGCAGTGCCGCGATGACAGGCGCAATGTCTTTGATCGGTCTGCCCGGGAATTTCTTTGCGAACTCCTCTGCCTTTACCATGTTGTAATCCGGCAGATCCTCGACCTGATAGCGGTAGCAGTCGAAATACAGGGTTCCGATGTCCTCGCGTGCCATCAGACGGTTTACCACGCCCTCAAAGGAATCCAGGAAACGAACGTCATCGATTCCGGTGATCTCCTGTGCCTCGGATACGGTTACTTTTCTTCCAAACCATCTCTCCTGGTTCAGATCCGCTTCCTCGATAAACAGAATGGATTTCTCCTCTTTTGCGGTCTTTTTCATCATCAGGATCATGTGATCTCTGCGAAGGCCGGTCAGATAGAAAAAGTTGCGGTTTGCTTCAAACGGCAGATATTCGTCTGCGCTGACATGCAGCTCGATTCCGGAAAACAAAAGCAGTGCGGAATCCTGGTCCATTTTATCAAAAACCTGTTTTCTTCTTTCTGTAAAGTTCATCTGTCTTTCCTCACTTTCTTTTAGAGCCTGCCAAGATCTGTTTTCGGCTCCTCTACTAAGATAACACGTTCGTGCTTTTTTTCCTACCTTTTTCCTGCTTTTCTGTGAAAATTCTTATTTTATTCCGCACTTTCCAGTCCTTTGACAACTTCCAACGCTTTTTCGAGCTGCACATCGCTCGTCGCGTCATCCGGCAGCTCCACCTCGACATCCGGCGTAATGCCGACCTTGTGGATGTCGTTTCCGAGCGGCGTGTAATAATGGGCAATCGTCAGTTTCACCACGCTGCCGTCCGAGAGCTGGAATGTATTCTGGACAATGCCTTTTCCGAATGTCGTCGTTCCGACAATCGTTCCGATGCCGTAATCTTTGACTGCTCCCGTGAAGATTTCTGCCGCACTTGCCGTATTTTCATTAACCAGCACGACGAGTGGAATCGAGATCGGGGTATCGCCGTCGCAGGTATACTCTTCCCGTTTTCCATTTTTATCCTCGGTATACACGATGAGTCCCTCCGGCAGGATCTGGCGCAGGGTGTCGCAGACTGCCGTCACAAGGCCGCCCGGATTGCCGCGCAGGTCGATGATCAGGCGCTCCATGCCCTGATCCTGCAGTGACTGGTATGCTTTCTGGAACTGCTCGGAGGTAAGCCCTGTAAACTCGCTGATGGCCAGATAGCCGATCTTGTCGTCCAGCATTTTACCGTCTGCCACAATCGCCGCAAGCTTCTCTTTTGTGACTTCCGTTTCAATCAGATCCGCCTCGCCTTCCCGCTCGATGGAAAGCGTCACGGTATCGTTCTCGCTGTTTTTCAGAAGACCGACCGCATCGTTGAGGCTTAAGCCTTCGAGTGTCTGCCCGTCAATCTTCACAATGCGGTCATCCGCCTGAATACCGGCCTTCGCCGCCGGGGTATCGTCCTGTACGCCGGTGACCTGCAGCTTATCGCCGTCCAGCGTCACCGTAACACCGATGCCCTGATAGTAACCCTCCTGCGCTGTCTTGATCGCTTCGTATTCCTCTTTCGTGTAATACGTAGAATACTTGTCGCCGAGGCCGCTGATCATCCCTTTATACATCGCATCCGACAGCTCTGTGTCATCCACATCGCCCGCGTAAAGCTGGCTGATCATCGCTTTGATCGCCGCCGTCTTCCGCCACGACCAGAAGCCGCCGGGGTGGTCCGCACTGCTTCCCGGCCAGAGAAACGTTGTTCCGACAAGCACGATCATTACAATCGCCAGCATCGAAATCATGCCCGCAAAGTAGCTCTTCCGCATCTCATTTTTTCGGTTTTTCTTTCTGTTTCTGCGCTTTTTCGGTTTTTCCTGCTCTGCCGCTTTTACGCCCTCTTTTTCTTCCTTCATCAGTTCTTCCAAAATATGCCTCCCAATCGAAAGATCCCGGAATCTTTTGACGGATTCCGGGACTTATTTTTACTTCATTATATTGTCTAATCCTATCAGACTTTCAAGTGTTTTCGAATCGTAAAGATACTGCCGACAAGACCGATTCCCATACCGAGAATGAGTCCGACTGGAAGCAGAATCCGGAAGACGGCCGATACCGGCATGAATGCCATAAAGTTCGACAGTACGCTGAACTCCGTCATAACGTAGCTGATGACTCTGTTGTATACAACGTACAGCAGCCCCAGCGGAATCGCTGCTCCGACAAGACCGATCAGGATACCCTCGATCAGGAACGGAGCCCTTACAAACAGGTTCGTCGCACCGATCAGCTTCATGATACCGATCTCCTCTTTCCGGACCGAAATACCGATCGTGACGGTATTGCTGATCAGGAAAACAGATACGGCAAGAAGAATCAGGATGATCGCGATGGAAACGTAGCCAATGACACGGTTCATCGTCGTCAACGTTGTTGTTGCGCCCTCGGCCTGTTTAACCTCACGGACACCGTCCAGCGAGCGGATATACTCAGCCAGTGCATCCTGCGTCTCTACCTGGTATACGTAAACCTCGTAGTGAGCAGAAGTTGCGAGCGGGTTGTCGTTTGGCTTAAAGCCGTCCTTGTATTCCTCTTTTCCTTCGAAATACTGTTTTGCAAAGTTTTCCCACGTCTCATCCGCGGAAACATACTTACATTCCTTGACCACATCGGTCTTGGCCTTGATCTCCGTTCCGATCTCATCGATCGTCGCCTGATCCACATCTTCGTTGAAGAAGACGGTCATGGATACGTCTGTCTCGGCATTTTTTACGATGTAGTTAAAGTTGATGACAACCGCAAAGAAGATACCGAACAGAAAGATACAGGCTCCCATGGTTGCGATGGATGCCAGCGAGAACATCTTGTTTCTCCAGATGTTTTTGACACCCTGTTTGATGCTGTAGCCCAGTGTACTAAACCTCATGGTACTCGCCCTCCTTCTCATCGCTGACTACCACGCCTTTTCGCATGGTAATAACGCGTTTTTTCATGGAGTTGACGATCTCACGGTTGTGGGTTACCACAAGAACGGTCGTTCCTCTGTTGTTGATTTCCTCCAGGAGCTTCATAATCTCCATGGAGTTTCCCGGGTCCAGGTTTCCGGTCGGCTCGTCCGCCAGAAGAATGTCAGGCCGGTTGACAATGGCTCTTGCCACGGCAACTCGCTGCTGCTCTCCTCCGGAAAGCTCCTTCGGGAAGGATTTGTACTTCTCTGCCAGTCCGACCAGCGTCAGGACTTCCGGCACGCGCTTTTTGATGACGCGGTTCGGTTTCTCGATGACACGCTGTGCGAATGCTACGTTTTCATAGACATTCCGGTCTTTTAAAAGGCGGAAATCCTGGAATACGACGCCGACACCGCGGCGGTATTTCGGCACTCTCCAGCGTTTCATTTTATTTAAGATCTGTCCGTTTACCTTAATGGTACCGGATGTGGGCTCGAGTTCTTTCAAAAGGAGCTTGATCAGCGTCGATTTTCCAGAACCGCTGTTTCCCACGATAAAGACGAATTCCCCCTTCTCGATGTGTAAGGATACGTTGTTGACGGCCGGCTGGCCTTTCGCGTAACTCTTACTTACACTATCCAATGTTATCATGCAATTCCTCCTTCAAGGGTTCTCGCTTAATAATCGAGCGTTTCCATGTATTTCATGTACTGCACAACCATAAGCGCAATCTTGAATGTGATCGCATCTTCAAAAACTCTAAGATCGAGTCCCGTGCTCTTCTGCAGCTTATCCAGCCGATAGACAAGGGTATTTCGGTGTATATAAAGCTGTCTCGAGGTTTCCGAGACATTCAGAGAATTTTCAAAGAATTTATTGATCGTTGTCAGTGTCTCCTCATCAAAGTCATCCGGCGATTTGTTGCCGAAAATTTCTTTGATGAACATTTTGCACAGTGGGATCGGAAGCTGGTAAATCAGACGGCCGATGCCCAGTGAGCTGTATGCATAGATATCATTCTCAGCGGAGAAAATTTTTCCAACGTCCATCGCCATTCTGGCTTCTTTGTAGGAACGCGATACTTCTTTGATCTCCTTGACAATGGTACCGTAAGCAACGTGGGTTTTCCCCTCCTCATCTCTTCCTGCTGCTTCCAGAATGGTGGCTGCCACTTTGTTCATCTGGGCATAATCCTCACCTGGAGCAAGTTCCTTGACGATGATAATGTTTTTCTCATCGACGGCAGTGATAAAGTCACCGGATTTGGTACCGAGCAGACTCTTGACGCTTTCCAGCGCCCCGCTGTTTTTATCCGGATTTGTCTCAAGAATAAATACAAGGCGGCGTGCTTCCACTTCAATATGTAACTTCTTCGCCCTGTTGTAGATGTCGACCAGCAGCAGGTTGTCGAGCAGCAGATTCTTGATAAAGTTGTCTTTATCGAAGCGCTCCTTGTAGGCGGTAAGGAGGCCCTGAATCTGGAAGGTAACCATTTTCCCGATCAGGTGAATGTCATCGTTTCCGCCTTTTACAACCAGAATGTACTCCAGCTGGTGTTCATCGTATACTTTAAAAAACTGATAATTTTTCATGGTCTGGGAATCTGCCTGAGACTGCGCAAACGTTACAATATCATTCTGGCTGATCTCAACCTCCGGAAACGTCGTTACCAGAACTTTTCCTTCTACATCAGTCACGCAGAGTTCGACACGCGAAATATTTTTGATTCCCTCAATGGTACTCTGTAAAATCTGATTTGAAATCATATTTTCTTCCCTCTTTCATCCTATAGTTTGTCTCCGGCTGCACCCGCTTTCATTGCCAGGCATATCCACACCCCTATGGTTCTGCGCCTGATGCAAAGTACCTCACAGATATACTTATTTTAATACAAAATAGACAAAAAAGGAAGAGAAAACACAACATTTATACCACAAAATACGTAAAAAGGTCAGGAGAAATCCGTCTGGAAGCCCTCTCCTAAGACCTCTCTTGCATCCGACACAACGACAAACGCGTCCGGATCGATCGTTCCTACGATCTGTTTGAGCTGCGGGATCTGTTTTTTGCCCACAACACAGAATACCATCATACGCTCTTCGCCCGTGTACATTCCCTTGATGTGGATGCCGGACGCGCCGCGGTCGAGTTCTTTCATGAGCTCATCGGCTACCTGCTCCGGATGCGCGGTAATGATAAACGCGGATTTCGCATAATTCATACCTTCCATCAGGGCATCCGTCATTTTCGTCGTCACGTAGATTGCCACGATCGCATAGAGCGAAGCGTGGATACCGAAGACAAAAATACCGGCGATGACGATGATTCCATCAAGCACCTGCATAACCTGTGCAACGGAATAGTGGCGCAGCTTTCTCTGGATCAGAGCCGCCATCATATCCGTTCCGCCCGTCGTACCGTTTCCGATGAAGACGAGGCCGATGCCTGCTCCCATCAGAACGCCGCCGAACAGTGCGGAAAGCATCCTGTCATCCGGCACCAGCTGCAGCACCGGGAGAACGGCAATCCAGAACGTATTCATCAGGGTTCCGAAGATGGTTTTCACCAGAAAATCGCGGCTCATGCGGATTCCGAACAGAAAGAGCGGAATGTTCAGCACAAGGTTCGTCACCCAGAGCGGAACTCCTTTTCCGAACAGCATCTGGCTCAGTTGTTTGATGACGATTGCAAGACCGGAAAATCCTCCAGTAACAAGCCCCGCCGGGTCGTAAATCGAGCTGGTCGCAACCGCCATGACCGCGGTTCCCAGCGTAATCAGCAGATAATCTCTCCACTGCTGTTTGTTCCGTATCCAGTTCATGAACTTCAACCGTCCTTTTCGCTGTTATATTTTGTTACCATCCACTTGAACGTATTCTTCTTTAGCAGAGTTCCCCACCAGCTCGTTTTTATACCGGCCTCGTTCTGCAGCGTCGAATGCTCGCCAAGGCTCAGCCAGATTTTTGCGCTGATTTTGCTGCTGTTTTCCAGAACGAAACGATCCTGCCGCGTTCCCGCAAGGCCGCTCACAATCACGTCCGTCGTCTGGCTGTTGATCTCGTTGACCAGGCTGTCAAACGCGGATTCCTCCAGCGTCTCGACGACAGCACCGCCTCCGATCTCAATGCCGGGATACGTTTCTGTCAGATATTTCTGCAGTGTCTGCAGTTCTTCCCCAGTGTCGCCCAGTACGAAAATCCGGCTTTTCTTCTGAATCAGTCCCCAGAAAAAGCGTGCGATGAACTCGTTCGTCTCCACTTCCTCATAGGACGGCGTCTCCGGGTCAATTCCTGCTGCCTCCAGCACCTCGGTTTCCCCGATGACCGTCAGATCCAGATCTTCGATATACTGTTTCCACGTCGGTTCCTTGCTCGCCTGCATCAGCATCTGCATTGTAACAATCCCGATGGTGTTCAGCTTATCGTTCGAGAGGTATTCCTCTGCAATCTCCATTGCCGCATCGACGCGGTAATGTTTCAGCTTCACACCTAAAATTTCCAGTTCTGCATTCATTGTTCTGTATACTTCTGTTTTCCTTCGAAATCCAGAAGCGTTTCCTCCATGTTTTCCTGCCGTTTCTTCCGGCAGCGCTGTCCGCCCTTTTCTTCTGGCAACAGCTAATCCCCATTATACTAAAAAAAGAGGCTGTTGTCAAAAACAGCCTCTTTTTCTGCCCTGTTTTCACAGAATTTTTACAATTTAGCGGATCGTCTGCGGATTGTTTCAACTCACAGTCGGTATTTTCACGGAGTCTGACATGTCGAAAATAGTTCGACTGTGACTTGCCTCATGTCAGTGGAGGATACCGATTTCTCTCCGCCCGCCACTGCCGTTGTGTTTCTTTTAACAATTCATCCCACCGCTTTAGAAGTGGGAGACTTCTTGTCTACTAGGGTTAAACCTCAAACATCAGATCGCCGTAAGACGGCATCGGCCACATCTCTTTGTCTACGATCATCTCCAGTTTGTCAACCGGTGCACGGAGTGCCTCCATAGCCGGAGTAACTTTCTCGTAGTAGTATTTTGCTTTTGCTTCACCGTCTTCCATCTCGCATCCTGCATTCTCGATTGCGATCAGCTCGTCAAGTGCTTTCTGGGTTTCCTCAAGCAGTGCACTTGTCTCGTTCAGCAGATTCTTCTGTACACCAACTGCTGTAACACCTGCTGCGGTGATGGTGTTGATAGATCCAGCCAGGGAAGTCGCATATTTGATGACTGCCGGGATGATCTGTTTGCTTGCCATGTCGATCATGGTCTTTGCTTCGATGTTGATGGTCTTTGCATAGTTCTCGAATTTAACTTCTGCACGGGATACCAGCTCTGCCTCGGTGAATACTTTGAAATCGCCGAACAGTTTGATTGCGGTATCAGTGGTCAGTGCCGGGATTGCGTACACCATGGATTTGATGTTCGGAAGTCCTCTTCTCTCTGCCTCAGCTAACCACTCATCTGCATATCCGTCGCCATTGAAGATGATTCTCTGATGCTCACTTAAGTTCTTCTTGATCAGATCATGGACAGCGTCCTCAAAGTTTTCAGCGCCTTCCAGTACATCGCATGCATCGCGGAATGCTTCTGCAACGATGGTGTTCAGTACGATGTTCGGAGCTGCAACGGAGTCACGGGAACCAACCATACGGAACTCGAATTTGTTTCCGGTGAAGGCGAACGGTGAGGTTCTGTTACGGTCGGTAGCGTCTTTCTTGAGATCCGGAAGCGTCTTAACACCAGTCTCCAGAACGCCCTCTTTTTTACTCTTGGTTGCATTTCCGGTGCTGATCAGCTGCTCAACAACGTCCTCCAGCTGCTCGCCAAGGAATACGGAAATGATGGCCGGCGGCGCCTCGTTGGCTCCCAGTCTGTGATCGTTTCCTGGATCGGCTGCGGACTCACGGAGCAGATCTGCGTGAACATCAACAGCTTTCAGGACGCAGCTTAACACAAGCAGGAACTGAATGTTCTCGTGCGGTGTTTTGCCCGGCTCAAGAAGGTTGATGCCGTCATCTGTGGTGATGGACCAGTTGTTATGTTTTCCGGAACCGTTGACACCTGCGAACGGTTTCTCATGCAGCAGGCATTTCAGTCCGTGCTGGCATGCAACTCTCTTTAAGGTCTGCATTACGAGCTGGTTGTTGTCGACTGCTACGTTTGCCTCGGAATAGATGGAAGCCAGCTCATGCTGTGCCGGTGCAACCTCATTGTGCTGTGTCTTTGCGGTAACGCCCATCTTCCACAGCTCAATGTTGACCTCCTTCATAAAGGAAGCAATTCTCTGACGGATGGTTCCGAAATAGTGATCGTCCATCTCCTGTCCTTTTGGAGGCATTGCGCCGAACAGGGTACGGCCGGTGTAGATCAGGTCTTTTCTCTGCAGGAATTTCTCTGCATCTACCAGGAAGTATTCCTGCTCCGGTCCTACGGAAGGAGTTACTTTCTTGGAAGTGGTGTTTCCGAACAGTTTTAACAGACGCAGGGACTGTACATTCAGAGCTTCCATGGAACGAAGAAGCGGTGTTTTCTGGTCAAGCGCCTCTCCTGTGTAGGAGCAGAATGCAGTCGGAATGCAGAGGGTTGCGCCTGCTGCGTCCTGACGAACGAAAGCCGGTGAGGTGCAGTCCCATGCTGTATATCCTCTTGCCTCAAAGGTAGCACGCAGTCCACCGGACGGGAAAGAAGATGCATCCGGCTCGCCTTTGATCAGCTCTTTACCGGAGAAGCTCATCAGTACTTTGCCGTTCGGCATCGGTGCTGTGATAAAAGAATCGTGCTTTTCTGCAGTTGCACCGGTCAGCGGCTGGAACCAGTGTGTATAGTGTGTTGCTCCTTTTTCAATTGCCCATTCTTTCATCTCATGTGCAACGACATCTGCTGTTTCAAGGTCTAATTCTTTTCCTTCCTCCATGACTTCATGAAGTTTTTTGTAAACTTTCTTTGGTAAACGAGCCTGCATGACAGAATCGTTGAATACGTTTTCGCCAAAGATATCTACAACACTAAAGTTCTCTTTCTCCATCATCTTGTTTGATATCCTTTCTCTCATCTAAATCCCCTCAGATTTGATGTTCTTATACTAATATAAGAGAATCTACACATAAATGCAACTAATA
>ENA-UPTB01002386-UPTB01002386.1-human-gut-metagenome-genome-assembly--contig:-NODE-2386-length-13304-cov-16.556816_pt1 | contig 13304 bp, 9 predicted proteins | sample MGYA00250046_ERZ773369 | MGnify/ENA primary metagenome ERZ773369 (study PRJEB29103, sample SAMN06111938) | human gut metagenome | biome: human gut; feature: ankylosing spondylitis patient; material...
CGCCGCCGTTTTCCAGCAGCGTCTGGCCCGCGTCCATGACCAGCTCCAGCGCACGGTCAAACAGTGCATCAGCCACGGATATTCTCCCGCACAGCGTTGAATTCCGGGTAATGGGCGTACAGATGCTGCGCGATGGCCTCCATGAGCAGGTAGTCATGCTCGGAGTCGATGTCGATGATGCCGGTGTCCATCATAACGCTGACGCCGAACTTGGAGTGCCACAAAATCGGGTCGGGGTTGTCCACAAGGAACGCGCGGCGGATGACGTAAATCGACGCATTGACGTCGTATACCTCGGGTGCCTGCTGACGGCCCGTGAACTGGCTCTCGATGACCATCTCGGCGTGGTCGCCCACGATCTTGAACATATTGAACCACGGATTGCGGCGGGCCTCGCAGACGCTGAAAATGATTTGCAGGTCCTCGCGCTCCTGCGCTTTGGCAAAGGCGTTCTCAATGTCCTGCTCGGTGCGCAGGGGGCTGGTGATGTCCAGATCGATCATAGCATCGTACTGTTTTCCGGCGCGGGTCTCCATGCGGGCAAAGCTGTCCTTGTAGACCTCGACCTTCGGCACGCGGTCCCCGCCCAGCTCGGCCCCGCGGGGCAGGTAGATGACCTCCGGGTACTCGGCGGCCACCAGTCTGGCCAGGTCCTCGCTGTCGGTGTTCAGCGCAACGTCGATTTCCAGCTCCGGGTGCTTTTTAATGAACAGCTCCGCGGCACTCAGCGAATAGTAAACCAGCGGTTTGCCGCAGAAATTTTTCAGATTCTTGTTTTTAAAGCCCTTGCTGCCGGCACGGCCGCAAATTGTAATGAGCAGTCTTTTCATTGTACGTTCTCCCCCAAGGTAAGTTTCAGCACGTTCAGTGCCAGCGCGGGCGGGTTGCAGCTCTCGCCGCTGCCCGTCAGCGCGTAGTCCACAAAATATTCCATCTCCCGCTCATAGCGGCGGTTGACGTCCTCCTCATAGTGCTGCACGGTGCCGTCCGGCAGGGTCAGCGTGCCCGCGCCAAAGTCGGCCAGATAGCTGCCGTCATGGCAGAAAAGCTCGATGCTGCGCCGGTATCCGCGGCCAAAGTAATCGAGATGCACCTCGGCCAGCAATGTGGGGTATCTGGCGATATACACCGACAAATCGTCGGAGTCGATTTCGAGGTCGGAGTAGGTGCCCTTGAAATTGTACAGCTTTTCAGGCACGCCGAACAGCTCGACGAGGTAGTCCCATTCGTGGATGAGGTCAATCGTCACGCCGCCGCCCATCGCCTTGTGGGCGCTGTAGACCGTGCGGTAGTCCACGCCGGGCCGCCAGTCGGGCAGATAGCTTGAGCAGATGACCCGTGCGCAGTAGGGGTGCAGACCGGGCAGCCGGTCCTTGAGCGCCAGCATGACGCCGCACCACCGCATGGGCGCGGCCACATAGGCCTTTTGCCCCGCGGGCAGGCAGTCGGCCAAATCCAGTCCGGTCTGGTCGGCGGAAAAAATCGGCTTTTCGATGAAAAGTGCCCCGCCGCGGCCCCTGACCCGGGTCAGGGCGTCGGCGTGCAGGCTTGTGGGGTTCGTGATGAACACCATGTCATAGTGTGCGGGCGCGTCGGCCAAATCGGTGTACTGGGCGTGCAGCAGCGCGGCCACGCCGTCCCGCAGCGGGCGGGACAGGTCGCTGCGCAGCGCGTCGGCCTGTAAAGTCCAGCCCCGGTCCGCACAGAGGTTGGTCAGATTTTTTAAATGGCGCGTCCCGATGGAGCCCAGCCCCACGAACAGCGCGGTGATGGTACGCATAGGAGATCCCCTTTGCTTTGATTTAGATGCAATGTAGGGGCCGGGCGTGCCCGGCCCTCAGCCTTGCCCATAGCAGGACGGTATATTTTATGTTGCGGGCCGGACATGTCCGGCCCCTACAGGCTTACGACTTTTCCACAAAGTCCATGAGTTCAATTGCCTTCAGGTCCTTTTCAAAGCTCCACTTCGGCTGCTCGTCGCCCTTCAGCACGCCAAAAAAGTTCGTCAGCTCGTCCACATAGGCGTTTTCTACAACGTTGTCGCTGTAGCGGCTGTCGTGCTCAAAGCTGGCGTAGGTGTTGACAAACCGCTTGTCGCCGTCCTTGAACTCGTACAGTGCTTTGGGGTTGCCCTCCCAGAACAGGTGGATGCCGTCCCCGAAGCACTCAAAGCTGCGCACGGCCTTGCGGCTGACGACGTCGGCGGCCAGCACACCCTGCACGCCGCCCTTGTGGCGCAGCAGCAGCGTCACGCAGTCGGGGTAGGGGAGCCCTAAGTCGCTGATCGTGTCCTTCTGCACGGTCACGCTCTCCACGTCGCCGAAGGCGTCCAGCAGCCACGGCAGGTCGATGCCGAAAATCTCGCGCACGCCGCCGGTGCGGGCGTTGCCGACGAAGAAGTTTTTATAATTCTCCCACGGGTGCCAGTCGGGCAGATACTGCCCGATGTGATAGATGTAGTGTACGGGCTTGCCAAATTCCGCGACCTGCTGTTTAATATACTGCGTCTCGCGGCGGTACAGCATCGTGGAGGACAAAAACAACGGCAGTTTTTTAGCCGCGGCCTTGGCCATATTCTCCCGGTAGCCGTCGCTGACCAGATTCAGCTCGGTAAAGACGGGCAGGTCGTGGTCCAGCAGCGCGCCGATGACCGCCGCGTGGGCCAGCGGCGCGGTGCAGACCAGCGCGGCGTCGGGGTGCTCGGCGGCGACGGCCTCGCCGATGGTGGCATAGGCTGCGTCCGCCAGACCCAGCCGGAGGGCCTCGTCGCGGCGGCTCTCGGCGGTGTCCACGCCGACGATCTGAATAGCCGCGTCAATGCCTTTGGTCAGCCGGGCGCGGCGTTTGCCCATGCTGCCTAAACCGACGATGAGAAGTTTCATACCAAAACGCTCCTTTGCGGGTCAAATTCCGGCACAGGGCCGTCATAAAAGATTTTAGGTCTTGCAAAATCAAATTTTGCCAGCACAGCGCAGATTTTTTCGCTGGTCTCGCCGCCGTTATACGGGCTGACGGCGCCGGCCGCCACGGGGGCAAACGCCGGGGACAGCGCCCTGCGCAGCGCGGCCTCGATGGACGGCTCGTCAGCGTCGCAGCAGAGCACGTTCGCGCAGATGGCGCGCCCGGCCTGCCGTCTGCCGATGTTGACCGTCGGCACCTTAAAGGTGGGCGTCTCGACGACACCGGACGACGAGTTGCCCGCCACGAGCGCCGCGCAGTTCATGGCGGAGAGGTAGCGCCGCAGACCGAGGCTCTGCACAAATCCGGCGCGGTCCGGGTGGGCGGCGGCGAACGTCTGCATCATGTCGGTGCAGACCTGCCCGCCCGCGTCGGCGTTCGACCCGGTGATGAGCCAGAACACGCCGTCCACGGCGGCCATAGCGTCACACAGCGCCTGCACCTGCACAGCGGGGGAGCCTGCGTCGGGGGCAGTCTCGGGGTGGTAGGTCACGAGCGCGAAGGGCTGCATGAGGTCAAACCCAGTCGATTTACACAATTCCTCACGGCTCATTTTGGGCAGAGTGCGGATGTTTTCATCCCCCAGCCCGCCGACGCAGAACACGGTGTCGGGCGCTTCGCCCATCCGCACAAGCCGCGCGGCGCTGTCGGCGCAGGACGGAAAGTGTACCGCCGCCATTTTGCTGATGCAGTGGCGGTAGTATTCGTCCGCCGCGCCCAAGGTCACGTCGCCGCCCGAGATATGGGCAATCGGGATATGCCGCGCCGCTGCCGCAGCGGCCACGGCGAAGATCTCAAACCGGTCCCCCAGCAGCAGCACGGCGTCCGGGCGGTGGGCGGCAAAGTGATTGTCGAAAATTTCCATCGTGCGTGCGATGGTTTTAGCGACGGGCTCATCGGCGTTGTCGGTGAAGATCGGCAGTCTTGCCGCGATGGGCAGGCCGTCGGCTTCGATTTCATGCACGGTCTCGCCCAGACGCGGGCAGAGATGCGCCCCGGTCACGACGAGCTGCAAGTCCAGCACATTCGACGCCGCGATTTTCTGCACCACCGGGCGCAGCAGGCCATATTCCGCCCGCGTGGCGGTAACGACGGTGATGGTACGCATGGTTATGCTTCTCGCTTTCTTTTTTAACGGCAGTCTCCCGGAAGGTCGCTTTCTTTTGGCAGCAAAAGAAAGCTCGCAAAGAAAACTGCCGCTGTTTCGACGCGGTGCGGGGTTGTGCGCGTGGGGCCACAGTTGAGCGCAGCGAAACTGGGGAGCGCACAATGATTGCCCCCGCGGGGCAATCAACCGCAAGAGCGTGTTTGCGAAGCAAACTGGCGGCGCTCGTTGTGCGCCGCCAAGCGGGACCCGCGACTTAGGGGCTGCACGCCCCTAAGAACCCCAAAGCGGAGGTCGGAAGGGGCGGGGGCTAAACGAAAGCAGTATTACTTTTCGTTCTTAACGCCCCCGCCCCTTCCTCCACCTTTGAGTCGGGGGTTCCCCCGAACCCCCGCAGGGGTAAACGGCAGCTCTGTAGGGGCGGCATATATGCCGCCCGCAGCCTACCGCGGCAACCCGTCAACGGGAAAGGGGGAGGGCTGCCGCCCTCCCTTGCCCCTCTCGTGCGTAAATTTTCACAGCAGTCCGTAGGGGCCGGGCATGCCCGGCCCGCAGCTTTGCTATGCCACCCTTTTGCCTTTTGCATCGTAGGGAGGGGTCTTGACCCCTCCGCAGCCTTCCGCCGCCGCCCCGTCACCGCTTTGCCGCCCAATCCACTCCTAACTCCTCACTCCTAACTCCACCACCCTCCCTTTCCCCAAACTTTACAAACTTTACACGCTCTACACAAAACCAGCCCCCTCTTTGCAAAACTTTTACCGCGATTGTACCGTACTATGGTCGAAACCGGCGCAAAACCGCGGTACAATTAGCTTGCTTCCGGTGAAGCACTGGCAAAACATCCAAACTATACCACATAAATTTGGGAAAAAGGGAGAATACACACATGAAACGTACTTCTGCAATTGCTGCCGTTACCGCTGCTGCGCTGGCTCTGAGCCTGGCTGCCTGCGGCTCTGCCGATTCCGCCGCTGCTTCCTCTGCCCCTGCCGGGGACTTCGACGTCGACCAGGACATCACGGTCATCTCCCGTGAGGACGGCTCCGGCACCCGCGGCGCCTTCATCGAGCTGACCGGTGTCGAGGAGAAGAACGCCGACGGCAAGAAGGTCGATAACACCACCGAGGCCGCCGCCATCCAGTCCAGCACCAACGGCGTCATGACCGCAGTCGCCAACGATGAGACCGCTATCGGCTACATCAGCCTCGGCTCTCTGAGCAATGACGTCAAGGCTGTCACCGTCGGCGGCGTCGAGGCCTCCGCCGAGACCGTCAAGGACGGCAGCTACGTTCTGTCCCGTCCGTTCAACATCGTCACCAACGGCGACGCGACGGACCCCGTGGCCGTTGATTTCATCGCCTACTGCCTGAGCAAGGACGGCCAGGCCATCGCTACCGACAACGGCTACATCGGTGAGGACGGCGCGGACTTTACCTCCGCCCAGCCCGCGGGCAAGATCGTCGTCGGCGGTTCTTCCTCCGTCTCTCCGCTGATGGAGAAGCTGATCGAGGCTTACAAGACCGTCAACCCCAACGCCGAGCTGGAGCTCCAGACCACCGATTCCACCACCGGCGTCTCCGGTGCGCTGGAGGGCACCTACACCATCGGCATGGCCAGCCGTGAGCTGAAGGACTCCGAGGTCGAGGGCGGCGCCAAGGCTACCGTCCTGGCACTGGATGGCATCGCCGTCGTCGTCAACCCCGGCAACACCACCGACGACCTGACCGTTGACCAGATCAAGGGCATCTACACCGGCGAGCTGACCACCTGGGCGGATGTGCAGTAAAAAGAAAAAGGCTTCCCCCTAGGGGCTGCGCCCGCAGGCGCGTGTCGGAGCGCAACCGCCGAAGGCGGCACTTAGCGCGGAGACTGAAGCTGTCCGCGAAGCGGACTGATGAGGGGCGGGTTTCCCAAGATAACCCGTTCACGGGTTGGTAAGGCAAGGCCGCCCCTCATCCGGCGCTGCGGCGCCACCTTCCCCCTAGGGGGAAGGCTTTTTGGGTATCATATCCAATCTACGAGCATAAGGAGTATAGGAAAATGACCTCCAAGCTAAAAGAAGGCGTTATGCAGGGCGTGTTCACTCTCTGCGCCTGTGTGTCCATCCTGGCGGTGGCACTGATCTGCATCTTCCTGTTTGCCAACGGCGTGCCCACCCTGTTCAAGATCGGCCCGCTCAAGTTTCTGCTGGGCACGACATGGAAGCCCGGCAACGACATCTTCGGCATCCTGCCGATGATCCTGGGCAGCATCTACGTCACGGCGGGGGCTATCCTCGTCGGCGTGCCCATCGGCCTGCTGACGGCCATCTACATGTCCAAGTTCGCGCCGCCCCGCATCAATAAGGTCATGCTCCCGGCGGTGCAGCTGCTGGCCGGCATCCCGTCCGTCGTCTACGGCTTCTTCGGCATGATCGTGCTTGTGCCCGCCGTGCAGGCCATGGTCAAGTCGCCGTTCTTCAAAACCGTGCTCCACGTCAAGAGCGGCAAGGGCATGAGCCTGTTTACCGCCGCCGTGCTGCTGGGCATCATGATCCTGCCCACTATCATCACGGTCAGCAAGACGAGCCTCGACGCCGTGCCCGACAGCTACTACGAGGGTAGCCTTGCCCTTGGCGCGACGCATGAGCGCAGCGTGTTCTGCGCCGTGCTGCCCGCCGCAAAATCCGGCGTGCTGTCGGCAGTCATCCTCGGCATTGGCCGCGCCATCGGTGAGACGATGGCCGTCGTCATGGTCGCGGGCAACCAGACCTGGATGCCCAAGGGTCTGTTCCAGGGCCTGCGCACGATGACCTCGAACATCGTCATCGAGATGGGCTACGCCGCCGACCTCCACCGCGAGGCGCTGATCGCCACCGGCGTTGTGCTGTTCGTATTCATCCTGCTTATCAACCTCTGCTTCAGCCTTGTGAAAGGGGGTAAGGACTATGCCTGAGATTGCCGCAGCGCAAACAGCCGCCGATATGACCTACGCAAAACCGCATGCGTTCATGCCAACCGGCGGCAGCAACCGCCGCGCCGCCCGTATGCAGGCCGCCGCGCTGCGCTGGCTTGTGCGCATGGCCGCCCTGCTGACCGCCGCGGTGCTGGTGTTCCTCATCGGCTACATTCTGGTTATGGGCATCCCCAATTTGAAGCCCGAGCTGTTCGCCTGGGAGTATAACTCCGAGAACGTCTCGCTGACGCCGGCGCTCATCAACACGGTGCTGATGACGGCCTTCTCGCTGGCGATCTCGACGCCGCTGGGCATCTTTGCGGCCATCTGGCTGGTCGAGTACGCCCACCGCGGCAGCAAGCTGGTCAAGGTCGTGCGCGTCACCACCGAGACGCTGCAGGGCATCCCGTCCATCGTCTACGGCCTGTTCGGTATGCTGTTCTTCGTCACCAAGCTGCACTGGGGCTATTCGATGATCGCCGGTGCGTTCACGCTGGCCATCATGGTTCTGCCCGTCATCATGCGCACGACGGAGGAGGCGCTGATCGCAGTGCCCGACTCCTACCGCGAGGGCAGCCTTGGTCTGGGCGCGGGCAAGCTGCGCACGGTGTTCACGATCGTGCTGCCGTCCGCCATGCCCGGCATTTTGTCCGGCGTCATTCTGGCCACGGGCCGCATCGTCGGCGAGACCGCCGCGCTGATCTATACCGCAAGCTCTGTGGCAAAGATCCCGTCCGGCGTGTTCAGCTCCACCCGCACCCTGGCCGTACACATGTACCTGCTCTCGAACGAGGGCCTGTACATCGGCCAGACCTACGGCACGGCAGTGGTCCTGCTGGTGCTGGTGCTGGTCATCAACGGCCTGTCCGGCTTTGTGGCCGACAAGCTGGCGAAGAAGTAAAGCCGCCTGCGGGGCGTCGAGGACGCCGCCCCCTACATACGCAGCAGCTTGTAGGGGCCGGGCATGCCCGGCCCGGAGGTCGGCGCGGCCACCCTTTAACGGGCAACTGCCTTTAATGTCGCGGGCCGGGCATGCCCGGCCCCTACCGGGCGGCAGACACCGGCTGCCCGGAGGGGTCAAGACCGCTCCCTACGATTCGCCGTTCACGGGTGCCATGTAGGGAGCGGTCTTGACCGCTCCGGGAACCTTCCGTCCGGCAGCCCATTCCCCGGCGCCGCGCATGTAGGGGCCGCATATATGCGGCCCGCAGGTGTACGGAAAACGGGTGCTCGCGGTCCGGGCCGCGGGCCGGGCATGCCCGGCCCCTACCGATACAAGAAACAGAGCAGAAATAAGATAAGAGGTCATTTTATGAACAAATTTGAAGTGCGCAATATGGACCTGTACTATGGCAGCTTCCATGCGCTGAAAAATATCAATATCGACATCCCGGAAAAGGAGATCACCGCGTTCATCGGTCCGTCCGGCTGCGGCAAATCCACGTTTTTGAAAAGCCTGAACCGCATGAACGACCTCGTCGAGGGCTGCCGCATCTCCGGCGACATCAAGCTCGACGGCGTGGACATCTACAAGGACAAGATGGACGTCAACGTCCTGCGCAAGCGCGTCGGCATGGTGTTCCAGAAGCCGAACCCCTTCCCGATGTCCATCTATGACAACATCGCCTACGGCCCGCGCACCCACGGCATCCATAATAAAGCGCAGCTGGATGAGATCGTGGAAAGATCCCTGCGCGGCGCGGCCATCTGGGACGAGGTCAAGGACCGCCTGAACAAGAGCGCCCTGGGCATGTCGGGCGGCCAGCAGCAGCGCCTCTGCATTGCGCGCGCCCTGGCCGTTGAGCCCGAGGTCCTGCTGATGGATGAGCCGACGAGCGCCCTGGACCCCATCTCGACGTCCAAGGTCGAGGAGCTGGCCACGGAGCTGAAAGAAAATTACACCATCGTCATGGTCACCCACAACATGCAGCAGGCCGCACGTATCAGCGATAAGACGGCATTTTTCCTGCTGGGCGAGCTGGTGGAGATGGGCCCGACGGAGCGTGTGTTCGCCACGCCCGTGGACAAGCGCACCGAGGATTACATCTCGGGCCGCTTCGGCTAAGGAGGTACGACAAATGGGTACGAGTGTACGAAAAATGTACGACGCCGAGCTGCTGCAGCTTGACACAATGCTGGCCCGCATGGGCCACGCCGCCGGCGGCGCGATCGAGAGCGCCATGACCGCCCTGCGCTCCGGCGACACCGAGCTGGCCCGCAGCGTTATTGCCCGGGACAGCGAAATCGACTCCGCCGAGCATGAGATCGAGCACCGCTGCTTAACGCTTTTCCTGCGCCAGCAGCCCGTGGCGGGCGACCTGCGCAAGGTCTCCACGGCGCTGAAGATGGTCACCGACATTGAGCGCATCGCCGACCAGGCCAGCGACATTGCCGAGATAACGCTCCATCTCCACCCGGACGGCGCACGCACCGTCGGCGTGCTGGACGACTTGTACGCGATGGGAGACATTGCCCTGCACATGGTCAAGGACGCCATTGCCGCCTACGTGCAGGTGGACCTGTCTGCCGCCGCGCAGGTCATTGCCCGCGACGACGACTGCGACGCGATGTTCAGCCGCATTTCCAAGGAAATTGCGGCCTACATCGCCGCCCACCCCAGTGATGCCGAGACGGCGCTGGACTTATTTATGATCGATAAGTACCTTGAGCGCCTGGGTGACCACGCCGTGAACATTGCGGAATGGGTCGAGTTCCTCAAGACCGGCGTCCACAAATCCCGCAAGATCGTGTAATGAGGGGATAAACAAGCCATTTTCTTATTATTTTCCTATACCAACCAAAACGGGACCTGCCGAAAAGCGGGCCCCGTTTTGGCGTGGAGGAAGGTTTTTTGTAGGGGCCGGGCGGCAGACACCGGCTGCCCGGAGGGGTCAAGACCCCTCCCTACAAGGCACCCGTGAGCGGCAGTTCGTAGGGAGCGGTCTTGACCGCTCCGGGTGCTTTGCGGCAGCGTCAGCTTCCCTGTAGGGGCCGGGCGGCAGTAAAAAAAGCAGCCGTCCCTTTCCGGAACGGCTGCTTGCTATCATTTCGCCCCTTTCCCCGCGAACACAACGTAAATCGTTTTGAACAAAATCTTTACGTCGCCCCAGAGGGACCAGTTGTCGATGTAGGCTACGTCGAGCTTGACGACCTCCTCAAAATCCTCGATGTCGCTGCGCCCGCTGACCTGCCACAGGCCGGTGATGCCCGGCTTCATCGACAGGCGGCGCTTGTGGTGGCTCTCGTACTGCTTGTACTCGTCCACCGTCGGCGGGCGGGTGCCCACCAGGCTCATATCGCCCCGCAGCACGTCAAAAAACTGCGGCAGCTCGTCAATGCTGGTGCGGCGGATGAATTTACCCACCTTGGTCACGCGGGGGTCATCCTCCATTTTGAACATCAGGCCGTTCATTTCATTCTGGGCCATCAGCTCCTTCTTGCGGGCCTCGGCGTCCACGTACATGCTGCGCAGCTTGTGGATGTAAAAATACCGCCCGTTGCGGCCCACACGCTTTTGTTTAAAAAACAGCGGGCCGGGGCTTTCGAGCTTGAGCGGGATGGCGACCACCGCGATGATCGGGATGCTGATGATACAGCCGATGACAGCGCCCACCACGTCCATGCAGCGCTTGGCGATCTGGTCGCGCAGCTGCAATTCAACGGTGCCCATCGTGACGATGTTGCCCCCGGCGCAGCGCCCCAGGGAACGGCTCAGCCGCGCGGCGCTCGTCTCGTCGCAGCAGGCTTCCTCAATGCGGTCCAGCAGCGGCAGACGGAAGTGCACGGTCAGGCCCATGCTCTCCATCTCGTCCAGATAGGGGATGAAGCTCTCGCCGCTGTCCATCGGCACATCGACATAGACCTCGTCGAGCGCCTCGCGCCGGATCCAGTCCATGAAGTCGTCGAACGTCGCCTTGACCTCGACGCCGCAGACTCTGGTGGAGATCGCGGCGGGCGTGGCCTCCAGCAGCGAGACGCCCACGACCCGGCGGGACCAGTCCTTTTGAATCTCGGGGATCAGCCGCTCGGCCCGGTCCGACGTTGTGACGACGCCGACGAGCGTCTCCATGCCCCAGCTGCGCTGGAACCGGATGAGCAGCCGCTTTAAAATCGCATGGGAGAACGGCAGCAGCACCGCGTTGACCGCGGGCACTGTGACCGCAAAATAACGGGAGTCCAGCATCGTGGCCTTGGCCAGCAGCATGCAGCCTGCATAAACAAGGCCGAGCGCGATGTTGAACCGGAGAGAAAGGCTGATTTCCTCGTTTTCAGACCGTGTTACGATGTTTTTGTCCTGGTCAAAGAAGAAGAAGGTGACGACGAACGCCACAAACAGCAGGCACAGGGTCTGGAGCCAATCGGTGCTGGTGTAGGGGATCAGCACGCCGAACAGCCCGTCGGTGATGAGCCACGCCAGCAGCACGCTGACGGCCATCGTGAGCAGATCGGCGAAAAATACATAAGCGTATTGCAGCTTTTCGCGTTTACTTGTCATGAAGAAGGAGAAGTCCTCTCTAATAGTTATCTTCTTATTTTACCATAGACAGAGGATATTTTCAACAGAATCCGCAATATCATAACAATTACACAATTTATAGTGGCGCGGTAGGGGCCGGGCATGCCCGGCCCGCAGGTGTCCCACAGGCGGGCGCTTGCGGAAAAGCGCAGGGCCGGGCATGCCCGGCCCCTACCGGGGTGCTCACGGCGGCACGAACTTGCCGGGACGCATATATGCGTCCCCTACAAACTCTCCGGGAACACCCGGGTCGTGTACAGGGGTGAAAACACTGTAGGGGCCGGGCATGCCCGGCCCGCAGGTATCCCACAGGCGGGTGCTTGCGGAAAGGCGCAGGGCCGGGCATGCCCGGCCCCTACGGCGATGCAAATTTTACGAATCTTCGCTCTCCCGCTCGACGATCTCGGCCTTTAAGACGTCCTGAATTTCCACCAGACATTCCAGCAGCAGGGGGTTGAACTGCCCGCAGTCGCCGTGCAGGATCATCTGCACCGCGGTGTCCGGTGAGTAGGCGGCCTTGTAGACGCGCTTGCTGACCAGCGCGTCATAGACGTCCGCCATCGAGACGATCTGCGCCGAAATCGGGATGTCGTCCCCGGCCAGGCCGTCGGGGTAGCCGCGGCCGTCCCAGCGCTCGTGGTGCCAGCGGCAGATGTCGTGGGCGGTCTTGACAAGCGCTTCGTTTTTATAGCGGCCCAGATGGTCCAGCATGTTCGCGCCCACAACGGTGTGGGTTTTCATAAGATCGAACTCCTCCGGGGTAAGCCGCCCGGGCTTGTTCAGGATCTTATCGTCTATCGCAACCTTTCCGATGTCGTGCAGCGCCGATGCCATGACGATCAGCTCCTGCGTTTCGGGCGGCAGGTCATACTTGTCGGTTTTCTGCGTCAGCGAGATGCCTTTGAAATAGGCCTCGGTGTTGTTCGGCGACCAGCGGTCGTAGAGCGCCCGCTTGTCCTGGTTGTTGAACACGTCGGCCGTGCCGATGTTCTCGACCTTCTGGAACAGCGCGGAGTTGAAAATCTGCGCGCCCAGCGAATAGCGGAAATAACACCCCACCGACAGGCCCTTGTAGTAGAACGTCGTGCCGATCACGCCTTCCAGCTTGGGTTCCGTGTCGCCCAGCACCACTTCGTCGTTCACGTCGTAGCTGAACGAGTACGTGCCGTCTTTCTTGATGAACAGCTCCTTGCCCGTCGCGGGGTCGATTCCCGCCGAGCGCACGCCCCAGATCGCCGTGGGACTGCCGCCGTCGTAGTAGCGGGTCATCCCCGAGAGCGAGGCCCGGCCCTCGTTGTTGAGCGAACTGAACGCATTGCCGATCTTGGCGTACTTCGCCTTGGCGTGCGTGCCGTTCAGGCTGATGTTCCAGTTGATGCGGTCGTGCGGCCGGTAGACCGGCGACACCTTGAGCGTCAGTTCGACACCGTTGGTCTTCTGCTGCCCGGCGTTCATCGTCACCGACGTGATGCCCATCGAACCGGGCGTGGTGATGATCGCCAGCAGGGGATCGGTGATCTTGACGTAGTAGTCGAACGTGACGTTGACCCGGTTGCCCCACACCGTCACGTCGGTTCCCACGTTGTAGTTGACCGTCTCCTGCCAGGCGAGGTCGGGATTTCCCAGCTGGTTCAGGATCACGCCCGTGCCGAAGATGTTGGTCATCCAGCCGTTGAAGGCGTAGGTCGAGAAGGCCTGGTAGGCGGCGAAATTCTGGTTGCCGGGATTACCCACCGAGGCGCGCAGCTTGAGCAGCTGGAAAAACTTGCTGTCGCGAAGGAACCGCTCGTT
>ENA-UPTB01002397-UPTB01002397.1-human-gut-metagenome-genome-assembly--contig:-NODE-2397-length-13218-cov-28.062628_pt1 | contig 13218 bp, 10 predicted proteins | sample MGYA00250046_ERZ773369 | MGnify/ENA primary metagenome ERZ773369 (study PRJEB29103, sample SAMN06111938) | human gut metagenome | biome: human gut; feature: ankylosing spondylitis patient; material...
AAGGATTTTCTTGGAGTAATCGGCCCGAACGGAGGAGGAAAAACCACCTTGATGAAAATTATTTTAGGCTTACTAAAACCTACGGCCGGAAAGATTCAGTTTTTTCATCAGGGAAAGGAGGTGAATGAGATTACAATGGGTTATTTGCCCCAATACAACACTATAGACAAGAAATTTCCCATCTCGGTGTACGAAGTGGTTCTTTCCGGATTAAATAAACAAAAATCATTGTTCCGCTCATTTTCCAAGGCACAGCATGACAAGGTACGTGAAACCATTGCCCGCATGGGACTGGAAGGCTTGGAACAAAGAGCTATCGGACAATTAAGTGGCGGACAGCTGCAAAGGGCCTTATTAGGACGCGCACTCGTCTCCAATCCGGAAGTCGTCATCCTGGATGAGCCCAACACGTACATTGACAAACGGTTTGAGGCTCGTCTTTATGCACTGCTGGAAGAAATCAACAAGGAATGCGCCATCGTGCTGGTGAGTCACGATATCGGCACCATCCTGCAAAACGTAAAAAGCATTGCCTGTGTAAACGGCACGCTGGATTACCATCCGGATACGGAAGTCTCCGCCGAATGGCTGGAAGCACATTTTGAATGTCCTATCGAACTGTTAGGACACGGCAACCTGCCTCATCGAATATTAAAATGCCATCATCATGAAGAGTAAAAGGCTGCTTTTAACGCCTTTTGCAACATTATCATTTACTTTTGGGACTTGATTAGCAAATGTTTGCTATCTTTGCCGCATTGAATTTTAACGAGAAACTAAAAATAATTCATGAAACAGTACAACAAGATTAACAATCTGGTAGGCTGGCTTACTTTTGCGGTGGCTGCATTTACTTACTGCATGACCATTGAACCGACGGCCAGCTTCTGGGACTGTCCGGAATTTATTACCACCGGATACAAACTGGAGGTAGGACATCCTCCTGGCGCACCTTTCTTCATGCTGACAGCCAACCTGTTCAGCCAATTTGCCAGCGATGCGACTCAAGTGGCTAAAATGGTGAACATAATGAGTGCCCTGATGAGTGCGGCATGTATCCTGTTCCTATTCTGGAGCATTACTCACCTGACCAAAAAACTGATTTGCCCCGATGACAAAGAGATGACTACGAGCAAGCTGATTACCATCATGGGAGCTGGTCTGGTAGGTGCACTGGCTTATACATGGAGTGATACATTCTGGTTCAGTGCAGTAGAAGGTGAAGTATATGCATATTCCAGCCTTTTCACTGCCGTTGTTTTCTGGCTGATTCTGAAGTGGGAGAACCGGGCTAACGAGCCTCACAGCGACCGTTGGCTGATTCTGATTGCTTACCTCACAGGATTGTCTATCGGTGTACACTTGCTGAACTTACTGTGTATTCCGGCCATCGTACTGGTATATTATTACAAGAAAAACCCCAACGCCAACCTGAAAGGCAGTCTGATAGCCTTGGCTGGTTCCATGATTCTGGTAGCTGTCGTATTGTATGGCATCGTGCCGGGTATCGTGAAGGTAGGCGGATGGTTTGAGCTGTTGTTTGTCAACGACTTCGGCCTGCCATTTAATACGGGTGTCATCATTTACATGATTATTCTGGCCGCAAGCATCATCTGGGGTGTATACGAAAGCTACACCGTGAAAAGCCGCAAGCGGATGAATATCTCTTTCCTGACCACTGTCGGTTTGCTGGGTATTCCGTTCTACGGACACGGCTGGAGCAGTGTCTTCATCGGTATCATCGTACTGGCTATTTTAGCAATTTACCTCTTTGCCAATATCGGTGAAAAATACCGTGTCAGCGCACGCACGCTGAATACCAGTCTGCTGGCCATGATGATGATTGTGGTAGGTTATTCTTCGTATGCAGTCATTGTCATCCGTTCTTCGGCCAATACGCCAATGGACCAGAACTCTCCGGAAGATATCTTTACTTTGGGAGAATACTTAGGCCGTGAACAATACGGTACCCGCCCGTTATTCTACGGACAGACTTATGCTTCCAAACCGGCACTGAAACCTACTGAAGGAGGATGCGTGTACGATGTGGAAGAAGGTGCTCCGGTATACCAGCGGAAAGAAAAGGAACGTCCGGATGAAAAGGACAGCTACGAAATTGTACGTCATAAAACAGAGTATAAATACGCTCAAAACATGTTGTTCCCACGTATGTACAGCGATGCACATGCACAGGCCTACGAAGACTGGCTGGGAGGAGTAGAAGGACGTCAGGTTCCCTACGACCAGTGTGGAGAGATGATTATGGTAAAGATTCCGACACAATGGGATAACATCAAGTTCTTCTTCATCTACCAGTTGAACTACATGTACTGGCGTTATTTCATGTGGAACTTTGCCGGACGTCAGAATGACATTCAGGGACAAGGAGAAATCGAACACGGAAACTGGATTACCGGTATTTCATTTATCGACAACATGTTGATAGGCGACCAGACGCTGCTCCCAAGTGAACTGAAAAATAACAAGGGACACAACGTATTCTACTGTTTACCGTTGATTTTAGGACTTATCGGTCTGTTCTGGCAGGCTTATAAGGGAGAAAAGGGTATCCAGCAGTTCTGGATTGTCTTCTTCCTCTTCTTCATGACCGGTCTGGCCATCGTGCTTTACCTGAACCAAACCCCGCAGCAGCCTCGTGAACGAGACTATGCATACGCCGGTTCGTTCTATGCATTTGCCATCTGGATTGGACTGGGAGTGGCAGCCATAGCCGAATACCTGAGCAAGAAAATCAATGAAAAGCCTGCGGCTATCTTAGCCAGTGTGGTCTGCTTGCTGGTGCCCGTGCAAATGGTAAGCCAGACATGGGACGACCACGACCGCAGCGACCGCTATACTTGCCGCGATTTCGGACAGAACTACTTGAACTCTGTACCGGAAAAGGGAAATCCGATTCTCTTTACCAACGGTGATAACGATACATTCCCCTTGTGGTATAATCAGGAAACAGAAGGTGTACGCACGGATGTACGTGTCTGCAACCTGAGTTATTTGCAGACTGACTGGTACATCGACCAGATGCGCCGTCCGGCATACGACTCTCCTTCAGTACCTATCAACTGGGACCGTATTGACTATGTATCCGGTCACAACGAAGCGGTGTACGTACGTCCTGATGCCATGCCGACCATTCTTGAATTCTACAAAAAGAATCCGGAAGAGGCAGCCAAGGAGTTTGGAGATAATCCATACGAACTGAAAAACATTCTGGAACACTGGGTACGCTCACCGAAGGAAGACTTACAGATGATTCCGACCGACAGTATCGTCATAAAACTGGATAAGGAAGCTATCAAACGTTCGGGTATGCTGACACCTGATTCTATTCCGGAATACATGCATATCTCGCTGAAAGGTAAACAAGTGCTGTATAAGAGCGAACTGATGATGCTGGAAATGTTGGCCAACACCAACTGGGAACGTCCGATGTACATGGCTATCACCGTGGGTTCTGACAATCACCTGAACCTGACCAATAACTTCTTGCAGGAAGGTCTGGCTTACCGCATCACTCCGTTTGACAATGCGAAATTAGGCAGACGACTCGACAGTGAAAAGATGTACGACAACCTGATGAACAAGTTCAAGTTCGGCGGCATTGACAACCCTGACATTTACCTGGATGAAACGGTATTGCGCATGTGCGATACGCATCGCCGCATGTTCGTACAGCTGACCAGCCAGTTGATTAAGGAAGGCAAGAAGGATAAGGCACTGAAAGCATTGGATTATTGCGAAAAAGTGATTCCTTCGACCACCGTTCCGCACGACTACCTGATGAGCAGTTCCAAGGAAATGGCAGAAAACTACCTGGCATTGGGACAGCCGCAGAAAGCTGAAAAGATTCTCAATGAACTGGCCAACAATGCAGTAGAATATGCTACCTGGTACTTGAGTCTGGACGATGCTCGCTTTACAAGTTCATACGAGAACTGCATGCGTTATTTCTATATTCTGGATGATGTATGCAAGACCATGGCGCAAATGAAGGACAGCAAGACAGGTGAAGAAAACAAATCTGCTTTGCATTATGCTCAAAAGTTCGACCAGCTGTATAAATTGCTGGAAAAACGAGTAGGTAACAGCGCTCCTGCTCAATAATACAGAAATTGAATGATTAGATATAGAATGTCATTCTGAACACCACAGAGAATATTACCACCTTTGCAGGTTCAGAATGACATTCTTTCTTTTAATTCTTTCTGCAAAACAAACCTCTTAAAACGACGAAAAACATGTTCATAGAACAACCTCCACAATTTATCCGTCTGCTTTATCCAAAAGCTCTCTGGCGCATGGATAAAAACGAAAGAGCTGTCTACCTCACTTTTGATGACGGCCCCATACCTGAAATTACTCCCTGGGTACTTGATTTACTGGACAAATATGGAATTAAAGCTACCTTCTTCATGGTGGGCGATAATGCAAGGAAGCATCCCAAAGAATTCCAGATGGTAGTGGAACGCGGACATCGTATCGGAAACCATACTTTTAACCATATACGAGGATTCGAATTTTTAAGCCAGAATTACCTGGCCAATACCGATAAGGCCAACGCTTATTTGCAGACCAACTTATTTCGTCCTCCTCACGGACACATGCGGTGGATGCAATACCATGTGTTGAAAAAGAAATACCAGATTGTGATGTGGGATTTGGTTACGCGAGATTACAGCAAGCGGCTCAATGGTCCGCAAGTATTTGAGAAGGTAAAGAAATATGCCCGGAACGGTTCTATCATCACGTTCCATGACTCCCTGAAATCGGAAGAAAACCTTAAATATGCTCTTCCCCGCTCCATTGAGTGGCTGCTTGCAGAAGGCTACGAGTTTAAGGTATTTCCTTAATATCAGCCGTTGAAAAAAAGACTCTCCTTCGTCATGCCAGTACTTCCTTGAAAGTACTGGAGTACACTGCCGAAAGTACTACAGTACTGCCCTGAAAGTACTGCAGTATTTTCAGTATAGTACTGACAAAATAAAAACCGACAGAACCCAATCTCCCCAAACGGTCATTCGGCACTGTCGGTTTTCCTTATATCTTTATATCTTTCCTGTTACAGACTTTTATTTCTGAACGGTCACCACCAGCGGATTACGTACTTTCTCAGCATAATCCTTCAAGTAATTGGTCCAGTCTTCTGCTTTTTCGAAACCATATTTGCTCCAGCCTGAACCCCAGTAATATACAAAATCATTACCCGGTTCATACGTAGAAATACCCAATACATGTCCCAGTGCATCGCCTACCGGTTTTTCAAACAACTGTGTAGTAGTCTGTACCGAAGCAGGGAATACCGCTCCTACATATACAATACCGTTACCAGCTTCAGCATTCGTCGTGGGGTCTGCATAAGAGATATATCCTTTCGCTGCATCATACGCATATCCTTCAGGATTTGCCGCATGAAGCACCAGCCCTGCAGCTACCGGAGTAGTCTGCGTCAGATATTCGTATGAAACCGTAGTCTTGTTCAGCTGAGAGCCTTTATCAAGCTGTATGATACGAGTTTCTACCACATTTGAATCGTTCTTTACCACCAAAGGATTAAATACCAGTTTCACGGTAAAACGGAGAGGTCCGTTATCCAAAATCTCAAAATCCTTGTAGCAATAAGGATATACAATTGCAGAGTCCGGCATCAGAGCTGCAGTACCGCCTCCCAAAGTAGGACCAACCGCATAGCAGTCCATTCCGTTACCATGGTCTATATGATAAGAAATAGCACGCGACAAGCTGTCTGCTTCCTCCTTCTTTCCGGCTTCTCTCAACGCCTTGATTTCTGCACGTGAAGCAGAATCCAGCTCCATTGCATAACGGTCTTCTACAACGAGCTCTTCTACGCTCTTTGTAAAGACATCATATCCATAAGCTTTTTCTCCGCTCTTCTGCAAAGCCGGGCCGTATGCACGATAGGCCGCACGGTCATTCTCCCAGGCAATATCATCCAGACGTTCCGGATAGCAACGGCCATACACCACTGTATTAACCATTGAAGGTGTTCCCTGCTGCACTGTATAGTTTACAGAAGCTTTTGAAGCTACAGATACAGGAAATATCACCTTCTCATCGTATGTCAGCTGATAAGGAACCTCCTGGGCTTTCTCATCATAGATTACAAACTGTGCAGTGTCAGAAAGATTCAGCTGCGTATAAATATCATTTACGGGGATTTCTACCATTTCCCCTGTACGTTCTATAGCCAAGGGGTTGGCAATTGTCACAGTGACAGATTCTGATTTACTACATCCGGTCCACAATACAGTGGCACAAGCAGCGGCAGCAAACAAAGTCTTTCTCATAATATTATCTTTATCTATTACCAAAAAGTCATTCTGGGAAAGTACAAACTCTCCCAGAATGACATTCTATCTACAAAATAAATGTAATTTATTTAGGCTGTTTACCGATATAAGCCAAAATACCACCGTCCACATACAATACGTGACCGTTTACAAAGTTAGATGCGTCAGAAGCCAGGAATACAGCAGGACCCATCAAATCTTCCGGAGTTCCCCAACGAGCAGCCGGAGTCTTAGCCACGATAAATGCATCGAACGGATGACGAGAACCGTCAGCCTGACGTTCACGCAAAGGAGCAGTCTGAGGAGTAGCGATGTAACCCGGGCCGATACCATTACACTGGATATTGAATTCACCATATTCAGAAGCAATGTTACGAGTCAGCATTTTCAAACCACCTTTTGCTGCAGCGTATGCAGAAACTGTTTCACGACCCAGCTCACTCATCATAGAACAGATGTTGATAATCTTTCCGTGACCTTTCTTAATCATGCTAGGAATAACAGCTTTTGAAACGATAAACGGTGCGTTCAAATCCACGTCAATAACCTGACGGAACTGGTCTGCTGACATCTCACACATCGGAATACGTTTGATGATACCTGCATTGTTTACCAGAATATCGATTACACCTACTTCTTTTTCTACCTGTGCAACCATTGCATTTACAGCATCTTCGTTAGTTACGTCGCATACATAACCGTGTGCATTGATACCTTCTTCTTTGTATGCAGCCAAACCTTTGTCAACCAGTTCCTGTTTAATGTCGTTAAACACGATAGTTGCACCCGCTTTAGCAAAAGCTGTAGCAATAGCAAAACCGATACCGTAAGAAGCACCTGTTACAAGGGCTACCTTACCTTCAAGTGAAAAGTTTACCATAATAATTATAAATTTTAAAATCTCCCGTTGTTCCCCGAAAAACAGAGAACAACTTTATATTATTGTTTAAAGTTCTTTCTCTCTACGCAGACAAAAATACAAAAGTTAGCCGAAATCCAGGTACAATATTTGTTCACAAAACCTATAAAATTGTGCTACTTCTTGTGTATTTATTGATTTTTCCTACTAAAAATACGTTTCAGCAGACTTTTTCACTCAATTTAGCTGTATCAATAACTCACAAATTTTATCCTGCAGTTTACGGGCCTGACGAGCTTTCAATACATTTTGATTAATGATAACAAAAGAAATTTTGTGCCCGTTCACGGATGTCAAATAACCAGCCAATGTACTGATTCCTGTAACAGTTCCGGTTTTCGCTCTTACATTACGGAAGGCTTTTCCCGTACGCATTCTTCCCTGAAGCGTACCATCAACTCCTGCTACTGGCAGGCAGTCATAGAAAGTCTGGAACACGGACGGATGACGATAAGCATAGTTCAGATAGGCCAATATCAAACGGGGAGACACATAATTATACAACGAAACTCCACTACCATCTACAATTCGATACTCCTTGGGGTCATACCCAATGGCATTACGCATAAATCTCCCGATTACCACCTGACAGTCCCCAAAAGAGATGTGTGAAGTATGTTTCCCGTTCATTTGCCCTAACTGACGAAACAAGGCCTCCGCAGAAAGATTGTCACTTTCTTTTAAGGCACGCTTCAACACTTCCTCCACCGGACGGCGGCAAGTGTAAATCCATTGTACTGTATCGGGAGTTGTCAAAAAAGAAATGCTGTCTTTTGATACGGACAGTCCTTCTTTGTTAAGCTTGTAACAAAACGTATCCATAAAGAACCGCTTGGAATCATACAGATTCAGCGTACGCTTACGAACAGAAGAAACACACCCCGAAACATCTATCGTATTGCCGTTTGTGAGCCAGTCACGCGTTATTTTCAGTTTTCCAGCTTCGGGATGCAGACTTATAGAACGATTGTTCAACTGATAATAATCCGATTCCGGAGTAATTTCCACAGTTCCGGCCTTCCCTTTGGCAGAAGGAGATATCTTAATATCCACACATCCCCTGTTCAGCATAAGCGGTGAAAGATAAGGCTGGAAAGCTTCCGGAGTATCATCCCATGACCAGCCCTCTCCCCAGTATATGGAATCCATCAAAGAAACATCACCCACAAGTTTTCCGGAAATAGCTTGTATGCCTGCCTCTTTCACGGCTCTGACCAGAAAGTCCATATCCAACTCCATAAACTCCGGGTCAAAACCTCCTTTTACGTACAGGTTTCCTTTCAAGATTCCTTTTTCCATCACACCGTCGTACGAAAGTGTTGTCTGAAACTGGAAATCCTTTCCTAATACATCCAAAGCCGTTACTGCAGTAACCACTTTCTCAATAGAAGCCGGCCGGTACAACTTGTCTGCCTGATAGCTATAAAGCTCCTTGCCTGCGGTTAAATCATGAACCACAATACCTACTTCCGAGGTTTTCAACAAGGGGTCGGAAGATATTAACTTGTTTAACTCATCTGTTAACAACGTCTGGGCATGAAGAAAACCAGCCCAAAGAAATAAAAAAAATAATACTCCGCTTATCCGTTTCATTCAACACTTCAATTTATAACTCGCGAAAGATTTCGCCTACCGTAGGATGTGGGAAGACATACTTTTTCCATTCTGAAAGTTTACGCCTGTCTTCTATCATCATTCCTGCCTGAATAATTAATTCAGAAGCCGGATTTCCCAGCAAATGTACTCCTAAAATTTCTTCATCTTCTCCCACCAGTACCTTGCAGACCCCATTCACTCCTTCATTTTCAGCCACAAAACGGCCCGAATAGGCTGCTGGCAAGCTTACTACACGATAGGCACGGCCTTCGCGTGTAAGTGCCTCTTCCGTACAACCGACAGAAGCAATTTCTGGATTGGTATAAACAACTCCCGGTATGGCACGATAGCTCATGGCATCTGTTTTTCCTAAAATATGATGAACTGCCACCTCTGCTTCACGCACAGCCGTATGAGCCAGCAAAGATACTCCATTCAAATCACCGCACACATATACTCCTGGCACAGAAGATTGCAGATGTTCATCTACTTTCACCGTTCCACGTGCTGTAAGTTCCAGATTCAGGTTTTCCAATCCGAATCCGTTCATAACCGGCCGGCGTCCTACGCTCATCAACAGTTTTTCGGCACAAACTGTGCTTTTTTCTTCTCCGCAGGTATATTCTATTTCTATTCTGTCTTCCTTCTGTATCACTCCGGTTACTTTCGTATTCAGCAAGAACTTCACTCCTCTCTTGGCATAATCTGCCCGTAGAAGGCCTGACAACTCCTTGTCCATTCCTCCTAAAATTTCATCCATCATTTCCACAACCGTTACTTTCACGCCTAAACCGTGGAAAAACGAAGCAAATTCCATACCGATAACTCCTCCTCCTACAATGACTAGAGAAGAAGGGATTTCTTTATTGTCCAAAGCCTCCCGATGTGTCCAGTAGCTCACCGAATCAAGTCCTGCAACAGGAGGAATAAAAGTCGCACTGCCTGTACATACTATCATCTGTTCACATTCATACAACTCCTCACCGCAACGAACAGTATGTGCATCCTGAATGTAAGCTTCCCCCTGCACCAAAGTAACCTTCTGTGCCGTGAGCTTTGCCTTGATACCCAGTACCAATTTTCTGACCACCTTCGTTTTCCGGGCTATAATCTTTCCTAAATCGGCTGAAACCTCTTTCACATTGACACCGTATTTTGATGCATGCAAAGCCGTATCGTGTACTTTCGCCGCATACAGCAAGGTCTTTGTGGGAATACATCCCTCATTCAGACAAACTCCGCCCACGTTGTTCTTTTCAAACAAAACTACACTCAGTCCTGCTTTTCCGGCCATCTCAGCAGCTGTATATCCAGCCGGGCCACCACCAATTATAGCCAATTGATACTTCATAATCCGTCCAAATTTTAGAAATGATTATTCTTCACGATAGTCTGCATGAGGATTGCGTTCTTTCGCACAAGCCACAAATCCTTTTAAATCGGCCGGGTCAAAATTAATGAACCCTTTCGTATAATATATGGTAATTCTTCCTTTCAGCAACGAATCTTTCTTACGCAATGCAATCCGTCTTACTCCATACGCCTTGATACTGCCACTGAAACCTCTTTTCAACCAAATATCCCCGTTTTCCTGTACCAGAATACGCGTCATCTGCTCATCAATCAACAATAAAACGGGAAGCACAATCGGCATCAAATTCCAATAGTTTTCTGTATGCAAAGCCATCAGCACAATGGCTACAATCACAATAATGACTCCTAACCACACTTTAAAAGGAGTTCTGCGGATTTTAAACTCACGTACCATAGTATTTTTATCAGTTAATTATTTGTCTCAATCATAAAATTGAATTGCCTCGTTCTTTTTCAACAGGCAACGGATAAAATCTTCCTGATTCTTAGGAGAAAGAGAAATGGAGCGGACCTTTCCATGTTTTTTAAAAACGACTTCAAGCCGCTCGAACGACAAAGCAGGTTGCCAGAAAGTCATCGAACGGACTTTCCGTATACGAAGAATCTGATCTATTTCAAGTGAAGCATTGGGGATAAACCGTCCGGTCTCTACTTTCAGCCAGCCATCTCCTGTAATTACATACTGCGTATGAATCAGCATCTCGATTTCAAAAATCACCACAGTTGCACACAGAATTGTACACAGCAGATAATGTTCCCAGAAAAAAAAGAATAACAACACAGAAGTTATTCCTATCACTATCCAATACCACCAACCAACTTTTGATTGAAAAGTACGATTCATTGTCTGATTTTTTGATTTAATTTCCCGTGAAGATAAGAAATTCTGCTTGAAAACAAAACATCTCCAACGCATCTTTAAGTATTTTAAAAATCAATCTACAGAGACACACAAAAAAGAATGCTTTTGAGCATCATATAACTGACTTTTTTGTAGTTTTGCGTTATAATACCCAATCTTATGATAAGAAAATTCGATTTTCTCGTTATCGGTTCAGGAATTGCCGGAATGAGCTTTGCGCTGAAAGTGGCGCATAAGGGTTCGGTTGCACTGATCTGCAAGGCCGGACTGGAAGAAGCGAATACCTACTATGCACAGGGAGGCATCGCTTCAGTAACCAACCTGAAGGTGGATAATTTCGAAAAACATATCCACGATACCATGGTTGCAGGAGACTGGATCAGCGATCCTGCCGCTGTAGAAAAGGTTATCTGCAACGCGCCTTCTCAAATAGAAGAACTAATTAAATGGGGAGTAAACTTTGACAAGAAAGACAACGGAGAGTTCGACCTGCACAAGGAAGGCGGACATTCTGAATTCCGTATCCTCCATCATAAAGACAATACTGGTGCTGAAATACAGACCAGCCTGATAGAAGAAGTAAAACGCCATCCCAATATTACCGTCTTCAGTAATTTCTATGCGGTAGAAATCATCACCCAGCACCATTTGGGAATTATCGTTACGCGTCACACGCCGGGAATCAAATGTTTCGGTGCTTATGTGCTGAATGAAAAAACAGGAGAGGTGGATACATTCCTTTCTAAAATCACCGTCATGGCCACTGGAGGATGTGAAGCGGTTTATACCCACACCACCAATCCATTAGTTGCTACAGGCGACGGCATCGCCATGGTATATCGTGCCAAAGGAGTTGTCAAGGACATGGAATTCATACAATTCCACCCTACTGCCTTGTATCACCCGGGCGACCGTCCCAGCTTCCTTATCACAGAAGCTATGCGAGGTTATGGAGGTGTACTGAGAAACTTGTCGAGTGAAGAATTCATGCAGAAATACGACCCGCGCCTTTCACTGGCTCCTCGTGACATCGTAGCACGTGCCATAGACAATGAAATGAAACAACGTGGTGAAGACCATGTATACCTGGATGTAACGCATAAAGATCCGGAAGAAACAAAGAAACATTTCCCCAATATTTATAAAAAGTGCCTGAGCCTGGGAATTGATATTACGAAAGACTATATCCCGGTAGCGCCGGCTGCACATTATTTGTGTGGAGGTATCAAGGTCGATTTGGACGGACAATCCAGCATCAAGCGCCTGTATGCTTTAGGAGAATGTTCTTGCACTGGATTGCATGGAGGCAACCGCCTTGCATCCAATTCACTGATAGAAGCCATTGTTTATGCGGACTCTGCCGCTAAACACGCACTCAGTGTACTCGACCGTTACGATTTCAACGAAGATATTCCGGAATGGAATGCAGAAGGCACTATCAGCAACGAAGAACGAATTCTGATTACACAAAGTATGAAAGAAGTTAATCAGATTATGGAATCATATGTAGGTATTGTACGAAGCAATCTCCGTCTGGTGCGTGCATGGAACCGTCTGGATATTCTCTATGAAGAAACAGAGCGCTTGTTTAAACGTGTAAAGGCTTCCAGAGAGATTTGCGAGCTCCGTAACATGATTAATGTAGGTTACCTGATTACTCGCCAGGCAATGGAAAGAAAAGAGAGCAGAGGGCTTCATTACACGATTGACTATCCTCATCCAAGCAAGGACAACGTAGAGAAATAAAATCTATAATTGATATTTTCACAAGCCGGGGTAAATACTCCGGCTTTTTTATGTTCTTCTCTGAAAATCCTACTAAACACAACATTCTAAAGTATACCCCTCTCTCAGACTGATTTTCGTACGTTTTAAGCGCATCTGAAAGTTCCGGTGAAGAATGACTCTCCTTTGCGGAGAAAACGTCTCCAGGCGCATTTCTGAAGGCCGTCCGGGTGACGGCAAGGGAAAAAAGGATAGCAAGGGAAAAAAGGAAGGAAAGAAAGAATCCGGCAGCAAAAAGAAGAAGCGGCCTGCTACGGAAAAGGACGCAGGCGTACAGACACAAAAAAGCCCTGAAGCGTTTCTGCCTCAGGGCTTCTGTTAAAACGGCGACTACCTACTCTCCCACTTGCGCAGTA
>ENA-UPTB01002400-UPTB01002400.1-human-gut-metagenome-genome-assembly--contig:-NODE-2400-length-13207-cov-4.678675_pt1 | contig 13207 bp, 8 predicted proteins | sample MGYA00250046_ERZ773369 | MGnify/ENA primary metagenome ERZ773369 (study PRJEB29103, sample SAMN06111938) | human gut metagenome | biome: human gut; feature: ankylosing spondylitis patient; material...
GTAGGGTTTGCGAGGGAGGACCGGGTTGTTGTACTCCCAAGAACCATTCTGGAAGAAGACGGCCTCGCTGTTCAGGAACTCGTTGCGGCTGTCGTCGCCGGTCTTGCCAGCCAGCTCAGCGGGATCGCAGGTGGAGTTGTTGATGTACAGATCAAAGATGTCTTTGTAGTTGTCGAGGTAGGTGCCCTTGATGGCGTCGGTGTTATTGATGCCGTCTGCCTGATACTCGAAGTAGATGGGCAGGTTGGCCAAGTGGGTCTTGAAGCGCCAGTCAGAAGAACCATCCATGCCGGCGGAGGTGAATGCAGCGAAGCCAAGCTCGTCCTTGCGGGCGGTGATGTCCTCGGCAACCTTCTTCAGGTCGGCAAAGCTCTTGATGTCGTCAACGCTGTAACCAGCCTTTTCCAGCAGGGTCTTGTTGGTGATCAGGCCGTAGCTCTCGATAACGTAGCCGATGCCGAGGGTGGCGTCGCCGTCCTTCAGGGCGTAGGAATCGCTGGTCAGCTCACCGGCGATCTTGGAGCCGGACAGGTCGTAGCAGTAGTCCTTCCAGCTGGCCAGGCCGACAGGGCCGTTGACCTGGAACAGAGTGGGCGCATCGCTCTTGGCCATCTCGCTCATCAGGGTGGTCTCGTACTGGCCGGAAGCAGCGGTCACGACGGTGACGGGAACGCCGGTCTCCTCGGTGTACTTGGCGGCCAGATCCTGCCAGGCTTCATCCTGCTCGGGCTTGAAGTTCAGGTAGTAGACCTTGCCGGCTGCATCAGAAGTAGCAGCGGTAGAGGTGGAGTCAGCAGCGGATGCGGTGCTGTCAGCAGTGGAAGCGGCGGTGGAAGAAGCGCTGCTGCCGCAGCCTGCCAACAGGCCGAGGGCCATGGCGGAGGCCAGGCTCAAAGAAAGGGTCTTTTTTGCATTCATGGTCGTTTTCCTCCTTCAATTAAGAAAACAAGTTAGATCCAAGTGAGTGAATTCGTTTGCGCAATTCGAATACATTTTCCGTTCGGATTGCCTATATTATACATGGTGCCTTTTCAAAAATCAACCCGTTTTTGTCGATATTGCCCAAGTTTGTAAGTTGTTATGAAACTAGCGCGCCACAATTGTGCACATTTACTCCATATTTGCGCATTTTGTGTCATAGACCATTGCGCAAGTTGCGCGTGCGGCAGGTTTCGACAGGTATAAAACCCCGGAGCAGCCGAGATCGATGCTGTTCCGGGGCGGAAAAAGGATCTATAATGTTTTATATAATTCCAATAATTGCGTTCCAATACGGGGTAATGCCCGCTCCTCTGCGGTCTGGCGGGCGGCTGCGGCAGTATCGGGGAGTTTGTGCTGCAAAAGTGCCTGCAAGCGGGTGGGCAGGTCCTGCGTGGTGCGGTAGGTGTGGACGTTTACGCTGTCCCGCAGCCAGCCGCGATAAGCCGGGATGTCCCGCACCAGCGTAGGCGTTGCGCAGGCCAGGGCTTCTAATATCACGATGCCCTCTGTCTCCTCATAGCTGCAAAACAAAAAGGCGTCCGCCCCGCAGTAGGCCGTGCGCAGCTCTGCCTGGGAGAGAAAGCCCGGAAACCGCAGGTTTTCCGGTGCATCCGCCATGGCGGCTTTGACGTTATGCGGCACAAGGTGCGGGTCGGTGTAGCCGAACCACAAAAACTGCACCTGCGGCATTTTGCGAGCCAGCGCAATAAAATCCAGTATCCCTTTGCGCTGCATATAATGCCCTACGCTGATGACCACGGACTTATCCGCCGCCAGGCGGTACTTTTCCCGCAGGATGGACCGGCTGGCGGGGTTGGGGGCAAAAAAACGGGTATCCACGCCGTTGGAAAGCGGCACGATGGTCGGGCGCAAACGGTAACCTGCCAGTTCTTTGGCTGAGTAGGGCGTGGGTGTAATGATGAGGTCCGCCTGGTTATAGCACAGCCGCAGCCATTGTTTGAAAAGCGGCGCCAGCAAGTTGGAGCCGGTGAAGGAGTTGCGGAAGTCCTTCTCGGTAGAATGGCCGTACCAGATGACCTTTTGCCCCCGGCGGCGGGCATGGCGTGCCGCCCAAAGTGATACCGGCAGCACGGTGTTGATGTGTACCACCTCGGCACGACAGTCCCAATCGGTGACGACGTGTACGCCGACGCTTTCCAGCGCCGCCCGCTGGTGTTTGGCTGCCTGCCCTACCCCGCTTTTGCTGACCAGCGCCAGCGAGCCGCTATAAATATGTACGGTGCGCATGGCGTTCACCTCCAAAGACCCAGCAAATTTTGCGCAACTACGGTCAGGCCCAGGCTGTACAGCGCAATGGACGCCGGTTTGCACAGCAGGATGATGGCCGCGTACAGCCGCCAGCCGATGCGCGTGGTGCCTGCAAGAAAGCAGAGATAATCATCCGGCGCAACCGGGATGAAAATAAGGAATGCGAACCACTTGGCAAACCGGCTGCCGCTGCCCATCCAGCGGTCATATTTTTCAATCATCTTGGCGGGGAAAACGCTTTCCAGCAGCGGGCGGCCGCAGGCGCGGGCGATGGCAAACGCCGCCAGCGACCCGGCGCAGATGCCGATATAGTTGTACCAGAAGCCTTTCCACACGCCGAACAGGATGACCCCGGCCAGACACCCCAGCCCGCCGGGCAGGATGGGGATGACCACCTGCACGGCCTGGAATGTGATGAACACCGCCGGACCTGCCCAGCCGAACCGGCTGATGCAACTGGTCAGCGCTTCCTTGGAGTCAAACAGCCCGGCTTTCCAAAAGACATATGCCAGCACGGCGCAGAGCACCAGCCCCAGGATAGACGCTGCCTGGTTGATTTTTTTGATCATGCCACATTCCCCCCTGCCGCACTGCGGGCGGCGTGTTTACGGCCCAGCGCCGCCGCGTAAAGCTGCACTACGCTAAGACCAAACTGTTCCTTCGTGTAAGGCTGCACGGCGCGGCGGGCGTTTTGCCTCATGGCAGCCAGTTGGTGGCCTTTGGGCAGAGCAGCGGCACGGGCAGCCAGCTCGGCAGGCGTGTGGTAGGCCCAGCCGGTCTCCCCTTCCCGCACCAGCGCGTCCAGACAGGGGTCCGCATGGCAAAGCAGCGGCAATCCTGCGGCCATAGCCTCGATGTAGGTCAAGCCCTGGGCCTCGCTGGTGGAGGCACTGACAAATACATCCCCCAGCGCGTAGTAGCGGGGCACCTCGGCAGGCGGGACGGCCCCTACGAAAATCACGCGGTCAGCCACGCCGAGGCTTTGCGCCTGCTGTTCCAGCACGGCGCGCTCTGGGCCGTCGCCGACGATGAGCAGAACGGCGTCCGGCAAATTCTGCATAGAATCGAAAAGTTCTGTTGTGTTTTTTTCCTTGGCCAGCCGTCCCAGGCTGAGCAGGACCGTCTTGTTTGCCTCTTTCGGCGGCAGGCCCAGGCGGCTACGCAGGGCATCATCCCGGGGCACAGCAAAGCGCTGCAGGTCCAGCCCCGTGGGGATGATACGCACCGGGCAGTGCACGCCGTAGCCCGCCAACAGGCGGCTGATCTTGGGCGTGGGAGCGATGACTGCGTCGCAGTCGGCGCAGATCATGCGGGTGAACAGCGCCGCCATCTTGCGCCCCATGCTGCGGCTGGGGGAAAAGTAGTGGGTGTAATCCTCGTACACTGTGTGATAGGTGTGGATAAGCGGTGCGCCCGCAGCGTGCGCAATCCGGCGTGCCGGGGCAAAAGTGCTGAACTCGCACTGAGAGTGGACAACATCCGGGTGCCAGTCGATCAGATCACGGATGGCACGATTCAATGCCGGGGCGCGCATCCGGGCCCCTGGGTAGACCAGCCCGGCATCCAGTGAGCCGAGGCTGGTCACACCGTCCTTTGTATAGGTATGACTGTCGCCGGAAAGGGTCAGCACCCGCACCTCGTGCCCCTGGGCCGTCAGTGCGGCACGCAGGGTGGCAGTGGACGTTACAACGCCGTTTATGGTAGGAACCCAGGTATCGGTCGTAAGCAGTATTTTCATGGTCGTTGCCTCCCAGTTATTGGTAATCTCTGCTTACTATAACGAGGGGCGCGTGACGTATTTTGCAGAAGATACAAAATTTACATCTTCCACCCCGCAAAAATCGTAGGGCACCAGCAGCCCCGGCATCTTGCAAATTGGGTTTGATTCGGTTATGATTGTAACGGCGCAAACGATTTCAAATTCCGACATTTATCTAAGGTACCAATAAGGAGAAAAACTATGGCAAACCCGCAGCCCTGGTGGAAAAACGCTGTGATCTACCAGATCTATCCCCGCAGCTTTCAGGACAGCAACGGCGACGGCATTGGCGACCTGGCCGGCATCATCCAGCGGCTTGGCTATCTGGAGAGCTTGGGCATCGACGCCATCTGGCTCAGCCCCGTCTACCGCAGCCCGCAGGATGACAACGGCTACGACATTTCCGGCTACTGCGATATTGACCCCATGTTCGGCACGCTGGCCGACATGGACAACCTCATCACCGAAGCCAAAAAACACCACATCCGCATCATCATGGATCTGGTGCTGAACCACTCCTCGGACGAGCACCGCTGGTTCCAGGAGGCAAAAAAGAGCCGCGACAACCCCTACCACGACTATTACGTCTGGCGCGACGGCGTGGAGGGCACGCCGCCCAACAAGATGCGGGCCACCTTTGGCGGCTCGGCCTGGACCTGGGTGCCCGAGGTGGGGCAGTATTATTTCCACCAGTTTTCCATCAAACAGCCTGACCTGAACTGGGACAACCCCGCCCTGCGGCAGGAGTTGTACAAGGCTATCCGCTTTTGGATGGACAAGGGCGTAGGCGGTTTCCGGCTGGATGTCATCGACCAGATCGCCAAGGACCCGGACCTGGGAATTACCTCCAACGGCCCGATGCTGCATGCCTATATCCGGGAGTTGAACGCCAACACCTTTGGCAGCACCGATCTGGTGACCGTGGGTGAGGCCTGGGGCGCCAATGTGCAGAACGCCCCCATCTTCAGCGACCCGCGGGGCAAGGAATTCTCGATGGTGTTTCAGTTTGAGCACATCGGCCTGGACCAGATTCCCGGCAAGGCGAAGTGGGACTTGGCTCCGCTGCAGCTTTCGGCGCTGAAAGAGGTGCTGACCAAGTGGCAGGTGGGCCTGCACGGCAAAGGCTGGAACAGCCTGTTCTGGAACAACCACGACCTGCCGCGCATCGTCTCCCGCTGGGGCAACGATGGCGCTTACCGGCAGGAATCCGCCAAGATGCTGGCCACCCTGCTGCACGGCATGCAGGGCACGCCCTACATCTACCAGGGCGAGGAGTTGGGCATGACGAACGTCGCCTTCCCCACCATCGACGACTACCGCGACATTGAAACGCTGAACATGTACCGCGAGCGTACCCAGGCCGGGTACAGCGAGGCAGATATCCTGCGCTCTCTCCACGCCAAGAGCCGCGACAACGCCCGCACCCCCATGCAGTGGGACGCCACTACCAACGCGGGCTTTACCGATGGCACGCCCTGGCTGCAGGTGAACCCCAACTATACCGCCATCAATGCGGCGGACGAGGTGGCGGATGCCGGCTCGGTGTTCCACTATTACCAGGCGCTCATCCGTCTGCGCAAACAGTATCCCATTTTCAGTGAGGGCGACTTTACCCTGCTGTTTGCAGACCACCCGGCTCTGTTTGCCTACCAGCGCCGCCTGGGTGACCAGGTGATGACCGTGCTGTGCAATTTCTACGAGGAGCCGCTCACCCTGCCTGCCGACGCAGTGGCTCCCTTGCCGTTGGATACCCTGCTGCTGGGCAACTATGACACCCCCGCGGATGCGGCACATTTCCGCTCGTATGAGGCACGTATTTATCTGAACAACGCTGAATAAATTTAGACATCCATAGAAAATGCCGCCCGGCCTGAAGAGAATTTCAGGCCGGGCGGCTTTGTTTATTTTTGAATAATGGAGGTAAAATCAGGTCTGTGTCGAGGTGCGCAGGCCCACCTGGTAGCCAAGCAGGGCGCCGGTCTCGACGGGCTGGCGGCGGGTGACGGCCAACAATTGCTGTGCGGCGCGTTTGCCCAGCAGTTCGGGGTCGAAAGACACCGCCGTGATCTGCGGCGTGCAATCCAGCAGGGCCTCGCCGTCATACAGCGAAGCAATACGGATGTCATTGGGCACTTTCAGACCCATCTGGCGCACGGTGTTCAGTGCCAGCATGGCCACGTGGTCGTCCATGCACAGCAGGCAGTCCGCCTTGCGTGCCACAGCCTGTTGGATGGCGTCGATGCGCAGATCGTCGGTCTCCAACTCCAAAAAAAGCAGGGTTTCATCGATCTTACAACGGCTGTGCTCGTGCGCCTGGCGGAAGCCCTCGAGACGGGTCTGATTGACAGTGTACAGCATGGAGCCGCCCAACAGGGCGATGCGGTGCAGACCTTTCATCAGCAGCAGGTTGGTCATCTCACGGCAGCCGCCCACCTGGTCGTGGTCGACGTAAAGCACCGTGGGGTCGGCCGGGCGGCCGATGGCGATAAAGGGCAGTTTGCTTTGCTGCAGCAATGGGATCAGGGGGTCACGCTCCAGCGAGCGGGCCAGGATGACGCCATCGATCTTGTGGTTGACCAGCAGGCGCTGCACAGGCTGGGCCTCCTGCTCACCCACCATGGCCAGCAGCACATCGTAATCGTTGCGGGCCATCACATCGCAGACGGCGGTGATAGTTTTGCGCAGGAATTGACCCTCGAAGTTAGAAAACTGGCGCGAAAACACCAGCGCAACATTATACGACTTTTTGGTGACGAGGCTTTTCGCCATCATGTTCGGGACATAATTTTTCTCACGGGCATAGTCCACCACACGCTGGCGGGTTGCTTCGCTTACACGGCCATTGCCGGACAAAGCACGGGATACCGTCGTTTTTGATACGCCCAGATCCTCTGCCATGCGGGTGATATCCATAATGCCTTCATCCGATTTTTTGCGACGCGGCATCTCAGAATCGACTCCTTGTTCAATGGTGTTTAGGTTAGTATAACATACGCAGTGCGTAGGTTTCAACGGTTTTGGGGTGTTTTGGGAAAAAATTTCGCAATTTTTTCCCAATTTTTATGTGGAATTATGTCTTTTTGTTGTTTTTGATGCGGTTGTACCAGCCGCGCATAGCGGCTACGTCTTCTTCGGTCAGGGTATCGGCGGCAAAGGCGGCACGCTGCGCAAGCGATACCATCGCCTCGATTTCCCCGCCCGAAAGCTCATGTACCTCTTTCAGCAAAAACTGGGGGAACGCCTGCTCGTCAGAGGACGTACCCGCAGGCAGGCCGCGGCGCACCAGTTGCGCATAGATTGCAGCAAAGATCGCCAGCACCCGCTCTGCACAGGGGCGGCGGGTATCCAGCCCCAGCACACGGCGGCGGTGCAGGATAAAAGCAGCTGTAGCTGCAGCCAGCATCACCACCGGCACAGCCACCAGCCACAGGGCACGGCGCGGGGCGGTGGAAAGCTGCAAGTCCTGCCGGGCATCGGCGCTGTCAGTGGTGGCTGCGGTCCTGCTCTCGGCAGGGGTGGTCTCCGGCAGGCTGCTCTTGTAGTCGGCCTTTTCAGCTGTTACCAGCACACCGGGGGTCATCTCCATGGGGGTCCAGCCCTGGCCGTCGATGTAGACCTCGGCCCAGGCATGGGCATTATCGTCCTGCAAAACGGCGTGCCAGCTGCCGTCCGCCTGCTGGGTGAACAAGCTTTGCGGCGCAGCATACCCTACCACATAGCGGGCGGGCAGGCCGAACATGCGGAACATCAGCGTGGCCGCCGAGGCAAACTGCACGCTGTAGCCGGACTTGGACTCGTACAAAAAGTAGTGAATCGGGTCGGTGCCGTCCGGTGCCTGGGAGGCGTCGGTGTCATACCAGCAGTTGGTGTTCAGCCAGGTGCGGATGTAGGCTGTGATGTCATCCGCGTCGGTCAGCTTTTGCTCTTTGGCAGCCGTTTCGCACTGGGCCTGCAAGTCGTCGTAGCCATCGGGCACGGCGGTGTAGTGGCTGTTGGCGTAGGCCGCGTAGGAGCTCTCCATGCGGTCCAGCACGCTGGGGTCACCCTCGGCGCGGGCGGCCAACAGTTCTTTGGCGATGCTGCGCGGATAATACAAAAATACATCGTCCTGTGCGGTCTGGCCGTCCGCCGCGCCGTCGCCGTTTAGGGTGTAGTAGTCATTCCAGTAGGCGTTGTAGGGGGCGTAGGTGTAGGCGTCCCCCGCGTTCAGCCGCTCCACCGTAAGGGATTGCGGCTCGGCGGCGCCATCGTAGGCGGCACGCAAAAACGGCAGGCTGGCAATAGTCAGGCGGGCGTCGTCCTCGGTCTTCCAGTTCATGGCGGCGCTGTCAAAGGCGTTTGCATCGGGGGCCTGCCAGGCGGTGCCGTCGTAGCTGCCACCGATAAACCCCCGCAGGTAGACGGTTTCCTCAGGCTGGTCACTGGCGGTCAGGGCCAGATCCTCGACCCCGCGCAGCTGCAAGCCGCCGCCCTGGGCTAAGGCACCATCGGCCACACCGCCGGCGGCAGCTTCTACATGCAGGTTCAGTCGCCCGCCGCTGACGCGGGGCAGCCAGGTCACAGCGGCGCTTATGGCCGCCGATTCCACCACCTGGGCCGCGGGCTGCAATTCCTGCAGGGGCAAACCTACCACAGGCCGCAGCACAAAGGCGGGCACCAACAGCGCAGCGCATACCAGCACAGTGGCCGCCGCCGAGCCTTTTTGGATGGCCCGGTGCTGTGCCTGATTGCGGCGGCAGGTTTCCGACTCCGTCGCCCCCCACAGGGCACGGCGGCGCACGGCGCGGGAGCCTGCCAGCGCCCCCAGCCAGCCCACGGCCAGCAGCAGCCAGCAGGGCGTGGAGACGTTGCTGCCCGCCAGCAGCAGGAACACCGCCGCCGGCAGCAGCAGCAGCAGATTCAACAGCAAAATGTCGGCCCGGCGCAGCGCGGCCAGCGCCAGCAGGCCCGCCAAAGGCAGGGCGGCCAGCGCCAGAAACAACCCCAGCTGGGCCGGTGTGCCGCCCGCTGTGGCGGCCAGATTTGCGTTAAAACGTTCATTTAAGCTTGCGGCCACGGCAGCGCCAAACTGGCGTGCCCCGGCCAAAAAGCTGCGCTGGCACAAAAACAGCCCCACCAAATAGACAAGGCTGCCAGCCAGCAGGCCCAGCCGCTGCACACGCCGGGGCAGCCGTCCAAACAGGCACCACCCGGCACACCACGCGGCCAGCGCCAGCCACACCCAAACGGGCGGGTGCACGGCAAAGGCCGTCACGGCGGCGGACACCAGCCCAAAGGCCAGCGCCAGCAGCAGGCAGAGGTCCACCACCAGCCACAGGGTATCCCGCGCGGGTACGGCGGGGCTGATGAGCACACGGTCCAGAAACACCAGGCCGCTGTCGGCATCGGTACCGCCGCGTTTGGAAAGCGCCACTGCTTTTTTCTTGGTGGGCGGTGCTTCCCGGTGCAGGGCGGCTTCGGCGGGGAAATCCCCCCACATGTCACCCTCACCCTCGCCGGGGCCGTCACCGCTCCCCTGCCCCGCCATCGTACCGGCGGCCAGCGGTTCACGGATCAACAGCCGGTTCAGCTTGGCACTCAACTTCCAGTGGACTTGTTTCAGCGAGTCCCCTTCGCGGTACTCTCGCACATCGTAGTTGCCGCCCAGCACACTGCGGTCGCTCTCCTGCATACCGTCGGCGTCAGGGTCGGGCTGGGTGTCGCTGCCCAGGCGGGCACTTTGGGGCAGCACGCACAGGCTTTGTGCGGTCTGCGGCAGGCCGCATTGGGCTTTGAACAGCCCCAGATGGTCCCACAGCGTCACGCTTTGCAGCCGTAATTTCCACACGCCGCTTTTGTTGGCCTGCAGCGTCAACCGCTGCTCAGCGCGGGCCTTGCTGCCCAACATGCCGCTGCAGCGTAAAGTTATGGTATTGCCGCCCCATTCATCGGTGGCCTGCACCAGTGTCAGCAATTGGGGGATAGGCAGCGGGCTGTCGTTGGTCAGCCGCACGGTCAGCACAAAGGGCCGGCCCTGCACGGCAGGCTGGTCGGGCACGATCAGTTCGGCCTCCACCTTGCCGCGCAAGTACCGCACTTCCAGCACCAGCAGCAGGGTCAGCAGCAGGAAAAATCCCAGCAGCCCCACAGCCAACGGGGCCTGCGTCAGCACCGCAGCGGCAAACAGCAGCACCAGGCCCAGCGCCCAGCACAGTTTACCTGCCATGGCGGTCGGCCTTTTCCGGGCGGGGACGCGGCACGGTGCGCAGCAGATCGTCGATGACCACATCCACCGTCTCGCCGCCCGCCTTGGCCTGGTCAGCCAGCACCAGACGGTGGCGGGCCACATCGGCAAACACGGCGGTCACATCCTGCGGGGCCACAAAATCCCGCCCGGCCAGGTAGGCCGCTGCCCGCGCCATGCCGGCCAGCGCCAGCGAAGCACGGGGGCTGAGCCCCAGCGCCAGACGCGGTTCCTTGCGGCTGGCCTGTGCCAGATCCACGATATAGCGATACATCAGCTCATGGATAAACACCCCGGCTACCTCTTTTTGCATAGCCAGCAGGTCGGCCTGGTTGGCCACGGGGTGCACCTGTTCCAGCAGGGTGCGCTGGCCGCGGCCCGCCAGCATCTGCATCTCGGCCTCGGTGTCCGGGTAGCCCATGACAACGCACACGGTAAAACGGTCCAACTGGGACTGCGGCAGCATCTGGGTACCGGCGGCACCCACGGGGTTTTCGGTGGCGATAACGGTAAAGGGCGCGGGTACGGGGTGGGTCACGCCGTCCACCGTCACGTTGCCTTCTTCCATGACCTCCAGCAGCGCCGATTGGGTACGGCTCGAGGTACGGTTGATCTCATCACCCAAAAACAGGTTGCACATTACGCTGCCGGGGTGGTACACCAGCCGCCCGGTCTCCTTCTGGAACACGGTAAAGCCCACAATGTCCGAGGGCAACACGTCCGGGGTAAACTGCACGCGGCTCTCGTTCAGCTCCAGCGCGCGGGCAAAGGCCAGCGCCAGCGTCGTTTTGCCCACACCGGGGATGTCCTCGATCAGCACATGGCCGCCCGCCAGCATGGCCATCCAGATGGTGCGGATGGTCTGCGGCTTGCCAAACACGGCTTTGGAAACTTCCGCCGCTACGTCAGCGGCCTTTTGGTTGTATTGCATGGTCATTCCTCCCGGTGTTTTTGCCAGATCGCCAGCACGCCGACACAGGCGGCAATAAAGACGAACCCGGCCCAAAGGGCGTTGTTCTCCAGCCAGATCATCAGGTTGGAGACCGCGCTGCCTTCGGATTCTGTGCTGCCCTCTTGCGGCAGCGGGGTGATGCTTTGGGGTTCCACCTCAGCGATAGACGTTGTACCGTCTGTTTCCATCGTCACCTGCCGGGGCGAGGCATCCCAGGTGGCCTCGCTTTCCTGCAGGTCGGTGTCCTTATCGGTCACGGCGGCATCGGGGTCGCGTTCGGCTATCACAAGGTAGCGCTGGTAATTCTGGGTGTAGGGGTGGCAGGTGGAAAGCGTCAGCAGATCCCGCCCCGGCTGGATCAGCACCGAGGAAATATCCGCAGGGTCGATAATTTTCAGCTCTGCCACGCGGTAAATTAAAGTGTCCCACGGGGTGGTCAGCTGGATCTTGTCCCCCACCTGAATCTGCTGCACGTTGCGCAGCATTTCCGCGCCATAATAGCCGCGGTGGGCGGCCAGCACGGTGTTGGTGTTTTCGCCGCCCAGCGGCATCGAGGTCTGCCCCAGCAGCGCCGCGCCCTTGGCCATATTCTCCCGGCTGGCGCCCAGGTAAACGGGCAGTTCCAGATCCAGCCGCGGGATCCACAGCATGGCGAGGACCTCCTCGTCATAGCCGTAATCGGTCAGATCCAGCGGCGGGTTCTCGTAGGCGAAGGCGTCGGTCAGGCCGCTTTGGCCGTCGGCGTAAATCTGCGCGTTGTAGGCTTGCATGGCGGCGTACAGTTCCGGGTAGGGGCGGCTTTCCTCGGCGGTTTGGCTGGCGCCGTCAGTGTTTGCCTCATCAGCGGCGGTGGCCGTGTTGGCGGCGAACTGCTGTGCCGTTTTGCTGTTGCGCTGGCGGGTCAGCCAATCAGCGGCGGTGGGCTGCAGCATCATGGCAAGGCCCAGCAGAATGGCCAGCCACGCGCCAATTTTTACAAGCAGACGCCGCATTTAGTCGTCCTCCTCCCGTTTTTTGCAGCGATGCAGCAGCAGAAGCAGCAGCAGTGCTTCGCCGCCAATAATCACGCTGCCGGTCACCGAGATCCACGGCCAGGCATCCACGATGCGCTTGACCACCGTGCCGGTGTGCAGGGCCTGATATTGCACGACCTGCGGGGTATCGCCGGTTTCTTCCTCTCCATTATACGGCACGCGGATGCCGCGCACAAGCATGCGGTGGGTATTGATGGCGTAGGGCGTGCAGGTCACCAGGGTGCAGTAGTCCTGCCCCTGCACGATCGTAAGGTCATCGGTCTCCTCGGGCAGAACGACCTTGACCTGGTCGACCTGGTAGGCCAGCACCTCGTCCATGATGTGCAGGTAAAATTTGTCGCCCTCTTGTAATTTGTCCAGGTCAGTGAACAGCACAGCCTCGGCCAGGCCGCGATGCCCGGTCAGCACGCTGTGGGTGCTTTCTCCGCCCAGCGGGTAGCTGGAGCCTTCCAGATGGCCGACGCCTTTCAGCAGGACGTCGTCGCTGGTGCCCTCGTAAATGGGCAGGTTGACGTCGATTTTCGGGATAGTGATGTAGCCAAGGCTTTCCCCCACGTCGATCAGGTCCACATAGCTGGTGCCGGTGTCCTCGGCTTCTCCGGCGGCATCGCGGTCCAGCGCGCTGCCCAGCTGTTCATTGTAACGGCGGGCGGCCTCTTTGGCGGCGTCCAGCTTTTCGGTGTCCATGCTATGCACGGTCTCGTCGTAATTTTGGATAGCCGTACTGGCGTGGCGCTGGGCCACCATATTGCTGATAACCGGGTAGGAGGCCACACCGATGCCCGACAGGATCATCAGCGCCGCAAAGCCCAATTTCAGTCTGGTGGAGGTATCCATGGCAAAAATCCTTTCAAAACCCACCATAGGGGAAGAGCCGGAACCGGCCCTTCCCCTTTTGGTGTATGGTTTGATTTGTTTTGTTTGCTAAAAGAGGGGTGTCAATCAGCCATTGCCCTTCTTCTTTTTGGTGCTCATCAGCACGCCGACAC
>ENA-UPTB01002402-UPTB01002402.1-human-gut-metagenome-genome-assembly--contig:-NODE-2402-length-13203-cov-24.671492_pt1 | contig 13203 bp, 10 predicted proteins | sample MGYA00250046_ERZ773369 | MGnify/ENA primary metagenome ERZ773369 (study PRJEB29103, sample SAMN06111938) | human gut metagenome | biome: human gut; feature: ankylosing spondylitis patient; material...
CTATCCACGCAAAAAAGCCGCCCGTTTCTCATGCCGGACGGCTTTTTGCGTAATGTGATAGATCAAATATTATTTTTTCTGGTTTGCAGGCTCCGAAAAGCCTTGTATTTACAGTGTTCCTAATAGGAAGTAATCATATGATCATTGTGTGCAAAGGGCTGAGAAATTAGATAATAAGGTATACATATTGCTAACTGTATGTGCCTTTCTGTTTGTCCTTTTAACATCCACAATAAGCGAGGCATCTCATTTTGCTTTCCCCCATAACGGATTGGCATTAACGCTAATTATATTATATGTATTATTGTTGATTTGTGATGTGGCTGTTTATAGTTTAATGCTTATTAAATTGGTTGGATTGTTAAAGAGCGTTCCTTTTGCGAGGTTTAATACAAGAGAAATACTAAAGTATGACTTGATAGCACAAACACCGGAAACGATTGCGAGGTATTTGGGCACTAAATATGTCAGGTGTATAGATTACAACAATGAATTGTTAGAAAAAAGATACAAGGCATTCAACTTTTGTGTTAATCTGCTGGTAACAGATGTTGTTATTTCAATATTATTGGCGTTTGTTTGTGTTTTTATTTCTTTGAATGGAGGTATGAGGGTATGAGTGAAAACAAAGGATTAAATGACATGGATTTGTTGAAAGCGTGTCAAAAAGGGGGACCTATAACAGATCAAGATATAGGTGGAAGAAATGTTTCTGCTGATCAAAAGAGCAGTGACGTAACTTATCTGAACGAGGGAACTAATTTTTATCAATTTAGTTATGATGACGGAAAAAACAATGATAAGAAATAAGATATATAGTATATATATTATGACATTACTGAAACGGAACGGTATCCGTATAGCACCTCTGTGTGTATAAAATCTTACATGATACTCACACGGAGGTGATACAAACGCCATTTTTGCGTTGCAAAATGCTTGTTGGGATAGTCCCAAACCCTTTGTGTACTGCATCCGCCGGATGCAGGCTGCGCATTTGTGCCAAATGCTCCTACAACGGAAAAGAACACCGAGGACTCTCCCCCAAATGGGAAGAATCCTCGGTGTTTTCTGTTTAGCGGGTTTGCGATTTTTCCTTGGGGTCTTTTTCCTCGGCGAAGAACAGCTCCACATTCTTCTGTGCTTTTTTCAATTCCTGCATTTCATCCCGTGCCTTACGGTAGGCTGGATATGCTGCTTTCTTCTGCGAAAGCAGTGCAGCGTATTCGGCATCCAGTTCTTTTACCTTTGGCAACTTTTTCAAACTCGTTTCGTCAAAAGCGGCTTTTGCAGCCTTGTGCAGTGTAATCTGCTCCCGGTGGGCTTCCAAAAATTTTTTACTGTACCCTGAGTTTCGGTAGGCATCGTAGACTGGTCGAGTTTTGGCGTAGTTGATGATGTGCGCTTTCAGCACCGTAATTTCTGCCAACCGCTTCTCAGACGTTTTAATGGAATCGCCCAGTTCATGATAACGGGCAGTAGCGGCATCCACATGCTCCTGCATTTCTTCGATGCTGCCGATTTTATTTTCCTGCAAAAAAATCAGGGTCTTGGACATCTCTTTCAAATTGTAGCGTTTCGCCCACCGTGCATAGCCTTCGCTTTTGCCCTCGGCCAACTTTGCCTGCACATCAACCAGAAGATTAAACTGTTTCTCTTTTGGCGGCTGCTTCGGATGTGGCCGATGCTCCGCTTCTCCTGCAAGGACAGCTTTCAGTTCTTCCTCGCTGTACCCTGCGCCCAAAGTGCGGAACCGGATAAATCGCTTCTGCCGTGCGCCCTTGACAGAGGTGTATTTTCCGCGTTTGACCTCATAGCCTTGCTGCTCCAGCTTTTGCAGAAAATCCTCGTAGCCCTTGGGCTTTTGAGCCAGAATGCGGTCAATTACACTGCATAGACTGTCACGGTTGCTTTCTTTGGGTGGGTAGAGCGTGCGCTTTTGCCGCTCCCGATACGGCTTGATTTCAATGACGGACAGCTGATGTTCCAGACAAATCAAATCGCTCAACCGCTGCACTGCCAGCCCGGACAATAAAAAATCCCGAAATTTCCGGGTACTGTCCAGCGCAGTGGAGTTATAAATAATGTGGTTGTGGATGTGCTCCCGGTCCGTGTGGGTGGCAACGATAAACGCATACTTGCCTTTGGTGAAACGCATTGCCAGTTCGTAGCCCACCTTGTTGGCTTCCTCGGCGGTGATCTCTCCGGGCTTGAACGATTGACGAATCTGATAGGCAATCACATCATTTTTCTGTCTGCGCCCGGTGGCAAGTTCGTATTGGCGTTTGGAGAGCATAAATTCTTCATCCACGGTCAGGGGACTGCATTCGTAACTGCTGACCAGTTCGCCCTGCTGCGTCTTGTCCGGGTTCTGGGCGTAATCCGTGCGGCTTTTCAGGCAGGCGGCAACGGATTTTCCCTTGTTTTTGTGCAGTGCAATCAGCCGCGTTGCTGCCAGCGTCATCACCCCCCTATTGCAAAGAAAAATGCCGCCCGGAGGCGGCAACTGAATTATTCTTCTAGTTGTTTATAGTCTGCTGCACCTGCCAAATACATTGCCTTGTAACGGGCGCACTCCAACTCGTTGCAGATCTCATCCAAAGCAAGGTAAAGCAAGGTATTGATTCCATGCTTCTTGGCTGATGACGCTCTGCATGGCTTTCTCAGCCGCTATTTTGGCGTTTTTTAGTCGCTGATAATCTTCGTCCTCACCCAGCATTTCAGAAAAAATCGTGTGGCTGTGCTCAGAATAACAAGCCTCCAATTTCTGGTTTTCCATAGCATCCCTCACAATCCGGCAACCCAGCCACTAAAACGCTCTGCTGCATCTGCAATCAAAGCGCCCATGAAAATCAACACAAAGCATCCAAACTCCGCCACCAGCAAGATCAAAAACTGCATCCACTCCCGGCAGTACAGCGTATAAAGACCGCAGCCGAAAATATACAGCATGGGCAGTGCCAGCACAAACGCCGACAGGTTCAGCGTCCATTTCAGCATCAGTGCAAGGAAAGCAGTAATCAGCCAAAACGGGAAAACGATCATCTTAAAAACGAACCTCATATCCAGCACCTGCCTTTCTTTCGTCCCTATTATAAAGGTGTCAACCACTGCTTTGCAAGGATGTCACCCCTTATGTACACCCGCAGTCCTCCAACTGCGGGGAAAAATTTAGAGTTCTGCCAGCCGGGAGAGGATCTGCCGACCGATCTCAATCAACTCGTCCAGCCGATGCCGCAAATCTTCAATGTCTGCAGCATAAAGCTGATTGCTTTCATTCACACGTTTTGCCACCTGATTCAGATTGTTGCTACAATTCTGAAGCAGGTACGACATCCGGCGCAACTGCGGCAGGTCAAGGTTCAGACAATAACCATCCAATGCCATTTTGCGGATATACGCACTCAGACTGCGGATGCCCATGCCATACATCTTTTCGTAAATCCGATTCTTTTCGGTTTTTGTGATGCGCAGGATCAGAATCTCGTCCCTCTTTTCTCTCATCGGGCATCACCATCCCGGTCCGAGTAGCTGCGGAACGGCTTGACCGGTTCCTCCTTATCCGACTTTTCGTTCAGGGCGGCCAGCACCGAGGGGCGGCGAGGTTCGTCCTCCTGTTCTTCCTCGTCCTGTTCCGGCTCATGGTTCTTTTCGTCTACATCCAACTGAGCATTCAATTCTGCAAGCCGTGCGGACTTTTCGGCCAGTTCTTCCTCCTGCGGGAAGGGCTTTTCCACCTCAATCTGCGCCGCTGCCTGCTGCTGATGCAGGGTGTCCAATTCGTTTTCTGCGGCGGTGATGCGCTCCGGGAAGTTGTTCAGGGAGTTATCCAGACGGATAATGTTGCCCAGCGGGTCGGTGCCCAGTGCTACCGGGTATCTCCGTTGGCCCTTCAGAATAGCCTGATACTCACTGCGGAAGGTATCGAACCGCAGAGACAGTTCAAAGCCCCGGTAGCTGCCGATGACTTTTTCTTCGGCGTTTGGCAGTTCAGAACAAGCAAGCACCAGACGCTCACCGGCGGTCTTTTTCTCATCGTAGGTCACGCCCCTGATGGTCATGCCGCAAAACTCCTCCTTGCCCTGCGGATGGGCGGCGGCAAGCTGTGCGTCCGCTTTCACCCCAGCAATATAGGCGTTCGTTTCCCGAATGTCAGCCGGGAATTTGGTCAGCAGCTTGTCTTGCAGGCGGAATTTCTGACTCTGGTGGTCGGCTTTCAGCACCTTCAGCTTGGCGACCTGAACGTCCAAGTCCATCTTCTCCTTGATAAGAGGATTTCCGGCACACAACGCCTTGATCTCCGCATAGGAAAGTGCCTGCTCGTCCACATCATCGCAGGAACGCACCGGGGATTTGGAAGTCATAATTTGCGAGATGAATCGCTGTTTATTCTCAAGGGTCTGAAAGAGGTACGAATCAAATGTGCCTTCGGTGACGTAGTTGAACACCTTGACTTCCTTGTTCATGTTGCCCTGCCGGATGATGCGACCATTGCGCTGGGTCATATCACTGGGTTTCCAGCCGACATCCAGATGATGCACTGCCACAAGACGCTGCTGCACATTGGTTCCTGCGCCCATTTTTGCCGTGCTGCCCAGCAGGACGCGCACAGCGCCGGAGCGCACTTTCGAGAACAGTGCAGCCTTTTTCGCTTCGGTGTCTGCGTTGTGGATGAACTCGATCTCGTTTTCCGGCACACCGGCGGCAATCAATTTCTTGCGAATATCGTCATAGACGTTGAAATTGCCATCGTTTTTCGGGGTCGAGAGGTCGCAGAACAAAAGCTGCGTCAGCTTCTGGTCTTTGCCATCTTCCCAGATTTTCAGCACGTTCTGCACACAGACGTTCAGCTTGCTGTTGGGGTCGTCCGGCAGCATGGGGTTCATCAGGCGAACATCCAAGCCGATCTTACGCCCATCGTTGGTGACGCAGAGCATATTGTCCACGGACGCATCTACTGCACCGGAGTGGATATCTGCGGCACGTTTGCTCAGTTCCTGTACCATTTCCTTTTGAATCTCCGAGGGTTTTGCCACCACGGTTTCAAACTTTGCTTCGGGCACAGGCAGATGAAGCTGGTCAGATGTTTTAATGTCCGCAACCTCCTTGAACATGGACATCAGTTCCGGGAGGTTGAAGAACTTGGCAAATCTCGTTCTCGCCCGATAGCCTGTACCTTCGGGGGCTAGTTCGATGGCGGTGGTGGTCTCACCAAAGGTAGATGCCCAGCAGTCAAAGTGGGTCAGCTTTTTCTGCTGCAAAGTGCTGTACTGCAAATACCGCATGACCGTGTACAGTTCGGTCATGGAATTGCTCACGGGCGTGCCCGTGGCGAACACCACGCCACGCCCGCCGGTGATCTCGTCCAGATAGCGGCACTTGCCGAACATATCGCTGGATTTCTGGGCTTCGCTGGTAGATAATCCAGCGACATTCCGCATTTTTGTGGTCAAAAAGAATGTGCAGCACCCCTGCGGCTGCGAAGCAGTCCGCAGAGTAGTCTGCTTTGTTGTGATAGGTAACTTTTTGAAGTAATCTCCAAGTTTTCCCCCACCTCACGCCGGGCGTGCACCTTTCAGCGCACCCGGCGTACCATCAAATCGATTTACTTTCTTCCTTCAGATTTCAACACTGCTGTGTTCTCACGGACACAGAGTGGTTGTAAATTTCACAGTTTAAGTTTTTCGCGGTATTTCATGATTTTGCCTACCGTCTTTGCATCAAGCTCAGGCGGTATTGGACTGTTGTGAACCATGCGGTGGCATGGTTCACACAGCCAAACCAGATTCGGTACTTTATTGATTCTATCAAGTGGAAGCTTGTTTTTAACGTGGTGACAATGCTTTTGAAGCATGGGTGAGAAGGCATTTCCACAGCATTTACATTTTCCTTTGTCCCTGCTGTAAGCATACTCCCGGTTCATATAATACTCAAAATTCATCCTTCCCTTTGCGTATGCTGACATTGCAATATCGTTCGGGGAATTAACGGATGGACGGTCACATGGCAGTGACTTGTGCTTAGCACGATAGTTCACATACCGTCTGCGCCCTTCCACTGTATACGGTGTCATTTTCTGGTCAAATGGCTTGGGTTCATAGTGACTATGCGTGATGAACGCATAAGTTATACCAAACCATTTTCCTTCGACCCATACCGCAAATGTCTTACTGTCGTAGCCCTTGTGTCGGTCAGGAAGATTGCAAAGCACCTTCAGCGACACCTGCATGGAGTTGTACCGTTTGGGGTACAGCTTTTTCCATACAGCCAGTGCAGCGTTGTTTACTCTGCGGTCTATCGCATGGTAGGCACGAGAGCAGATGGATGTCTGCAAGTACTGTGCCATACCCATAATGACAGAGTTGACGTACTGAATTTGCGCAGCCTGCACATTGACTTTTTGACAAAGTTCTATGCGGTGCACTTCTTCGAGCAGTTTCTTAATCTTCTTTCCTAACCGTTCCATATCCGGCAGCGGCTTTCCAACCAGATGTTTCGTCCATGTTGCCGGGTCAGGAGTTTTCCGTTTTCGTTCGGCCTTTACCACAAAGCCAAGAAAGTGTATACCGTTTGTCCGCAGGTCTGTTACATAGGTCTTTTCCTGCGACAATTCAAGTTTCATTCTGTTCCGAAAATATTTTGTCAAGACACGTTTCAAGCGGAGTGCTTCCTTCTCCGTTGACGTCAGAATCACCCAATCATCGGCGTAGCGATAATTGTACTTTGGCGTTACACCAGCCCATTTCAAACGCCTTGTGTCGTTGCCTTTATGCTTGCACTGTCTGTGCGGCTCCATATACATACGACCAACATACCAATCGAAATCGTTGAGATAAACATTGGATAAAAGCGGTGAGAGGATTCCTCCCTGCGGTGTACCAAGCTCTGTTGCATGAAACAGGTCATTTTCCATATATCCAGCTTTTAGCATCTGACTGATAATTTTCAGCACACGCTTGTCATGAATACCGATTCTCCAGAGTTTTTGGAGCAGCAGGCGGTGATTGATATTGTCGAAGCATCCCTTGATGTCACCCTCAATAGCCCACACGGGTTGGTCGGGCGATTTACATCCAGCATTTATGACATTGATGATACCCCGGATTGCATGTTTCTGTGCCCGATAGGGGCGAAAGCCGTAGCTTTGCGGATAAAATCTCGCTTCACAGATCGGCTCGATAATGATACGCACGCACTCCTGTATGATCCTGTCCAATACAGTGGGGATACCCAGCGGTCTTTTCTTGCCGTTACTCTTTTCGATATATTCACGGCGGGCTGGTTTGGGGCGGTAGTTGCGAAAACTCGATTGAATCAATAAAATAAGCTCATCTTTGGGCATTTGAAGGTATTTGTCCATTTTCATCTTATCCACGCCAGCAGTTCTGCTGCCTTTGTTGGACTTGATATTGTGGACGGCGGTTACAATGGTCACTTCATTTGCCATCGCTTCCACCAGACCGGTGAACGATACTCCTTGACCGGACTTCTCATAGAGAAAGTCCTGAATCTTTTTAAGTTCCGTTTCCGTTGAAAATCTGACGTTCAAATGCACAAGGTTTTCACCTCGCAGTTCGTCACCCATCTTTCAGGGAGTTATAGGATTTTCGTTTTGTGAAATTTACAAATCGATTTGACTCGTATCCTTCGCCATGGAATATTTCAATTCCGTTTGACTGGCATTACCCAGCCCAGACTACTATGATACGGCTGACTTCCTGTTGCTTTCACTGCACTGTAACGCTCCAACAACAGGCTCTCAAACGTTCCTTAATCTCTATCCCTGTTCTGAAACCCTTAGGCCGCTACCTTACACCGGGAAAATCTAACCATGCTTTGAACCACAGTTGCTGCATGATTCCTGATGGGGATTTCATCCCACAGGGCGTGTGCAGAAAAACCAGCCACACACACTTTTTCCAAGGGTCACCCTTTCGGATGTCGTTCGCTCTTACGATGCTGCATAGCTTTCCCTGACGGATAGCCATAGGTTTCGGAAGCCCGCACCATTATTATCCATGCCTCTTTGCAGAGGTTTAGGTTTTCAGGTTACGCCTTCACCACGCTCTGTACAATGCACACTTACAGGTGGCAACGCACAGTGGAGTATTAGCTCTCGTACTGTCTTGAATTTTGACCTATTCTCTTGAACTTTGTTCCTCGACATTGGTTCTGTACGGCAGAGGAATTTCACCCCTGATTTTGAGATTAAAGTTCTCTGTGATATTTTCTTATTGCTAAGTGCAATCACATGGTGCTTTTCGCCCTTGCTGTCAACAAGGTCTTATGCACAACGTTTCGCACGGTTCTTGTAAAAATGCGACTCGTCCACAAAAAGCCTGTCAACGCCTAACTGCTCGAAGGTGATCACATCGTCCTTGCGCTCATCGGAACGCAGTTTTTCCAGCTTGGTTTCCAGCGTTTTCCGGGTCTTTTCCATCTGCTTGATGGAGAAATTCTCACCTGCGTGGACTTTCAGCTCATTGATGGCGGCAAGCGTTTCATAAATTTGCTCCTGAATAATGCGCTCCTGCCGCTCAAAAGACAGCGGGATGCGCTCAAACTGGCTATGCCCGATGATGACGGCATCGTAGTCCCCGGTGGCGATGCGGGCGCAGAACTTTTTGCGATTGGCGGTTTCAAAGTCCTTGCGCCGTGCCACCAAAAGTTTGGCGTTGGGGTAGAGGTTCAGGAACTCCGAAGCCCATTGCTCCGTCAGATGGTTTGGCACTACGAAAAGGCTTTTCTGGCACAAACCAAGGCGTTTTGCTTCCATAGCGGATGCTGCCATTTCGTAGGTCTTGCCTGCACCAACTTCGTGTGCAAGCAACGTATTACCGCCATAAAGTACATGGGCAATGGCATTGCGCTGGTGTTCCCGGAGGGTGATCTCCGGGTTCATGCCCACGAATTTGATGTGGCTTCCATCGTATTCACGGGGACGAGTAGAGTTGAACAGCTCGTTGTACTGCTTCACCAGCGCAATGCGCCGCTGGGGGTCCTGCCAGACCCAGTTGGCGAAAGCATCCTTGATGACCTGTTGCTTTTGCTGCGCCAGCATGGTCTCTCGCTTGTTCAGCACACGTTTTGGCTTGCCCTCGGCATCCTCGATGGTGTCGTAGATGCGGACATCTTTCAGGTTCAGAGTTTCTTCCAGAATCTTGTAGGCGTTGGCTCTGCTGGTGCCGTAGGTCTCGGAGGAGATAATATCGCCCCGCCCGGTGGCAGTTTTGCCCTCCACACGCCATTCTGCAGTATAGGGAGAATATCTCACCTTGACTGCATGGCGCAGATAGTAGGGGATCTGGAACGTCTCGGTCATAAACTTCTGGATAATGTCCGGGTCCAGCCAAGTAGCACCCAGCCGTACATCAATTTCAGATGCTTCCAGTTCTCTGGGCTGCGCCTTGGTCAGTGCATCCACATTGACGGCAAATTCCGGGTTGGTCTCTGCCGCAAACTGCGCCATCCGCAGCTTTGCCCGGACATCGCCGGACAGGTACTCGTCTGCCATCTGCCAGCCCGCTTCCGGGTCGGTGGGGTCTGCGGCAGGGTCCTTGAAGATCACACCGGAAAGTTCGGTGGTAATGCGTCCGTAGTCGCCGGGAGTGCCCAGCAGTTCTGCCATATAGGGCAAGTCCACTTTACCGTGTTCCCCGATGGACACCGCCAGTGCTTCGCTGGGGGTGTCCACACTGGTGACGGTGCGCTCCGGGCGAATGGTGCGTTTCGTAAACATCGCCGCCTTGCTCTTGAGCTGCCCCTGCTCGTCCAGATTTTCCAGCGAACAGAGCAGATAATAGGAGGAATCCTGCTCAAACAGCCGCCCGTTTCTACGGTCATTCAGCAAGCCATATTTGGCGGTAAAGGCGTCGTAGGCGGTGTTCAAATGCTCCTGTGTTGCCTTGATGTCCTCGTCCGGGAAGTCGTTCAACTGTTGGTCGATCAGGTCGTTGACGATCTGCCGCAGCTCCACCATACCGGTGACACGCCCCTTGGCGGTGTCGGACAGCTCCACCTGCGTCATCACAGAATTTTCCCGGTAGAAAACCTCGCCGTCCACCACGGTGTAGGAGAAGTTTTTTACATCCGGGTCGGCAGGCAGGGTGCGCCGGGTGGCTTCTTCTTCGGCAATGTCGGGAGCGTCTACCTCGGCGGCAGTATACTGCCCTTCGATGTGCTGCACCGCTTCGGCAAGCTGGTCGGCAAGGTTTGCACCCTCAAGGGGCGCAACCGTCAAGTCCTCTCGTCCGTACTGGGTGCTTTCGGTGGTCAATTCACCCAGAACCATCTCCGGGTGGTCCACAAAATACTGGTTGATGGCAAAGCCGTCCTCGGTCTTGCCAAGCTGTACCCATGCAGGCTCAATGTCCGCAGGGCGGTCACGCTTCTGCAAAAAGATAATATCGCTAACAACATCCGTGCCAGCGTTAGCACGGAACGCATTATTCGGTAGACGGATCGCACCAAGCAAATCGGCACGCTCTGCCATGTGCTTGCGGGCGGTGCTGTCCTTGCTGTCCATGGTGTAACGGCTGGTGACGAACGCTACCACGCCGCCCGGACGCACTTGGTCGATAGCTTTTGCAAAGAAATAATTGTGGATGGAGAACCCCAGCTTGTTGTACGCCTTATCGTTGACTTTGTACTGACCGAAAGGCACATTGCCCACCGCCAAATCGTAGAAATCATGGCGGTCGGTGGTCTCAAAACCAGCCACGGTAATGTCAGCCTGCGGATACAGCATCTTGGCAATGCGCCCGGTGATGCTGTCCAGTTCCACGCCGTATAAACGGCTGTCTGCCATACTGTCCGGCAGCATTCCGAAGAAATTGCCCACACCCATGGATGGCTCCAGAATGTTGCCGGTCTCAAATCCCATACGGCCTACGGCTTCATAAATTGCCTTGATGACCGTAGGGCTGGTGTAGTGGGCATTCAGGGTGCTGGAACGGGCAGCAGCGTACTCATCCTCGGAAAGCAGCCCTTTCAGCTCTGCGTATTCCTTTGCCCAACTATCTTTGCCGGGGTCAAAGGCATCCGACAGACCGCCCCAGCCCACATACTGGGAAAGCACCTGCTGTTCCTCGGCGGTGGCACCCCGGTGCTCCTGTTCCAGCTTGAACAGGGTGCGGATGGCTTCAATGTTCCGGGCATACTTCTGCTTTGCGCCGCCCTCGCCCAGATGGTCGTCCGTGATGCGGAAGTTTCCGGCAGGCACAGCGTTCAGGGCTTCATCCAAGGCAGCGGCATCCGGGAAGGTCTGCACTTCGCCGTCAATCACCGTAGAGATGGGCAGCTCGTCCAGTTCCTCGTCGGAAAGTTCCGGCTCGGTCTGTTCCTGTTCGTACAGTTCCCGGACAACCGCCAGCGGTTCCTGCCGGAAAACAGGCATCCGCATTTCTGCTAACGCCACGTCCTGCAGGGACACGCTGTCTTTATCGAAGTTGACGTTATCCACCCGGAAGGCACGTCCTTCCATGTGGATGGTAGCACCCAGCGGCAGATAATCCTCCCGGCGCAGATACTTGGTCTGGTGATGAGTGCCGTCCTCATTCAGCCCGGCAAGATAAACGTTCTCGCCGCACTGCCACAGTTGCTTGGCACGGTACGCCCACTGGTCGCTGGGGAAGCCGGTGACCGGGACGGTGCCCAGTGCCGTTTCCTTTTCCAGCAGCTTTCCACCCACAAGCTCGCAGACCTTCCGGGCATCCTCGCCGTAAAACTCAAACTGTCCGTTCTGCTCAAAGCCCACCAGAGCGTCCGGGTGCTGCTCTTTCAGGTTGTTGTACTCTGTGGCGGCAGCCAGCGGCAGCAGTGCCGGGCGTTCCTCCGCCTTGCGGTGGTAGTGCTCCAATTCTTCATCCGTGACGCTGACCAGCTCTGAAAAATCCAGAGCCTCCAACTCAGTTTCAATCAGTTCTTCCAGACTTTCGTACTGCCGCTGGTCTATCAGCACATCTCCCAGATACCGCTCCACCCGATACCCGATCAAATCCACGTTGACCTGTATGGGAATCTCTTCGTCGGTAGCGTAGGTGTAGGCGATGTCGATTTTGGACAGGTCAGAAAAATCCGGCTCGGAATCATACTCTTCCTGACAAAACTCCCGGAGCAGATTCTTTGCACGGGTCAGGATGTCATCCGGCTTTGTGCTGACCGGCGCAGGCGGCGAATAATGCTCCTTCTCCTTGTCGGTGAGGTAGCGGTCGGACTGGATCATCAGGTCGATATACTGTTCCACCTGTGCCCATTTCAGGGTGAATTTCTGGTGGTCGGGGTAATGGTCAAATTCCAGCCCCTTCCAGTCGTGGTTCACAAAACCTCGGCTTCCGTCCAGAAAATCGTGGGAGTGCCCACCGATGCCGTACTCCTTTGCTAGCGTCTTGGCACGGAGGTTGCGGTCGGGCTGGGTCTGGTACAGTGCCATAATGCGCTGCTTGCCGCCCACAAATCCAGAACCGTGCCGCCGCAGTTCGTTTTCGATTTCAGCCTGCGACAAAACAAAAGCGGAGGGCGTTTTTTCGCTCTCCGCTTGGTCGATCATTTCAATTTGCTGGGCTTCGGTGGGGATGACAGCATCCAGAAAACTTAGCTGTAAATCAGCTCCGTCAGCACCAGCTCCTCTGCCTGCGCTTTCAGGCTGTTCATGTGCTGCACCCACGCCATCTGGTTCTGCTCCTTGTCCGGTGCCGGGTTCTGCTTCAGAAGCTGCTCCATGGTCTGCCGCATCCGGCTCTCTGCCGTCTGCTCCACCTCCATCAGGTGCGGGTACAGGCTCCCGTTCATCAGCATCGTGTGGTACAGCACCGGGCGCTGCTCCTTCAGGTAGGTCCGGCGCAGCCTGCCGTACTTGCCCAGCGGCTTCCGGGGCTGGTTCAGGATCAGGTTCGGGAGCTGGTAGTCCCCGACGGTCGAGTAGGTCACGTTCCTGCTGTTCGTATTCATATTGGCTCCTTTCTGCATTGCGGCGGCGAATGGTGGTTTTTACGGTGCGCTCGATGTTTCGCAGCACCTCACGGCTCATGTCGCTGACGGCTGCGCCGAGGGCGAAAACGGCATCCGGGGTGGAAAAATCGTGGATAGCTTGGAAATCGTCCTTGTCGAACCAGCCGGCAGGCTCAAAGCCGCAGCGTTCCAGCAGCGTGTAGGTGACGCTGATGGCGGCGGCAGACTTGAACTGCATCTCCACCCCGGCTTCAT
>ENA-UPTB01002403-UPTB01002403.1-human-gut-metagenome-genome-assembly--contig:-NODE-2403-length-13202-cov-48.260952_pt1 | contig 13202 bp, 9 predicted proteins | sample MGYA00250046_ERZ773369 | MGnify/ENA primary metagenome ERZ773369 (study PRJEB29103, sample SAMN06111938) | human gut metagenome | biome: human gut; feature: ankylosing spondylitis patient; material...
CTGACCGCCCCGCAGACCGTTGCGGCAGGCAAGCCGTTCGTCAAGGTGGAACTCGGCGGCGGCACCTTCTACTTCCGCCCGCAGAACAACGTCGTATTAGAGGCGGGCAACCGCTATACCTACACCGTAAAGGTGAATGCCACCGGCCTGACGTTAGAGGGTTGCACTATCGGTGACTGGGCTGACGGCGGTGGCGAGAGCGGCGAGGCTGAGGATTTGGGCTACAACTACGACAGCAACACCAAGACCTACACGGTCTATAACGCCAACGGCCTGATGAATGTAGCCGAATTAGTGAACGGAGGTAAGACCGACATTAACATTACCCTCGACACTGACATTGACCTCACAGGCAAAGTCTGGACGCCGATAGGCACAAGCTTCCGCAACTCATACACCGGCACCTTTGACGGCGGCGGCCATACCATCACGGGGCTAACCGTTACGACAAATGACGAATATGCGGGTCTGTTCGGCTATCTCGGTAATTTCAATAATGGCGCCGCTACGGTGAAGAATGTGGTGATGGATGGCATACAGATAACATGCAATCACAGGTCGGGTTATGCCGGCGGCGTGGCAGGATTTAGCTGGGGCACCATTGAAAACTGCTCGGTGTCGGGCAGCGTTAGCGGCACGGTGAGCGTCGGCGGTGTGGTAGGTATTCAAAGGGACGGTTCTATCACCGGATGCAGTTCCTCTGCCACAGTGAAGGGAACGCTCAATGTCGGCGGCGTGGCAGGTCAGACGATTTTTGGTGCCACCTTGACCGCTTGCTATGCCACAGGCAACGTGAACATAGAAATAGACCGCACACAGGATATCTCTGGCGGCGGTCTGGTAGGATTCAACGACGGAATCAGCCTCCTTTCCTGCTATGCCACGGGCAACGTAACCAGTACTGGTAGTAGCACTGGCTATGTACATATCGGCGGCTTTTTGGGAGATAACTACATTACCGTGACCGCCTGCTATTGGAAGAACAATCATGAACAAGGTATCGGCTACAATAGGAAAAGCACCAAAGCCACGAAGGTGGACGGCACTGACGTTACTTGGAAGAACGCCGTTGATGCCATGAACACCGCCTTGCAGAACGCAGGCTCAGAGTGGCGTTACGAACTTAAAGGAGCATTGCCTACCTTGAGGAAGCAGTAAACCGTCGGGCGGAAAAGTTACGCCCGCAACGAAAAGAACCAGAGTAATAAAATAACAGATATTATGAGGATAAGATTTTTTGCACTTGCAGCGCTCGCCCTCTTATTGGGCGCCTGCACACAGGACGAAGCGGGCTTCCTGCCGGAAGGGGCGGAAGGCACATCCATCGTCTTCACCGCCACGGGGCTGAATCCCGCCGCGACAGCCATCGCCGGTACCCGTGCCCCAGTGGACGGCAATTGGGAGGGTGTGCAGAGCGTGGCAGTCCTGATGGACGGCACGGTGAAGGCATACGACGTGACGCTCACCACCGCCGACCCCACCAGCGCCACGCTGACCTCCACCGACCCGCACTACTGGACCAACCGCAAAGACATCACCGTCACAGCGTGGTGCCCCTACACCGCTGGCGAGACAACCCCTTCTGCTGTGAAGGTAAAAGCCAACCAAAGTACCCGGAAAGACTTTGAGGGCAGCGACCTCATCGTAGCCGACGGGCAGACGGTGACCTACGGTAGCCCCACGCTTCGCTTCACCCACCGCACGGCGCGGGTAACTATCGTTCTGACGGACTACACCGAGGGGCTGGCATCCGTGCAGCTGACGGGCCTCTCCACCGAAGGCGACAACCCGGATATAATCGTCCCGTATGACAAGGGTAGCAACACCTACACCGCCATCGTAGCCCCGCAAAGTGTGGCAGCTGGCACGGCCTTCATTACCTGCACCTTCACCAACGGCAAGACCTTCGTTTATAAGATGAAGAATGCTACCGACTGGCAGGCGGGCGGTGAATATACCTACATCGTCTCCCTCGCTGCGGCAAAAGACCTGGGCTATACCATAGAGAGCGACGGCAGCTACACCGTGACCTCCGCCGATGGCCTGATGAATATAGCCGAATTAGTGAACGGAGGTAAGAGCGACATTAACATTACCCTCGACACAGACATTGACCTCACAGGCAAAGACTGGACACCGATAGGCACAGACTACGACAACTCATACAAAGGCACCTTCGACGGTGGCGGCCATACCATTACGGGGCTGACCTTTACGACAAATGACGAATATGCGGGTCTGTTCGGCTGGCTCAATAGAGCTGGTACGGTGAAGAACGTGGTGATGGAGGGCGTACAGATAACATGCAATCAAATATATGGCGGCAGTATTGGCGGCGTGGTAGGATCTAGCTGGGGCACCATTGAAAACTGCTCGGTGTCGGGCAGCGTCAGCGGCACGGTGTATGTCGGCGGTGTGGTGGGTGTTCAAATAGGCGGTTCCATCACCGGATGCAGTTCCTCTGCCACAGTGAAGGGTATGGTCGATGTCGGCGGCGTGGCAGGTCAGACGAATTCGAGTGCCACCCTGACCGCTTGCTATGCCACGGGCAACGTGACCATAGAAATAAACCCCGCAAAGAATATCGCTGGCGGCAGTCTGGTGGGAATGAACGCAGGAAGCAGCCTCCTTGCCTGCTATGCCACGGGCAACGTAACCAGTACGGGTAGTAGCACTGGCTATGTACATATCGGCGGCTTTTTGGGAAATAACTACACCACCGTGACCGCCTGCTATTGGAAGAACAATCATGAACAAGGTATCGGCTACAATAAGAAAAGCACCGAAGCCACGAAGGTGGACGGCACTGGCGTTACCTGGCAGAAAGCCGTTGATGCCATGAACACCGCCTTGCAGACCGCAGGCTCAGAGTGGCGTTACGAACTTAAAGGAGCATTGCCTACCTTGAGGAAGCAGTAAGCCGTTGCGGGCGGAACATTTCCGCCCGCAACGAACATTAACCGAAGTATAACCCCAATAAAAAAAGGAGGACGTGCTGGAACACACGGAGAATCCACCATATAGGTTTTGGCATCAAGGCATTGTTAATAATAATATAGACTCCAGTGTAAATATGGAAGCTGTAAGCCGGACATTGTCAAGATTGGTGCTCATTAAAGGCAACAAATCAAGTAATTAAATTAAAAACATGGGACTTTTTCACAGAGACAAGAAAAATAATGACGATGAGCCGGACAGTGTTCAAACCAATTCATTCTCTGATATTATGAATGGTTTGCAATACGCCGTAAACTGTGCACAAGATACATTGCAGAATCATCAGATACAAAATCTGACCAGACTTTTTGAAGGAACAAATGCAAATAACGCAAATACGTTCCAATCGAAAAAAATCATGGTTGGAGACAAGACTATTGATATTCCACTTATAGCTTTGATATCCCATCATTATCTTGCGATGGATAATGTGCAGATAAAGTTCAAGGCGAAGGTCGGAAGCGTGGAATCACAGATTCCAGAAAACAACTTATTGTTATCCAGCCCACAAAGAGCCAATCTCCAGATGCAGATGAGCAACATAAAACCGGATGCGGATGATGTCATGGAGGTTTGCGTCAATTTTAAGGTTCAGGAGACTCCGGAGAGCATTTCCCGAATTATTGACGATTTTGTAAAAAATATCTAACAATTTTAAAATTCAAATGTTATGGCAGAAGAAATAAAGAACCAAGGGCAACAAGAAAATGCGGAAAACTTGAATGAAAATGTAAGCGGACAGGCGAAAGAAATTATCTCCGCTGCATTGGAAGAGACTCAAAACAGAGAAACTTCTCCAGTTCTTAAAGCAGATTCAAACGTGACTGACAAATTCAAGGGGCTTCCCATGCGGGAACTTATTGCAGCTCCACTTATTGCAGCAGCCGAAGCACAACAGGAATTGGCAGCGACAGCATGGAATTTCTACCAGCAAATTGCATTTGATGGTAAAAGCGGCAATAAAGCGCGTATATTGGAATTCGATGTCGAAAGACCGATACAGCAGGATGGAAAAATGACAACAATGTCACAAAGTGTCAAGGCTCCGTTTATAGGATTGGTGCCTATTCCTTCCCTGCTCATAGATCGCGTGGATGTCGATTTCCAGATGGAGGTTACCGATACATCAAACGTAAAAAGCACTACCAACGCAGAAGTAGAGGCAAAAGCTTCTGCAAAACATTGGTTTATAAATGCGGAAATCAGCGGCAAAGTCACGACCGCCCGCGAGAACACCCGCATGACCAACCAAACGGCAAAATACCAGATACATGTGACAGCCAGTCAGCAGCCGCAGACCGAAGGTCTGTCAAAACAGATGGATATAATGGCTTCCTGTATCGAGCCTATAAATACAGAAAGCAGTAAATAGAGTATAAACATATAGAACGGAATGGATAAAGTCTCGTTCAAATTTGATAATAATTATTATGAAAACATAATAAATGTATCAAACATCTAAAAATAGCCATATGAGAATTTGTACATGGAATTCCCAAGGAAATCCTCTTAATGATGCTATTAAATTAAATATATTGAATCATCTGTTAACAATAGAACAATGTAATGTCGTTATGATACAAGAATGTGGTAAATTCATACTGCCTGCACATTTTAGTGGTATCTACCACTATGTTGTGGTAGAACAAGCAGGTGCTTATAATTATAGAGGTAATACTTGTATCATTGCGGATTTGAATTTTGTAGCATCAATACATTATCTGATATCAGGAACAGGCCGATCCGCAATTTGTTTAAATTATAATGGATATAACATTTATACCCTTCATTGCGAATCTGGGTCTGGTGCTGTAGGAGATATAAGAGATTTAGTACATCATGCAGTATCTCCTTTCATCATTGGCGGAGATATGAATTCAACGCCAAGCGAATTATCAGAAAATTTAAGAATAATGACCACAGGTGTCAGGAGTAGGCCGGGAAATAGTGCTCATTTTGCTTGTTGTGGTATGCCAACACATATTTCAGGTCGAGAATTAGATTATTTCCTTATCGATAGCAGATTACAGCTAAGAACATGTGTACGAAGATATCATATGAAGGGTGGGGATCACTATCCTGTGATATTGGAAATTTAGTTAACCAATTATATTTTTCATCAACAAACAGTGTCGCTGCGATATAAAATATTTTTCGGCTATGCCATACTTATGGCGGTCATCGGTAGCATGGCCGCCATTTTGATATATGAACGGCAGCGGATGCGCGAAATTGAGGCAGAGACGGCAAACATAAACCTTGTACGTCGTGGTATCAACACGGCTCATCGCCGTATTACGGGGCTCGCCACATTGGGTGAGGGTGTGGTAAATTGGAACAAAGCGGACTATCTGTACTATCGTAACCACCGACTTCAAGCCGACAGTTTGTTGAACTCGCTTAAACGACACTGCCGTGAATATGTACGCCCGGAACAGATAGACACTCTTCGTGCTCTGCTTGCCGAAAAGGAGACACACCTGCTGCACATAATGGAAATGTTTGAACGGCGAACTGAAGCGGACAGCGTGCTGGTAAACCAGTTGCCGGAAGTGGCAAGGCGTGCAACACATATCCGTACCATAGAACAAAAGAAAAAAGGGATTGCAGGATTCTTCGGGAAAAAAGAAGAAATACAAGTAATGCCATCCCAAAAAGAACTTCATGATTTCAGCGACAGCCTGATAGCAATACATCAAAGACAGGCGAACGAAATGGACATTTATGCCGACAGCCTGCGTATGCGCAACAGGGAATTGAACAGGACATTGAACAAGCTGATAAACGACCTTGACGAACAGGCACAAACAGCCTTCTCACAAAGAGAGTTAAAAATGGCAGAAGCAGAGAAAATGTCGTTCTTTTTAATGGCAGGAGTAATCGGCATGGCCATCATCCTGCTCATCATTTCGCACCTTATCATCATGCGTGACCTTAACCGCAGGGAAAGGGACAAGGCTGAACTGGAAGATACGGCAACACAAAACCGTACACTCTCCGACATGCGCAAGAAAATAATCATCACACTTTCCCATGACATACGAGGACCTCTCAATGCCATCAGTGGCAGTGCTGAACTGGCCATGGATACTCGTGACCGGAAACGCCGCAATGCCTATCTCGGAAACATCCTTGAATCATCCCGTCATATCACCCGGCTTGCCAACAGCCTGCTTGACCTCTCCCGTCTGGACGATGCTAAAGAAACCCTGAACGAAATTCCTTTCCATCTTGAATCCTTTCTGGAAAGTATCGCTGAAGAATACACACGCAAGGCGAACGACAAAGGATTGATGTTTGACAAGGCTTTTATGGGGTGCGGCATCACCGTCCTTGGCGATGCAGACCGCATAAGGCAGGTAGTGGTCAACATTCTGGAGAATGCTGTAAAATTCACCCGTACAGGTTATATCAAATTTCTGGCAAGTTATGAAGAAGATACTCTTTCAGTAAAGGTCAAAGATACGGGGATAGGAATGGGCGAGAACACAACACAACGCATTTTTCAGCCCTTTGAACGGGCTGCTCCTGATTTGGATTCAGAAGGCTTCGGACTGGGACTTTCCATTACGAAAGGGCTGGTGAACCTGTTCGGAGGAAGACTCTCTGTTTCGAGCCAGATCGGTAAAGGCAGCGAATTCAAGGTGGAAATTCCGCTTAGGCAGACCAATGAGCCTGCAAGAGACAAGCCAGAAACTTATACGGGAAACCTCAGACTTCCTCGGCGGGTTCTTGTAGTCGATGACGATCCGATACAATTGCGCAACACAGTTGAAATGATGGAACGGAACGGTATCTCATGCCGAGCCTGTACCAATGCACAGGAAGTGGTCAAGGCATTGAGAACCGGAGAATACGACCTATTGCTGACCGATATACAGATGCGTGGTACGGGAGGTTTTGACCTGTTGCATCTGCTACGCCTTTCCAACATAGGAAATTCACGGACAATTCCCATAGCTGCAATGACCGCCCGTAACGACGGCGATGCAGACCGCTATATTCAAGCCGGATTTGCCGGCTGTATCCACAAACCGTTCTATACAAGGGACCTGCTCGAATTTCTCTCGTCACTCATTGGACAGAACAGAACAATGGATAATCATTCTCCAGATTTCGAGGCTCTGTATGTCACTACAGGAGACGAACGCTGGACTTTGGAGACTCTTATAGAGGAATCCAATAGGAACAGTTCTGACTTGCTGGATTCTTTGAGTCAGGAAAAGCTCGACCGGAAGCGGATATGGGAAACTCTGCACAGGATGTACCCGATGTGGGAGCAATTGGGAATAGCCCATGAGCTGGAATCGTACAGCTATGAAGAGTATGTGGAAGATACGGATGAGTCAGCATTCCGCAATGATGTGGAAAGAATTGTCAGAAGAATAGACCGGCTGATATCTGAGACAAAAAGCCGATTATCGGAAATGGACGGACATAATTAAATGAAAACATGAATGAAATACAGAATACTGATAGTTGAAGACAACATCATGCTTGCCGGGCAACAGAAAAAAAGGTTGGAAAAATCCGGTTATGAAGCAGAGATAACAATAGATGAACCTGGGGCACGAAAACTGCTCAAGAAAGAAAGTTTCGACCTTGTGCTGTCCGACGTACGCCTGCCGGAAGGGGACGGTATATCTTTGCTCGAATGGATGCGGAAGGAACGGATGGATATCCCTTTCATTATCATGACCGGATATGCTTCAGTACCGGATGCTGTACAAGCCATAAAACTGGGAGCCAAAGACTATCTGGCAAAACCGGTACAGATGGACGAATTGCAAAGACAACTGAAAGATATTTTCCGTCCCAAATCTGTGATATGCGACAAAAACAAGGATTTGCTCCCCAGAAACAGCCTTCAGATGCAGGAGGTCGAACATCTGGTCAGTACAGTCGCCCCATTTGACATTTCTGTGCTTATACTTGGTCCTAACGGTGCCGGAAAAGAATCGGTTGCACAGCGTATCCACTATATAGGAGAGCGGAAGGATATGCCGTTTGTCGCCGTGAATTGTGGAGTCATACCCAAGGAGCTTGCACCCTCCCTCTTTTTCGGGCACATAAAGGGAACATTTACCGGTGCCGACGCCAACAAGGACGGATATTTTGAAATGGCAAAAGGCGGAACACTCTTTCTGGATGAAATAGGGACCTTGTCCCTGGACGTCCAAGCCATGCTGCTGCGGGTTTTGCAAGAAGGCACATACATCCCAATAGGTGGTAACAAAGAAAAGCGGGCTAATGTAAGAATTGTAGCCGCCACCAATGAAGATCTCCAACTTGCAATACAAGAAAAACGGTTCAGGGAAGACCTATACCACCGGCTATGCGAATTTGAGATTGTCCTGCCTTCCTTGCATGAATGCCCCGATGACATTCTGTCTTTGGCTCATCATTTCAGAAAAAAGTTTTCCGGAGAACTGAAAAGACCGACAGAAGGCTTCAGTTCTGAAGCGGAACAATTGCTTCTCTCTTACCGCTGGCCTGGGAACGTACGGGAACTGCATAACAGGATAAGAAGGGCGGTACTTATGGCTAAACAGCCGCTCATTGAAACCGCCGACCTGAATATCAAACTGGAAGCGGCGACCGATGAAATCAATCTTTTTCCTGAAAACGATGCGGAAGAGAAACACTCGATAATACAGGCATTGAAAACCAGCCATGGGAGTCGCAAACAAGCAGCAGGCATACTGCATATTGATCCGTCCACACTATATCGGAAAATGAAAAAATATGGATTGAATGACAAATAACCGTCATTCCATATTTCTGTTTGGAATAAAATGCCTACATTTGCATATGATTGGAAATCCTTGTAATATAGGAATGACAGTCACAACATAAGGAGAAAATATCGGCATTGCTTTAAGCCTTGCCGAACATTACAACATAAGTCGCAAGACGTCTCAGGTAGAAATCTGGTAAATTGATATTGTAGAGGCTTTTGCGTGTAGCTTATGCTATGTCCTATAGCGTGAGCTCATGCATGATTCTACAATGGGCTTACCAGAGCCTCTACCTGATAGTGCGTGAGTTTCACGCTTTTCATTTAGAGGAAAAAAGGTATGGCCAAGTTACAGGTTCTGATAGCAATGACATTAGACGGTTCCATTCCGGCTGAAGACGACCCCTTATTACAATGGATGAGAGACGACAAGGACGGATTCTCATACGGGCGCGACAAATGTACCCGCCGGCTCTATCCGGGTTATCCGCTTGTGGATTTCATGTGCGAGAAAGACATGTCAGACCCATCCATCCTTTATCAAGCCGAGATACATGACGAAGAAAGCATAGAACTTTTGCGTGGTCTCTCAGTTTATCATCTCATAGATGAAATGATCATTTTCCTGTTTCCTTCCACTCGTCCGAACCATAAATCCGTCTCAAAACATCTGCCACGTGGAGAGTGGAAAACCGTAAAATCCAAAACATTCAAAAACGGAATTTGTCGCCTGGTTTATTGCAAGACATTGCAATAAGGCATTGCAACATATTGCATTTGCAATACTTCCATCAGTCTCATTTTTATGGGGCTGATTTTTTATTTCCCTATTACTCAATGACTTGTCATACTTTTATGTGGCGATATGTTCCGTTGGTCTATGTTTTGGCCTATATCATAATGAAACCTGTTGCGCAACACGGTGTAAAAAATGGAATTATTACACTAAAAACAGAATTCATTATGATACAGATAGACAGGGAGACATTCCAGATGATGCTCCACCAGATAATGGAACGGTTTGACAGGATAGATGACAGACTGAACCGCATGAACAGGCAGACGGCCGCTCTTGAGGGTGACAAGCTGCTTGACAACCAGGATATGTGCGAGCTCCTTGGTGTTACCAAGCGTACACTTGCACGCTACCGCCAGAAGAAACTCGTCACCTACTACATGATTGACGGACGTACCTATTACAAGGCTTCGGAAGTCCAGGACTTCCTGAGCAGGAAAGGAAAGGTACTTCCGGCAAAAATTAAAAAGGAACTCGGTATTCAATTCTAACAAAACGGCAGTATGGAAATTATATGTATAGACAAACGGACATTTGACGAACTGGTTGTCCGATTCAGCATGATAGAGAAAAAAGTCACTGGTATATGCAATCCGGCCAAAGATGCAGGACTGAAAAAATGGATGGACAATCAGGAGGTATGCGGGATTCTCCGAATATCCAAGAGAACACTTCAGGTATATCGCGAGAAAGGACTGTTGCCTTTCACCCGGATCAAGAACAAGTTCTTCTACAAACCGGAAGATGTACAAAGCCTGTTGGAATCAAGTTATCACCCACAAAAAAGAAAGCCATGAGTTACGATCTTATAAACAGAAAAGACCAGCGGATTGATACTATTTTCAAAGGGCTGGAAAACATGGAGCGTATGATAGACGCAATAAGGACGGCTCCGAGACCCGCATTCCACAGTGATTATTTCCTCACGGACGAGGAACTTTCAAAGCTGTTGAAAGTAAGCCGGCGTACCTTGCAGGAATACCGGACCCTCGGCGTGATACCTTACTACCTTGTGCAGGGAAAAGCCCTTTACAAAGAGTCAGACATACAGAAAGTTCTTGACGACGCATATAAAAGATGCAGGGAAGAACAGCGATGGGTATGAAACAATGCAAAAGAAACGGCCTCGTTACAAGGTCGTTTCTTTATTTTCTGATAGCTGGCTTTGGGATTTTCGTCTCTGTTTCCTTACTATAATATCCTCCTCATATAAGCCGGATGTTTGGCTTAGACCAGCTGCCTTCAGACGTTTCATGTCTTCATCTACTTTCTTGTCGGTGACTTTAGCATAAAGCTGCGTAGTTTCAATTCGCATATGGCCCATCATTTTACCGACCGTTTCAATTGGAATGCCCATTGAAAGAGTTATATGAGTTCCGAAATTGTGTCGCGCCTTATGGAATGTGAGTTCAAAACCGTATACCTCACCTAACTTACGGGTAAGCATAATGAAATACTCACGCTTGTATAAATTGAAAACCTTGTCATCATGACGCTGTTCCCGATACTTTTCAATTATCTTCAACGGAATATCCAACAGCCGTACAGAAGACAATGTCCCTGTTTTCTGACGTTGGATATGAATCCACCACGAACCATCCTCAGATTGTATAATATCATTAACAGTCAGTCTTTTCAAATCTGCATAGGCAAGTCCGGTAAAGGTGGAGAAAATGAACATGTCTCGGACAAACTGAAGCTGTGGCTTCTCGACCGGGGTTGTAAGCAGTGTCTTCAGATCTTCCAATTTCAGATGACGACTTTTCCGTTTGGGTAATTCCGGATGAAGACGACAGTAAGGATCGCGGCGTATTGTTCCCTGACTGACAGCCCTCATAGTCATCTTCTTCAGTCTATAAAGGTGTTCATGTACTGTCTTCGGACTTAAGTTCCTGTTCGTCCTGAGAAACAGTTCAAAGTCATCATAAAAAACACGATCAAGATTCCGTAAAAGAACATCCTCTATACCACGTTTTTCCTGCACAAAAGCAGAAAGGTGCTTATATGAGCGCAAGTAGGAATCATAACTTTCCTTTATCCGATCCACCCCGATACGCTTCTTGAACTCCTCGTTATGCTCTCTGAAAAGAGCCAGCAGAGTTAGCGGTTTCTGACCGACTCCCATCACAGCATTCTTTACCTGCTCTGCCGTAATAAATCCCAGACTGTTCTTAATCCGCCTATAATGCTCCTTGATTTCTTTTGTCAGATCATCAATGGCCCGGTTGACGGTAATAGCATTCTCACTGCGGCCGTCAGCCCGTCCCTTTTCCGGATTCCAAACGGCAGGATTGACAGACACTTTCGTTCCTATCTGTTCCCATTTGGCATCTATGCTTATCTTGCACAGCAGCTGACATGTTCCGTCTTTACGGATTTTGGTACGGTTTATATAAAACAATATCGCAAATGTACTGCGACGTTTGATTTCCATATTATCAGTATTTCTTTTCATAATCCTATTTTTTGCCATTGTCAAATAACTACAGAAAACCGCTCAGCAATTATTTTATCCAATGCTTTCGTATCTGTATCTATCTTATTGTCTGTCACCTTTGCGTAATGCTGTGTGGTCTCAATACGACTGTGCCCCAACATCTTGCTGACCGTTTCAAGCGGTACGCCATGGGAAAGTGTAATTTCTGTCGCATAGGTATGACGGGCTGCATGGAAGACCAGCTTACGTCCTATACCGCAAATTTCGGCGATGCGTTTCAGATAACGATTCAATGAACTGTTGGAATACATGGGGAGAAGCTTTCCTTCAGGAGCCATATCGCGGTATTTTTCAATAATATGGAACGGCAGTTCCATAAGCGGTATTTCAAAATCTACACCGGTTTTCTTGCGAGAACTCCTGATCCACCAGGTACCATCTTCCGCGAGAGAAAGGTTTTCATTTGTCAGCAGACACATGTCGCTATAGGGAATACCCGTATAACAGGAAAACAGGAACATATCTCTCACATGATAAAGAATCTGATCATGGAGAGGTGTTGTCATAATCCTATTCAATTCTTCGGAGGTGAGATATTTCTGTTCCGGTTTCGGATGTACCGGTTCATATCCGACAAACGGGAATACTGTTATTATACCGTCAGCAATAGCTTCTCCGACAATTGTTTTCAGTTGGACGGTAAGATTGACTATTGTGCCTGAAGCCAGACAACATTCCGTACGTAGATACAAGTCATATTTTTCAATGAAGGAACGGTCCAATGCGGCAAAAGGGATATCTGACAGCTTATATTGCATCTGTAAAAAACGTACCAGATGATTGTAGGAATTGCGGTAAGCCCTCAATGTCTTTTCCGTACGATTGATCCCAACGCGTTTCTCGAAATTTCTAATGAAAAGTCTGAAATAGCTTAATAGGGTTTCCTGTTCCGAAGCCATACCCAAAAGTTGATGCTTTACATCCTCTGCTGTTACATCCTCACGGATTGCAGATTGTTCCGCATAGATGCCGAGCGCGGCAGCACGTATTTCATCCAGTCTGTTGTTTATGTCTCTTGCCGCAACACTTTTTCCACACGCCCGTCCGGATGACCACAATGACTGTGGCACACGAAACTTGACACTGAATGCTGTTTCACAGAGCTTGCCGACAATAAGCCGTGCCATCACGGCACAGTTTCCCCTGGCATCCGCCTCGATCTTTATAAGGTAGAA
>ENA-UPTB01002406-UPTB01002406.1-human-gut-metagenome-genome-assembly--contig:-NODE-2406-length-13192-cov-52.115745_pt1 | contig 13192 bp, 15 predicted proteins | sample MGYA00250046_ERZ773369 | MGnify/ENA primary metagenome ERZ773369 (study PRJEB29103, sample SAMN06111938) | human gut metagenome | biome: human gut; feature: ankylosing spondylitis patient; material...
ACTAAGTTACTAAAAATCAGCGATATGTACAACTTTTTACTCATATTTATCAACTTAAATTAATTCCGCCAACGGGTTATTGTGACTATAATTTATCTATTAGCTACCCCATGTAGTATTGGTTCATACCTGCTGGTATTCATTGGCATATGTTGTTTGTTGGCTGGTATTGTACACACTATGCGTAAAGTTATATTAATATCCTTGTTAAGTGATGCTACCGATAATAATATGAAACTTATCAGTAAATACAAAGATTTAGTCTCGGAGTATAATAATCTTGTTTCAGATTATAATGGTTTGGTAAGTAATTATGGTCAAAGAGGAGGTCATACAGGTAATTCTGGTGGTTATAATTCTTTTAAAAATGGAGTGATTGCTGGTGCAGGCAAGGTGGTTGTAGATGTTACAATAGATGTTTTAAAATGGATTGCAGGGGCTTAAGAATATTCAATATATATTATTTTTGAAATATAAGAAAAGGTTATCATGTTAGAAAGTATATTATTAAATATAATACTAAAGAAAATAAAGAAAGCGGCAGATAGATATGGTGAAGAAGTTTACGACATTATTCACAATTCTCCGTCAGCACGTGTGGCATATACTCGTGGATATGACCTCGGTGGTTTAAGTTTAGCTACTATGTGCCAATTTTGTTGGAATAAAATTCATGATGGGACAGATGGAACACCTCCTCCTTCTGCAGGAATGCTGCTACAATAATGAAAAGCAAAAGGATATTTATGGACAAAACTAATGCTACAATAATTTTTGTTTCTGTTGTCATGGGTGTGTTGTTTGCTTGGCTAATGGGATATGCTGAATGGTGGCAGTGGCTTTTGAGTATAATTGTTACAGGCATCATTGTTTATTTTGTTGTTGGCATATGTATGGTTGTACTTGCAGTTTTTGGCTATTTTGCACTACGGACATTATGGCGAACGTACAAAAAAGAAATTAAGTTTAACTTCTATGTTTTTTGGGAGAAAATGTTTAAACCATTTTCCTCAATAGAAGATGTTGAAGAATATGTTCGAGAAAACTATAATTTAGAGTAAGGTCAATAACAATCAAGATAGGTATCTTTCGCAACATAAAGATCAAAGGCTATTTGATAGAAATATGGGACTTTACTACTCCCTATAAAAAGAAACAAAATGAGCTATAATGCTATGGTAAGAGAAATAAGAGGACTAAAATGTCCTAATCACGATTATGTGAGAGACAATCATCACTTTATGTATCAAGAGGCATATCCTGGTGCAAGGCCTACTTCAAGCACACGTTGCATAAAGTGTGGATATACTATGTCACTTCATAAATCGCAAAAGGTCTAACCTTTAAACAATTGCAAGTATGAAATGTATCAACACATCTTGTCAAAGTACAAGTAAATCATGCTAAAGGCAGCGTTTTAGAAAACGGTGCAAACCTTGTAGGCGCAGCAGTATGCTTCGTTGGTTGCTTCACTCCTTTCCATGGAGCCGCTAATAAAGCTGCCCAATCTTTTTGGAAAGAGGGAACAAAAAGCATAAAAGTAACTTACAAGTGCCTTGATTGTGGATGTACTTGGGAAGAGACAAAGTGGGTATAGAATTATAAGTTATGGCAAACATTTTTGATAACCCTGTTTTTCAATTCTTCAAGCGTCCTACAATGGATGATTTCTTGAAGCGATGCCAACAACGTTTTCAACGGTTTGGTCTGAGTGATGCAGATGTGTATGAAGCTATCAAATCTGCGTGTGACTTCTTTAACATCCCTATGCCAAAGATGATACAAGACTTGACTAACGTTCAGAATGGTCAGACCATGTTTGTGAACTGGAATCGGGGTAGCTATTACGATGATGTCCTTTGCTTTAATATGCAACAGCTCATTGACATGAAAGTTGACAGCAAGGATGCGTTCTCGTTAGTTATGACCCACGAGTGCGGTCACAGAGTCCTCCAAAACACACAGTTCCCAGGTGTAGCCAATGGACAATGGGAGTCAGAATTGTGTCCTGACTTTTTTATGGGATGTCGTGCTGGTTTGTGGAATATGAATGCCATTGACAAGGTTGTGATGGGATTGATACTTACATACGGAAGTCCAAGCCATCCTGAAGGAACCTTGCGAGCATTGTTCATCAGACACGGAAAACACATCGCTCCAGAAATGCATCGCAGGGGTATTCCACTAACCATCCAGAACTTAATCAATGAGTTCATGGCTTTCAGACAGCAGAACCTCAATGAAATATTAAACCAACAGCACAAGTATTACAGATTTTGAATATGCCAGCATACGACCATCAGCAATGGATGAAATACATGCGTCGCCACGAAGCAAATGTATTCAATGCCATCTTTTATGACAAGGAAGAAGTCACGGAAGATGACATTCAGCGTATCATTGCTGATGTGGCATCGTTTTTCAGCTTGCCTGTACCTGAAATAAATGGCAAATGTGAATCTTTTGCGGAGGTATTGCTTGGCGACAAAGCTGGGGAATGTGAGCTTTCATACAACTTGGAAATGCTGAGAACTGCGGGCATCAACAACAAAGATGCTTTCACTTTGTGTTTCGTTCATGAGATGGCTCACCAAGCCCTTCACAGGTACCAATTTATGCTTTTTTGCAGTGAACGCTGGATGCAGGAGCTGGCCGCAGATCTAACCGCCGGACTATATGCAGAGCGACATCACTTGGCAACAGGAAAGTTCAAGTACGCATTATCCACACAAAAATACAGCATTACTCACCCCGATGGAAAAATAAGAGAAAACATTGTGGAATGTGGAAGGCACTATCTTGAACAGCAAATAGTGAACGGTACAAAGATGATGAATATGGTGCTACAGATTATGCCCACCTTCGTCTTTACACATAAAAAGAAACTGAAGACAGACTGGTATCAGTTGCTTGACGAATTGGAATATTCTCCACAAGAGCCAGTACGATATAGAATAGAAGATTTGCCAGACAGTAATCTGATTAAGCAAGCTGTCTTAAAATACAAACTATCAAAAGCGCAAGAAGATGAAAATCATAGATAATGACCCTATAGACAAGCCTTGTATTGGCGAGTTGATTGAAGAACAGTGTGCAGTAGGGCAATTTGCCGACAACTGTCTTTATCTTATTGCCGATCCAGAGGCAGCCATAGCCAAACGTGCAGTGGACATTATGGAGCAGTTTAAGCAGATTGCTGACTGCGATGACTACTACAACACCTATGAATTGGAGGTCGTCCAGAATGTGGAGTTAAAAAATCACCCCAAGATAAAAGAACATATCGAGCAACATGGTGACAATTTTCTCATTCAGTTGGCTTCACATGGTTTCAATGAAAAGAAGCGGTTTATCGTTGCCAAGACTGACAACGACAAGCTGTTTGAAAATATCAATCTTATGATTTATGCGGCAGAACGCATAGCAAAGTTTGATATAGCGGCATTACTCCGCTCGTTTGTAGAAGATAATACAGATGAGTTCGTTGAACTTGCGAGGAATGCCATAACAGACAAACGTTTCCAGTTCAACTATTTCGCTGCGCTATCAGCGAATACAATCCATCCGACCTTTGGGATGGCATCTTCCACCGCCAAGCTCAAGGAACAGATGGAGATTAAGGGTGTCATCACCCATAAACAACGCATGGAAATGTATGACCGACTGTTGGACAACTTGAAAAAGAGTCATAAGAAGCACGACCCAAAGATGGAAGCAGAAATAGAATTTATCATTAAGTCTATAGATCCTGCTACTCTACGAATGTTCTTCCAAAGGCAATCACCAAAATTGCAAGAGAAGATGTCTGATTTCGTCAATCCGAAACACTTGGCTGAAGTCTCGTCAATGGATTTGGAGATACGCTGGTCTGAAAAAATTGATAAAACACGAAAGACGGACGGTCATTATCGTCTCTTTCTAAGCAGAGGTGACGAGAGGTTAATGGTACATTTTAGCCGTAGTGCTGGTTTTGTGCTTTATCTTATCTATCTTATAGACCGCAAGAAAAACGGTGACAAGGTTGATACGTTGAACATTATCCAATACAAGCAGCTCTTTGGAAAACTATACGAGATGACTTATGGCATCAATGGAGAAACAATATTTACCGACATGGTGAAGAATTTCAATTCGGAAGGCGAATTACAACAGAAAGGCTTGTACACAGTGCTGAAAAGTATTCGTGAAGACATTGGAAATACCTGCGAAAGGATGCAGGAACCTGCAGAGCCGTTCCTTTTGCAAGATATGAAAGCCCACCTTGCAGTTCTGCCAAAACACATTATTTTGCCTGAAAAAATCATGGCGCTGATTTAGTGTTAAAATGTTTAAATGCACAACTCTAACATGTTGATAATCAATGAAGATATAAGGCTCACGTTGTTCACATAGCAAAGAACAGCCAACCTGTCAAAATCCACCGAACTTTGCATCAGAAAATCCGATGTAAGGTTCGGTTTTTTGTATGTATAAATTTAAGGATTTTGACAGATATGAGAACAAACGATTTTACTGCAAAGCAGACTATCCTCGGTCTTGTAGAGGTTGTCCGTTTGGAAATTGAGAGTAAGAAGAAAACACTCTCGATAGGTGATGAAGAACTTGTTCAGAAGATAATGAGCAAGGTATCGGAAGCAAATAAGGAGTTTGCTACAGAAAAGGAAGAACTCCGCTATTGGGGTATTGTGACACGTGAAGTAGCATGGTATGAAGCCAACACTGAAGAGTCTGAAGAAATCATCAACCGATTAAAATCAGGTGACCAGTTGTTTGCCCAGAAATTCTTCTACAGCACAAATACCAACGGATGCAATATCAGCCGTTTCCGCTCAAAGATACTTGCTAACATCAAACAGACATACAAGATTGAGGTATCTGTAGAAGAGTTTGGTGACATACTTTATACTTTCTTATGGAATGAAGGTACATGGAGTATACTCGACAAATACTCACGCAAGAGCAGTTTCTTCTGTTGGCTTTCCGAGGTCGCTCAACATGAACTGATAAGATACCTTGAAGATATGAAGCTTATCAACGTCACACGCGAGCGTACTGCCGGGAACACACGTCTTCTCGGCCTTTCTATAGCACCGGAAATGTGGGAATACATCTTGAACGATACAATGCCTAATGGTTTGTATAAGGATGTCCTTTTCTCTACTATGGTAGAACGTAATACTGAAGAAAAGATGATGAAGTCTTTCTGTCTGAAAAAAGAAGATCTGCACAGACTCCAGAAAAAAGCCGAAGCAGATTTGAAAGACCGTCTTATCCGTAGTGACCGTGGATATGAGGAACTGGTTCTGCGTGACAAGACTCCTCGTGTCATTGAAGTCTCAGAAGAGTTTGCCAGGGACTTCTGTGTTTGGCAAGAGGGCAAGAGCAATGCTAACCCACTGGCTGATGTGTTGGGGGTTGACTTGAACCACGAAGACTTGCAGAAGAAGGTAGTGGACTTTCTTTATACCATACCTCAGAAATTGAAATGGACCGAAGAAGAGCGTATTGTATGGACACTCCGTTTCATTGAAGACACTGCACCGATTGAAGTGGCTGAACGTATCGGAAGAAAACGCTCATGGGTTGACACCAAGTATTCCAGACTGAATGTACGCTTTAACAAGGCGGTTAAGGAATGGTGGGCAGAGAATGCGAAATAATCGAAGAAAGTTTGGTGCCAATATTGATAGAGCATCAAACTTTCATTCCTCTTTTATTATAAAATAAATCGAATAAGATGAGCAAAGACATTACAATAAGCAACAATATGACAGTGAACTTGTTGAAGAACGTGGAAAACTATGCAAAGTTTGTTTCTCAAGTATTGCATGATGAAACTTTCCTTGTTGAATTAGACAAGACATTACCATTTGACAAGATGGTTCATGCCACAATGAATATAGCATCCAACCATACACCTATCAAGAAAATGGGGGTGTCTGTCATGCGAATGGATATAGAGCCACCTCTATATTCAATCGCTATAACCCTGCAATTCAAAGGAAGGGACGGTTACATACAGAACCATTCTATTTTCATCAATGCGTGCAAGACTATCGAAGAACTCCAACTGTTGGTTACAAGAGAGAACTTCAAACAAGAAGTCCTGTCGCTGTGTGAAGAAAGGGTATTAGAAAATTCAGAATTACAAGAAAAAACAAAAAATGCATGATACAAGTAATAACAAGAGAGTGGCAAATCACAAAGGCATATATCGATGACATAGCTTTAAATTCTGGGCTTATAAATCTTGACTGGGACGACTTCAAGGCATTTGCTGAAAACCATCGTCCTGTAGTGGCTATAAGGAATGAAGACAATGCCTCTGTCACAGAACTCACAGATAATGCAATGGCAGAGATTCGGAAACGTTGTTCAAACAAACTTTCAAATATCATTGTTTCAATATCCTATAAAGAAGGAGAGGAATTGATGATGGATGAAATGGAAAAGATAAGTGATTGTTTGACCATGTTTGCCAACAAAAATGTAGAAATTAAATGGGGCATCAGTCAGAACAATACATTAAAGTGCAGACGCTGCATATCTGTCTTTGCCTTTGAATAACAAAACAGTCAGCCTATGAAAGTTTCAGTTTATTACGAAGAAGTGTCCAACTATGTAGAGAAGCACTACTTAGTTCGTCCTTCCATAAAGCAGGTGGATGATAAGACCTTGTCCATCGAATACACTCCACATAAGTTCATCCCTACAATTAGTGTTGCAGTACGAATTGAAGCAATGCGCAAGGATGTTATATGTATGTCGTATGAATGTAGCAAGGCAATATCTCTACTGATTTCTGGTGCTATTACCCATATCGAGAGGCAGATTCCCCAAGGCATTGAAATAGACACCGACAGCAAACGCATCAATGTATATCCAGAGAACGTTACCGAATTAAAGAATGTTCTCGCATATCTTTCCTTGTCCGGAGTGCATTTTTCGGAGTCAGGCATGGAAATCACGTTGGATATGAACTAAGTATAACAATCAAAGAAGTGCAATATGTTGGTGATACATCCTAAAGACAAATCAACCTCCTTGGCAGAGGCCATATATGCCAATATGCCTAATGTATATGTGGTAGAGGACGAATGGTATGAACGTGGCATTGGACAATTACTCTGGCAAACGCCCAAAGAAGAACCCATATTAATAATTGGTTATGGTGATTGCCATGGACTGTATAGAGAGCGTTTTAACGATGTGCTTGAAATCAGTCCGAGTGATTTGGATGATCCTGTGTGGGTACATCGTCTTGCAAACTGTCAGATTGGAGTTCCACAGATTGTGCTGAACAGAATACATGCCTACAATCTTCGCAGACACAATGGCAATATCATCGGAATATGGCCTAATGCAGTAGAGTTTGCACGTAGGAATCATCTTCATGGACTATTTGCCAGCACTTTCTTCTTTAATGCTAAAGATGCTGAAAATTATGGAGAAATCACCCTTGATATGTATATTGAAAGGTCGAATTATACTCTCTACCGCACTCTTGGCAAACTATTGACCAATCATGTACCGCTATACAAGATTCCCGAAATATTGCAGCAAAGAGCCTATAAGGACACAAGTGTCAACCATCGCAACTTTGAGAGTTTCTTTTGTTTGTAAACAACAATAAGTTTTTAGTAAATATGAGTAAAGATAAAAATACAAGACTTGTTACTGCCCTCAACACTATGGCGGATTTGGCAGGACAACGACAGGTAATTGGCAATAATGAGATAGGTTTGGGTATGATACTCCAATCCTACAGATGCCGTGAAGAAGCACAAATGGTGACAGACGGGCTGTTCCGTGTAGTTGTCATGGGAACATTCACCTCAGGCAAGAGTACTCTCATCAATGCCCTGTTAGGCAGTAGGGTATTGCCAGAATCTGCATTGCCAAGCACCGCCATACTCACATTCATCCAGTTCGGTTGTGAAGAAGATGATGTGGAGATACATTATAAGGACATCGTAAATGAAGACGGAAGCGTTACACATGGCAGAATAGAGCACATCAGCAAGGACGAGTTCATGCAGACCTATCGCTATGGCATTACAGATTCAGAAGCATTGGCATCTACAGGTAATGTTCCTCGTTTCAGGAATGTGGCCTACTCCATCATCAGATGTTCACAGCCATTGATGCAGAATGGAGTGAACATTGTAGATACTCCGGGACTGGAAGACAAGGAAGTGGCAACAGAACTGGCACTTGACATTGCAGCCAAGGCTCAAGCCATCGTCTATGTTTGTAGTGAACGTGGTTTTGCGGAAGCTGACCGTGAATACTTCAATGAAAATTTCAAGGGTAATCCGAGCAATGTGTTCTTCATTCTGAACAAGACAGACCTTATAGCATCCAATGTGGAGCGAGAACAAGCTCTTGAACGAGTACGACAGGATGTGAAAGGGTGCTTCACCAAGGCTGACGGAAGCGTTGACGAAGCATTGATGTACAAGCGAGTGTTCGGACTATCCTCGTTATTAGCCTTGGATGCAAGAAGAGGTATGACCTTTGATGAAGACCTGCAAAAAGACGTGCCACTCTCACAAGAAAAGATTGAACTGAAGCTACAACGCAGTCAGTTCCTTCCATTCGAAGAGGCTCTGCTGGAGTTTCTTTCTACCGATGAGCGTTGTGTGGCACAATACGGAAAAATCTTCCGTACATTGCTTGGCACCTATAATGATGCTGTGGAAAAGGTGCGTGAAGACCTGGGTATCTACGAGCATAATGCAGAAATGACTGCTGAACAAAAGGCTGAATGCCAGCGCATCATTAACGAGATAGAGACTGGACTGGAAGCTACAGAAACCGCTTTCGACAACTGCACGCTGAAACTTCAAAATACCATAGCTTTGCTTATCCGCAATGCCATTGACAGTGTGGATAGCACATGGGAGGTCGATTTAGCGATCTTGCATGAGAAGATACGCTTCGGTATGAAAGACTACCTTTCCCTGTCAGTAAGTAACATAAATCTGTTCAAGCCGAAGGAGGAGCGCATGGAAGAAATGAAACGCCTGCTCCAGCCTTTCTCACAAATCATTGCCGATCATATCTCTGAAAAGATAGATCATTTCATGGAAACGAACAAATCCGTCCTTCAGAATGCCATCGGCGAAGCAGAACAGAGTGTAAACACTAACTTGGTCAATGTGGCTGGACTGTTTTCACGTCTGGGAGATACCCTTACGGAAAGCCCAGAAATGGGCAAGCAAGAAGACCAAGACTGGTTACAAGCCGTCATCTCCTATTGCGTAGGCGATGCCAGTGCCATCGTGAAGAACTGTGCAGGAGGACATACTGCATGGATGGAGTTTATCCGCAAGGCGGTGTTCAATGGCGTGTGGCAATGGATGGTCATCCAAATCGTCACAGGCGGTTGGGGGATTATCATCTGTGGACTCATCGAATGGTTGCAAATCAAGAACAGCAAAAACGAAATGGTCGACCGTATGCTTACAGACAGCAAAAATGCAGCTTTGAAGGAGATACATACCAAGCTGGATGAACGGCTGCATGAGATGAATGCCAATATCGCCATTAAGGTGAATGAGGTAAAGAGTGCCAAGTGTGGTGAGAGTCGTCAACGTTTGACAGATGAGAGATTGCGTTTGGTAGAGATTGAGCGCAATATAAACGACAATCATTTCAATGCAGATTATGAACGACAGCGCACAACAGGCATTCTTACGACGATGGCATCAGAAATCAAATGCTGTTATCTCGACGTGTTTGGCATACCATACGCAGAGGAATTGGCGACATTATAAAAGTCTATTCACAATGGAAATACAACGACAAGAGATATTCAAGAGCCAGTGGCATGACATCCATGATATTGTGTTGTCTGAAGCCAAACGACAAATCAAGTTCAACGGCAAGGTGGATGTGCAGCGACTCACAGAAAAACTGCAAAAGGAGATTGCCAAGTGGCCACAAGGTGTATTAGCGCAAGGTATGTGGTTCCAGAGTTTTCATAATGCAGCTCCCGACAAAGCCTTGAATTTTATGACAGAAGCAATGGAGCAATGTTTCATAGAGCCAGACAACAACAAACTTCCATCCAATAGTTGGTACTTCGTTTTGGCTTTTGTGTTGACGGGAATAGTGGCATGGCTATTACATTCCAGGACAAGCATGAGTCTGATAGAGCAATGTTTCTACCCGACTTTGTTCCTGGTGATACTAAATACGTTCAATGTGTCCTTCAGAAACAAGCGAATTGCAAAAGCTGAAAAGATGATAATCACCAATATCAGCCATCAAATGTTAAATATGGAAATTAGTCTGGAAAAGTATATTGAGTGAGTATCGTTAGGTTACTTCTTTCTCATAAACAATATAAACATAAAAACAAAAGATAATGAAAATCAAATATGCGACAATCAGCAAGACTGGTCGGCGAAGCAATAATGAAGATTGCTTTAACATCCTGGAAATGCCAGAGCATAATCGCTTCATGGGCATAGTATGTGACGGCATGGGCGGTCATTCGTTTGGCGAGGTGGCAAGTGAGGTTGTCTGCGATGCCATTTCAAAATACTGGCAGGATAATACAGACACTCCAGACAGTGACCAAAAAGTTGTTATGGCTTGCAAAAAGGCTTGTAATGCCATCAACCAGAAATCCTATGACCTCAGCCATGCAGAGATGGGTACTACGATGGTCATGGCCTGCATTGAAGGTGACAAGGCGACAATAGCCCATGTGGGTGACAGCCGTTGCTACCTGCAAAGGCAAGGTGAGGGATTACTTTACCAAACCGAAGATCATGTGCGTATCGACTTCGGATGGGAAGTGGTGTCACGCTGTTTCTTCAGCTACCGTCCGGAAGTCGCTGTTCCCGACATTAGGCAGTTCACCATTCAGAAAGGAGACAGGATATTACTCTGTTCTGATGGCTTGTACAAGAGCATGGCACCCGACATCCTACAAGCAAGGATGTTGGACGACAAGCCCTTGGAAGATATACTCGATGTATTTGACTTTCTCTGTCAAAAACAAGGTGATGACAACTATACGGCAATATTGATTGAAATAGAATAAAATAAGGATAAGATGAGAAAGATACTATTAGAAATTGATTTGGCTATCTGTTCATTGTGGACTATAGCCGCATTGGGAAGCAGAATAGCATGGGTCGCTACTCCTGCAACATGGATTGTAATGTTACTTATTATGTCACGTCTGCTGCTCTCGTTCACGCTTTACCATAGGGAAAAGAAATCATGGATTCCAGGACTGCTGTTCATGGGATTGGCAGCCTTCGCTGTCAGTACAGAACTTGACATAAAACTTAATGAGCTTGCCTCAAAAGTATTTCCATTGTTGAACATCGACTTTGACCAATGGTGGTATGTAGGGCTTACTTTAGCTGTGGCTACATGGTTGTGGGTAGTTCCTTTGGCGGTCTTCCTCGTCAATATCTTCCGTAAGGGTTTTCTGACAGACACCTTGACATGGAAAGACGCACTTGGCAAACTGCTCTGGACGGATAAGACTGCAAGGACATACTGTTCCCTACTGTTGATAACAACAGGCACATTGTATGCTGGTCTCGCTATGAATGCGAGGATATGTCTGTTCGCCTGTATCGTGGCTCCGACACTGAGTTTCCATCTGCTTAAAAGATATTATGGATTGAAGAAAGGAAAAGTGTGGGTGTTGGTTATATCCATGCTGATATTCTTCTTCGCCCAAACCCATGCCGGACTGTTGCGAATGTCCATGTTGAGCATTAGTTTTTGCATGGTGGCCTATGTATGCAGTTCCTTCTACCAGAAAGAGAAGAAACTGTTGCTGTCCGTTATGTCAGCCATCTATGTGGGCATATTGTTGCCAAGTTTGGCCATAGGCAACAACCAATATACCTGCTTCAATGTAGGAAGAACCGGGTATTATTTCCTTGACACCTATCCAGGCATATTCAGCATAGAGGACAAGAAAACAGGAAAGATAGGACTGCGTAGCAGATACGGTCTGTTGGTGAAGCCTGAGTATGAGTCTGTCGTCTATCATACGCCAAGACATTGGTTTGGCAAGTTGGAACTGCGTAAGAACGGATATTACACCCTCTATGACATCTGCAATAACGAGTATCGTAAAGACAATCATATTAGCCATCAACTACAGGACAGCATCTGTCATATAGTAGAAGGTCATCTCTCGGAATACGACTATAAGCCTGATGAAAGAATGGAAGTAAGGTTGATAGAAGCAAGCAACTGCCAAGTACGCACCCATATCAAGGCTTTGAAAAACGGGTCTGTCATTTACGACTACGATGACAAGGAACCATTTATACCGACAGACTCTGTCTCCACTACACAGGAAACAATAGTCTGCGACTCCTTGGTAAGATTAGAATGGTGTCAGCTGAAATCACTTAGCTATGCACACAGTGCGACCACAAAGGATTCCGCTGTCTATAACATTCAGGTGACGCTTGCGAGAGAAAACATGCCCAAGCCAAAGGAGGCAGAAATGCTTGTGCAAAAAATCTCATGTTTTCTGAAGAAAGTTGATATAATATCAACCACTCTTCCACTCTCTTATAATGAACGATAAAAATGAAAAGACTATGAACGAGAAGTATGAAAAGAAGATACAAGCCGATGTGGACGCTATCTTCACATTGATGGCTCAACGAGTGGACGAGAAACAAATGAACTTGCTGCATGAAGCATATGACTTTGCCGCTTATGCCCACAAAGACCAACTGCGCAAGTCTGGCGAACCCTATATCAGTCACCCTGTTGCCGTGGCACGCATTGTGGCAGAAGAGTTGGAGCTGGGAGCTAACCCTGTCATGGCAGCTTTTCAACATGATGTTGTAGAGGATTGTCCTTACAGTATAGATGAGATCCGTGAACGTTTCGGGGATGATGTGGCATTTCTTGTCGGTGTCGTGACTAAGCAGAAGAAAGCTCAGTATGACCAGTCGAAGCAGGTGGATAACTTCCGCCAAATGCTATCGTCTGTACAGTTTGATGTGCGTGCCATACTTGTGAAATTGGCAGACCGACTTCATAATATGCGCACGCTCAGCAGTATGCGCCCTGACAAGCAGATGAAGATTGCTTCTGAGACAGATTATTTCTATGCACCTCTTGCCAATCGCCTTGGTTTGTATAACGTAAAGACAGAACTTGAAAACCTGTCGTTCCGCTATCGCTGTCCACG
>ENA-UPTB01002407-UPTB01002407.1-human-gut-metagenome-genome-assembly--contig:-NODE-2407-length-13188-cov-3.618412_pt1 | contig 13188 bp, 9 predicted proteins | sample MGYA00250046_ERZ773369 | MGnify/ENA primary metagenome ERZ773369 (study PRJEB29103, sample SAMN06111938) | human gut metagenome | biome: human gut; feature: ankylosing spondylitis patient; material...
GACGTTTCCGTGAGGATACATCAGAATTTGATAAAGTAAACCTTGACTTAATGGACGTATCTCCTAAGATGGTATTCTCAGTTGCTACATCCATGATTCCTTTCCTGGAGAACGATGATGCAAACCGTGCGCTGATGGGATCTAACATGCAGCGTCAGGCAGTACCACTTCTTTCTACAGAAGCTCCAGTTGTTGGAACAGGTATGGAATCCAAGGCAGCATATGACTCCGGAGTCTGCATCACAGCAAGAAATGGCGGAGTTGTAGAAAGATCTACAAGTACAAAGATCGTTGTTCGTAATGACGATGGTCAGAGAGACGAATACAATGTGATCAAGTTTGCACGAAGCAACCATGGTAACTGTATGAATCAGCGTCCGATCGTATTTGTAGGAGACAGAGTAGAAAAAGGAGACATCTTAGCTGACGGTGCTTCAACATGCAACGGAGAGATGGCTCTTGGTAAGAACCCATTAATTGGTTTCATGACATGGGAAGGATATAACTACGAGGATGCGGTACTGTTAAGTGAACGTCTGGTACAGGATGACGTTTACACATCTGTTCATATCGAAGAGTATGAAGCAGAAGCCAGAGATACAAAACTTGGTCAGGAAGAGATCACAAGAGATCTTGCAGGATTAAGTGAAGATGTCTTAAAAGACTTAGATGATAACGGTATCATCCGTATCGGTGCAGAAGTACGTGCCGTTGACATTCTGGGAGGAAAAGTTACTCCTAAGGGAGAAACAGAATTAACAGCTGAAGAGAGACTGTTACGTGCGATCTTCGGTGAGAAAGCAAGAGAAGTCCGTGATACATCTTTAAGAGTGCCACATGGTGCTTACGGAGTTGTTATGGATACAAAGATCTTCACAAGAGAGAATGGAGACGAACTTCCTCCTGGAGTAAACAAGAGCGTTCGTGTATACATTGCTCAGAAGAGAAAGATTTCCGTAGGAGATAAGATGGCTGGTCGACATGGTAACAAGGGTGTAATTTCTCGTATTCTGCCAGTAGAAGATATGCCATACTTACCAAACGGACGTCCATTAGATATCGTACTGAACCCATTAGGTGTGCCTTCACGTATGAATATCGGACAGGTGTTAGAGATCCATCTGTCCTTAGCAGCAAAAGTTCTTGGATTTAATGTTGCTACACCAGTATTCAATGGTGCAGACGAGAACGATATCGCAGATACATTAAGAATGGCAAATGACTATGCCAATACATCATGGGAAGAATTTGACGCGAAATGGCGTGATAAAGTTAATGATGATGTAATGGATTATTTATATGAAAACAGAGACCATAGAAAAGAATGGCAGGGTGTACCAATTGATACAACTGGTAAAGTAAGATTAAGAGACGGTCGTACAGGAGAAGAATTTGACAGCCCTGTAACAATCGGATTCATGCATTACCTGAAACTGCATCATCTGGTAGACGACAAGATCCATGCACGTTCTACAGGTCCTTACTCATTAGTAACTCAGCAGCCACTGGGTGGTAAAGCTCAGTTCGGTGGACAGCGTTTCGGAGAGATGGAGGTATGGGCACTGGAAGCTTATGGTGCATCATACACACTGCAGGAAATCCTGACTGTGAAGTCAGATGATGTCATCGGACGTGTGAAGACATACGAAGCAATCATCAAGGGTGAAAATATTCCTGAACCGGGAATTCCGGAATCCTTCAAGGTATTGCTCAAAGAGTTACAGTCACTCGGACTGGACGTACGTGTCTTACGTGATGACAATACAGAAGTGGAGATCATGGAAACTTCCGATATGGGAGAGACAGATTTCCGTTCTCTGATCGAGGGAGATAGAAGATATCGTAATGATGATGACGAAGACTTTGGTAAACACGGATACAGCAAACAGGAATTCCAGGGTGAAGAACTGGTTGATGTAGAAGAAGAACCAGAATCAGACGATGATTTCGATATGAACTTTGAAGAAAATGATGACTATGATTTCGGCGATTCATCTGACGATGAATAGGAAGGGGTCCAAAGTATGCCAGAAAATAATAAGGAACAAACTTATCAGCCAATGACTTTTGATGCGATCAAGATCGGTTTGGCATCACCTGAAAAGATTCTGGAATGGTCAAAAGGAGAAGTTACCAAACCAGAGACCATCAACTATAGAACTTTAAAACCAGAAAAAGACGGACTGTTCTGCGAAAAGATCTTCGGACCAAGCAAGGACTGGGAATGCCACTGTGGAAAATATAAAAAGATCCGCTATAAAGGTGTGGTCTGCGACCGTTGTGGTGTTGAAGTAACAAAAGCAAGTGTACGTCGTGAGCGCATGGGCCATATCGCCCTTGCCGCTCCGGTATCACACATCTGGTACTTCAAGGGAATTCCAAGCCGTATGGGACTGATTTTGGATCTGTCCCCAAGAACTCTGGAAAAAGTACTGTACTTCGCTTCTTATATTGTACTGGATAAGGGCGAGTCAGACCTGATGTACAAACAGGTATTATCAGAGGCTGAATATCAGGAAGCAAGAGAAAAATGGGGAAGCGCATTCCGTGTAGGAATGGGTGCAGAATCCATCAAAGAGCTTCTTGAGAACATTGATCTTGAGAAAGAATATACAGAACTGACAGAAGGCCTGAAGGGTGCAACCGGACAGAAACGTGCAAGAATCGTAAAACGTCTGGAAGTAGTAGAAGCTTTCCGTGAGTCTGGTAACAAACCAGAATGGATGATCATGACAAATATCCCGGTTATCCCGCCGGATCTTCGTCCAATGGTACAGCTGGATGGTGGACGTTTTGCAACATCTGACCTGAATGATCTGTACAGAAGAATCATCAACAGAAATAACCGTCTGAGACGTCTTCTTGAATTAGGCGCTCCGGACATTATCGTTAGAAACGAAAAGAGAATGCTTCAGGAAGCTGTAGATGCCCTGATCGACAATGGCCGCCGTGGCCGTCCGGTAACAGGACCTGGTAACAGAGCACTGAAATCTCTTTCTGACATGCTGAAAGGTAAGTCCGGACGTTTCCGTCAGAACCTGCTTGGTAAGCGTGTTGACTACTCTGGACGTTCCGTTATCGTTGTAGGACCGGAACTTAAGATTTACCAGTGTGGTCTGCCGAAAGAGATGGCAATTGAGCTGTTCAAGCCATTTGTTATGAAAGAGCTTGTTCAGAACGGAACTGCACACAACATTAAAAATGCTAAAAAGATGGTTGAGAGACTTCAGCCAGAGGTTTGGGACGTCCTTGAGGATGTCATCAAAGAGCATCCGGTTATGTTGAACCGTGCTCCTACACTGCACAGACTTGGTATTCAGGCATTTGAGCCGATCCTTGTAGAAGGTAAGGCTATTAAGCTTCATCCACTTGTTTGTACAGCGTTCAACGCCGACTTCGATGGAGACCAGATGGCTGTCCATCTTCCACTTTCCGTAGAAGCACAGGCTGAGTGCAGATTCTTACTGCTCTCACCAAACAACCTCCTGAAACCATCTGATGGTGGTCCGGTAGCCGTTCCTTCACAGGATATGGTACTTGGTATTTACTATCTGACTCAGGAAAGACCAGGTGCAGCAGGAGAAGGTAAGATTTTCAAGAGTGTAAATGAAGCAATCCTTGCTTATGAGAACCAGGCAATCACACTTCACTCTAAGATTAAAGTACGTGTGACAAAGACAATGCCAGGTGGAGAAGAAAAAACAGGAATTGTAGAGTCCACACTTGGACGTTTCATTTTCAACGAGATCATCCCACAGGATCTTGGATTCGTTGATCGTGAAAAAGAGGAGAACAAACTTCTTCTGGAGATTGATTTCCACGTAGGAAAGAAACAGTTAAAGCAGATCCTTGAGAAGGTTATCAATACACACGGAGCAACTGCAACAGCAGAAGTTCTGGATGCTGTAAAAGCAATTGGATATAAATATTCTACAAGAGCTGCCATGACCGTATCTATTTCCGATATGACGGTACCTCCACAGAAACCACAGATGATCCAGCAGGCACAGGATACTGTAGACCGCATCACTAAGAACTTCAAACGTGGTCTCATCACAGAGGAGGAGCGTTACAAAGAAGTTGTAGAGACATGGAAGGCAACTGATGACAAACTGACAGAGGCACTGCTTTCTGGTCTTGATAAATACAATAACATCTTCATGATGGCTGATTCCGGAGCCCGTGGATCTGACAAACAGATCAAACAGCTTGCAGGTATGCGTGGATTGATGGCTGATACAACTGGTCATACAATCGAGTTGCCTATCACTTCAAACTTCCGTGAAGGACTTGACGTACTGGAGTATTTCATGTCTGCTCATGGAGCACGTAAAGGTATGTCTGATACAGCTCTTCGTACAGCCGATTCAGGATACCTGACAAGACGTATGGTTGACGTTTCTCAGGATCTGATCGTACGTGAGACAGACTGCTGTGAAAACAGAGATGAGATCTCAGGTATGTATGTAGAATCTTTTGTAGATGGTAAAGAAGAGATCGAAGGACTTCAGGAGCGTATCACAGGTCGTTTCTCCTGTGAGACAATTAAGAATAAAGATGGCGAAGTTATCGTAAAAGCCAATCATATGATCACACCGAAACGTGCTGCCCGCATCATGAAAGAAGGCGTGGACAACCAGACAGGCGGATCTATCGAGAAAGTTAAGATCCGTACAATCCTTACATGTAAATGTAAAGTTGGTATCTGTGCGAAATGTTACGGTGCGAACCTTGCAACCGGCGAGCCGGTACAGGTTGGTGAATCTGTCGGTATCATCGCTGCTCAGTCTATCGGTGAGCCAGGTACACAGCTTACCATGCGTACTTTCCACAGCGGTGGTGTTGCCGGTGGAGATATCACACAGGGTCTTCCTCGTGTCGAGGAGCTTTTTGAGGCAAGAAAGCCGAAAGGTCTTGCCATCATCACAGAGATTCCTGGTGTTGCTGTTATCAATGACACTAAGAAGAAACGTGAAGTTATCGTTACAGATCAGGAAACAGGAGAATCCAAGACTTACCTTATTCCATACGGATCCCGTATCAAGATCACAGACGGACAGATCCTTGAAGCAGGTGATGAACTTACAGAAGGTAGCGTAAATCCACATGATATCCTGAGAATTAAGGGTGTACGTGCAGTTCAGGATTACATGATCCGTGAAGTACAGCGTGTATACCGTCTCCAGGGTGTTGAGATCAACGATAAGCATATCGAAGTTATCGTTCGTCAGATGCTGAAGAAAATCCGTATCGAAGATAACGGAGATACAGAATTCCTTCCTGGAACACTGGTTGACTTCCTTGAATACGAGGACGTTAACGAGCAGATGGAAAAAGAAGGCAAACAGCCTGCAGATGGAAAACAGGTTATGCTTGGTATTACCAAGGCATCTCTTGCTACAAACTCCTTCCTGTCAGCCGCTTCCTTCCAGGAAACAACTAAAGTTCTGACTGAAGCCGCTATCAAGGGTAAAGTTGACCCGCTGATCGGTCTGAAAGAGAACGTAATCATCGGTAAACTGATTCCTGCAGGTACCGGTATGAAACGCTACAGAGATGTAAGACTCAACAGCACAATGCCTGAACCGGAAGTAAAGGTTGAAGATATAGCCGAAGAACTTCACAATGGATGAAGAACTTCCGGAAGACGAAGAATTCGATGTTGAAGAATCTGATGAAGAAGAGGCTGCTGAAGACGAAGCTGATGATCAGGCTTCAGACGATGCAGAAGACAACGAATGATCCAACGGAGTAGATAACTTATCCGGACTGATTTGATATGAATTCACAAGAGAACTATCTGTGCCGACAGATTTTGCCGGCGAGGTAGTTCTCTTTTATTTTCCGGAACATTCCATTGCCGAAAAAAGAGAAAAATACAAAGAAACTGCTTTTTGTGTTATAATACCAGTACATTATGAGCAGGTAATGAACTGTGAAGTATTTTTACAGTTATGATAAATATACATTTTTGTTTCCGGTAACAGCTTGTAAAAAGCATTGACCGGGACAGGGAAGGAAATAGAAATTGAACAGAAATGGAGGTGCAATATGGATAAAGAACTTCCGGTTTCAGCATGGCCGGAATGGAAAATCATAGAGAAAATCGGCGAAGGCTCTTTTGGAAAGGTGTATAAGGCACAGAGAACAGAACGTGGAAAATCTTTCTATTCTGCTATCAAGATCATCAATATACCCGGAAGCCAGAGCGAGTTGAACAGCGTACGTTCTGAAACAGGGGATGAGCAGTCCACAAGACAGTATTTTCAGAATCTGGTTGAGGAATGTATTCAGGAAATCAGTACCATGGAGTACTTTCGAGGAAACTCTTACATTGTCTCTGTAGAAGATTTTAAGGTTATGGAATATCTGGATGTCATTGGATGGGAGATTTCCATAAGGATGGAATATCTGACAAGTTTTATGGATTACTGTGCGGAAAAGCAGCTTACTGAGAAAGAGGTAATAAAGCTGGGAATGGATTTGAGTAAGGCACTGGAATATTGCCGGAAACTTAAGATCATTCACAGGGACATCAAGCCGGAGAATATTTTTGTATCCAGATTTGGCGATTTTAAGCTTGGAGATTTCGGAATTGCACGTGAACTTGAACGAACCATGAGCGGATTTTCCAAGAAAGGTACTTACTCTTATATGGCACCTGAGATGTATAAAGGTGAGAAATATGACAGCAGGGTAGATATTTATTCTCTTGGGATTGTGCTGTACAGGCTGATGAATCATAACAGACTGCCATTTATGAGTCTGGAAAAACAGTTTATCACTTACAGGGATAAGGAAAATGCATTAAATAAGCGTGTTGCAGGAGAGCAGATGAGTGCACCTGTGGATGCAGGAACACAGTTTGCCCGTATTATCATGAAGGCCTGTGCTTATGATCCTGCACAGAGATATCAGACACCGGAGGAGCTTTATAGTGCGCTGGATGATCTGAAAAATGGAAGATCTGGCAGAATCCGGCAGTTACAAAACGGTGTTCAGAAAGCAGGAACGGATAAAACAGAATCATATAGTGCAATTGCACAGAACGGCAGAGTAGCACAGAATGTTACATCAGATGCCGAAAATGTACGAAAAAGTACAGTGCAGAATACCCGGGGAAATAAAAAAACATCAGATTTTCAGAATGCTGCAAAAAGAAAACGTGCTGTAAACAATGTTCCGGCGAGCAGCTTTACAGATAAAGAAACAATGTCAGTTGTAGCAGAACAGAAAATACAGCCACAGGAAACGCCATCAGAAACAGTTGCGATAAGATCTGCGCGTGCTGTGGAAGCCAGAAAGCGAAGACGCAGGAAGAAACAGCTGCTGCGCAGGGCATTGCTTGCAATTGTGGCAGGTACAGCGATACTTATGATGGCCGCCGTCTATTACAGAGTAAGTACAGATCATGCTCAGGAAGGACAGGAGGATAATCCGATCGCAATTCTGGATGATGAGAAATACAGCTCCACAAAATCCGGATCCAAAGATTTCTCCAAAGCTCTGGATACGATCAAGGAGCAGGCAACAACTATCACAGATAATCTGAACAGTTACGACTGGGTTGGAACAGAAGGAACTGTTCTGCGATATCTGAGAAGGGTAAAGACCACTCAGCAGGCAGATGGAAATCTGGATATTGAGAGTGAATGCATGAAAGCTCTGGTCTATCCGGCAGAATCCGGAGATGGAGTTTATGAAGAATATTTCTACTGGGGAGAGAAGTTATTCTTTGCATATATCTGGTATGATGAAACTTCAGAATATTATTATTATAACGACGGCGAACTGATAAGATGGATCGATTCCAATGGAAAATGTCACGATAACGAAAAAGATAATGAGGAATTCGTGAAACGTGGCGAGAAATACTGGAACAATTCATTGAAAGCATTGAAGGGAGAAGGAACAAAGACAGATAATGGCAATGTATCAGATTGAATGTGCATATACCTGCCATACAGGAAATATCCGGGCAAATAATGAAGATAATTTCTGGTGTTTTGGGGAATCCCTTCCGGTGAACAATGAAGGAACAAAGGGTATCTGCTCAAAGATTATTTCGGGTAACAGAGTACCGGCAATGGCGGTATTTGACGGTATGGGAGGAGAAAGCTGCGGCGAGATTGCAGCCTTTCTTGCATCAGAAGAATTTGGAAAATTTTATAATGCGAATAAAAGAATGCTGAGGGATATGCCGGAAGATTTTATAGACGATGTATGTGAGAAGATGAATCAGGCAGTATGCAGATATGGAACAGAGCATCATATTTGGAGCATGGGAAGCACAATGGCAATGCTCCTCTTTACACCAGAGTCTATGTTTGCCTGCAATCTTGGGGACAGCAGGATTTATTTTATGGATGGCGGTAAGCTTCAGCAGATTTCCACAGACCATGTTTTTGGTGGTACGGCAGTTGGGAAAGCCCCGTTAACCCAGTATCTTGGACTTCCTGAAGAGCTGCAGAGACTGGAACCTTCTGTGACAGAAATCGAGCATAAGGAGGGATACAGATATCTTCTGTGTTCAGATGGAGTAACAGATATGCTTTCGGACAGTGAGATAGAGGCGATTCTGTCACAGGATATGGAAATCCCGGAGATCGTAAATGATCTTCTTAAAAATGCTCTCCAAAAAGGTGGGAGAGATAATGTGACGATCGTGCTCTGTGAAGTACAGAAGCTGGATACAGTCCGCAGAATGAAAGAATGGATGAAAAATCTGAAAGATAAAAAATGAGAGGTGGGGCAGCATGAAGAACCGTATGCAGGATCTGGATTTTGAACAGAATGTTGCGTTTGATAAAGTACAGGAGTATGAATTTACCAGAAGGGCGGCACAGAGATTTCGGCAGGTGGTAAGCCTGGACAGTTTTGAAGACGAAGATGCGGATGTTATTTTCCACTATTTATATAAAGAGATGGAACTGGTGTCCTTTGGCGACCATCTGAAGAGATATATTTATGAAAGGGCAGAGCTGGAAGAACCTTTCTCGGAGGTTCCACAGGAAGTGTATAAGGAGATCGTAGTAGATTCCTTTAAGGAAACCTATACGCCCAAATCCATGAATCCTACCTCTACCAAGTTGTCGGCACTGGTGAATAACTGGCTGAATCAGGCATCTGTAAAAAGAGAAACTGTTTTTCTGCTTGGATTCGGACTGAAAATGACCGCAGAAGATGTGTCAGATTTTCTGACAAGAGTGTTGAAGGAACAGGATTTTGATTTTCATAATCCGGATGAGGTGATCTACTGGTACTGCTACAGTACGCAGCAGGGTTATCACAAGGCAGAGGAACTGAAGAAAAAATATGAGGTACTTGTCCCTGTAGAAGTGGAAAACACTCAGGTTTTATATGGAAGTAATCTGTGCCTTGATACAGAGGAGAAATTAATTGATTATCTCGCCCGCCTGAAATCAAAAAGAGTAGATCCCATATCTGAGAAGAGTCAGGCTTTTCAGGAATTTACGAAGCTTTTATATCATGCGAAGCAGATTATTGCCGGACTGTATCAGCATGATGAAGAGGAAAAAGGTGGGGATAAGGTGTGGACAGCAGAGCGGATCACACCTTCTGATGTGGAAAAAGTAATCTGCAGCGGAATCCCCATCAACAAAATGGGCAATCTGAAGAAAATGTCTGCTTCCATTTTGGCAAAGCATTTCAGCCAGAAGCGTTTCAGCAGGCAGAGGATTACAAATATTTTAAGCCACAAACTCCCGGTGGAGCGCTTTGACCTGATCACACTGGAATTCTTTATCGTATCCCAGGAAATGGAGGATGATGATCCTTTTAACAGATACAAGCATTTTCTGGATGAGATTCAGGATATTCTGCTTCGATGTGGAATGGGAGAGATATACATAGTAAATCCATACGAATGTTTCCTTCTCATGTGCCTTCTCACAGACTGTCCGCTGGCAGTATTTTCGGAGATATGGGAGAAGTCCTATGAAGAGGGGGAAGCTGAAGAGGCATAATGGTATCAACAATTGTACAGCCGGTGCCGGATATGGCACGAAAGGCTGTGGAACTTTTATTAAAGAAAATAAAAGGGGAAGAGATTGAGACATTGACGATTCTTCCTGTTGAATTTGCAGAAGGAGGCACAACCCGTTAAGGGATGTGTCTCCTTCTTTTAACCGAATCAAGTAAGTCCCCTGCGGAGGTTGCGAATATCTGTCTGATTTATGACAATTATCTGGATAGACTGTAGATTCAGAAGAGTGTGTTTATTCATTATAATATCCGTAGATAGCACGTGCATCTGCAGCAATGGTGCTTTGGGCTGCACCGGTATCAGTAAGATCCTGTGACATAAAGCATACTACAAGGTCAATTCCTTTGGCTGTATCATAGATGATCGCTGCATCATTTTCTACAGTGTCAAGTTCGCCGGTCTTATTGGCAGTACCGACACCTTCTGGAAGTTGTGCAGGGATCTTGTTTTTACGCTGCTGCATTTTTAAGTGATAATACATTGCATCTGCGTTTGGAAGAGTAGAAGCGGGAAGGGTTCCGTTGACAGTCTGGTATATCTGCTTTAAAAAGGTTCCACAGTCTTTGACGGATGTATAGTTGTCGCCGTTTTCTTTACCTGCGAGAAGCAGGCGGTTCATCTGGGTGCTGGTGAAACCATGTTCCTGGCAGAAGCCATTTACTTTTGCCATGCCTGCAGAGTCATCGCCGTTTCCAAGCCAGTTTACCAGAGTGTTGGCAGCATCATTATCACTGACAGTGATCATGGCTGAAATATTACTGTCAATTTCGTCTCCGTTGTGAGACTGGGAGAGGGTATCGTAGTTTTCGTATACAGCTCCCATAATATACAGTTTGATCAGGCTTGCTGCCTGCATGGGAGTATCGTTGATCATGCCTTCAGAATCTTTCGGCAGGTTGCAGACATAGACGGACCAGGTTCCGTTATCAGCCGGCAGCAGGGACTGTACCTGTTTCAGGAGATTGTCCATGCTGGAATCAGTGTTGTCGGTAAATGTGTTGTTGGAGGAAGGGGAAAGTGTTCCGTTCTGCTGTTCGGATTCTGAAGAGGGTTCAGCGGATTCTGACTGTGCAGGAGATGTTTCTCCGGTGGCTGCCTTGACAGAACTTTCCTGTTCTCTTAATTCATCTAACTGATCTGCCTGACTGATAAGGGTATTTGCATCAGTGGAAATCTCCTCGACGGTTTTGGAGAGTGTCTGTACTTTTTGCTGTAGTGTGACGAGATGGTTCAGTGATAAAAATGAAACAGCTGCCAGTGCAATCACTGCAACAGTCAGTATGCCGATCACTATATAGAGAAAAATAGGTTTTTCATTTGGCTTTTTATTCATTGCGGTTTTCCTTTCGTAATTATTATTGTAATCAGGATTGCGGGAACTGCGAAGCTGCGTAGCAATCCGCAGATATCAAGTCAGGGGCAAAATGCTTTTTGACACTTACATCATCATGATGCAAAGTAGCTGTCAATGCCATTTGCGATTCCCTGTACCATTGTTTTCTGGAATTCTGCGTCATTCATTTTCAGATCGTCATTCTGGCTTGTCATAAATCCCATTTCAAGGATCGTAACAGGAACAGTGCTCCAGTTAATTCCTGTCATCGTGTCAGTGTACTGGATTCCAAGGTTCTGAAAACCTGTTGCAGCACAGTAGGAATCGATGATGCATCGGGATAATCGATCAGACTGTTCAAACAGTTGTGGGATATAAGGGTTATTCTGAGAGGGCGACATGGTCAGTGCTCCTGATGCAGTATGGGCATCATCGCCGTTTGCATGGATGCGGACATAGATCTCTGCACCCTGTGAAGCAGCATATTGTGCGCGTTCCATGTTGCTGATGGCTGTTTCATTGTCTGTTCGTGTCATGACTACCTGATAGCCTCTCTGTTCCAGTTCATCCTTTAGTTGAAGAGAGACCTCCAGATTGAGCTGGTATTCGGGAACACCGCTGTAGGTTCCCTGAGTTCCGCTGGTACATTTTGCTTTCATTTCAGAAGAACCGGGACCGTTGGGCTCCGGGGCACTCATATCCACGGACTCACTCTGATGCCCTGGATCGATTCCTATTATATGTCCGCCTGTTTCGGCATCGGAGGAGAAAACGCTGGCACTGGAATCAGAAGAGGCACTGGTGCTGTTCTGGCTGAATACAGAAGGCTTTGATGAAGCTTCTTCCGGGATTTCAGCTTTTTCTTTTGTTTTCTTCTGTGTGGCTGTCTGTTGTTTTTGTTTCATGCGATTGATATTTGACTGGACTGTGTCTATGGCGGTAGTGTACTTGTCTACTGCCTGTTTGACTTCATCGTGTTTTGCAGTGATCTGTTCGGAGATTGTATCGACTTCTTTTTCAGTGGTAAGGATCTGGTGCAGTGTGGTCCTGTTAAAGAAGATCAGGGCTATGATGCACAGGAGTCCTGTCAGAAACAGAAGGATGCTGATCATGCTGGGTTTCTTCATATATTATAGTGTCCTTTCCTGAGTTTATAGAATGTTATAGTGTGTCTGCAAGTTGATTTGCCTGCTTTGGTTGTTATTATAATAAAAGGGAGGGGGAAATGCAATTGTTAGTGAAGGGGACGCGCCGGATAATATTTATTTTGTGTGCGGTTTCGGACGCTAAGAGATACTAAGTCTGCAGAAATCTGCTAAAAGCATGAGCAGCCCTCTCAAACTCGCTACGTTGCAAACTTCGCTCAAACACGTGAGACGGTCTGCTCATAACGCAGATTTCTGCAGATTAAGTATCTCTAAGCATCCTGCAAATGCACACAAAATAAATATTATCCGGCGCTGGGATTCGCAGTGGGGAAGTGGCAGTAAAGTGGTTGGAGGGGGAGCATATTGTCAGATAAGTTTAATATGGTGATGTAGTGTATGAGGAAAGGATTTTTTGGTTATGATAAAAATATGAAAAAATACTGTAAAATTCAGGAGAAATGCCTTGACAGTGTGAGTTTTACGGGATATAATGAGCAAGCGTGCAAAAGGAACGTTTAATTTTTTTGTGCGTAATTACACGAATAGCAACCGCAAGGCCCCATAGAAAAATCTATGGAGAAATAAATCGGGAGGTGAAATGGAATGCCAACATTCAACCAGTTAGTAAGAAAAGGCCGTGAGACTTCCGTAAAGAAATCTACAGCTCCGGCTCTCCAGAAAACATTCAACTCTTTAAGCAA
>ENA-UPTB01002417-UPTB01002417.1-human-gut-metagenome-genome-assembly--contig:-NODE-2417-length-13128-cov-21.467091_pt1 | contig 13128 bp, 16 predicted proteins | sample MGYA00250046_ERZ773369 | MGnify/ENA primary metagenome ERZ773369 (study PRJEB29103, sample SAMN06111938) | human gut metagenome | biome: human gut; feature: ankylosing spondylitis patient; material...
TCGAATCCCGGCACCGAATTGACGAAGGTGTTCTCTTTGCTGGACAAAGCCTCTGTCCCACGCGGGAAAGGTGCTATCGTCTGCATGAAGCCAAAAGTCGGCATCATAGATCGAGATAACTATATCGTCCCGATTTGGATTATCTGAATTTCAATATGTAAGGCGGCAAACGCCGCCAGTAAAATTATTCTTCTGCGTTATCCCCCTCGCCGGGTTCCTCCGGCTCATCCTCCATCGGAATCTCAAAATCGCCCTTGTCCTCGGTGTAATCTGCATCGGGGTCAAGGGCTTCTTTTTCGGCCTGCGCCACAGCTTCTTTTTCAGCAGTATAGACTTCGGCATCCTCTTCTTCCATCAGGGTCAGAAGATCGGCTTCATCCACCAGATTCATGAAGTGGACGGTCTGCTGTCCCTTGGCATTACGGTCAATGACCAGATAAAAAGTCGCACCCGACCTGCTGACCAGCGTGATGAACTGCTGCCCGCTGCCATCGGAATAGCTGGTGTGGTAAATAATTCTTAATCATTGGTTTTACCTCACTTTTAGAAAATGAAAATCGCAATATGGCGAACCATTTCCTAATGTGCCAGTTCGTTCAAAACGAATTTTGGGTAATAAACCTGAAAAAGAAATATCATCATTTTCACAATACACACAACATAACTCTGGACAATCATACATTTTTGTTAGTTCCCAATAAATGCAATTATGCAAATTGAAGTGTATCTCTTTGCCATTACATTTAACCCATTCCGTTGTCCAACCGTCATCGGGAAAATTTTTTCGCATATGCTTTTTTACACCTAACCGATAGATGGTATATGCAAAAGGCATACTTCCTAACTTTTTCATTTCTTCTTTTTGAACGTTTGCGGCTTTATGGGTTTCGTTTCTAACATATTCTAACGCTTCATTTTGGTTTATACCCTCTCCTCGAAGTGCCTTGTAATAAGCCAACGTTGGAAATAGCTTTAATTGCAAATGATTTTGAATTGCGGCGTTATTGCGATAGTCGGCGTTATTCAGAAGTTCTTGATAAATTTTTTCTGCTTGCTCAAAAATCAGCTTTCCTTTTTCTTGCCCAAACTGTTGAATACAATCCACTTCTAAAAAGGGAAGCGTAGTTTCATTTAGTTTCATCATCATTTCCTCCCTTGAAGTGGCCTAAACCTTTCAAAATCTTTACAGCAACCTCTTTCATTACATCAGCTTTGACTACAGCTATTCCTTGTTCCTCATCGCCTAAAACGAGTAGCGTGTCTCCGGGATTTATGTCAAATATTTCTCGCGCTTCTTTGGGAATGACAATTTGTCCGCGCTCCCCAACCTTAACAGTTCCAAATATGTGCTTTCCTTTTGGCATGGACATTGTACAGCATCTCCTTAATTCATGTTTTTCATACTTGCATGAAAAGTATATACCACTTCAAGAAAAATGTCAAATCACCTTTACTGATTACGGAATAATGGGGATAGCCGTCTTTCATATTGTGGTGTTACTTTATGGCACATGAGCATTGGCACCGGGGTTATCCGAGCCATAACCTTCCAGCAGATTTACTGCACCCCAAACGCCGAGACCGGCACCCAGAGCCACCACCAGAGTCTGCAGAACTTCCACAGCAGAGTTAAAGAATTCCATAGTCGTTTCTCCTTTATAATTAAAACCTTGCAGACCATGGCCTGCCATGCTACAATAGCCGCATCTACGGCCACCGGACAACAGGAAAGGAGTATCTCATGGCCAAAACTGCTGACACCATTGCCATCTATTCCCGCAAGTCCCGCTATACCGGCAAGGGCGAAAGTATCGGAAATCAGATCGACCTCTGCCGCGAATATATCCGCACTCACTACGGCGATGCCGCCGCGGAACATGCCGTTGTCTTTGAGGACGAGGGCTTTTCCGGCGGCAACCTGAACCGCCCGGATTTCAAAAAGATGATGACGGCGGCCAAGGACCGAAAATTCAAGGCCATTGTGGTCTACCGTCTGGACCGCATCAGCCGCAACATCAGCGACTTTTCCAGCCTGATTGAAGAACTGGGACGGCTGGGCATCGACTTTGTGTCCATCCGTGAAAGTTTTGACACGTCCAGCCCCATGGGCCGCGCGATGATGTACATCGCATCCGTGTTCAGTCAGCTGGAACGTGAGACCATCGCGGAGCGCATCCGGGACAACATGCACGAGCTGGCAAAGACCGGGCGCTGGCTGGGCGGCACGACCCCCACGGGCTACACTTCCGAGAGCGTCAAGAGCATCACGGTGGACGGCAAGACCAAAAAGGCCTGCAAGCTCAAGCTGCTGCCGGACGAAGCAGAGATCATCTACAAAATTTTCGATCTCTACGAGCAGTACGATTCTCTGACCATGACCGAGACCGAGCTGCTGCGGCAGGGCATCAAAACAAAAACCGGGCGTTCGTTCACCCGGTTTTCCATCAAGTCGATTTTGCAGAATCCCGTCTATCTGATTGCAGACAAGGACGCCTATCAGTATTTTGTGGACAACGAAGCAGAGCTGTTCTCCCCGGAGTCCGATTTTGACGGTGTGCGGGGCGTGCTTGCCTACAACCGCAGCGATCAGGAAAAGGGGCGTGCCACCGTCTACAATCCCATCAGCGAGTGGATCGTTTCGGTGGGCGAACACCCCGGCATCATTTCCTCCAATCGGTGGATCCGGGTGCAGGAATCGTTGGAGCGGAACAGATCCAAGTCCTACCACGCATCCCGGGGCAACGAGGCGCTGCTGACCGGTCTGCTGTGGTGCTCCTGTGGCAGCCGGATGTACCCCAAGGTCACCGGGCGCAAAACGGCAGAAGGGCGGGTAGTTTTTCCCTATATGTGCAAGCTGAAGGAGCGCAGCCGCCGGGAGCTTTGCAGCGTTCCCAACGCCAACGGCAATCTGTTGGATGCTGCTATCTGTGAACAGGTCAAGCACCTTGCCGACCATTCCAGCGACTTTATGAAGCAGTTGGAAAAGGCACGCTCTGCCCATGCGGGCAGCCGCTCCGAGTGTGAGACCAAGCTTTCTGCCCTGCGCAAGGAGCAAGCCGAGACCCAGCGGAAGATCACCACCCTGATCGATTCCTTGGCTGACTTCAGCGACAGCACCGCCGCAGTCCACCTGAAAAAACGCATCGAGGAGCTGAACGGTCAGGATGCCGCCCTGAGCTCCCGCATCCGGGAACTGGAAAGCCTTACAGACGAGGGCGTTCTGGCGGGGATGGAATTTGACCTGATGCGTCAACTGCTGACCGTGTTCCACGACAACATCGACGATATGACCGTGACCCAGAAGCGTACTGCCATCCGCACGGTGGTGCGCAAGGTGGTGTGGGACGGCAAGGTGGCTCATGTGGTGCTCTTTGGTTCACCGGAGGATGAGATCGACTGGACCACCTTCCCGGTAGACCCGGAAGAGGACGAGAACGCCCCCGAAGGTGGTGGAGATGGTTCCGATCCTCCATCTGGCGTTCGCTCGGGTGAGGATAGCAAACGAGCTCCGGATGCACTTCCGGCGGGAGCGGAAGAACGCCCCCACCCTCTCGCTCCAGGAGACTCTTGATGCCGGAAAAGAAGACTCTGCCCTCACCCTCGCCGATGTGCTGCAGGACGGCTTCTGCATGGAGGACAGCTGCGAAAAACAGGACGATGCCCAGCGCCTGCGCCGCCTCATCGAGGGACTGCCCGCCCGGGAGCGGAAACTTATATTATTAAGGTACGGTCTGGCAGGCCAGCCGCCGCTGACCCAGCTGGAAACGGCAAAGCTGCTCCAAATAAGCCGGAGTTACGTTTCCCGGCTTGAAACACACGCACTGGAGCTTTTGCGGGCCGGATGGGAGCAGCCTTAGCTTCCTCTTGCAATCCTCACCGAACTGTGGTACAATACTAAGGCACACGAATCGTGTGCCTTGTCGGACAGCGCCTGCTGCGTGGTTCGGCATACGGATGCGGGTCCTGTACGATGGAGCCGCAGTGAACCAGGTCAGGTGGGGAACCAAGCAGCCTTAAGCGGCGCGCCCCGTGCGTTTCAGTCAGCCTGCATCCGTATGCCGAGTTACGCAAGGCGGGGGTCAAACCCCGTCAGCGCTGTCCGATTTTTTATTACTGACGGGAGGGAAGCACCGATGTATCGCGCATTATACCGCAAATGGAGACCCCAGCGGTTTGAGGATGTCGTCGCACAGCGCGGCATCGTCACGGCGCTGCGCAATCAGGTAGCGTCGGGCCGCGTAGGCCACGCCTACCTGTTCACCGGCGTGCGCGGCACAGGCAAGACCACCTGCGCGAAGATTTTTGCCAAGGCGGTCAACTGCCTCCACCCCCATAACGGCGACCCCTGCGGCGAGTGCGAGATCTGCAAGGGCATCGACAACGGCAGCATCCTCGACGTGGTGGAGATGGACGCCGCGTCCAACAATGGTGTGGACGACATCCGCGACTTGCGGGACGAGACAGCCTACACCCCCAGTGCCTGTCATTATAAGGTATACATCATCGACGAGGTACACATGCTGTCCACAGCGGCCTTCAACGCCCTACTGAAAACGCTGGAAGAGCCGCCCGCCCACGTCATCTTCATCCTCGCTACTACCGAGATCCAGAAAGTCCCGGCCACCATCCTCTCCCGCTGCCAGCGGTACGATTTCACCCGCATCGGGCCGGAAGACATCGCCCAGCGGGTCGAGTATATCGCCGGACAAGAGGGCTTAGAGTTGACGACCGGTGGTGCAGAGCTGATCTCCCGCCTGGCCGACGGTGCCATGCGTGACGCCCTCTCGATCCTCGACACCTGCGCCGGCGTGACCGCAAAAATCGATGCTGATGTTGTCCGCCGGATGGCGGGCGTCACCGACCGGAGCTACCTGTTCCATATTTCGGATGCTCTGGAAGCGCAGGACGGCGCAGCGGCGCTGGCTCAGCTGGCCGCACTGCGGCAGCAGTCGGTGGATGTGAAGCGTCTGACGGAAGAGCTCATCGCCCACTACCGCGCCCTGATGCTGGCGGCTCTGCCCGGCGGGCAGAGCCTGCTGTCCGGTGTTTCCCCCGAAGAGGAACAGCAGTACCTCGAAAAAGGCCCTCAGCTGGGCCAGCGGGAGGCCATCCGGGCCATCCGTACGCTGGGCAACGCCCTTGAGCATATGACCCGGGGCAGTGACCAGCGCATCGAGCTGGAACTGGCCCTCTTCACCCTCTCGGAGCCGCCGCAGGCCGCAGCTGTCCCCGTGGCGGCAACGCCTGTGCAGACTGCCACTCCTGCTGCACCGGCCGTCCGGCCCTTTGTTGCGGCACCGATCCAGCCTGCGCCGCAGCCTTTCATGAGTACACCTGCTGCACCCGTGGAACCTATGGCCACACCGGCAGTGGAAAAGGAGCCTGCTCCCGCGCCCGTTGCAGAGCCAAAGGCCGCTGTCCCGGATATTCCGGAGTCCCCCGCGCCCGCAGACGAAGAGCTTCCACCACCGCCCGACGAGCCGCCGGTGACGGAGTCGGCCCCCCTGCCCTGGGATGAGCCGACTGCGCCTGTACCGCCTGTACCGGAAGAGAAACCAGTGGAGTCCGCTGCCCCGGAGTACACCGCCGACCCGGCTCTCAGCCGACCCCGCAAGGTGGCCGCAGAGGGCATCAATCCCTTCGAGCAGTGGAGCGAGGTCGTCAAGCTTTTACAGGAGAAGGACCCGATGCTTCACAGCTACCTGCGCAAATCGAAGGCGTACTTCGATGGCACACGGGTGCTCATCGACGGCGGCAAGACCTTCCGGGACTTCATCCGTGTCAACAAGGACAGCCAGCGGCTCATCAAAAAGCTCATCGCGCAGGTGTCAGGCGTCGCGGTGCCTATCGGCCCCTACGAGCCCCGCACCGCCGCAAAGCACACCTCCAACGCCGAACAGTCACTCCATGCGCTGGAAAAGCTGGGTCTGGACGTGAGCATTGAGGACAGCGTGAAGAAAAAAAGATAAACAATAACTTTTAAGGAGAACCAATTATGAAAGCAAGAATGCCCGCAGGCTTTGGCCGCCCCGATATGAACGCCCTGATGCGTCAGGCTCAGAAGATGCAGGATGACATGAAGGCCAAGCAGGCCGAGCTGGAAGCTGCCGAGTACACCGGCAGCGCCTCCGGCGAGATGGTCACTGTCCGCATGAACGGCAAGCACGAGATCCTTGGCATCACCATCAAGCCCGAGGCCGTTGACCCCGACGACATCGAGATGCTGGAAGACCTGGTGGCCGCCGCCGTCAACGCCACCGTCAAGCAGGTGGACGAGACCGCCGAGGCCGAGATGGGCAAGCTGACCGGCGGCCTGAACATCCCTGGCCTCTAAGCGGGAGGGATACGCATGGGTTACACCGCAGCGCCGCTGGAAAAGCTTATTGAGCAGTTCAGCCAGTTCCCGGGCATCGGCCGCAAGGGCGCGACCCGGATGGCCTATCAGGTGCTGAGTATGTCGGACGCGGACGCCGCGGCACTGGCCGAGGCCATCCAGAACGCCCACACCCGGCTCCACCGCTGCCGCGTCTGCCAGAACTACACCGAGGCCGAGCTCTGCCCCATCTGTTCCAGCGCCAAGCGGGACCGCTCCACCATCTGCGTGGTCGAGACGCCCCGCGATGTGCAGGCCTTTGAGCGCACCCGGGAGTACCACGGCCTGTATCATGTCCTCCACGGCCTCATCAGCCCCATGGATGGCATCGGTGCCGAACAGCTCTCGGTGAAGGAGCTGTTGGCCCGGCTGGGCAGCGGCGAGGTGAAAGAGGTCATCATGGCCATGAACCCCACCGTCGAGGGCGAGGCCACGGCCATGTATCTGGCAAAGCTCATCAAACCTCTGGGCATCAAGACCACTCGTCTGGCCTACGGTCTGCCTGTGGGCGGCAGCCTCGAGTACACCGATGAGACGACGCTTTATCGCGCGCTCTCCGGCCGCGACGAGCTGTAAAGAGCAGATTTTATAGAACCTTAACGATTCTTTCAAAAATCGCTCTTGAAAATCCAGCAAAATGTGATATAATGACAAGACAGTAAAGGAAAGGAGGCGCGCTTCATGGCACCTGCCAAGGAACGTCCGGCGACAAAGACCATCGCCACAAACCGCGAGGCGCGTCACGAGTATTTCGTGCTCGAAGCGCTGGAAACGGGCGTCGAGCTGAAAGGCACCGAGGTCAAGAGCCTGCGTGCCGGCGGCGTCAACCTGAAAGACAGCTGGGTCGATATTGAGGACGGCGAGCTGCTGGTCAAGGGAATGCACATCACCCCCTACGACCACGGCAACATCTTCAATCAGGACCCTCTGCGGGTGCGGCGTCTGCTGGCCCACAAGACCGAGATCCGGCGTCTGCACCAGCAGTGCAAGCTGCAGGGCTATACTCTCGTTCCCCTTTCTCTCTACTTCAAGCATGGCCGCGTCAAGATGGAAGTCGGCCTGTGCAAGGGCAAAAAGCTCTACGACAAGCGTGCCGACGCCGCCAAGCGCGACGCCAAGCGCTCCATCGACCGGGCTGTGAAGTCCAACGGCAAATTCTACTAAATCTCTTTCAGGCAGCATTCCTGCCCTGAGAACACCAAGCTTTCTGCGCATGGCAACATGCGCTTTATGGGGGCGTAAAGGTTTCGACGGGGGGAGCGAGGCCTGGGCAGCGGGTAGCAGTGGGGGAACTGCTCTAAACTCCTCCAAAAAATTAACTGACAACAATAATTATCAGTTGCTCGCAGCCTGAGTGCTGCGCGTTCCGCCCACTCTTGTGTCGTGTGGGGCCGGGGCGTCCTTTAGACACAGCACCTGAACGGACCTAAGCTTTGCGGACCGGCAGGAACTCATGAAGCTACTGAAGCGTTAGCCTGACGACCGGCGTGACGCGGAGGGAATGTTGTAGATCGCCTGCACCCGGAGACACCTACGCTGAACTCTTTTCGGACATGGGTTCGACTCCCATCGCCTCCACCAACTGAAAGGGCGAGGGTATTTGGTACTGTTATTTTCGGACAGTATCGGATACTCTCGCCTTTATTTTTGTTGCTGAAATGATTCTTCAAATTGATTTGGGGTTTGCTGTTTAAGGCATTCATGCGGTCGGTAATCGTTATAAAAATCAATATATTCTGATAGACTTTCCTCTAATTCGGAGACAGTTTCATAAAAATGAAATTTGAACTGTTCCTTTTTAAGCGAAGCAAAGAAAGATTCCGCCACAGCATTATCAAGTGGATTGCCTATATTGGAAAAAGATTGGTGTACATTAAAGTCAAGAAGTAGTTGACGAAAGCTGAATGCGGTATACTGTGCGCCTTGGTCACTATGAAATGTTAACCCTTGCGGATGGTTCCGATTTTGATAGGCCAATTTGAATGTGTGGATCGTGAGTTCTGCATCGGCGAATTCAGCAACAGCATGTGAAACGACTTTTCGAGAAAACAGGTCGATGATAACACAGACATATGCGATAGAAGTGTTTACCTTAACATAGGTGATGTCACTGACCCAAACGGTGTCTGGCTTTTCAACGATAAAATTCTGCTTTACAAGATTGGGACGGTGAGTATAATGCCGCTGAAAAGTGGCGTTTTCTGGAAGTGCCTGTTTGTGTTTTAGTCCGTGTTCTTTCATAAGCCGGACGATGCGCTTGGTGCTGACTGTATAGCCCTGCTCTATTAGCTTTGCGCGAATCTTTCTAGCACCAAAACGATAATCACTTTTCTGAAAGATGATAGCAATTTTTTCTTTTAAGAGTGCATCTTCTACATCGAGCTGCTTTTCAATCAGTGCACTTTTCTGTCTGTTTATGTAGGTGGATTTTGAAAGATTTAGTAATCGGCAAAGTGTATAGAGACTGTACTCTGATTTCAAAGCATCAATAACTTGCACTTTGCTGTTTCTGGATAGATTAAGAGCAGCAAGGGATTTTTGATAAATGACATTTTCTTTTTCTAGGGTTGCAACACGACGTTGAAGCGTTGCAAGGTCGTGTTTAGAGATGTCTGAAACTTTTGCCTCTTCGATCCATTGATATAAGATACTGCGAGAAATATGGAACTGGGCACAGAGATCGGCAGTACTTGTGCCACTGTTGTATAGTTGGACAACTTGATTTCTAAGGTCAGCAGAGTAGGTCATAGTGTTCTCCTTTGAATTGTGATGAAACAGAGTATACGATAAGACAGAAAAATATTCAATGCATGAGAAATTTACCGAACGGGTAAATTTTTACTTGAAAAACAGATGCTAACATGATATAGTATAATTACCGAAGAGGTATATAGACACAAGGAAGCAATTTAATGGCGGAGGCAAAATCTTGAAGATAACCTATAAAAATAAGGGAATTGAAAAGATATGTACAAATGCCTCTGCTGCTGAGCGAAAACATGGGCGTAGGATGGCTGAGGTCATTCATACAAGAATAGACCAGATTGCAGCGGTTGATACGGTAGAGATGATGATTCAATACCATATTGGCAGGTGTCATGCTTTACATGCAGATCGGGATGGCGAGTATGCGGTTGACCTTGTACATCCATATCGACTTGTGTTTGAGAAGCATGGCGAAGATATCCAAATTGCGTATATTAAAGAAATTGTTGACTATCATTAAAAGTATCAGTTGATTCGGAGGCTTGAAACGATGCTTAGGAGTAAAAGTATAATTGCAACGCCACCGGGAACCACGATAAAAGAACAACTCGAAGATCGCGGAATGACACAGAAGGATTTTGCTGCTCGGATGGGAATGTCGGAAAAACATATCAGTCAGCTTATCAATGGAGATGTTCGGCTTACCCCTGAAACAGCAGAAAAATTAGAAATGGTGTTTGGAATTCCTGCTCGTTTTTGGAACAACTTGGAGGCGATTTATCAGGAGAAGTTAATAAAAGCACAGGCCGAAAATGAGATGGATGAAGAAAAAGAGGTTTGTAAAAAGTTTCCTTATAGGGAGCTTGAAAAAGAGCACTGGGTTCCGGAAGCAAAAACTACAGAAGATAAAATCGTCAATCTACGAAAGTTTTTTGAAGTTGCACGGCTGAAATATTTGCAGGATACAGAACTTCAAAAGATCGCATGTAGAAAGCTTGGGGTGACAGAAAAAAGCGACTTTGCTTTGATTGCTTGGGTACAAGAGGCGAAGCGTGAAGCAAGAGAAATTTCGGTAAAGCCGCTCAATAGGAAAAAGTTAAGGGATGCTCTTCCTGAAATCCGGCGAATGACAACTCAAAGGCCAGAAGTATTCTGCCCAAGATTGAGGGAGATTTTGTCTGAATGTGGAATTGCACTTGTTTTTTTGCCCCATATAAGCGGATCGTTTCTTCACGGCGCAACTTTTTATGATGGTAAAAAAGTCGTTATGGGGTTAACTGTACGAGGTAAAGACGCGGATAAATTCTGGTTCAGTCTTTTCCACGAGATTTCGCATGTGTTAGAAAGTCATATTGATAAAGAACAAGGTGCAGACGCAAACGATGAAAAACAAGCAGATCGGATGGCTGCGGATATTTTGATTGAGCCATCTGATTATGCGGCTTTTGTTCATAGCGGACAGTTCGACGCTGACTCGATTCGTCATTTTGCCAACAAATGCGAAATTGATGAAGGCATTGTTGTAGGTCGCTTGCAAAACGAAGGCTTGATTTCGTATAGTTGGCATAACGGAATGAAGAAAAAATATACCCTATCATAAAATCTCTCGTGTAAGTGGAATGCAGAACAGAATCGAATATGCCGAAACATAAAGAATAAAGTTCGTCCGGCGTTGCAGCCCGTCCACCAAACGTGAGCCAGACGAACCCTCTGTGCTCCACCAAAGGGAAGAGCCTCACCGCTTTGCAGTGAGGCTCTTCCCTTTTCATCTTATGGCATCCTTATCCCATGAAATCAAGCAGCACGTCGATGTCCTGACTGATGGCGCGGAGATAGTCAGCTCCGCCGCGCCGGCCGTCATAGTTCCGGACGCGGCTGCTCATCTCCGTCAGGAGCTCTTCCTTCCGCACCAGAACGGGGTCTCCGATCCACTCGTCTTTCTCTATAAAGGCTTCCAGCTGCTCATATTCTTTTATGATACGGACATTGGACAGGTTCTCCGGGAGGGTACGGGCATCGAACCAGTCCGGCTGCGCGTGAAAGTCCAAAGGCGGCAGCGGGTCCAGCGGCTCATCGGCGTCCCACACATAGGGATGCCGGTCATCTTCTTGAAGCGTCCTACCCGATTCTCGGCCTTGCCGACCGTCTCATAGTGGTTGAACAGCGCCTCAGCATCGTAACCATAGAGCTCGTAGGCGTCCGAATAGCGGTCTGCATAGTCCTTGTACTGGAACGTCTCGACGCTTTCCGTCCCCGGGGTAAGGTCAAGCCAGATGCTCACCGCCTCCGCATGGGTGGGCAGAGCTGCCATGACCGTCAGGGCCAGAACGCCCGATGTGACCGCCGCAATAAATTTTCTTCGCATGATAAAACCTCCTTTTTATGAGCGGTTCATCCCAGGATCGAGAATCTCCGCACTTCTACATTGTTATTCTCCACGCCGGAGCAGTCCTGAAAGACTTTATGCCGTATCCGGCCCCGGATGGTGTTGCCGCTGACTTCCTTCGTGCTGGCGATGCCGTAGCCGAGGGAGACGTCCAGCGTATTTCCTTTCAAGGCGCTGAGCTGATAGCAGATGCGCCGCCCGTTGTCTCCGCTCAGGGTGATGCGGCTGTTCTGGATGACCGTGCTGCCGTCGGCACGGTCATTGCCCCGGGCCAGCATGGGGTTCGCGCCCTTTTTCATATCGTGCTTTGCCATGCTGTACGGCTGTTTCATGGTAATGTCGCAGTTGTCCACGACGGCACGGGTCTTATCGCCTACCATACGGAAAATGGTCTCGCAATACTCCGCACGGACGGTGCAATCCTCCATCCGGACGTCTGTGGTGCCGCTCTGCCCCAGCGTGATGAACCACACCGGGCGATGATCGGCATCCAGCCCCTCCTGTGTCTGTGTCTCATAGAAGCTGCAGCCCGAGAGGACGACATCCCGCACCGCGCCGCCCCATCCCCAGACCGCCAGCAGCTCGTCGGCACCGGACTTGTAAAATTCACAGTTCTGGAAGCGGATATTCCGGCTCTCCACCCTGTCCGTCCAGTTGCGCACCCAGATGCCGCCGGACGCGCCGGAGGTCATCTGGCGGAATACACAGCCCTCAAAACGGATATTCTCGTTGCCGCCATACAGGTCGGCGGCGCCGCGCCCCCACTCGTTGGGCTCACAGTCGAAGGTGCAGCCCACGAATTCCACATTGCGGGCGAGCATCACCCGGAGCATATAGTTGGCCTGACAGCTGTCCGCTGCCCGGAAGGTCACATTTTCCAGCCGGACGTCATGGGCGCGGTCATCATCAGAGTCTTTCATAAGCTCCACCGCCACACGGTCCTCTTTCAGGTCAGGGTACTGAATATCACTGAGCAGGACAGCGCCGTTTCCCTGGATGGTCAGTCCGCTGGGCAGCCCGAGGCAGGAGGAGAAGCGGTAGACCGCCCCCGCCGTCAGCTCGAGAGGCCGACCGGACGCGCTGGCCTGCTGCATCGCGGCCTGCAGAGCCTGCAGGTCGTCCGCGATACCGTCGCCCTTCGCCCCGAACTGTTCCGGCGTAACGCCGGTACTCACCGGACGAGCCGTACTGCTCTGGGCAGCAGACGCTGTGACCGCCTGAGCCGGGGTCGCAGCCGCCGTTTCGCTCTTCTGCCCACAGCCGCACAAAAGCAGCACCGCCATGAGGACAAAGGACAAAGCTTTTATTTTCACGTTCGAATGTTCTCCTTCTCTGCCGGGGCTTCTTATGCTTATCATACTATAAACCGCAGTCGATGTACAGCCAAAAGAGCCGCTGCCCGCAAAATGCGGCAGCGGCTCTTTTCAGCTTTTCAGTTCAGCCGGGTGTCAGCTCAGGACTGGCAGGCGGTGATGAGGCTCATCTTGTAGACCTCGTCGGCGTTGCAGCCACGGGACAGGTCGTTGATGGGAGCGTTCAGGCCCTGCAGGATGGGGCCGTAGGCAGCGTAGCCGCCCAGACGCTGTGCGATCTTATAGCCGATGTTGCCGGCCTCGATGCAGGGGAAGATGAAGGTGTTGGCCTGACCAGCCACCTTGCTGCC
>ENA-UPTB01002425-UPTB01002425.1-human-gut-metagenome-genome-assembly--contig:-NODE-2425-length-13091-cov-98.057938_pt1 | contig 13091 bp, 10 predicted proteins | sample MGYA00250046_ERZ773369 | MGnify/ENA primary metagenome ERZ773369 (study PRJEB29103, sample SAMN06111938) | human gut metagenome | biome: human gut; feature: ankylosing spondylitis patient; material...
GGGATATTTCTTTCTTTTTGCCATAATATCATCTTCCTTTCTTAAAATTGGGTACAAAAATAACAGACACACAAATGTTCTGGTTGTATGTCTGCTCCGAAGATGATACAATATGTTTGCGAAACGTGTAACATCTTCGGATAGTTACATACCGGTTCAGTGTTGCGAGCGCCGAGCCGGTTTTTTTATTTAAACTTCAATATCGAAAACTGCGGATTGCTTAGTTTCATTCCCGTCATAAGTGGAAAAATTAATCTTAAAATTACCAGGATTGTCTACGCCAATACACACCTGAGCTTCACAAGACGCACCTACAGGAGTTTCTTGTGCGTACATTGCAACATCTCCGGGATAGGAATATCCCATCTTTCCCGCACTGTCAACAATACTATTATCTAAGCTGACAAACAGACCATTCATGTAGTCATCTTCGTAGCCCAAGTTTTCGTAAGTATATGTTACGATGTAAACAGCCGCGGGGTTCTTGTCGCTGTATTCGTTTCGATCATCAGTAGCTACTACAGAATCAACTGTAATTTTCCACTGCCCATCTACAACATAAGACTCACCGATTTTATATGTGTCCTGAGAGGTAGATTCTGATGAGGTTTTAGCTTCATCGAGCTGTTTCTGCAATTCGTCAATCGTTTTTTGCATTTCAACAATCTGGTTTTCTAATTCTGCAATTTTGTCGTCTTTTTCATCTGCAAATACAGGTGCAGAAGAGGATAAAACAAGCGTGCCAGCTAACAGCAGGGCAAAAAGTTTCTTTTTCATTGGAAAGTCCTCCTTATTCGTGCAAGTATATTTTACTGCTCGCTATACATGGTGAAAGAATCATTAAAACGCGACACCTCAAAGTTTCGTCTATCGAGCTGTTAAGCAGGCATACAAAATTACAGTCCGGTAAAACATAAACATGCAAACGGACTCAAGCACCAAACGCTACCTCTAATAGGGGCGACGCGTCCCGCGTCGGGAAAATATTCAGCTATTATTTAGTATAGTTCGTATTTCCCTTCTCTCTATCCGATAACGCGGGACGCGTCGCCCCCATTAGTGCTTGCGTTTGGTGCTTGCGTTTTTTTGCAGCGTGTTTCAGGCAACTTAAAACACCCCAAAAACGATCTCATTTTTGATGCCAATTTTGAACTCCCTACCCATCGGATCTTTACCACACAGCAATAGTCTAAAATAATTCTGAACACCTACCTAAACACACTACACACAAAAAAACGCGAAACTGCCTACACACTGCACTTATTGCTTAAAACGCTTGATTTTCAACACAATACGCAGTGTATGTATATGCCTAATGTGCATGCACACCACCTGCACACCACCCGTGCAACACACGGCTAAAGACATTCGGGCAGCAGCACCCCGGCATGACACTTATGGGCATGGGAAATATCAGTCGGAGCAACTGACATTTCTCATGCCCATAAGCATTTTCACTACCCGTCATGAGTGTATGACGCAAATGGTTGTGTGGGTTGATTTGCATGATACATGCACACTAATTTTATCTGATAATCAGCGCATTACACCATAAAGTGCAGTGTGCAGACAGTTTGAAAGGGAAACACATAATGGCATCTGAAGCAAAAAATAGTGTACAAGTTGTACACTATTTTTGCATCTGCACTGCCTCGTGCAGTATCTTTGCATTCACATTTAAGAATAGCAGATTTGCGATGCTTGAAAATTACGGCAATGCGGCCCCCTCTATTGCCGTTAAACTAACCAAATTGTATAATACCCATGACAACAAAACAAACCATGCTGCAATTTGTGCAGCAAATTATGCACGAAGGCATTGACGCCTTGATTGACCGCATAGCGTGCCGTGTGATTGAACGACTTGACGAGCGAAACGCGGCAAAACAGCAGGGCATGGAGGCAACCATACAGCCCCCAGCCACCAACAGCCCCATTGCGGCAGACAATGTGCAAGCACTAAACACCTCGGACATCACACCACACGCCACGAATGAAGATGGCGCGTGCGAAACCTCGTGCACCCTGACAGAACGTGCCATGCAGATGGTTGACGAGATGTACGACACACGCTACAATGTGCTGGACCGTGTGGCCGAAATACGCCATCACAACGATGCTGATGCGCCCTTTGTGCCTGTGAGCAAACTGGTGCGCAACACCATTGTCATCGACCTGCACAAACGCGGCTGCATGGTGTGGAACAACGACGTCGACCGCATATTGGAGTCAAGCTATATGACGCCTTACCACCCCTTTACAAGTTACTTGAAATCATTGCCCGCATGGGACGGGCGCGACCGCGTGACGCCCCTGGCCATGCGTGTGAGCCACGATGCACTATGGTGTACCGTGTTCCACCGCTGGTTGCGCGGCATGGTGGCGGGCTGGTATGGTGCCGGGCGGGGTACTGCTTGCGGCTCGCCTTTCAGCACCGCGGCCAATGCCACAGGGGGCAATGCCATGATTCCGCTGCTTGTGAGCGAGGAGCAAGGCTTGCGCAAGAGCACGTTCTGCCGTATGTTGCTGCCCGATGACTTGCGCCGCTATTACACTGACAAATTTGAATTGGCGGGCAACGACAGGCTCGAACTGGCCTTGTCGCGTTTTGCACTTGTCAACCTGGACGAGTTTGACCGTTACAGCCAGCGTCATGCCGCCAAGCTCAAGAACCTGGTGCAACTTGGCACCATGCAGTTGCGCCGTCCCTATGCCAGCGGGTTCAGCGAACTGCCACGTGTGGCCTCGTTCATTGGCACAAGCAACCGCTACGACCTGCTGACCGACCCCTCGGGCAGCCGCCGTTTTTACTGTCAAGAGGTGCGTGAGGTGATTGACTGCGACACGCCTCTTGATTATGCACAACTCTACGCGCAGCTGCTACACGAGGTATTGTCGGGCGAACCGGTTTATTTTACCCACGCCGAGGAGGCGGCCATACAGCAGCACAACCGCCTGTTCTACCAATCGTCGCCCATACGCGAGTGTTTTGTACGTTGTTACGAGGTGAGCGAAGGATATGTGGCTGGTGGCGAATGGTTGACGGCCACCGCCATATTTCAATCATTAAAGCGCGACATGCGTGGCCTGGTGCGCAATGCAGCCCCCACCACGCTTGGGCGCGAACTGATACAACTCGGCGTGCCGCGCAAGCGCAGCAGCCGCGGCACTATGTATTGGGTGAAGAGGAAGGAATGAGGGGGTCCAAAGCATTGCACACTAACTGCGCACTAATGGGGAGGCGGGGCGTCCAAAGGCTGCTGAAAAAACCGACGCGAGACGCGTCGCCTCCATTAGTGCTTGCGTTTTCTATCAAATTGACAGGTTAAAAAGTGGATTTGAAGCCAGTGATAGAACTGTTGTGCCAGGGCATTGCGCTCTAATGGGGGCGACGCGTCCCCGCGTCGGTTTTTCAGCAACCTCGTCCCGCCTCGGGAATTCAGCTTGTTGCAGCGCTTTACTAAAGTGCACTCTCCCACCTAAAAAGGTGGAAAACTTTAGTAATACAGTCTGTCTTAGATGATGCAGTAAAGCCCGCGCACAAGCAGCGAAGCCAGCAGGCTGGCACCATCGAGGGATGTCTGGTGGAGGGGTGACGCATATGACAGACCTTATCTTGTTTCACTACTGAAAGCGATTTGCCGATATTGCATGCAGGTTCCTTGGACTGAGCATTTGCCACGAATGGCAACATCAACAATAAAAATAAAAAAGTGGTTTGTTCATCTTAAGATTATCTTATACGTGATATCTTATGGAAAGATTGACCTTGAATCATTTCACCTGTCTTTTCACTACATATCATAACAGAGAAACTGTCTGGTATATATGACGACTTGCTTAGGTCATAGATTTCAAAGATTTGAAGTGGTACCTTATGTCCTTGAAACTTCTGAATAGCAAGATACACAATTATTTTAGTGTTTTTGTCAGGATTTTCTTGTTTCTTACTATACACAATTCCTGTGTACATTTCGGTCTCTCCAATTGTTACAGATATGGCTTCTTGCCCCGCAGCCTGTGCAAAAAGGACTATACCAAAAGCATCTAATCTTTCTATAGGTTTAGCATTCTTGTCTAAATTTACGACAAACTCATACTTGTATGCTGCTTTGGTTTCGACATTTTGTGCAGACATGCCCAATGAGAGAAACAATGCAGTTATTATACATAGAATAAATCTCTTCATGTTACAATTGTTTTGCTTTTTCTTGTACTTCGGTTAATTCATTGTATGTCAATCCTTCACGTGTTAAGATTGAATATAATTCATTCGCCAATGCTACTTTTTCCGCATTATATGGCTTCATGAAATTCTTTGGGTTAACTTTTTCCTTTAGCTCTGTAAGTTGGTCGGTATTTATTAAACAAATGCCGAGTTCTTCAGATGCACGTCTCTGTAATACGTCTAAGGCTTCTTTGTCATCAGGATTTGTATCCATCAGAGTCTTATATATGAAATTTGCTATTTCTACCTTTTCTTTATCATAGTTTGCACTGTCCATAAACTGCGAAGGATTACAGAGTCTCGTAAGGCGTTGATAAAGTGTCTCAGATTTCTTTTTGTTAGACGTTATTTGCTTTATTGATAAAGGAATAATGAAAATCAAGAAGAAAACCGTAGAACCACAAAGCCACCAAAGTAATAATTTGTTTCGATTCTCAGTTACAGCCCATTCCTTTAATTTTATCCCATATATTCTTTCTTGTGTAGCAGCTATATAGACGCGATAATACCCATTATGCATCCATCCATTTTCGTAAGGCATGACCCGTTGTGCTTCATCATAGCTTTTGCCCTTAGGAATGTAAATTGGCTTGCCCATTGTATACCCATTCTTCTGAGTTTCAGCGACATTGTAGAACTCATTTTCACAACCATAAATTTTACTCCATAAAGTATTCGAACTTCCTTGTCTAAATCTATTGGCGTAACTTGATTTCGGGCTTGTAGTATAGAATTCATACGCCTCATTAACAGCCTGTTCAATGGTATAATAATTTCCCCATTCTGTGCCTTTAAGTCCAACTTTGAATGGGAAGATAACATTTGTATGAATATATTCCTCGTCTGTACCACCACCATAAATGCGGATAATATTCCAACCTTCATCGTTTTGGTTAGGGTATTCATCGCCCCAATTTAAGTCATACAACGAAGATATGTCACCATAATTTTTTTTCCATTCATCGATTATCTGATTTGCGATTTTGGAGTCTATCTTTGCGATTGATTTCGTGTCTGGTTTTGCGGGCTTAGTCGCTTTTTTGTAATGACGAACAGGATTGTAGCTAAAATCTGAAAAAAACCATCCATCGTTATTGCTAACAAGCGCACCTCCACTTGATTCTCCCTCGAATAAAGTTTCCAAGTTATCTCTTATCTCGCTTCGTAAATCAATTATTTTATTATCAATGAACTTATTCACACCAAACAATATGGCTACCATTGACAATAACCATATAACTAAAAGGAGACTTATAATTTGCGTTCTTTTCATATTCATTTATTTTTAGAAAATATCAATGCAATTATTCCTATGGCAATAAAGATGACAAAACCAATGGCAAATATTACAGAGAGAATGGAACACAACCATGCAACTAAAGGCAGTAGACACACGATACCTCCTCCAATAAAAATCAGACCTAAGCATCCTGGGAATAGACTTTCGTCAGAACTGTTTTTCTTCTTGCCGGCATTTAATATTGCATATCCGATAGGAATTGCGATTATTGCAATTATAAGACCTGTAAACACCTCATTACCTCCAGGCAGTCCTAAATCAAGTGCATCAGGGCCATATCCTCTGACTCTGGGTTCAGCATACAACATTGTTGAAATACTTGTAAACAGAGCTAACATTGATAATACATATTTCTTCTTTCTCACAATCTACTCAAACTGTTAACGAATTCCATAAATTGCTTATTTGATACTCCTTGTTTGGAGAACACCATCAGTTCAATAATATGTTTGTCTGTAGGAATCATACATTCCTTAAACTGGAAACCACTTTCTTCATAATCCGTCTTGTATGCGAAACGTTCTTTTAATAGAAAAAGTTGTTGCTCACTTCTATTTCTGAAACGTTCGGTCAACGCAACGGCAATGCGATGCATATTTGCAGGTGAGAGATTGGGCTCAAAACCGATATTCAACACAATGAGTGAATTTTCTCATAGTGATTTACGTTTATGGTTTATTATCTCTTGTTGATGTTCTAAGCAAATGTCTAATTCCGCGATATCAATATGTTAACTATTGAACTTGCTATAATTGCCACAAATGTAAACATTTAGGTTTTATTCCTCCCAGTATTACATATACTTTAACACAATATTTTGTAAAATGTTGGAGGTGCTTGCAAATGCGGTGCGAAAACGGAAAAGGCAACGGCCATGTAATCTTGCATTGATTGCATGGCCGTTACCTTGACTTTGCTGTTCTACTTCAATTTGTATCAATCTTCACCGCCCCACCCTGTGGTGGTGCCGAATAATTGGGAAGGACTCTTGTCGGAATTGTCAACATTCCCCACATCGGGATCGATGGGGAGGCTCGCTGTGCCATTGCCGCCACTTGTGGCTATGAGGCCTTCGGGGTGGAGGAATACGCCCTGTGAGAGGGGACGCTCGTAGTGTTTCTTTTTCATTATAGAGGTGTTGTTGCGTTTACTTTATTATTACCTTTTTGCCATTCATGATGTACAGGCCGGGGGTAGCGGGGGTACTGATGCGACGGCCGCTGAGGTCGTGAATGGTGACAGGGGTGGTGGGGGGGCCGGCAGGGACACCGGGTACTGCTGTAACGGTGCCGTCGGCATGGATTACCTGCAGGGCGCGCTGCGAGGCTGCAGTTGACGGGGCGTAATAGCAGCGGAAGGCTGTGACACGACCGGCCGGGGTGGTGACGCCAAAGGCGGTGCCTGAGGCATTGAGCTTGTACTTGCCAGCGCCTATGGTGCCGTTGACAAAGGTGCCTGTGAGTGTGCCTTCGGCGGCTGGGGTGTTGAGCGGATTGGCTGCTACGGCGGCATCGTGCTTGGTTATTTGCCATTCGGTCACATCGTCGGGGCAATATACCAGGCAAGGCTGACCTGCGGGTTGTTCGCCGTTAACGGCTATGAACTGCAGTGCCTCTGCTCCGTCGGTGCCGGTGGTGAGGGCACTGAACTGCTCGATTATCGCTCCCGTGCCAAAGTCGGCAGGTTCGGTGGCAAAGGGCAGGCACACGCTGTTGTAGCCGGCCGTGTTCTGGCGGTTGTAGGTGAGTGTGGCAGCCGTGAAGTCGGTGGGTGCGTAGAAGTCGGCCTTGTCGGTGATGACCACATTCTGCGCGGTGGCAGTAGCGGCGTCAACGATGTTGGCTGCCTCGGTCAGGGTGGCGGGCAAGGCGTTGGCGGTGGGCTGTATGTAGGCCAGGGCATTGCCCTCGAGGGTAGGCAGTGTGGCGGCTGTGCCATCGGTGTAGACGGTGCTGCTCTTGTCGGCAGACAGGGCGTCGGCATGGTACACCTTGAGCGTGTAGGTGGCGGCACCCGGTGCGGGCAGAGTAACGTCTGTGCCATCGGGCTGTGCTACCTTTACTACCATGCTCTTACCGTCGGCAGCCAGGGCATTGACCACACTTTGCGGCAGAGTGAAGGTGTTGGTGTTGGCAAAGTAGAGCAGGTTGCCCTCGTTGTCGTACACCTTGTAGCCTACTGCGCCCTCGCCCTTCATGGTGATGGTGCTGTCGCGACGGGTGTAGGTGTAGCCCGAGGCGTAGTGGCCAGCAGTGAAGTCGGAGTATGAGCCTACATCGCCGCACTTGCCCACTGCATCTTCGGTGTCATAATCGGTGCGCAGTATGAGGTTACCTGACTTGTCGTACAGATAGTTGCCGTCGTGGTCCTGGGCTGGCTCGTGCTTGATGTGGTTCTCAATAAAGAGCAGGTTGCCCTTGGGCTTGCTGTACTGCTTCATGTGCGCCTTGGCGGCATCAATCATCTCCTGCGTACAAACGGTGTAATAGTTGCCGTAGTCGCCAATGACACGGGTGCTGAACGGCACGAAGAAGCCGTAGGCCTGGAAGAACTCTGAGAGATCTTCCTTCACTATGTCTGACACCTTGACGGCGAATTTCAGAAAGTCCTCCGAGGCCGGTATGGGATTTTGCTGCGAGCCTCTGCCGTGGTTGAGGGGGTCCTTGCGCAGCTGGCGGAAGAGTTCGCTGCAGAAGCCGGGATAGTGGCCTGCCACCTCGTAGTAGAGGTAGAGTTTGAGGTACATGGTGTTGCGGTCCCACAGATTGTAGTCGTGCCAGCTTGTGCCTGCGGCGTAGAGGTTGGCCACATCACGGAATTTGCGATGCTGGAGGCGGGTTGAGGTCCTGCCGTTTTGGTGTACCACGGCTTGTGCGAAGAGGTTGTTTGATATTTCGGTACAGCCAATCATGTTGATCGGCCCCTGGTGGTTGTGTCCCACCTCGTGGGCCGGACCCCAGAGCGAACCGCCGCCCACAGACATTTTGTCGTAGTTGAGAATTTCGCCAAGCGTGCTCTCATTGTAATAGGTGCCATAGCTTGAGGCGAACATGTAGTTGTAAGTAACTGAGTAGAAACCGAGCATGTTGCGCCAGCGGTCTTTATACTCGTTTACAGCCATCATGCTGTGCTGCACGCCCACCATCCAGTCCCAAAAGTCTACGATCTCACGCATCTTTACGGGAATGATATTCTTGGTCGAATCGCAGTTCATTTGGTAAATGACGTTGGTGCCCTTCATCATGGCAAAAGGCTTGACAAAGAGGCCGTCCTTCACCATCTGCTGCCAGGCCTCGTCGGTATCGATGCCGGCACGTGTGGCATCAAAGTAGCCGTCTACCTCACCACCCTCGATGTGGACGGGAATGTCGGGATAGTCGCGCCACTTCTTTGAGTCGGCGGCATCGCTCGTGGCTACCTCGTAGTGTACGTACAGGGCCGAGGCATCGTCGAGGCGCACAATGTTGAGTCCCTTTTTGAGCTGAGTGCTGTTGCCCTGGCTGTCGGTTTTGGTCACAGCACGCAGGTTGACGGTGCTGCCTTCGGGAATGTCGGCTCCCACAAACACGTAAACCAATTGGTTGAGTTTGCCCCAAATGCCCGTCGGGTTGCTGAGGTAGCTGTAGGGATAGCCTATCTTAAGAATGCTGTTCCATGTGTCGGGATTGGTGTATGGCTCAATGTTGCGTACGCGGAATATTTTCTCCCACTTGGCCCACGAGTTGTTCTTTACCTTGAGCGCCATGTCCTGCAGTACTGATGAGGTAATGCCGGCCGTGTTCATGGCCTGCTTGAGCTCGTTGTCGGTCATGCTTTGGTATGCGCTGGCCAACTGGGTGCATGCGGCATCGGTAAAGAAGGTGGCGAGAGCTGTGTTATAAGTATCAGCATTGCCCAATTCGCCATTGTTGGCAAGATACTCCTGGCGTGCGGCAGCCAGTTCGTCGTCTGTAAAGCTGGTTGCCTCAATGCTCCACACCGAAGCGCTTGAGCGGTCGCTGGCATAACTGTTCCACACCACGATACGCCCCTGCGAACTGTGCAGTGCATGCGTGGGCTGCTGATTGAGGGTTATGTCGAAGTGGGTAGAGAAGCGCGAGAAGCTGCTTACCTGGCCCACCTTGAAGCCACCATCGGTTTCGTTCTCCTTCACATAGTTGCGCGCGTTGAAGGCCGCAGCATTCATGTAGTGCTGCGTCAGGGCATTTTGCAACTGATAATAGCCTTCCTTGCCCTCAACTGGCACGAAACGCCAGTATTGGGCAAATTTCGCTGCATTATACGTGGCGGCGTCACCCTGGCCCGTAGCAAGATTTTCGGCCATCACGGTGCCATATATATCGCGCAGGGTCACCCATTGGTTAGCGTCGGGCACTGCTGTCAAGCGGTTGTTCTGCGCATCAAAGTGATTGCGCACTACATCGTCTGTCAAGTCGTCTACCTTTTCGAACAGCCAGTCGCAGCCCTTATAGTCATCGGAATTGACATTCCAGCCCATCACCACATTGTTATACACCTGATAGTGCAGGCCTTTGTCTGAGAAATTGTTTTGATCAGACAGATGCACATAGTACTGGCTGTCGGTATTGTCGGGATTGTAGCGTATGTAGAAGGTGCGGGCTTCGCCCGTATTGGTATAGTTGAGGTACTTGCCCGTATAGTAATTGCGGAAGGTGTAGCCTCCGTCACTGGTTTTTTCGGCTATCCACACCTGGCGGTTGGCCTCACTGGCATCAGTCAAAGCAGCGCGCATGCGGCAGGTGCCGTTTGAGGTATCGTCGGTTGTCAAACCTGTTATGTCTGTTACATAAGGCTTTAACGAAGCATCTACAGCACGGCGCGACTTGATGCGCATCTTGCCATATTGCAGCAAATCGGTCAGATAGTCGTCCTTTACATAGTTGGCGCGCTTGGCCTTGATGGTGGCTATCTGGGCGTCTGTCAGCTCCGCAGGCTTGAACACCCACAGCGAGTTGAAGTCATTTGTGCCATCACACGTTGTCCAGCTGTATATGGCACCATTGGGCTTGTCTGTACAGTTCAGGCCTAACGTGCTGCCACCCGATTCTGTATCGGCTATGTCGTATGCATTGGCGTAATAACTCATGCCAATGCTGAAACCATAAGCCTGGGTACCCATTTTGAACTGCACGTTTTTCGTACCATTGAGTGACTGCACATAGTGGCCCGTCATAAGGTTTTGCAAGGCTATGGTGCCGTCACCCTGGTCGATGAGTTGCCAATACTGCGCATCGGTTTCGGTGCCATCGGTCACACTGCCCAGCATGCCGTTGTACTCATGGAGCGTATTTGTGGCAAACTTGCTCGAATAGTTGAATATGCGATACACTTTGTCACCTGTCACGGGGCGCACTTGGCCCAAAGCGGCAAGCTCCTCGTCAATTTCAGCCTCGGTATAGTCGTGTACAAAGCCCCACTCCGAACCTGTCAAACCCGTCGTTCCGCCGTCATTTGGCTGCCAACCGCGCACGGTGTTGTCGCCGCGCCAATTATAGCTATAAGCGGCACTGGCACTGGTCATGATGTTGAACCATGTGCGGGCGTCGCCCGTTTTGGTGTTTTTGGGCACATAGACTTCGGTCGCGGCGTCAACGGTCGTTATCTGCGAAGCGTTATCGTTGGTGCCTTGCAGATATTTCAGCGTCTGCTTGTTCTGCACAGTGTAGTAGTCGGACTTGCCGGCTACGGCTTTCACCAGCCACAGTTGTGCGTCGGCATCGCCCGAGGTGGTGTTGAGCGCCTGTGTTTTGACAACACCTGCCACATCGGCCAGATACGGGGTTTGCTGCGCAGTTTGCCCAGAATTGTGATTACCCGTCTTGATGCGGTAATAGGTACCGCTCTTGAGCTGGGTCACTTGCTTGAGTTGCGCACTGACGGGCAAGCTCATGCACAGCCCTATGCACAATAAGAGCATGGACTGTAACATCGTTAAGAATGGGGATTTGTTCATATTGTTTATATTTGTTTTCCTTCTCTATACAATAACCACCCACAAAGGTAGGATATATAAACGAGAAAACAGCACACTACGATTAGGTAATGTGCTGACGATAATATAATTATGTGATTATTATACAATAGGTTTACAACTTCATGCTTCGCGGCTCTTACTTTGCTGCAACAACAGATAATTGCAGAGTCGGTATAGGTTGTAAAGTCGGACACTGGGTTGTGTGCCAGTCAGGTTGCGACGCATGCAGCCGCCAAAGATGCGGTAATACAGCAGGAGGGGTGTCACCACATGCCAGCGGTGCAATCTGTCTGCACAACGCAGTATGTTGGTGTAGTCGCGCATTTCGGGGGCTAACGTCAAGAGTGTACGCAGGCCTTCATCGGTTTTGTTGAGAAATGCCTCGTTTGATTCAAAGTCATCAACCGCCACAGGGTTGTCAATGTGCTTGACGGGTATGCCCTCGGCCAATAGTGTGCGGCCAAAGAGCACGTCCTCATAGCCATAATGTCTTATGCGCTCGTCGAAGGGGTGCGAAAGCAGCACGTCACGACGCATGAGGAAATTGCTCGTACGAAAGCCTTGATAGGGTGACACCTTGCGGCGCTCTACGCTGTGGCGTGGCTCACAAGCTAACTCATAGCGGTAGCGCAAGTTGTGTGCGGCAAGCTCGGCATTGGGCACAATGCACACGCCACCATACACTACGTCATCGCCCTTGCAGCGCAAATAACGCGACAGGTAGTCGGGCACGACAACCTGCACATCGCTGTCGAGGAACAACAAGTAGGGGTACTTGGCCTCGCGTGCCAAATAATTGCGTATACATGCCCTTCCAATGTTCTGTTCCAGCTCTATCAAACGGCAGTTGTCCCAATCGCGTATCATGCGGTTGGCTTGCTTCACCGCGTTGTCGGTCGACCCGTCGTCGGCTACCAATACCTCATAGTGCAAGCCGTCAATATTCTCGGCCTGCAGCTGAAGTGAACGCACCAATGTTGTGCATTCGCGGTTATAAGTTGGAATGACTATTGAAAGCGTAGCTATCATGAGTGCAAAGTTAATAAAAATAATTGTGGTAACGCTCGCTATCGCTCGCGAATGTGTAAAGGTACGAATGGCTAATATGACAATGTGTGTAATATGCTAATGGTCAGACACTCATGCTCGTTGTCGCGAGCTGATGTGCTGATGTACAGATAGGCAATGCTTGCATCCTTAATCCACTTTTCAACCTGTCAATCTGAATGAAAGCGCAAGCACTAAACGCTATCACCAAACGCTACCTCTAAACGCTAACTCTAAACGTTAGCTCAAAACGCTAGCTCTAATGGGGGCGACGCGTCTCGCGTCGGAAAAAGATGCAGCTATTATTTAGTAGAGTTCATTTTACCTTCCTTTCTCTGTCCCGACGCGAGACGCGTCGCCCCCATTAGTGCTTGCGTTTTGTGCTTGGGGAAGTGCAGGAGATGATGTGCAAATACGTGTGCAAATATGCAGATATGCAGATGTGCAAACGCGCAGACATGCGCAGACACAAAAAAGCCTCTCTCAGTTGTGACACTGAAAGAGGCTGTGAAAATAAAGTT
>ENA-UPTB01002426-UPTB01002426.1-human-gut-metagenome-genome-assembly--contig:-NODE-2426-length-13091-cov-3.078608_pt1 | contig 13091 bp, 8 predicted proteins | sample MGYA00250046_ERZ773369 | MGnify/ENA primary metagenome ERZ773369 (study PRJEB29103, sample SAMN06111938) | human gut metagenome | biome: human gut; feature: ankylosing spondylitis patient; material...
CAAGGATCACATCGCCCGCCAGATTTTGAAGAAGGCGGCGGGCGGCGTCGTCGGCGTGTACCGCCTGACGATGAAGGCCGATTCGGACAACTTCCGCGAGTCGAGCATTCGCGGCGTCATCGAGCGGCTGCGCCGCGCGGGCGCGAGCGTCGTCATCTATGAGCCGACGCTCAAGGCGGCCGCCTTCGACGGCCTGCCGGTGATCGCGTCGCTCGCGGAGTTCAAGCGCATGGCGGCCGTGATCGTTGCCAACCGCACCGAGTCCGCGCTCGACGACGTGCCGGAGAAGGTATACACCCGCGACCTGTACCGCAGAGACTGAAAAGGGAGGCACAGACGATGAAAGGCATCATCCTCGCCGGTGGGTCCGGCACGCGCCTGTACCCGCTCACGCTCGTGACCTCCAAGCAGCTGCTCCCGGTCTACGACAAGCCCATGATCTACTACCCGCTCTCGACGCTCATGCTCGCGGGCATCCGCGACATCCTCATCATCTCCACGCCGGACGATACGCCGCGCTTTGAGCGCCTGCTCGGCGACGGGAGCCAGTTCGGCATCCGCCTGTCCTACGCGGTGCAGCCGCACCCGGACGGGCTCGCGCAGGCGTTTCTGATCGGGGCGGACTTCATCGGCGGCGACACCTGCGCCATGATCCTCGGCGACAATATTTTCTACGGCAACCGCTTTCGCAGCAACCTGTGCGAGGCGGTCGCAAATGCCGAGGCGGGCTATGCCACGATCTTCGGCTACCACGTCAAAGACCCGGAGCGCTTCGGCGTTGTGGAGTTTGACCAGGACAAGCGCGTGCTGTCCGTGGAGGAAAGGCCGAAGCACCCGCGCTCCAACTACTGCGTCACGGGCCTGTATTTTTACGACAATCGCGTGGTGGAAAAGGCGCGGCGGGTGCGCCCGTCCGCGCGCGGCGAGCTGGAGATCACGGACCTCAACCGGCTCTATCTCGACGCTGACCGGCTGAAGGTGCAGCTGCTCGGCCGCGGCTTTGCCTGGCTCGACACCGGCAATTGCGACAGCCTGCTGGAAGCCAGCAATTTTGTCGCCACCATCCAGAACCGTCAAGGCTTCCGCGTGAGCTGTATCGAAGAGATTGCCTGGCGCAAGGGCTGGATAGATGTAGACCAGCTGTATCGCTTGGGTGAACAGCTTGGCAAGACCGAATATGGCAAATACCTGATGGAACTGGCTGAATCGAAGCGATGAACTCTTTGTTCCCCAAAAAGAGAAGGAGAATAGTTCTCCTATAAAGGCCCGCTGACTTTAATTTTTAATTTATAATTTTTAATTCTCATGAAGACTTATCTCGTAACCGGTGCCGCCGGTTTTATCGGCGCCAACTATATTAAATACATCCTGGCAAAACATAATGATATTAAAGTGGTGATACTGGATGCCTTGACCTACGCAGGCAATCTGGGCACCATTGCCAATGACATTGACGACGAACGTTGCTTTTTTGTAAAAGGTGACATCTGCGACCGCGTGCTTGCCGACGAACTGTTTGCCAAGTATAAATTCGATTACGTAGTGAATTTTGCTGCCGAGAGCCACGTAGACCGTAGCATAGAGAATCCCCAGCTTTTCCTGATGACCAACATCCTGGGTACACAAAACTTGCTCGATGCCGCCCGCCGTGCCTGGGTCACGGGTAAGGACGAGTCCGGTTATCCCACCTGGCGCAAAGGCGTCCGTTACCATCAGGTGTCTACCGACGAAGTTTACGGCTCACTTGGTGCCGAAGGCTACTTCACAGAGCAAACCCCGCTCTGCCCGCACAGCCCTTACAGCGCCAGCAAGACGAGTGCCGATATGGTAGTGATGGCCTATCACGATACCTATAAGATGCCCGTCACTATCACCCGCTGTTCCAACAACTACGGTCCTTATCACTTCCCCGAAAAGCTGATTCCGCTTATCATCAAGAATATTCTCGAAGGCAAGAACCTCCCCGTCTATGGCGACGGCAGTAACGTGCGTGACTGGCTCTACGTGGAAGACCACTGCAAAGCTATCGACCTGGTTGTCCGCGAGGGTGTGGAAGGCGAAGTCTACAACGTAGGCGGTCACAACGAAAAGACCAATCTTGAAATCGTGAAGCTGACTATTGCCACCGTCCGCCGCTTGATGGAGGAAGAACCCCGTTACCGTGCAGTGCTGAAGAAACAAGTAAAAGCCGCCGACGGCACGATTGACATCAGCTGGATAAACGAAGACCTTATCACCTTCGTCAAAGACCGCCTAGGTCACGACCAGCGTTATGCCATCGACCCCACAAAGATTACCAATGCCCTGGGCTGGTATCCGGAGACGAAGTTCGAGGTCGGCATCGTCAAGACCATTGAATGGTACCTGAACAACCAGCCGTGGGTGGAAGAAGTGACCAGCGGTGACTATCAGAAGTATTACGAACAGATGTATGGAGGTAGGGGTTAAGGTTTAGGGATTAAGGATTAGGGATTAAGGATTAGGGTTGCAGCTAACTGCTAATCCTTAACCCCTGACCCCTCAATTCAGCGCCACCGCTAACAGTAATCCTAAGAACAGCATATTGCGCGACGTCTCGCCCAGTATGCTGTTCAGCTTTTTACCGCTACCTATCTGTATCATTTTGCGCCACGTCAGTGCGTGCATATAGAGATAGACGCAGGGAGCCCAGATAAATTCCAGTGGAGTCAGCTTGCCCGTGTAGACAAACCAGAAGCAGAGCAGCACGGCGGCGATGCCCAGTGCCAGATACATATTCTCACCGAACTTCTTGCCGTAGCGTACCACCAGCGTACACTTGCCGCTCACGGCATCCTGCTCGCGGTCGCGATAGTTGTTCACCATCAGCAAGGTGTCTATGGCGAGGCCACTGACGAGCGACAGCACCACCACATCCATATTCAGCGTATAGGCCTGCACGTAGTAGGTGCCGCATACGGGCACGAAGCCGAAGAACACCAGCACCAGTACGTCGCCCCAGCCCCGATAGGAGAGCAGCGTGGTATAGAGGAAAGCAAACAGTATGCACACCACGCCCAGCACCACCAGTTCCCAGCCTCCGTGGGGCAGCTGCCCCCAGACGGTGAACAGCACTGCCAGCCCTGCCAGGCACGACAGTGTCAGTGCGATGCCGATGCCGGTTTTCATGGCTGCCGGCGTAATCCAACCTTCGGCGCAGGCGCGCTGCGGCCCCAGCCGGTCTTCCCGACGGTCGGTCCCTTTCTGGAAGTCGAAGAGGTCGTTGATAAAGTTGGCGGCAATCTGCATGCCGCAGGCAAAGAGGGCGCACAGCAGGGCGGGTGCGGTCTTGAACTGTCCGTCGCTGAAGGCAAGGGCACTGCCCAGCAATACCGGGATGATGGCTCCCGTCAACGTCTTGGGGCGGGCGGCGAGAAACCATGCGTAGGGTGAATTCTGTTTAATCTCGTTCATCGTAGTTCCAATTTAGTTCGGCATCTGCCAGCAAAAATACTGAAAATCCCTATATTTGTACCCACTTATGATGAAGAAGTTAGTCTACATATCCATTCTTTCTCTGCTGCTCTTGTCTTCCTGCCGTTCCAAGCGGATGATTACCGTGTCGTTGCCGCAGCCAGTCATGCAGGCAGACAGCACGCAGCTTGGCGATACTATCGGGTTGCCTGCCCGCCTTTCGCCGATGTTCACCTTTGACCAGTCTGATTTGCGTAATGTCCGCCGCCAGCTGGCGAAGGGCGAGGTAAAGAAACAGCAGATAAAGAAAACGGCACCGGTACAAAAGGTAATTGTGCAGCGAGGTACAAGAATCACATCGAAAACCACCCACGTAGGCTCGGCCTATAAGGGCGTCAGCCGCATTAAGACGTACGACTTCACGCATCGCGACGTGCCTGCCGCCTTCGAGGGCTTCCGCATCGCCTTTGTCTCCGACCTGCACTACAAAAGCCTGCTGAAGGAGGAGGGATTGAAGGACCTGGTCCGCCTGCTCATAGACCAGAAGGCCGACGTGCTGCTGATTGGCGGTGACTTTCACGAAGGCTGCCAGTACGTGCCGCCCGTCATGGCTGCCCTGGCGCAAGTGAAGACGCCGTTGGGCACCTATGCCGTGCTTGGCAACAATGACTACGAGGCTTGCTATGACGACATCGTGCGCGAAATGAGGCATTATGGCATGCATCTGCTGGAGCATAAGGTGGACACCCTGCGGCGTGGCGGTGAGCGGATTCTTGTGGCGGGCGTGCGCAATCCTTTCGACTTGGGCAAGAACGGCACATCGCCCACACTCGGCCTTTCGCCCGACGATTTCGTAATCCTGCTGACGCATACGCCAGACTATGCCGAGGACGTCCCGGTGACAAACTCCGATCTCATCCTGGCCGGACACACGCATGGCGGGCAGGTGACGCTGTTCGGGCTTTATGCACCGATAGTCCCCTCGCACTACGGGCAGCGGTTCCTCTCCGGGCTGAAGTACAACTCAAAGAACATCCCGATGATTGTCACCAACGGCATCGGCACTTCGCAGAAAGCCATCCGCATGTTTGCTCCCGCAGAGGTGGTGATGATTGTGCTGCACCGGCTGACGGACTGATTTATTCTTCGGGCATCAGCACCACTCCCAGTTTCTTCTTGCCATCCATCTTTACCACCATCGGCTGGCGGAAATGTACATGCCGCAGGTACTTCGTCTCGTGTACGGCAGGCTGTGCATTCAGGAATTCCTGGTTGTATACGCCGTCATTCATAAAGGCGTTGATGGTAAAGTATCCCACTCCAAAGGAGGTCAGGTTCTGGAAGAAGTGGGTTCCCTGGCTGGGGTCTACCCGGTAGTTGGTCAGTCCGGCTTCCACTATCACGCGGGCGGCGCTGATGTGCGGCCACTTCACGGGGATGCCGAGCCAGGTGTCACTGCTACCCCAGCGTCCGGGACCTACAAGGACATAGTTGCGGCCTTCGTCCAGGAACTGCTGGTTCAGCTTCTCTATCTCCCAGGCAATCTCCTGGTTGTGGGAGGCACTATAGTCGTCTGTCTTCACATAGATAATGTCATGTATCTCGTTCATGATGCCATGTCCCAATGAGTTGTTGGAACGGAGTAGTACCTGGTTGTCTGGAATCGCGGTAAGGTCTTCATCCAGCATCTCCTTGGTGTCGACTATCGGGCGGATTTGCAGCAGGTAGAAGGTGCCGGTTTTGTCCTTCTCGCGGCTCATGGTGGCGGCAAACTCTATCTCTACGGGACGGCGCATCTCCTGCTCTCCGTATTTCAAAGCCAGTTGCAGGATGCGTGGCAGGGGGAATACGTCGTGTTGCAGGATGTTGGCAAAGGTGATGACTTTGCGTCCGCCGGGATAAAGCCCGTCGCGGATAATCTGGTCGTAAGGGTCGTAGGTGGAGGCTATGTAGTTCAGTGCTCCGTCCTTTTCCGCTTCTTTGACGTGCAGTTTCAGCAGGTTGAAGCCGTCGTCGATGGAGAAGTCGTGACCGGCATTGCGCAGGTCGAGGGCATAGAAGCGGGTCTGAGTCTCTTTGAGGGCAATCTCCATTTCGCTGGTTTGCAGCACCTGGTTGGGGTGATAGGGCGAGAAGCGGAGCGTCATGCCACCGTCCACGATGTATTTACCTAAACCGAGCGCCAGATTGACGATACCTTCTTCTGCCTTCTCGTCGCCGATGGGGTAGTAGTTGAGCGAACGTGCCACGCCGGACATGCTGGGGTAGTAGCGGTCACCATACTGGTTGCCCACTACCTCTTGCAGGATGACAGCCATCTTTTCCTGGTCGATAACGTTGCTCGTTGCCTGCATGTATGCCTTCGAGTCGCGGAAGTAGACCGAAGCATATACTCCCTTGATGGCATCGCTCAGCATGCGCAGCATCTCGTACTTGTCGTCCAGATAGGGAATCATGTAGGTGTTGTAGATGCCGGCGAAGGGTTGGTAGTGCGAGTCTTCCAACAACGGGGACGAACGGATGGCAAGCGGCGACTTCACCACGTCGAAGAAGGTGAAGAAGTCCTCCACCAGGCGGTCGGGCAGCTTTGCTTTGAGGAAGTAGCGCAGGATGACGTCATCGTCGGCATCGGACAAGGCTATCTGATACAGATTGTTGGTATCCATAAACTCGTCGAACACATCGGTACAGAGCACGATGGTCTTGGGGATGGCGACACGGGCATTCTCAAACTCTTCGAACTCGGGGTGATGCTTCACCAGGTTGTCGATGAAAGCCAGTCCGCGCCCCTTGCCTCCCAGCGAACCGTCGCCAATACGGGCCAAGTTGGAGCATCGGTCAAAGCGGGAGCGCCTGACGACTGCCACTACTCCCTGGCTTTTCATCTTGCGGTATTTCACGATAGCCTCGAAGATAATTTTACGGTGGGCATCCACGTCTTGCAAGCTATTCCAGGTGATGGGCCGCAGGAACTCTGCCACGGGAAACATGGCACGCGAGTAGAGCCAGCGGCTGACGTGGTTGCGGCTGATGTGGTAAAGGAATGATTCTGCCGGAACAGCAAAAAGAATGTTCTGCAGCTCTTTGAGATTCTTTACGCGGGCAATCTCTTCCAGCGTGTCCGGGTTGCGGAAGATAAAGTCGCCGAAGCCGAAATTGTCTGATACAATACGGCGCAGGTCCACATCCATCTTTTTGGAATTCTTGTCGATGAAGGCGGCATCGTATTTGGCTGCATACGCTACGTTGTCCGATTCGCTGGACTGTATGATAAGGGGTACAAACGGGTCTTCCTTGCGGATGGCGGCACAGAGCTTGATACCGGCCAGTCCGTCCTTCTCGCCCCGTTCTACGCGGGGGAAGCGTACGTCGGTGATGACACCTAATATATTATTCTTATATTTTTGGTAGATGCCAAAGGCTTCTTCATAGGTACGTGCCAGTACAATTTTGGGACGTCCCCTCATGCGCAGTGTGCGCTGGTGGGCATTCAGTGCTTCGGTAGAGAATTCCTGGCTCTGCTTCAATACGAATTTATACAGATTGGGCAGGATGGAGGAGTAAAAGCGGATGCCGTCTTCCACCAGCAGGATGAGCTGCACACCCACTTCGTTGACGTCGTGCTCCAGGTTCATCTTGTCTTCTATCAGCTTGATGATGGAAACCAGCAAGTCGGTGTTTCCCAGCCAGCAGAACACATACTCAAAGGGACTGAGGTCTTCATTGGCAATACGCTTGGTGATGCCGTGGCTGAAAGGGGTAAGTATCACCATCGGAATCTGTTCATACAGGTTTTTGATGTATCGTGCCACGTCGAAGCTGTCGTTGTCTCCCGTGCCCGGCATGCAGATGATGAGGTCGAAAGAGATGGAGGACAGCTGTGTCAGCGCCTCCTCGCAAGTGGAAACCTGCGTGAAACGGGGAGGGTAGCGCAAGGAGAGCGAAGTGTATTCATTGAATATCTTTTCGTCGATGCGGCCGTCATCTTCCAGCATGAAAGCATCGTAAGGATTGGCTATCAGAAGGACGTTGAAAATACGCCGTGTCATGAGGTTGGCAAACTGTGTGTCCTTGAAATAGAGCTGGTTTAATTTGAACTTACTGAGCATGGCTTCTCATGATTTGTTGGTTTCGGAAGGCAAAAGTAATAGAAATCGAACCTATTCGGATAGTTTTTCGACCGTTTTTTTTATATTTATGCGTAATATTGCATCCGAAAAACAATATATGACCTATGTCTGCTCCATATCCGTTTCCATATAAATCCGTTGCATGTACATTTTTGCTGTTATGGGTGTTCGTTTTTTTGTTCGCTGACTTGTTTGCCGGTTCATTCCGCACCTTGGGTATCAAGGAGGGATTGGGCAGTCGGCAAGTATTCCAGATAAACAAGGATTCAGCCGGATTTGTCTGGGTGTATACTCATGTCGGGATAGATCGTTATGACGGGAATGAAATCAAGCATTACAAGCTGGACGGAATGGTTGATTCCAGGGACAATATCCAGTCTTCCACTACCATGATGTGTGATAAGGAGGGTATTGTCTGGGTTGCATTGAAGAATGGAAAAATCTATGCATACAACAAACTGACGGACTCTTTCCAATTGCGTGTGGACTTGGCTGATTACCTGCCTTCTCCGGTATTGTATAATATGCTGTTTGATGACGAAAACCGTTTGTGGTTGTGTATGTCGAAGGGGCTTTATTCTTGGGAAGAAAGTGCAGGACTGTCTTTTGCCGGATTGAAGGGGCAATCTGTCCGTTGCATGGTCCAAATGGAAGATGAAGTGTTTTTTGCAGGCACCGACAAGGGTGTCTTCCGGCTGACGAAGGCAGGAGCGGCAGGTTCTTCGTCTTTTGAGACGAGGCCGGTTGACCTGCATACAGAGATGCATGTGGAATCGCTCTATGTCTTCGGAGCGAAGCTGTTCATCGGTACCTTTTCAAACGGCGTATTTGTGCTTGACGGTCCCGACGGGCGGATACATCCGTTGAATGAGCGGATTCCTCATGTACCTATCCGTTCGTTTGCAAGGACAAAGGATAATTTGCTGCTGGTGGGAGCCGACGGTGCAGGTGTTTTTTGCATGGATGTCGCTACTGGAGAACTTTTGAACCATTACATGAATAACGGGGATGATGACAAAAGCTTGAGTGGTAATACGGTATCCGATATTTGTGTGGATGAATCCGGAGTTGTATGGATTGGCACTTCTACGAATGGCATCAGCTATCTGGATCCGGAGATGCCGGATGTCTGTAGAATCAGGCACGAACGCAATAATGATAATTCCCTGAAGTCGGACCATGTAAATGTGATGTTTCAGGACTCGGAGGGAGATTATTGGTATGGTACAAACAACGGCGTCAGCCTCTATCAACCTCGGTCACGCAAATGGACCCACTATCTGGACGGTACGGAATATAGTGGCAAAGTGGTATTGGCGCTTGCTGAAGACTCCAGGGGAAACATCTGGGTAGGTGGCTATGGTATCGGTGTCTATTGTATTCATAAACAGACCGGACGGGTACAGAAGAAAGAGAAAAGAAATGCACATCCGGAGAAGGGAATGGCTACCGACTATGTTTATGCCATTTATGCGGAAGGGGATTATGTCTGGTTCGGTGGTATTGAAGGAGAGTTTACCCGTTACGATATACGGACGGATACTTATACATATTACCCGATTGATTGCATAGGTGACATAAAGCCGGGTAAGGGGGGCTCATTACTGATTGCCGGTTGCAGCGGGTTGGCCGTCTTTGATAAGAAGTCGGGAGACACGCAGTGGCATCAGACGTTTGGAGACATCTCTCTGCATTATCCTGTCCGTTGCCTGATGCAGTCCTCATCCGGCGATACCTGGCTGGCTACAGACGGGGAAGGCCTTATACGTGTTGGGCCGGATGGGAAAGAGGCGCATGCATATACCGTAGATGACAATCTGGTTTCCAATTCCATCAACAGCCTGCTGGAGGATAACGAAGGGCGTATCTGGTTCAGTACGGAGAAGGAATTGTATTGCTTGGACTGCTCCCGGGATATTATCATCAGTGCCAATGATTTTTTGGATGTCAGCTGGGGATATTACAATCCGAATGCTGCCCTTAAGTTGAAGAATGGATGTCTTGCTTTCGGTACTGCAGAAGGGGTTCTTTCCTTTCTCCCGTCTTTGGACTTAGGGCCCCATGTGTCTGTTGAGCTGATTCTGACAGACTTTAAACTGCTTTACGAATCGGTCAAAGCGGGAATGAAAGGCTCTCTTTTGCAAACGAATATCAATGATACCCGGAAAATAGATTTGAAGTATAATCAAAACTCCTTCTCTATTTCCTTCTCTGCCATCAACTTTGCAGTCCCGCATCGTATCAGGTATGAGTATAGGCTCGAAAATCACAATGAGGAGTGGGAACACTCCAATTCAGTGCGGAACGTGAGCTATATGAATCTCTCGTCCGGTAAGTATGTATTCCGCTTGCGGGCATTTGATAAATACACCGGGCAGCAGGTGGGAGAAAGAAGTCTGGACATTGTCATTCATAACCCTTACTGGGTTTCGTGGTGGGCGCTGTTCATCTATTTCATTTTGTTGTCTGTCTTTGTGTACATGTTTGTGCTGTATAGGAGGCATAAGGTGAACGAGGGGCGTATAAGGGACAAGATACGTTCCTTTATCAGTATAGCCCATGATATCCGTACACCGGTTACTTTAATAAAGGCTCCGCTGAGCGAGCTCGAAGCGCAGGAGGGACTTCCGGAGCAGGGTAAGAAAACCGTTGCGGTGGCAATGAAGAATGTGGAAAAACTGATGGGAATGATTACTCAACTGCTTGAGTTGCAGAAAACGGAACTGCATGCCGAGGAGTGTCTGAAGGTTTCTCCATACGACATTAAGGCTTATCTGGAGGAAAAAATGGCGGAGTTTCACTTAGCCGCCATGCAGAAGAGCGTCGGGATAGAGTTGGAGGTGGAGCCGGATATGCCCAAGGTTTGGATTGACCGGGAGAAGATGGATCATATCATAGACAATCTGCTCTCCAATGCCTTGAAGTATACAGAGAAGGGAGTCATCCATATACTGGTGAAGACTGCAAGAAAGAAGTGGACTATTGAAGTGAAGGATACGGGTATCGGCATTCCGAAAGAGGAGCAGGGCAATATTTTTCACGAATATTATAGAGCCCAGAATGCCATGAACTTTGAGGAAACCGGTTCGGGTATCGGTCTGATGATTACGCGCCGCATTGTGAAACAGCATCACGGCACCATCTCTTTCAGTAGCGTGGAAGGGCAGGGAACTACGTTTACGGTAACTTTCCCGCAGAGGATAAAGGCGAGCGTGGCGGTGGAAGCGAAGGCTGACGGCCGGGAAGAAGCTCAGGCCGCTACCGGGGCTGTGCATGAAGAAACGGAACGTGCCGGGAAGAATGTCCTTCTTCTGGCGGAGGACGATGCGGATATGAGGGAGTATCTGGTGGACAGCTTGTCTTCCGAATATAAGGTAGTTGCCGTGCCCGACGGCGGAAAGGCATTGGAGACGGCAAGGGAAATCAATCCTGATATCATTATCTCGGACATTGTGATGCCGGTACTGGAAGGTGATGAATTGTGCCGGATTCTGAAATCATCGGTAGATACAAGCCATATACCTATTATATTACTGACCGCACTGAGTGAGAGGGAAAATATCATCTTCGGACTGGAAGCCGGTGCCAATGACTACATCATCAAGCCTTTCGACTTGTCTGTGCTGAAAGTGCGTATCAGGAATATTCTTCAGAATAGGCAGCATTTGCGCGAAACCGTGTTGGCGATGGATGCGCAGCCCGAAGAGACAGACTATACCAGCCAGTTGGACAAGGAGTTCCTGGACAAGGTTATGAAAGTGATTGAGGAGGAGTTGTCCGATTCGGAATTCTCCATCAATGACTTCTGCCGGATGCTGGGCATGAGCCGCACTTCTGTCTACAATAAGATAAAGACGCTGACCGGGCAGGGACCGAATGACTTCATCCGCATTGTCCGTTTGAACAAGGCAAAAGAGCTGCTGGTTTCCCGGAAATATTCGATAGGGGAAGTGGCGAATATGGTCGGATTTTCTGACCCGAAATATTTTAGTACATGCTTCAAAAAGCAGTTTGGCACCAGTCCCAGCAAAATTTAGAGCCATGAAGACTGCTTTTGAACCACCGCTGACAAGTATTAAACCTTTTTTGTCAGAGAATAAACCCTTGTCTCCCTGATAGTGCGTAATATTGTGGACAGTAAACAATATTAAAAAACGCATATAAAAAATGGAAACGTATTTAGGTCTTGATTTAGGAGGCACGAAGTTGCTGATTGGCGAAATGGATAGCCGTGGCAACATTTTGAGGTATAAGAAATATGACTCCGGTTACTTTAATCAGCAGGCTGCGCTGGAAATCATCAAGTCGTCGCTCGATGATTATATCCGTACCGTGGGCTGGTATGACCAGAAACCGGTAGCGATGGGTGTTGGGCTGATAGGGCGTGTAGATCCCAACGAAGGTGTCTGGCTGCAGATTGACCCGAGCAGGACACAGCGGATTGAGTTGGCAAAGGAACTGTCGGATATATATGGCATGCCTTGCCATATAGACAATGATGTGAAGAGCGCTACAAGAGCCGAGCGCGTCTGGGGATTCGGACAAATTTCCAAAAACTTCATATACGTAAATGTAGGTACAGGCATTGCCGTGGGTACGGTGATAAATGGGAGACAAATCCGTGGCAGCCATTTCAATGCCGGCGAAGTGGGACACGTGCGTGTAGGTGTGAACATAGGCATTAAATGCGGTTGTGGACGGATGGACTGTGTGGAGGCGATTGCTGCCGGCATAGGTTTTGACAATTGTGCCCGTCTGCTCCGCAACCAGTATGAGACCGGCCTGCATATTCCGGCTGAAAAAGGGGAACGGGTGATTGTGAGTGAGGTGTTTGCACTTAGTCAGAAAGGTGACCCTCTCTGTACGGTGCTGGTGGAGAATGCAGCTGAGGCGCTTGCCAATCTTATCATGAATCTGGTACGTGTGATTGACCCGGACACGGTGGTGTTGGGTGGAGGCATTGTGGCTGACGGGTATATGCACGAGAAGATTCTGGAGAAACTTCATCCTACGACCATGCGTTTTGTCAGCAACGGGGTTGTCATTACGAAACTGAATCCCGGATTTATCGGGCTTCTGGGGGCCGGCGCGGTGGCGATGAATATGTGATTAGGAATTAATGATTAAGAATATGAAAATAACAATAACAAAGAATGAAAAGGAGTTTGACTGCACGGCTGCATGGAGCATCATCGGGCAGATGTTGAATGAACCGGAGAGTGTGATAGGACTTTCGACGGGACGTACTACCGGCAATCTTCATCGGTTGGTGGGAGAAATCTATACTAAATATCCGTTTAAGGTGGATACCGTTACTTTCTTCGGATTGGATGAGGTAACGAATGTGCCGCGCGAATATGCCGGAGCATGCTACACGATGCTGAAAACGGAGTTGATGGATACATTGGGCATCAAGGAAGAGAATTTTTTGATGCTGCCTACCATTTCTGGTGCGAAGATGTGGTTGATGTGGTTTATGTGAAGTATGATGACCACTTCTCTGCGATGAATAATTTTTATGTAGCCGAT
>ENA-UPTB01002440-UPTB01002440.1-human-gut-metagenome-genome-assembly--contig:-NODE-2440-length-12992-cov-12.381727_pt1 | contig 12992 bp, 9 predicted proteins | sample MGYA00250046_ERZ773369 | MGnify/ENA primary metagenome ERZ773369 (study PRJEB29103, sample SAMN06111938) | human gut metagenome | biome: human gut; feature: ankylosing spondylitis patient; material...
GTAAACTTCCACAGGAAAATCCGACAAGAATTATCTGTCAATCTACTGAAAGGCATCACACCTAAAGTAGACAGCCACGACGCAATGGCGGCAAAATGGCGTTCACTCTGCACCTGGCAGGTCGTGATCATCGGCTGCTTCGGTGCATTCCTTACCCTGCTCCTGCTTTTGGGTCTGTCATCTGCTTCCTTCTTCTACTTCTACAACGGCGGCATGATCGTCCTGCTCCTGTTCATTCTCGCCATTGCCATCGCTCTGGGCGTGGTCGAGATCATAGAGCTCGTGTACCTCAACCGCAGCGCCAAGCTGTACGAGTAAACGTCAACCATCACAAAACGGAAAGGAGTATGTTATGTCTACCATCAACAAGACTTTTCTGCGCGTCCTGCTTGCCATCGCCTGCTGCATCGCGCTCGCGTTCAGTCTGCTGCCGCAGGCCGAGGCCGCAATGCGCGCCGACGTCGTCACCGGCAAGGTGACGCTCAACGGCCAGGTCATCGACAACAAGAACGCCAAGTATCCCCTGCTGTCCTACAGCAACATCACCTACTTTCCCATGACGTATCAATTAAGCCGTTTCATGGGCGTGGAGACCGACTGGAACAATGCCGCCAAGTCGCTCAATATCACCGCAGGCGGCGCGCAGAGCGCTTACGTTGCCGAACCCGGCAAGGCGCCGAAGGGCAGCGTCTCCGTCACGCTGCCAAGCTACCGGATCAGCGTCAACGGCGCGCTGATCGACAACAAGGAGGCGACCTATCCGATCTTCAATTACAACGGCGTAACGTACTTCCCGCTGACGTTCCGCTATGCGTACGAGTCCTTCGGCTGGGGCTACCAGTGGGACGCAGAGAACGGACTGCGCATCGACACGACCTCTGCCCCCGCCCATGTGCCGACCGAACCGAACACCGGAAACGCCGCGCTCGATAAGGCGCTCACGATCCTCAACAGCAAATACGCCACGGGCGGCAAATACCACGGCATGCTTGAAGGCGGCGGCAAGAAGACGAGCTTCGACGCCGCGCTCGACGTCAGCAGCACACCGGATGTCACCACCGTGAAATTTACTGCCGAGCCGTTTCCGTTCTTTGATAACGGTGTCAGTTATTTTGCAAATTACTATGCTGTCAAGGGCGGTTTTGCAAGCGATGAACAGATTAGCATCTCCGGCAACAGCCCGGAACTAGGTGATGTTGGCTATCCGATTTATGCCGAGGTGGCTGTATGGGCGGAGAATAGCTACGTCGGCAAATGCTTCCTTGACTGCCAGTTCGCAGGTGCGCGCAGCAAGCATATCACGGACGCAAAGCGTGTGTCCTCGTCGGGTAGCACGGAAACATGGGAGCTGGCAGTCGCGTTTGCAAGCGATGGCTTTACCGGCTACACCGCCGAGCTCAGCATCGACACGGTGAAAAGCATCGTAACGCAGATCGTGATCCGCACCGCAAACCATACGCTGACGATGACACCCGCGTAACGGGGTTCCCCTCCCCGCCGCGGCGCAAAAAAGAAGGACTTCACGCAATGCGTGAAGTCCTTCTTTTTATCTCTTTTCAGTTTGCGAGGTACTTTTCGCGTTCGCCTTCCGGCACGAGCGCGCCGCCCGTCGCCCAGACGATGTGCGCGGCATTCTCCCAGTGCGCGCCAAGGCCGCTGCTTTCGAGATAATCCGTCATCTTGGACAGCTCCACCGCACCGGCAAAGCCCGCGCAGGCGGACGGCTCGACAAAAAGTCTCTCCGTCTCGTGCAGGGCGTGAAGGTCTGTGAACAGATGCTCGTCCGACACCGTGAAGCCGCCGCTAACGATCGCCTTGACCGTCTCCCCCACGAAGCCCGAAGGGCGGCTGACAGCGAGTCCGTCCGCCGCCGTGCGGCCCGTCAGGCCGATATCCTGCACGCAGATCGCATTCTGCAAGCCGCTGGCAAGGCCCAGCAGCATGCACGGCGCTTCCACCGGCTCAGCGAAGTAGACGTGTGCCGCGTCGCCGAACTCCTGCTTCAAGCCAAAGCAGATACCGCCCGGCGCGCCGCCGACGCCGCAGGGAATGTAAACGAGCAGCGGGTGCTCGTCGTCCACCGTGACGTCCTGCTCGGCGAGCTGCGCCTTGAGCCGCCGCGCAGCCACAGCGTAGCCGAGGAAGAGGTCGACAGAGTTTTCATCGTCGATAAAATAGCTTCTCGGGTCCTCCGCCGCGCGCTCGCGGCCCTTCTGCACGGCGTAGGAGTAGTCCGCGCCGTATTCGAGCACCGTTACGCCCTTTGCGCGCAGCAGGTCCTTTTTCCACTGCCGCGCGTCCGCGCTCATGTGGACCGTGACCCTGTAGCCGAGCGCCGCGCCCATGATGCCGATGCTCAGCCCCAGATTGCCCGTCGAACCGACGTGCAGCTCATACTGCGAGAAAAAGTCGCGGAACGCGCGCGTGGCAAACACGCTGTAATCATCGCGCATCTCGACCAGCCGGTTCGCAAGCGCTAAGTCCTCCGTGTGCTTGAGCACCGCGTAGCAGCCGCCGCGCGCCTTGACGCTGCCCGCCGAGCGGATTGCGCCGCCGTACAGCAGCAGCTTTTCGGTCAGCGTGGTCTTGCCGGCGTCGGGATGGCTGATGATCGCAAACGTCCGGCGGCGCTCGATTTCTTCACGATTTGTCATAGATCTGAAATTCTCCTAGAAGGGGGTGAAGTTTTCTCCGCTCCCGCTGCGCGGGAGCGGAGAAAACATATTTTTACACATACGCACTTTATTCTATACGAAAACGCGCGATAATGCAAGGGCTTTCGTTATTTTTTCAGGATGAAGCAGGGCAGAGGGGCGGTTTCGGCCCAATTGGCAAAATCGCACACCAGAACGGTGAAATCTTTCAGCGGAAGTGCCCGCAGCCAGGCCAGCACCGCCTGCTTTTCGTCTGTGCCGATGACCGCCCCACTGTACAGGATGGCGCTGACCACCCCACCGGGGCGCACCGCCTGCAGGGCGGCTTCCAGCGCGGGGATGCTGCTGTCGGCGGTGGAGAACACCGCGTGGTCGGCCCCCGGCAGCCAGCCGAAGTTGAACATCACGGCATCCGCCGTGCCGGGCTGCACATACTGTAACAGATGGGCGTGGCTGTCGCAGTGCAGGGCATACTGCCCGGCGGGCACCCCGGTCTGTTCCAGCCGGGCGCGGGTGGAGGCGATGGCTTCCGGCTGGATGTCAAAGCCCAGCACACGGCCCTCCGGTGCGGTAAGACGGCACAGGAAGGCCGTGTCGCCGCCGTTGCCGCAGGTGGCGTCCACGCACAGGCGCGGGTGCACCAGCCGCGCGGCGAGGAAGTCCTGCACGAATTTGACGGCGGTCAGGTCCGGGGTGCGGCGGCGCACCAGCTGCGGTCCCTCGGCCGCAAAGCCGAATTTGGCCCAGAAGGCCATCTCGGCGCAGTCGGCGGGCAGGGGTGCCGTAAACACGGTGGCGGCTTCGCGGTCATAACCGCCAAAGCTGCGCAATACTTCTTTTAACAGGTAGGAGCCGTAGCCCTTGCGCCGCCATGCCGGGTCGATGGCAAGGGCGGCAAGGGCCGCGCCCTGTGCGGCGGGGTGCAGGGTGCAATGGCCGATGGCCTCCTTTTCCTTATAAAGGGCAAAGCCAGTTTCCGTGCGGCGCAGTTCCATGCGGCAGTCTCCTCTTTTCTGCAGGTTTTTCTGCTGTTACAATAGCAACTGCGGGCGTTCTTGTCAAGAAAAACCGGCAGGACCGCATTTCACAGTTTCTTCACGGCACATGCGATTGGTTTTCACAATTGGTGTATACAATAAGAGCAGTTCCAGGGGGCGCAGTTCCCCGGAGACAGAGCCTTTTCAGGGAAGGAAGTATCAATATGGATGAGAACAAATGGGAATACAACTATTCCTCTTCCGATAACACGGCAGGCGGCACCGGTTACCCCAATGTGGGCAGCAGCGGCATGAACACCGCCAACCAGTACAACAACGAGCCGGAGCAGCAGGCTGCTGCCCCAGATGCCGGCAGCACGGTGCCTCCCACCGAGGTGCCGCCCCGGCAGCCGGCGGAGCCGGAACCGCCCAAAAAGAAGAAGCACCATGTCAATGGCGGCAAGGTGGCACGCAGTGCCGTGGCACTGGTGCTGGCCGCAGTCATGGGCTTTGCAGGCGGCTATGTCGGCTCCCAGATGAACGGCAGCAAGGTGGTCATCCAGCAGGTGGCTCCCTCCAGCACCAGCAGCTCTTCCGGCAGTGACAGCTCCATCACCTCGGCTTCGGCGTCCGGCAGCAGCCTGACCACCGAACAGGTGGCAGATCTGGTCAGCCCCAGCGTGGTGGTCATCACCACCGAGCAGGTGGTCTACTCCCAGTGGTCCTGGTACGGCCAGAATCAGGTGGAGAGCGGTGCCGGCAGCGGCGTGATCATCAGCTCGGATGGCTATATCCTCACCTGTGCCCACGTTGTGGACGGTGCTTCCAATATCACCGTGACGATCAATGATAAGGACTATACCGCAACGCTGGTGGGCGAAGATACCACCAGTGATATCGCGGTCATCAAGATCGACGCCAACGGCCTGACCCCCGCTACCGTGGGCGACAGCGACGGCCTGAAGGTAGGCCAGAGCGTGATGGCTGTGGGCAACCCGCTGGGTGAGCTGGGCGGCACCGTGACCGGCGGCATGATCAGCGCACTGAACCGCAGTGTGACCATCCAGGGCACCAACTCCACCAACACCATGTCCCTGATCCAGATGGATGCCTCGGTCAGCCCCGGCAACTCCGGCGGCGGCCTGTTCAACATGAACGGTGAGCTGGTCGGCATCGTGAACGCAAAATCCTCTTCCAGCGATGCCGAGGGCCTGGGCTTTGCCATCCCCATCAATGATGCCATCAAGGTGGCACAGGAGCTGCTGGAGAACGGCTATGTGACCGGCCGCCCCTATCTGGGCATCACCTACCTGGCTGTGACCGACGCACAGACGGCACAGCAGCTGGGCGTGAACGCCTATGGCGTCTACATCGTGGACGTGACCAAGGGCGGCCCCGCCGATCAGGCCGGTCTGAAGGCCGGTGACCGCATCGTCAGCGTGGACGGCTCGGAGATCGCCGCCAAGGATGATCTGGGCACCCTGATGCAGAACCACTCGGCCGGTGACACGCTGGCCATCACGGTGGCCCGCGACGGCCAGATGCAGACGGTCAATGTTACGCTGGGCGAAAAGACCGCGTCCAACAGCTAAAAATCCGATAGAACAAGGGCAGACTGCCGAAAAGCAGTCTGCCCTTGTTTTTTGTTGTTTATACGGCTCCGAACACGGTGGCGCTGTACGGCATCAGAAGGGCTTCCCGTTCATAGGTGCGGCTCTCGCCCCGCCATAAGCTGGAAGAGGTGCCGTCGCTCAGCAGTTTCCACTGCCCGGCGGGCAGCGGCACCACGCGGGAGGTGTCGGTGGGGTTGTAGAACACACACAGTGCCCGCCACCAGGCCCCGTCGCCGGGGGCAGCGGGCAGGGTCCAGCCCACCAGCGGCTGCTCCAGCGAGAAGAACTGCAGCGCCTCCGGGGCGTGGCGGTCGGTGGTGCCCAGCCGCGGGAAGGCGGCCCGCAGGGCCAGCAGGCCCCGGTAGTAGTCCACCAAGGCGTGGTACTGCCCGGCGCGGGCCCAGTCCAGACGGTTCAGGGCGGGGGAGGAGTGGTAGCTGTTGCCCACGCCCTTTTTGGTGCGGGCAAACTCTTCGCCCGCCTGCATAAAGGGCAGGCCGAAACTGGTGAGGCAGATGCCGGCGGCCAGCCGGTTCTGGGCCAGTGCCACCGGGTCAGATGCGGTGAACTCCGGCCGCTCGTAGCGCACGCAGAGCAGTTTGTCCCACAAGGTGAAGTTGTCGTGGGCGGACACATAGCTTACGATCTGGCTGGGGGCGTGGGGTGGCAGACGGTCGCTGCGGCACCAGGCGGCCACCGCGCCGCCGACGTCCCAGAAGCTGCCGGGCTTGCCCTCCGCATAGCCCGGCTCCCGGGCATTGAAACAGCCGCCCTTGATGGCGTCGCGGGTGTCGTCGCAGAAGATGCCGATGCGCTCGTTCAGCATGGCCAGGTTCGCCTTGTTGGCCTCGTACCGGTGCAGCTGGCTGCCGCCGCCCTGCCATGGCTCGCCGTACATCAGGATATCCCGCCCGCCGGGCAGGGCATCCAAAGCGGCACGGGCCGCGTTCATGGTGTCCACGTCGTACAGGCCCATCAGGTCGAACCGGAAACCGTCGATGTGGTACTCCTGCGCCCAGTAGAGCAGAGAGTCGATCATATATTTGCGGGCCATGGGGCGCTCGCTGGCAAACTCGTTGCCGCAGCCGCTGCCGTTGGACAGGCTGCCGTCCTCATTCTGGCGGAAAAAGTAGTCCGGTACGGTGTTGTTCAGCACGTTTTCGTAGCGGTACATGTGGTTATACACCACATCCATGATCACGCCGATGCCCGCCGCGTGCAGGGCGGCGATCATCTCTTTGCACTCCCGCACCCGCACTTCGCCCCGGGCGGGGTCGGTGGAGTAGCTGCCCTCCGGGAAATTGTAGTTGGTGGGGTCGTAGCCCCAGTTGTACTGCCGCAGCAGCGTCTTTGCCTCGTCCACGCTGCCAAAGTCGAAGATGGGCATCAGCTGCACATAGCCCACGCCCAGCCGCTTGAGGTAGTTCAGGCAGGTGGGGTGGATGCCGTCGCTGTGCAGGGTGGTGCCGGTCTGGGTAAAGGCCAGAAATTTGCCCCGCCAGGCCGGGCGCACGCCGCTGGCCGCATCCTGCGAAAAGTCGCGCACGCTCACCTCCCACACTGACCGCCGGGCCGGGGGAATCACCGGGCGCACGTCCCGCTCCCACCCGGCAGGGGCGGTGCGGGCCAGGTCCACGATCATGCTGCGCAGGCCGTTCAGGCCGCCAGCGCGGGCGTAGGGGTCGCCGGTCTCCCGTGCAACGCCGTCCACCGTGACCGTAAAGGTATAGTAATGTCCATGCTGGTCGCCGGGCAGCCAGATGCTCCATACGCCCTGCGGGCCGCGCTGCAGCGGCAGCGTGCCGATGCAGGGGCTGTCGTGCCCCTTGCGGTACAGGTTCACCGCGGCCTGCTCCGCGGTGGGGGCCCACAGCCGCAGCCGGGTGCCGGCGGGGGTGTACTCCGGCCCAAGCGGGCCGTTATAGGTGGTTTCGCGGGCAAAGCGGGCGCTCTCGTACAGGGCGCGGCGCTGTGCCGGTGTCATTGTACCCATGGTTTCTTCATTCCTTCTTGCGAGATTTCCGCATATTCAAACATCTGTAGTGTAAACAACCGGCGTGGATTTTGCAAGAGGGAAAATCCCTTGCAAAACGGGCCGGGGTACACTATACTGGAAGAAAACTGCAGGGAGGGCCGCACAATGGCATATACCGACGATTGGGAATCCCTTATGAACGGCGTATTCGGCGCAGGCGGGCGCGTGAAATTTGGTTCCGGAGCTGCGCAGCCGGACACAAAGGCAAAGACCGGGGGCCTGCCGGACCTGAACGCGGCCCTTCTGGAGCAGCAGAAACAGCTGGACGAGCTGCTGAAAAAGCAGAATGCCCAGCTGAAAAAGCAGGATGCCGACACCCAGACGGCGCTGGAAAACAGCCGTCAGATGCTGCGGGACATGGAGAATGACGGCCTGCTGGCCAAAGGCACCGCCGACACGAAGCCGGAGCATCTGGGCAGCTTTGAAGGGCTGGCGACCGAGGTCAAAAAGACCGTGCTGGGGCAGGACGCCTTTGTGGACGGTGTGGTGCGGGCCATGCGGCGGCCCTTTGTGCTGGGCACCGAGGCCCCGGTGGCCCGCAACGTGATCCTGCTGAGCGGTGCGCCCGGCACCGGGCGGCACTTTGCGCTGGAGGAGACGGCCCGCATCATGGCAGCCCGCGGCCTGCTGCAGAGCGATAAGACCGCCGTGCTGGATCTGGCCCTGTACCCGGATGCCGGGTCCGAAAAGCTGTTTTTGCAGGACCTGTATGCCGCTCTGCACGCCCCCGGCGAGATTTTGATCTTTGAGCACTACGAGAGCTGCTACCCCGGCTTTTTAAAAACCATCGCCGACCTTGCCACCAGGGGCAGCGCACCGCTGTCCAGCCGGTACCTGGTCAACAAGGAGGGCATTCTGGTGGATGCCGGTACCGCGCTGGCACCCGGTGCGGTGAGCCGCATCGACCCCTGCGGCAAGTACCTGATCTTCTTCTCCCACAAGGGGCGGGAAGCACTGGCCGACAAGTTCGGTGCGCCCTTCGTCTCGGCGGTGGGGGATGTGTGCACCACCATCGCCTTTGCACGGGAAGATCTGGCCGCTATGGCGGCGCAGGAGCTGAACGCGCTGGCCCAGAAGGTGCGTACCCGGCTGGGGCTCACCCTTACCGCCGGGGCAGACGTGCGGGACTATGTGGCCGCCCAGTGCTCCAAGGAGAAGGGCGCGGCCGGTCTGAAGCTGTGCTGTGACCGCATCTTCCGCGCCCTGAGTGAATACTGCCTGCAGACCGATACGGCCCTTACCGGCACCGTGGCCCTGACTGCCGTGCCGGAGGGGCTGCAGTTTGCCCTGAACGGGGCCGCCCCGGCAGACCTGTTCAGCCTGCTGCCGACGGAGTACACCGGTGCTGTGGACGAGATCCGCGCCGAGCTGGACGCGCTGGTGGGCCTTGCCCCGGTCAAGGACTATGTGTTCGGTCTGGCAGACAACCTGCAGGTGCAGCAGCGCCGCGCCGCCGCCGGGTTCAAGACGGCCAGCCTGTCCATGCACATGATCTTCACCGGCAACCCCGGCACCGGCAAGACCACCATCGCCCGGCTGGTGGCAAAGTACCTCAAGGCCATCGGGGCGCTCAAGGGCGGCCAACTGGTGGAGGTGAGCCGCGGCGACCTGGTGGGCCGTTACACGGGCCATACTGCCCCGCTGACCAACAGCGTCATCCAGAGTGCACTGGGCGGCGTGCTGTTCATCGACGAGGCCTACAGCCTGTACCGCGGCGAACAGGACAGCTTCGGGCTGGAAGCCATCGACACCCTTGTGAAGGGCATGGAGGACCACCGCGACGAGCTGGTGGTGATCCTGGCCGGGTACACAAAGGAGATGGAAGTGTTCCTCACCGCCAACAGCGGCCTTGCCAGCCGCTTCCCGAACAAGGTGGAATTCCCGGATTACACCGCCGACGAGCTGCTGGACATTACCACCGTGCTGGCCAAAGGCAAGGGCTACCGGCTGGACGAAAGCTGCACCTTCCCGCTGCTGGGCTACTACAAGCGCCGTCAGGCGCTGGACAGCCGCACCGCCGGCAACGGCCGCCTGGCCCGCAACACGCTGGAAAAGGCCATCTTCAACCAGAGCCGCCGCCTTGTGGCAGAGCCCAACGCCCCGCTGGACCTGATCTTGCCCAGCGACCTGGAATTTGACGAATGAAAAAGAATGATTTATAACGAACGAACCCCCGGCAGGCTGCGGCCTGCCGGGGGTTCGTTGATTCTGGATCAGTTGTGCTGCTCGGCCAGCTCCTGCACCATGTCGTGCAGGCCCTGCCGTACTTCGGCGGGAGAGGTGATCTCCACCTTGCCGCCAAAACCGCAGACCCAGCCGTAAAACTGGTCGCTCACGCAGACCGGGACATCAAAGTGGAAATACCCGTCTGCTTCCGGCAAAAAGAGAGTGTCCTGCCCGAAGCGGTCCCGCATGGCGGCTTCCAGGTCGGCGGTGCAGCGCAGGGTCACCCGGTATTCCGGCCCGCCGAACATATTGAAATGCTTGCGCAGATAGCTGGGCAGGTCGAAGGCGGCAAAGGCCTCCTTGCCCCGGCGGGGGCGGTCCAGCACCTTGACGTAGGACATGCGGTCCACCCGGTAGTTGCGGATGTTGGCGGGATCCTTTTCATCCTGGTAGGCGATGAGGTAGTAGCAGCCGCCCTCCCAGGCCAGCTGCCAGGGGCTGACCGTCCAGGTGCTGTTGTTCTTGTAGCGGAACTGCACCAGCCGCCCGGCGCTGATGGCCGTGTGCAGCGCGTCGATGCTGTACAGCAGGGTGCGGCTGTCGGCCTTGGGGCGGCCGTCCACATACACCTGACGCTGCAGCTGGGTGCCCTCGTACTCGGAGCACAGGGCTTCCAGCTTGCGGATGAGCTTTTTGCTGGTGCGTGCCGAGATGACCTTGCTGGCCTGCACAGCGTCCACCAGCAGCTTGAGCTCGGAAAGCTCGAAGGCACGGCTGGCCATCCAGTAGCCGCCGCCGCGCCCGCGCCGCAGCTGGATGTCGTAGCCCAGCGCGCACAGGGTGTCGATGTCGCTGTAGATGCTTTTGCGCTCGGCCAGAATGCCCTGCTGTTCCAGCAGTTCCACCAGCTGGGGCACGTTCAGCAGGTGGTTTTCGTCGGTTTTCTGCTCAAAGATGTGCAGCAATGCCAGGAGCTTGGTCTTTTGTCCTTCCTGCTTGGGCATGGCGGAGTACCTCCCTTGTTTTACGGCAGCTTTTTGTCAAAGGCAGCGCGGCGCTGGGTGGACAGGCGGAACATCTCTTCCAGCTTGTCCCGGTCATCGGCCACGAGGGCGTTGCGCATTTCGCGCAGGGCCGCATCGAACTGGTCGATCTCGCTGATCAGGTTTTCCTTGTTCCACAGGAACAGTTCCGCCCACATTTTGTCGTTGATGCGGGCAATGCGGGTCAGATCCCGGAAGGAGTCACCGGTGTACTCGCACAGCGAGGTGTTGTCGTTGGCGCACATCAGGCTCACGGCGATGGCGTGGCACAGCTGGCTGACGTAGCCGATCATTTTGTCGTGCTCCTGCACGGTCAGGGTGCAGATGTGCTTGAAGCCCAGCACCTGGGCCAGCTCCTTTGCCCACTGGATGGCCTCCGGGGTGTTCTTGTCGGTGGGGGTGATGATGAAGTTGGCCGGGGCAAAGTTCACCTCGGCAGCGTGCTCCACGCTGGAGGTCTCACGGCCTGCCATGGGGTGGCTGGCAATGAACTCCACCCCTGCCGGGCACATGGCCTGCACCGGCTCCACAAGGCCGGTCTTGACGCCGGACACATCCGTGAAGATGCAGCCGGGCTTGAGGAGCGGGCCGTAGGCTTTGAACCATTCCAGCAGGGCCGTGGGGTACAGGCCGAAGATGATGTGGTCGGCCTGCTGCACCAGATCTTCAAAATCATGGGTCTTGCCGCTGGCAATGTAGCCGTGGTCAAGGGCATACTGTAAGTGCCCCTCGCTGCGGTTGATGCCGTCCACATGGAAACCGGCTTTGGTCAGCTCCAGGGCATACTTGCCGCCCAGCAGACCAAGACCCACCACGAGATAACGTTTTGTTTTGTCAAGCATATTCTACCTCCACACCCAAAGGCCGGATGGCTGCAAAGAAATTCGGCCAGCTCTTCTGGATGGCTTCGGCGTCATCCACGGTCAGAGGCAGCCCGGCGGCTGCGCTCAGCACCGCAAGGCTCATGACCACCCGGTGGTCGTTGTGCCCGTGCAGAATGCCTTCCGGCGCGTGCAGATGCTCGGCGCAGCCGTGCACCGTGATGGTGCCGCCCTCGCTTTCCAGCACGCCGCCGCAGGCCCGCAGCTCGGCTTCCATGGCGGCGATGCGGTCGCTCTCCTTCAGGCGCAGGCGCTCGGCGTTGCGGATGACGGTGGTGCCCTCACACAGCAGGCCCAGCACCATGAGCACAGGGCCAAGGTCCGGGCAGTCGGCCAGGTCGATGTCCACCCCGTGCAGGGGCGCCTTTGCAAAGGTGACGGTGTCCCCCTCACGGGTGAACTGTGCGCCGCACCGGTGCAGGAGATCCAGAATGACCGCGTCGCCCTGCAGGGTGTCCGGGGAAAGGCCGGTGACGGTCACCCCGCCGCACATGGCACCCAGCACCGCCGGGAAGGCCGCCTGACTGTAGTCGCCCTCTACGGCGTGATCGCAGGGATGATAGTGCTGGCGGCCCGGCAGGGCCAGCGTATTCCCATCCAGCCAGCGGCTGGTCACCCCAAAGGCGGCCTGCACCGCGCGGGTCATGTCGATGTAGCTGCGGCTCTCCACCGGCGGGATGAGGTGCAGGGTGCTGTCGCCGTCCAGCAGGGGCAGGGCAAACAGCAGCCCGCTGATGAACTGGCTGGACACATTGCCCGCCAGCCGGTATTCCCCCGGTGTGAGGGCACCTTCCACGGTCAGACCGGCAGAGGTCTGTTCAAACCGTAGATCCTGCTCCCGATACAACGTTTCGTAAACCGACTGGGGCCGCTCCATGAGCCGCCCACGGCCGGTAAAGGTCACTTCCTGCCCGGTGAGGCTGGCAATGGGGATGAGGAACCGCAGGGTGCTGCCGCTCTCGCAGCAGTCCACCGGGGCAGTGAGGGGGGCAAACCGGCCCAGCCCTTCCACCACGGCATCTGCGGGGCCGGTGGTCACCCGGGCACACAGCTGGCCTGCGGCGGCCAGCGTGGCGGAGATGTCCTTACTGAATTCCAGATTCGTGATGTGGGAGCTGCCTGTGGCCAGCGCCGCACACAGCACGGCCCGGTGGGCCATGCTCTTGCTGGGCGGGGCTGTGATGCTCCCGCCGATGGGGCGGGAAGAATGAATGGTTACCAGCATAGGCCGTTACATATCGCGGCCGATGGCCCATGCCACCTGGCGGCACTTGGCCATGGCCTGTGCAAAGGCGTCCGGGGTCAGGCACTGGGCACCGTCGCTCCAGGCGTGGCGGGGGTCATAGTGCACTTCTACCTCCAGACCGTCGGCACCGGCGGCCACAGCGGCGATCATCATGGGTTCCACGAGGTTTGCCTTGCCGGTGGCGTGGCTGGGGTCCACGATGACGGGCAGGTGGGTCTTTTCGTGGATGAGGGGCACGGCAGACAGGTCCAGCGTGTTGCGGGTGTACTTTTCAAAGGTACGGATGCCGCGCTCGCACAGGATGACCTGCTCGTTGCCGCCTGCCATGATGTACTCGGCGCTCATGATCCACTCCTCGATGGTGTTGCACAGGCCGC